>OFFV01000269.1_pt1 | contig 44002 bp, 36 predicted proteins | sample 1521461 | NCBI WGS metagenome assembly OFFV01 (sample SAMEA3504120, study PRJEB24116) | mouse gut metagenome | biome: mouse gut; feature: mouse-associated habitat; material: faeces | place: Denmark | collected 2011 | reverse complement strand
AAAACGTCCTAAAAACCAGTGCATATCAAGCATCAGTCTTTCCATAAGAATACCTGAGGATTCATTCCTTACCTTTCCCAGAGAAGTTTTTTTGATAAACGATAAACATCCATCATGCACAGCCAGCCGTTTGGCGGACCGTATGGCCTCATGCTATAATAGAATGCCTGAATTAGAAATGTATTTTCTTATGCAATTAGATGTATTTTTTTGTACTTATGATTTTGTATGTGAATCAGATTTTTTTATCAGGCAGATGAACAGGATCAATCCTGTTTTCAAATTTTTTGCGGCTTATGAGTGAGGAAGACTTTTTATGATGTCTGTAGACGATCAGGCGGGCACTGTCACAAAGGAGGAGAGACGGGAAATCTGTCTGTTTTTTGCTTGTATTCAGTATGTACTGGCGATATAATAATAGAAGAAAAGACGAAAAAAGTCGTACATTTTAAACAACAGGGGAAGATTACAATGAAGAACTGAGAAAGGGTGTGCTGATAAGCCGACAGCCTAAGATACCGGCACAAGGGTATCGAATCAGGTGAACAGCTTTTTACAGGAAGTGCGGTATACCACAGGAAAAGGAACGGAAGATCTATTGATATAGGGAACAGATGAGGAGGAAGGGAATGAACGAACGATATCTGACGATCATGGAAGTGTCACAGAAACAGGCGTATATCTTTCAGAGCAATGAATTGAAGAAGAATATTTTGAACTCGGCGGTGATTGCGTGGATCATGGATGTAGATTATCTGGAGGAGAAGGCGGACGATCCAAAGCTGTTTCATAAGGAAGATAATCTGGTCTATTCCGGCGGCGGGCATATCATGCTGGAATTTGCGGCCCGTGAGCAGGCGGATGATTTTGTCAGAAAGGTGACGGGGGCCATCAGGAAGGAGTATCCGGGTATCGATGTTTTTGCAAAGACAATTCCTTTTGATGACCGGAAATCTCCGTCATGGAATCTGAAAGAGCTGACAAAGGCGCTGGAAAGAAAGAAGGCGGAGCGTCGGGCGGCTTTTCATCAGGGCAGCTTCGGGGTGGAGAAGACAGACACGAATACGTTACGTCCCATTCTGTGCCATGGGGAGGAAGCCAGCATGCCAAAGAAGGAGGAAGAAACGGACAGGAACCTGATGGCGGCAGGCTATCGGCGGGTGTTCCGGTTTGAGGATCTGGGCGGTTCCAGGGACAGCTCGAATTTCATCGCGGTGGTCCACATCGACGGCAACGCCATGGGCAAGCGGGTGGAGAAGCTGCAGCAAAGATATGGGGAACTTGACTGGGAGGCGTATAAGGAGAGTCTGCGGCAGTTCAGTGAATCCATAGACAAAGACTTTAAGGCGGCTTACAAGGACATGTCGGAGTATGTTGCAGACCGGATCAGAAGCGGAAGCTTATCCAGCCTGGATCTTACGGACAATGACTTCCCGGTTCGCAGGATCATCACAGCCGGGGACGATATCTGCTTCGTCGCAGAGGGAAGGATCGGGCTGGAGTGTGCGGCGGCTTTCATCGACAGTCTTGGCAGCAGGAGAAACAGTGTAGATCAGGAGGGCTATGCGGCCTGTGCGGGTGTTGCGGTGGTACACCGGAAGTATCCGTTCTATAAGGCATATGAGCTGGCGGAAATGCTCTGCAGTAACGCCAAGAAATATGGGGCGGCCTTAAGCAGTGACGGATCCGGCAGCGATGTGTCGGCACTGGACTGGCATGTGGAATTCGGAGAGATAAGGGACACCTTGGATGAGATCAGGGCGGAATATCTGGATGCGGACGGGAACAGTGTATCGGGGCGGCCTTATATCGTCAGATCCACACAGTCCCTGACGGCGGACAGCACGTTGCACAGCTATCAGAGGCTGCGCGGATTGATCCGAAAGCTTCAGGACGATGAGAGCTGCGCGAGAGGGACGATCAAGGAGCTGAGAGGCATTTTGAAGCTGGGACAGGATGAAACAAAGTATTTCATGCGGTTTCATAAGATAGAAGACCTGATCAAATGGGATCTGGGGGATGATTATAAGATGCTGTTTGACGCGATCGAGCTGATCGACACGTTTATCGCACTGGAGGACAGGGAGGAAGCAAATTGAAGATCAGAATGCAGTTGTTATCGGATGTTGTATTTGGCAGCGGAGAGAGCGTGCCGGGCGGAGAAGATATTTCCGTCCTCAGGGATGCCTGCGGATTTCCTTATTATAAAGGCGGAACCTTCAAGGGAATCTTCCGGGAGGAGATGGGGAATTATCTTGCATGGACCGGGAGAAAGCAGGAGGAAGCGGAGACGGAACTGCGCAGACTTTTGGGTACGGGCGGAGATGATACGATCCTGAATCCGGATAAACTTATATTTTCGGATTTTTCCTTATCGGACTATGTAAAGCAGAGGATGCTTATGGAAACGGGAACCGACAGGAAGCAGGAGATCCTGGAGGCGTTGTCCCATGTAAGGACTTTTACCGCGATCTCGCAGGAAGGCACCGTGCGGGATGGCTCTCTGCGGCAGTGCAGATGCATCAATAAAGGCCTGTGTTTCTACAGCGAGATCAGGTGTGCCCGTAAGGACGAGCTGCTGGTGGAAGAGGTCCTGTCCATGATCAAATGGGTTGGAACCATGCGCAACAGGGGATTTGGCAAAGTGAAGCTGACGGTGATCGGGTAAAGGAGGGAACGGGATGACAGAATATTTAAAAATTGTTTTTCAGAATCTGGAGCCTGTACGGATTGCCGACGACAGCACCAGCCAGAGCGGACAGACCGTCACACTGCGGTACATACCGGGCACGGCGCTTCGGGGGATCGTCATCAACGCGCTGGCGGTGGAAGAGGACTTCGAGGAGATAAAGCGCAGGCTGTTTTCTCCCAGGATCAGATTCCTGAACGCTTATCCGTCGGACGGGGAGCTGGAACTTGTTCCTGCGCCAAAGGGCTTTTACGAGGATAAGAAGGAGCAGCAGGGCAGAAAAAAGATCGATAACGTGGTAGTGGATGGTGTGTTTGAGGAAGGGAAGAAACGGGCGGCTCTCGGCAGGTTCTGTCATATGGAAGGAGACACCCTGTCCTGTTACACCGTGGAGACGGGGTCGGATCTAAAGATCACGGTAAACGATACGAAGCAGAACGTGTTCAGGCACGAGTATATCCGTGCGGGATATATTTTCACAGGCTTTATCGCGTTGGAGGATGGTGCGCTTAAGGAAAGGATCCGCAGGGTGTTTGAAGAGGATTTTGTGGTCGGGAACGCGCGCTCGGCGGGGCTTGGCAAGTGCAGGGTGCTGTGTTGTGAGGATGCGGACAGAATGCCCTGTGAGGAATATCTGCCGGCAGAGAGTCAGGACAACGAATGCTACATGCTTCTCCTGTCCCACACGGTCATGCGCGGCCCGGACGGAGAACTGTGTGGACTGGACTTTCACGCGCTGGAAGAAAAGATGGGGGTAAAGGATCTGGAGACAGCGTTCTGTTCCACCGCAACGGTGGATGTCAGGGGATATAACCGTAAATGGGGAACGAAGATTCCGTCGGCGGTCATGTACGAGCAGGGAAGCGTATTCCACCTGAAATACCAGGGGACGTTGACGAGAGAGAAAATGCTTGCGCTTTGCGATCAGGGCATCGGGATCCGGCGGAACGAGGGATTTGGCAGAGTGCTTTTCCTGAGCGGGTATGAGAACGTGAAATATAAGCAGAAAGCGGAGTTTGACCGCCAGGTAGATCCTGCCGGGAGAACGCCGGTCGGCCGGCATATGGACGATACTTCGAAGATGCGGTATGCGGAAGACCAGGAGACTTTGCGGATCGCGGCAGGCTGCTATTACCGCAACCTGCTGGAAAGAAGAATGAGTGCGTATATCGTGGAGCATCCGCTTCCGAAGGGCAGGATCGCAGGCAGCCGGCTCGGCCTGCTGGAATCTTATGCGACGGCTTACAAATACGAACCGCGGGAAGCAAAGCGGCTGATCGACAATTATCTGAATCATGCCCTCGATAAGGAGGAGAACAACAGCGTGCAGAAGGCAAAGGAAAGTATGGCCCTGCTGCAAAAGTATGTAACGCATGTATTCGATACGGAGCTGGAGAGCCTGCTGTCCGTCAGCACAAAACAGAAGGACAGCGTTATGGGCGTGGCGAAAGCCGACCTGCTTACCGAAGAAGAGTCGCTGCGGTGGAAGCTGGAGCTGATCACAAGAATGATACGGTATGATAACAAGAAGGAGGAAGCGTAAATGGCAGCAGTTATGAAATATCAAAAGATCATAAAATATCTGGTAACGGCAGTCTGTGCGCAGCCTCTTCATATAGGAAGCGCTTCGGGGGAGAAGGAAGAAGTGCTGGTGCATCCGACAGACGACAGGCCTTTTATACAGGCTTCCAGCCTCGCGGGTGTACTGCGGCAGTATTATACGGTGACCCATGGGGAAGAGCAGGCGGAGGGATTGTTTGGCGCAAGAAGGTTTGAGACGGATGCGAATGCCTGTGACGGCGCCAGCAGAGTACGGTTTGGTGACGGCGTCTTTTCCGGGAAGGATCTGATGTTGGAGCTTCGGCCCAGAGTGAAGATCGATCCAGTGACAGGCACCTGTGACAGCGGCGCCATCAAAGGAACGAACAGACAGGCCGGTCATAAGTTTCAGATGGAATCTGTTGGCGCAGGCGCGGAGTTTGGCTTTCAGGTCTACCTGTATGACGAGCGTTATCAGGCGGATCTGGAAGAGGTACTGGCGGCAGTCCATCAGGGAAGCGTACAGTTCGGCGGCCAGAAGAGCAACGGATGCGGTTTCATGAAGCTGAGGAGCCTGCGGAGGAAGACCTTTGACATGACGCGCAAAGAGGATCGCGCGTCATGGGCAGAGGAAGAGGCGTTGGCGGAACAGGCATATGAGGATATCACCGACGGCCTTAAGACGGCGGCCAGGACGGCGGCATATGAGGTGACGGTGACAGGCAGTACAGAAGGAGAGCTTCTTGTCAAGAGTATCGCTGTGGAGGAATGTGGTAAAGATGCGCCCGACAGTATGAATATCCGGAATGCGGCAGGAGAATATATCGTGCCGGGCAGTTCCCTTAAGGGTGCCGTCAGGAACCAGATGGAACGGATCGCGTCCTGTCTGGGCAATGCGGAGGTGGTGGCCGCCACCTTTGGAAAGACAGGCGATACACGGGACAATGGGATTGCCGGCAACATTGTATTCCGGGATACGGTCGTGGGGAACAGGGAAGACAATGACAGGGCGGGGAACAGGAGCAGGATACATCTCGACAAGTTTACGGGCGGCGTCATGTACGGCGGCCTGTTTCAGGAGAAAAATGTTTCCGGCAGAGTGGAGTTTTCCATCCTGATCCAAGACCGCAATCATCCCGACAGCAGCTGCGGGCTGCTTCTGATGGCGCTCAGGGATATGGCGGTCGGTATGATGAGCATAGGCGGCGGCTACAATGTGGGCAAAGGGATCATTGATGTGGACAGGATCGAGGTCAAAGACTGCAGGAGCGATAAGAGGGCGGTCATCGCGTTTCAGGCAGGACAGACAGAGGATGAGAGCGGCATCATAGCAAGGTGCATGAGAGCGGTTCGGCAGAGGGAGGCAACGGCATGAGTTATACAGTAGAAAAAATCGATGCGCAGAAGGCATTGGCGGATCTTACAGCATATCAATATGCGCTGGTGTATGGCATAAGCGGAATCTTCTTTGGCAGGACGGCTGACTGTGGGGAACTGGACTGGGAAGAATGTCTTGAAGCAAGATTTTTTGATGAGAACAAGGAACTTCATGTTTACGAAGAGGATGGCATACAATGCGCCGTGAAAGTTACGGGAACCATGGACGAAGACTGTCTGGTGAAAAAGTATGTGCTGCAGGAGCGATATTTTGGCCGGGGCAGCTGTCTGTGCGTCTGTGAACATCTGCGTTATGACGAAGACGGGCAGACATTGGTGGCGCTTACAAGACTGACCGGAATCGCACAGGAGGTGATGTGATGGAATTATCGAAATGGCAGCAGGCGCAGAAACAGAAGGCCGGCTATGCAGACGGCAAGAATCATAAAAACAATTATCAAAAGAGCCGGAAGGGGTACATAGGCGCACCGTACAATTTCGTTCCCTTCTATGAGAATCCATATCAATATCCGGAGAAGAAGCTGACGGCGCATAATGCGGCGGCGGAGGATCTTTTCACCGGAGAGATCACGTATGAGGTTACGGCACAGACGCCGGTGATGATCGACGACGGGACACAGCACTTCTACAAGGATGCGAAAGGGCGGTATGCGATTCCCGGCAGCACCATGCGCGGCCTGATCAGAAACAATGTGCAGGTGCTGGGCCTGTGCGGTTATGAGGATGATATCGACGATTACGCGTTGATGTACCGTAATGTGGCATACGGGGCGGAAAAGAAGCAGTACGATAATACGCTCGGTGCAAAGCAGATTCAGTTAAGTGACGGCAGGAAGAGCTATGGACTGGGTGTCCTGGTAAATGTGCGTGCTGGTTATGTGGCGAACGAGAACGGAAAGTATGTGATCTATCAGACCGCGGTTGATTCCATCAAGAAAGAGTTTGAAGGAATGAATTATTATGTCCTCAGCGAACGGAAGATTATTCACGATTACTTAAAGTACGGGGATCGGTTTTCCTATGGATTTTTCCTGCAGAAGGGCAGAAGTATCCTCCAGCATGAATTCGAGGAGTTCAGGCAGGAGAAAGACAAAAACGGAAGGGATCATTATAAGGGCAGGGCGAACAGAGAGTACAAGCCGTATTATAAGCAGGTCTCCTATGAAGTGGCCCATGAGAAAGATATCGTGGCCGTCGGGTATCCTGGACAGTACAAGCATGAGGGATACGCTGTCAGTACCGGCAGGATGAATGAGAAGAAAGCAGTATATATCGTTCCTTGGATCGATCAGAATAAGGATGTGATCCCGATCCCGGAGGAGGATGTGCGGGCATTTCGGATCGATCTGAAAAAGAAAGAGAATACTTTGAAGCAGTTTGGGGGAAGAAAGTATTTTGACCTGCCGAAAGAGGGACAGAAGCGGCCGGTCTTCTACATTCAGTTAGACGGCAGACTTTATTTCGGCTTCACACCGAGACTGCGGTTGTTCTATGAACATACGGTGAAGGAGGGACTACGGCAGAAAGGGGAAAAGGGCGGCATCGATTATGCCAAAGCCATGTTCGGTTACGTTTCCCGGGAGAAGAGCTATAAGTCCAGGCTTTCTTTTGCCGATGCAGTACTGAAACAGGACGGGAAGCCGGGAAAGGAACAGAAATTGATACTGGCCGAGCCCAAGCCGACCAGCTATCTCGATTACCTGAAGCAGAATGGCGGCAATGCGGTAACGTACAATACGGACGGATTTACACTGCGCGGGGCAAAGCAGTACTGGCTGCACAAGCAGCCGGTACCAGTCGGAGAACCGGTCAAAAATGAAAAGGTGGCGTCAACGATCAGCCCGTTGGAGGCAGGCGCGAAATTTACGGGAAAGATCCGGTTCCGGAATCTGACAGAGGACGAACTGGGCCTGCTGTTGTGGGCAATACGTCTGAACGAAGGATCCCAGATGAATGTGGGCAAGGCCAAAGCCTATGGGTATGGGCGGATATCGGTAGAGATCAAAGCGGCAAAGAAACTGGATATGCAGCGCGCTTATCAGTCAGACGACATGCTGTGCCTGGATCCGTTTTGTCCGATCAAGATTGACGAGACGATCGAAGCTTATAAAAAGGAGATTAATCGTTACCTGGGCGGCAAGACCATCGACGCGCTTCCGCATATCAGGGATTTCTTTATGATGAAGGATTCCCGCAAGATACCGGAGGACAGCCGGACGAGATATATGAGTATTGATGCCGGAGAGTATCGGAGCAGGCGGGATGCGCTGCCGACGGTCAGCGCGATCGTCGATCCACGGGAAATAAAGTAAGAGATTATGGATCCACAGATCACTGCGGTCAGCGCATTTGCTGTGCCGTAGTGATGTTCGGAAGGAAAAATCGCTAGGCAAAGCTTTCTTACGTATGCAGAGACATGGGAGGCAAAGCCGGAAATATTTACGCATAGGGCGAATGGGAGAACGGAATGGATATACAGGGGCTGCGCCAGGCGCTTCAGATTCGATATGTGAAACTGCATTTTCAGATTCGGTTTATGGAAATGACCAGACTGCCGGTGAATAAGGTTTCGGCGATCCGGGGCGGGATCGGAGAGATGCTGCTGCGGGCCAACTGCATCCGGGACCGCAACTGTGCAGAGTGTGATTTCGAACAGGAATGCATTGTAAGAAGGACGATGTATTCTAAATTCGACGTTAAGCCGGCGTTTGTGACGACCGGTGACAGTATTGGATACGTGCTGGAATGTGAGAATTACAAAGAAATGTTTGCGGAGGGGGATAGTCTGGAATTTTGTCTTATTTTGTTTGGCAAGACGATTGTGTATTTCAGTCAGTTCCTGCAGGCTATTTATCAGCTGGGCGGTGTCGGTATCGGCAAAGAGCATTCCAGATATTGGCTTGTATCGATCCGGAACACTACCGGGAAGGAGATTCTGGATGGTACGAATGTTTTAATGGAACATTATGTGGTACAGACAATAGGCGACTATGTCGGGTATCGATTAAAGCAGGAGGCTATCTGGGAAAACAGAATTTGTTTTAGGACACCTGTGACGCTAAAGTATCAGGGAAAGATGCAGGAGAGGTTGACGATAGAAGCCGTGATACCGGCGGTATTTCGGAGACTTTACATCTTGGACTGCTTCGAAGGGCTGGATTGTGAAGAAATGCGATGGCAGGGAACCTGGCCCAAAATGCTGTGGGAAAATTCAAGAAAGATATCTGTCTTACGCTATTCCAGTACGCAGGATCAGAGAATGACGCTGTGGGGGATCAAAGGGGAGTTACTGCTGTCGGAGATTCCGCCGGAATTGCTGCCGGCTCTGCTGGCCGGTGAGGTGATGCATATCGGAAAGAACAGCAGCTTTGGATTTGGACGATATCAGGTGCGGTGAAAGCCATGATTGTAGAAAGCAATGTTTGTTGTATGTTGCTATTGAAATGCTTTTTGGAGATTGCTATAATAATAGAGTAAATTATGAACAAAGTGTTAACAGAACATTTTTATGGGCGAAAAAGTGGAGTTGTCAGAATATTCTGTGAATAACACGCAAAAATGGTTCTCGGAACGCAGTGTTTATGCGCCTTTGCAGAGCATAGCGTAGAAATGGGAATAGCCCGAGTAAGGGCATTGAAACCCGAAACGAGAGCTAGGCTCTCTTCTTTCCAGTTACCGTAGAAATGGGAATAGCCCGAGTAAGGGCATTGAAACACACCCACAAGTCTTCAGCCGCCACAAAACGTTTCAGTAGAAATGGGAATAGCCCGAGTAAGGGCATTGAAACTTGTGTGAAATCTTGCCCGTTGTTCCGTTCAGGTAGAAAGTAGAAATGGGAATAGCCCGAGTAAGGGCATTGTTATGTAGCTTGAGTAACGATAACCAATTACTTCAAACCAAAATCTTTTAAAAGCATGGAATTGGAGTACATTTTCTATGCAGACAGGTTAGAACATGATAACTATATACACAGAAGGAACAGATGACATCTCACAGAAGTCGTATGACGAGGCTATTGCGGGACTTAACATTCGCGAACTGGCATGCACGTGTGGTAGTAGTAGATGTCTTATTCAGCATGGATGCTATAAGCGGAAAATAAAGGCACCTGATGGAGTATTCCAATTGCGAGTCAATCGTGTAAAATGCACTGTATGTGGATGTACCCATGCACTTCTTTTTTCTTCAATCATTCCTGGTTCTCAGATTTTGCTAAAAGATCAGTTGGATATCATCAAATATTCTGAAAACAAATCCGGATATGTGCAGATTCTGAAATCAAATCTTTCCTTGGATGAAAATAGTGTGCGTGCTGTTGCTTTGCGGTATCGTAGAAATTGGCAGAAGTATGTTCTGGCAGGTGACATTTCTGTAGTTCCCGTTGAATCCCTCATAAAAAATTGTTTTTCCACTTTTCATAAGCAGTTTATGCAGATCAAGGAAACGTCTAATATCCTCTATATATTTCCCACATAACTTTACTGGTTAAAATCTTTCGTTTTTTCTATACTAAACGTGTAAGATGAAATTTTGCATTTACAGATTTTAGGAACTACGCGATTGAGGAGAAACGGTAGATGAATGACAAACAGACAAAGATGGAAGCAAATGAGTTGGCATTAATGACTGAAAAATGGATGCGGTTGGAAAGAAGGACTTTAAAACAAAGAGAAGCGGCGGAGTAATTTTACGAGAAAAAGCTGTTGAGTCTTATTGAGAACGATTTTCTGGTAAGGAACAGAGACAAGATTTGCGAGAAAGTGGGGTATTTGATCCTGTCAGTAGGAACATCTTATGAACCACTGATATTGAGTATCAGTCTGTTTAAGCCTCGGAAGATTCTGTTTCTATGTACGGAAGAGACCGGAAAATACCTTGAAAAGATTGTCAGGTATTGTGAATTGCAGGCAGAGGATTATCAGAAGACCATTGTCAGCGAGACAAATCCTGGTGATATTTATATGGAGATCAAGAAGACTTATCTTGCGTGGGGGAAACCACTGAAATTGTACATAGATTTTACAGGCGGCACCAAAGCGATGTCAGCGGCAGCAGCGATGGCCGGAGCTATGATCAATGTACAGCTTGTCTATATAGGGAGTAACGAATATCTGCCAGATTTCCGTAAGCCGAGGCCGGGATCCGAAACTCTCTTCTATATAACGAATCCATTGGAGGTTTTTGGTGATCTGGAAATCGAAAAGGCATTCATTTTGTTTTCAAGATATAATTACTCCGGTGCACGGGAAAAACTGGAGGAGTTGAAGGAGAACATACCTGATCCGAATATCAGACAGCAGCTTAATTTTGTGTATTTGCTTGCCGGCGTCTATGAAATGTGGGATGCGCTGGAGTTTCAGGAAGCATATCGCCATATCAGAATTCTTAACAAAGAATTGCGACGGGACAGAAATATTCACAGCCAGTTTCTGATGATGGACATGATCGAGCTGTTGGGTGAACAGGAGAAAATACTGGAACCACTTGGAGAGATCGCTCAGATGATCAAAGAAAAGAATCAGATGCAGATTCTGACAGACCGCAGATATATCATTCCTTTAATGTTTACAATGCTGCAGAATGCGCTGATTCGTGAACAGCAGGAAAAATATGATACGGCTACGCTGCTCTTTTATCGTCTGTTGGAGATGATAGAACAGTGCAGGTTGTCGGAATACAATTTATATGTTTCCAGGATGGACTATCTACAGTTAAAGCCGGATCTGGATAAACACTCAGAGTGGGCAGGACTGGGGACGAAGGAACTGTTTGGAATCATGAAAGAACGATATGGAGAGATAAAGAGAAGTATTTTTGGAAAGTCCGCTAATCCATATATGGCCGAGCAGGTTTCATTATTGGACGGCTTTATCCTGTTAGCGGCACTGGATGATGGGATCAGTGAGAGCAGGAATGGAAACCGGATAGAAAAACTGAAGCGAATCAGGGCCATGGTCTATCTGAGAAACAACAGTATTTTTGCGCATGGACTCGGACCCGTAGGGAAGGAACTTTTTGAAGAATTCTGCTTACTGGAAAATATCGACTACAGAGCGTACCGGAGAAAAATGGTATGGGTGGATCCTCTGCAATCCATCTATTATGTAGGACTGGAGGAATGAGATGTCGGTATTATATATTAAGGAACAGGGAAGCTGCGTTCAGAAAAGAAGCGAACGGATCGTAGTAACGAAGGGGAACCAGTCCCTGTTGGAGATTCCAACAGCAAATGTGGAAAATGTAGCGGTATTTGGGAATGTTCAGGTTACGACGCAGGCGCTGCATATGCTGTTGGAGCAGGGCATCAATGTGAATTACTTCACTTTTTCCGGAAAATACATAGGACAGGCAGGGGCCGATTCTTCCAAAAATATTTTCCTGAGATTTGCCCAGTATGAGCTGTATCATCATCTTCCGAAGAGGTTGGAAGTGGCGAGGGATATCGTAAGAAATAAGATCAAGAATCAGATTTATCTCGTGAAGCAGCATCGGTGGGATAAGGAGGATTATGATTGGAGAAACGATATAGAACAGATGGAACGATTACTTGCGAAACTGCCGCAGAAAGAAACTTCTAACGAGATATTGGGCGTGGAAGGAATGTGCAGCAATATCTATTTTGGAGCATATGGAAAAATGTTTCATTGCGACTTTGAATTTCATGGCAGAAACAGAAGGCCGCCGAAGGACCCAATCAATATTTTAATCAGCCTGGGCTATACCTTTCTTACGAAGGAAGTAAGTTCAGCACTGGATGCGGAATCATTTGAAATGCATCTTGGATTTTTGCATGGGATACGATACGGCAGGAAATCATTGGCATTGGATATGGTAGAAGAATTTCGACAGCCTGTAGTTGATCGGTTTGTAGTGAATGTCTGTAACAAGAGAATGATCAACAAATTTGATTTTAATGCAGAGGATGACAGAATCCTGCTGAATGAGGAAGGCTTCAAAAAATTTTGTGTGGAATTTGAGCGTTGGATGACGGGAAACAGTGGAATAAATTACAGGGGGCGGATTAAAAGGCAGGCTGCAGAGCTGAAAAAGGCCATATTGCGCAAAGAGAGTTATATTCCGTTTAGTATGGAGGTTGACTGTGTATCTGGTGAGCTATGATATTACGTCTGACAGGCGTAGAAGAAGAATCGCTAATTTATTAGAAAACTACGGTAAGCGGATTCAGTACAGTGTATTTGAATGTGACCTGGATGAGAAGAGATATCAGAAGCTTTACCAGGAGATTGCCAAAGAGACGATGGACATGACGGACGGGAGTGTCCGGTTCTATTATCTATGTGCGAACTGTATGCCCAAAATGCGGCTGATCGGGCAGGAAAAACCATCGATTTTTAAAGATGATAAGGTGATCGTAATATGATGGGGGAGAAGGATGAGTTTTTATTCAAAGATAATCGATCTGCAGAAACTGAATATGGCATGGGACCGGGTCAGAAAAAATAAACCGGCCTGTGGTGTTGATCAGATTACATGGGAAATGTTTGAGGAGAATAAGAAGACAGAATTAAAGCAGCTGAATCTCAGCCTGGCGAACCATAACTATACTGTTATGCCGGTAAAGATGGTCACATTATATAAGGGGGAGAAACTCAGACAGGTGGCGCTTTACTGTATGCGTGATAAGGTGGTTCAACAATCCCTGGCCAGTGAACTGGTAAAATTATATGACAACACTTTTTCTGACTGCGTCTATGCATACAGGCCGGGAAAGTCGGCGCTTACCGCATTGGAAAAAATCTCGGAAAAGATACAGGATAGGGGATTTGGATGGGTTCTGCGGCTGGATATCGAACACTTTTTTGATACGATTGATATTGATCAGATGATCATGCTGCTAAGGCAGCAGATCAGGGAAGAGGATACGCTGGAACTGATAAGGGCAATCTGCAATGCGCCAAGTATGTCAGATACAGGGGAGCTGATGAAGAAACGGGTGGGAATTTATCAGGGATCCGCGATAGCGCCCGTCCTTTCGAATGTAGTTCTGTCCGAATTTGATCGGGATATGGAAGAAGTGTGCGGTTTCTATATTCGCTATTCCGATGATATGATCGTATTGGGGAAGGAAAGTCAGGAACTGGAAAGAATACTGGACAGGGCGGTCCTTCTGTTGGAAAAGAGTGGTCTGTCAGTCAACCAATCCAAAACAACGATCGTGTCGGTCGAGGAGGGATTTGATTTTTTGGGATATCATTTTGACCAGAGAGGAAAGGCGATACCGGTCAAGGCAGAAGCCGGTCTGGCAGAGCGTCTGGAAGATCTGTGGCTTAACAGAAAGAAGGAAACCTGTTATCGACAATCCGATGGGCAGAGCAGAAGAGGACAGGGAGTCGGAATCTGTCCGGTTTACAAAGGCGCAGATCAGAGGCTATGCGGAAAATTTTATAGGGCGTGAGGATACCTATGTTATTCAGGAACCGGAAAGGAACGGAAGACAGAGTTATGAGCAGGTGTTAGAACCGCTGACGGAGGAAGTATTGCAGCGTCATTTTAGAGGAGAATGTACCGTAGGAACCTATGTACAGAGAACAAATCATACGGCACACTTTATGGTAATTGATATTGATATATCCAAGCGGATTCTGCTTGAAGTAGATGGGGAAGAGGATAAATTATTCCCTTATTTGCAGGAAACAGCGGCTTGTGCGGGGAGAGTGCAGGAAGAACTTAAGCGGCTTGGGATTGGAGGCTGGATAGAGGAGAGCGGATACCGTGGATATCATATCTGGATCTTATTTACAGAATGGATCGCAGTGCGTTATTTGAATATGCTGCAGGATGTGATAGAAAACCGGCTTGGAAAGTTGCCGGATACTGTCACGGTGGAATTTTTCCCCGATAGATCCAGAGTGAAGAAAGGAAAAGCAGGACAGGCAATTAAACTACCATATGGCTATCACGCAAAGACCGGACGAAAATGCGTATTTTTGGATGAAGATTTCCGGCCTGTTGCAGATCCCGGATCTTTTATCATGCATATGGGTAAGTATACGAATATTGCTGTAAAAAAGATCTTAAATACGGCGGTACCAAAGAATATCGCTGTAAAAGAGAATACGGTCGACGAGGATCTTGGTGCCTTTGGCAGTCTTTCCGAGAATGTTGCACTGGTATTAAGAAGATGTACATTAATGCGGTATCTGAGTCAAAAAGCGAGGACGACGGGATATTTGTCTCATTTTGAAAGACTGTCTGTTCTTTATGTTTTTGGTCATATGGGGGAAGAAGGAACCGCATTCGTACATAAAGTAATGGAATTCACATTAAACTACCAATACTCTGTTACGGAGAGATTTATTGCAAAATGTCCGGCGAAGCCGATCAGCTGTCTGAAACTTCGGGATCAGTATCAGAAGGTTACGGCGGAATATGGATGTAACTGTAACTTTAACCGGACGAAGGACTGCTATCCGTCTCCGGTACTGCATGCGATCAAGGCAGGAGAAAGTCTGAATGGCAATATTACTGTGCCAACAAGCCGCACGTTATCTAAGGAGAAGGAAAATAAGGTTTTTGAGGAACTGAATATCGGTAAACGTGTCCAAGGGATTACGGCGAAGATATTGGAGATGAAGAAACAGAAGAGAGGGATTGATAAAAATATCGGGAAACTGGAACAGGAGTTGGAAAGGATTTTTGATGAGAATGGGATAGACTGTATTGAAGTGGAATTTGGAATGCTGGTGAGAAGGAAGAAACAGCAGGGATATGAGTGGGTAGTGGAAATCTGAGCAGATTGTTGTTGAAAAGGTCATTGAAGGTTGTTATAATAATAAAGTAATTATGAACAAAGTGTTAACAGAACATTTTTTGGATTGTAAAGTGGAATTGTCAGAATATTCTGTGAATAACACGCAAAAATGGTTCTCGGAATGCAGTGTTTATGCGCCTTTGCAGTGCATACCGTAGAAATGGGAAAAGCCCGAGATAGGGCATTGAAACATGATGGTTGACGTGTTTATTGCTTGGCCAGTGGTTTGTAGAAATGGGAAAAGCCCGAGATAGGGCATTGAAACAGAACTCGGAGATCATTTTTCTATCTACATTGTCTGTAGAAATGGGAAAAGCCCGAGTAAGGGCATTGAAACTTTCAGGCTGCTCTGTTTCAGGCTGCTCTGTTTCAGGGTAGAAATGAGAATAGCCCAAGTAAGGGCATTGAAACAAGTATCAAGGAACGCTAATTTTTCACCTGTAGTTCCACACTGTGGAATGCAGGAGACAGATTAGCGTTTTTTTGCTGGTGGATTTTTGGAAAGTGGAGGCCGTGATGTGCAAATATTTATCTGTCGTGAACATTGTTACCATGAGAAGCTGGAAGACGTGAATATTCACAATTAGCATTGAAAAGAAAAGAGGTCGTATGCTATTCTATATGTAAGAAGGAAAGCGCAAAAGAGGAGGGTTAAAGTGGGAGACGGTAAAAGGAAACAAGCAGCGATCCTGGTATTATTTCTAAGCGATCATAAGGAGAATAAGCGGGAAGAGAACTATTATTGTGATAACGGCAGCAGGGTGGAGACTGGAATCCAGACAAATGATGCGCCTACGAAATATCTGCTTCGTGCAGCCCATGATAACGGCAACGAGATTGGAGATATTTTCTGCATTACTTCCCGCAGGGTATTTGAAGAAAGAACAGGCGATTCGGAGAGAACAGCTATTGATGTGTACAGGGATATGCTGGAGGGATTCTGTCGTGCCGAGAATCTATTGATTCCAAAGATAATCCCCATTGATTATGATTTTGAGAGGACAGGCGGAGAGATCAGGACTGTTGGTGACGAAAGCCGGGCAATGCATATTTACCGGCAGATCACAGGCGAACTTGGACGGCGTACAGATGTAGAACAGACGGATGTGTACATTGACTATACGGGAGGGCTCAGGGATGTAAGTTTTCTGATGACGACGATCGTACGTTATCTGGAATTTGATAATATTAAATGCAGGAAGATCGTATACAGTAAGTATGATTACAGTGCGGACCGCGTTCATAGGATCTATGATATCGCGTATATTTACAATATGTTCCAGATGATCAATGGAGTGAGCGAGTTTGTGGCGACAGGAAATGCAAGGCAGCTTTCATCGGTTTACAGCGGACAGAAGGTGCAGACCGGGAAGGGAGACGGAAGGATACAGCGGGAATTCTTAGACAGTATCATGGCATTTTCCAATGCGCTCAGCTTGTGTAATATCAAGGCGATCGATCAGACGAAAGATGCGATCAGCTGTAATATCGAGAAAATAATGGCCTTGGATACTGCGGGAGAGGGAGACCGGGAGGATCCGCTGAAGGAAGAAATGCTGCGGACGCTGGTCCCGCTTGTAAGAAAGAAAATGTATCTTGACAGGCCGGAAGGACTGTCTTATCCGAATCTGATCAGATGGTGCGTGGATAATAGGCTGCTGCAGCAGGCGATCACGATCTATATAGAGAAAATCCCGGTATATTGCATGCAACAGAGAATGTTGCCGGATTTTGCACTGGAGGTCAATGTGGAATGTAACCGCGGAGCGTCGGAGGAAACGACCAGATTTTATACGGCGCTGTATGACTGTATTGCAGAGGGAATCGAACTTCACAGATTTCGTACCGTGTTGGAGAACAGGATGAGCGGCAGGAAGAGTCCACAGGAGATGACAGACATCCTGCATGGATTGGAGCGGGATACGCAGGTTGGCGATGCGGCAGGGAGACTGGTGCAGTTTGTCGAGAGGTTTGGGAGAGACAGGAACAGGAAGAAGATTTATGGGTATAACGTCAGAGAATACAGCGGAGAGGATTTTCTCAGGAAACTTGTGAGCGAACCGTACAGGCATAAAAGAGATCTGCACTATTTTGTCTATAATGATGATCAAAGATACCAGAGAATTCCTAATTCCACTTATCGGAAGAAAGTACATGCCTTAAAGGTGTTGCAGGAGAACCAGAAGATTCGCAAACAGGTTGGCGATGCGGACCGGCTTCTGGAAATAATGAAATATTATCTGGCGATCAAAATGATCCGGAATCGTATGAATCATGCCAGCGAAGAGGAGGATTCCGAGGATGAGAGGCTGGCGGCCAAAGAACTGGAGAGATTCGGGATCGTGATCAACAGTGATATAGAGAACATACAGGATATTATGTATAAAGCCCTTGCGGCGGTTCTTTAGAGACCGTATATGCGGCAGAAATGTGGGAGAGAAGATGCAGAATAAAGTGTTCGTTAATTTTTCAAACCATCCATCGGCTGGATGGGGCAGGGAACAGGCAGAGGCAGCAAGCCGGTATGGACAACTTATAGATCTTCCGTTTCCGGCTGTGGAAGCAAAGGCGGATGAGGAAGCGGTAAGGCATTTGGCAGAACAGTATGTGGAACAGATTCTCAACTGTCATCCTGCGGCGGTGCTGTGCCAGGGAGAGTTCTGTCTTACTTTTCTGGTAGTATCGGCTTTAAAAGCACAGGGAATCACGGTGCTTGCAGCCTGCAGTGAACGGATTGTTACAGAACGTGGGAATAAGAAGGAAGTAACGTTTCAATTTGAAAGGTTCCGGAAGTATTGAAGCGGCAGGAGCGATTTGGCAGAAAGAAGATTCTGTGAAGAAAGGCAGGCAGATCATTTCCAAGAGAAAGGATAAGGATATTGCAAATGGATTTATCAAATTATTTCAAAAGTATCATCGATCAGGATCAATGTTCCGTGGTGATCTGCAGCCTGGAGCATGAGATCATCTACATGAATCCGGCGGCAGTGGAGAGATATGGAAAGCGGGGCGGCGCGGGGATTGTGGGGCAGAGTATTTTTGCCTGTCACAACAGGCAGTCGGGGGAACTGATCCGGCAGGTGGTGGACTGGTTTGCGGAGAGTACGGAGCACAACAGAATCTATACGTTTCACAATGAGAAGGAAAACAGGGATGTGTATATGATTGCGCTGCGGGACGAGGCCGGGACGCTGATCGGGTATTATGAGAAGCATGAGTGCCGGGATGTGGAGACAGGGAAGATGTATCAGTTTGATTGAATGAAGCTTTTGCAGCGCCGAAAGTGAAATTTGGAATGTCGTTAACGATAGAAGGAACATAGAAATGCAGTAGGAAAGGGGATGGCAGGGTGGCAATAAAGACAATGCTTCCCGTAGGCATTGAGAATTTTGAGCGGATCCGCACGGAAGATTTTTACTATGTGGATAAAACCGGACTGATTAGAGATTTACTGCGGAACATGGCTTATGTCAATCTGTTTACAAGGCCGAGACGGTTTGGAAAAACGTTGAATATGAGTATGCTGAAATATTTCTTTGAGACGGGAACGGACAGCAGACTTTTTGACGGGCTTGTGATTTCGGAGGAAAAGGAACTCTGTGAACGGTACATGGGGAAATTTCCCGTGATATCGATCAGTCTAAAGAACGTCAGTGGAAGAAATTTTGAGACAGCCAAATCCATGATGTGCAGTGCGATTGGAAATGAGGCGATGCGGTTTTCCTATCTGGAGCAGAGTGAGCGGTTGACGGAGCGGGAACGACAGCGCTATACGGCGGTGGTTCATCTGGATGCGGAAGGCGCGTTTGTCATGTCGGATAAGATATTGCAGGACAGCTTGCTGATTTTGTCACAATGTCTGTGGAAACATTATGGGCAGAAGGCGGTCATTCTGGTGGATGAATATGATGTACCGTTGGATAAGGCATATCAGGCCGGATACTATGATGACATGGTGGAGCTGTTCCGCAATCTGTTCGGGCAGGCATTCAAGACGAATGACAGCCTGTTTCTCGCAGTTTTAACGGGATGTCTGCGGGTGTCAAAGGAGAGCATTTTTACGGGGCTGAATAATTTCAGTGTATACACGGTCAAGGATGTGCAATATAATGAATATTTTGGCTTTACGGACAGGGAAGTCAGGGAAATGCTGGCCTGTTATGGCGGGATGGAAAAGTATGATGCGGTCAGGAAATGGTATGACGGGTATCGGTTTGGTAAGGTGGATGTATACTGTCCCTGGGATGTTATAAACTACTGTCATGCGCTTAAGATGGATCCGGCGGCAAGGCCACAGAATTATTGGATAAATACGAGTGGAAATGATATTATCAGGAAGTTTATCCATGGTGCAAGGGAATCCACAAAAGCTGAGATTGAACGGCTGGTTGAGGGCGGCAGCATACGAAAGAAGATACGGCAGGAACTGACTTACCGGGAATTGGATGCAAAGGCGGATCATCTCTGGAGCCTGCTCTTCACGACGGGATATCTGACACAGTGCGGGGAAGCGGAGGAAGATGGTACGATGGAGCTTGCGATTCCCAACAGGGAAGTCCGTTGGATTTTTGTGGATCAGATTCAGGAATGGTTCGAGGAGGAGATGGCGAAGGACAGCCGGAAACTGGAGAATTTCTGCAGGGCATTTGAAGAGAATGACACAGCCGCCATTGAGGAAGGGTTTAACGCTTATCTGTCAAAGACCATCAGCATTCGTGACAATAATGTCAGGCGAACTATGAAAGAGAATTTTTATCATGGCATTCTGCTTGGTATTTTCGGCAATATGGATGGATGGCAGGTCAGCTCGAACGCAGAGTCAGGGGAGGGATACAGTGATATCAGCATAGAGGTTGCATGCAGAGAGATCGGTATTGTAATAGAACTGAAATATGCCGAGAATGCAGGATTTGATGAAGCCTGCAGGGCGGCACTACAGCAGATTCTGGATCGGAGATATGAGGAGACGCTGGTTAAAGATGGTATGAAAACAATCTACCGCTATGGCATTGCGTGTTACAAGAAACGCTGTAAGGTGCTTGCGGGTTAAGACTTAAGAAAGGATGAGATACAGATATGAAGTACAATTTTACAGATATTATCGAGCGAAACGGCAAAGATGCGATTGCGGCGGAGAAGATCCCCTATGCGGCGGATGTGCAGGTGAAAGAGGGATTCAGCCGGATTCCCATGTGGGTGGCGGACATGAACTTCGCGACGGCTCCGTCGATCCCGCAGAAGGTTGCGGAGCGTCTGGAGCATCCCTTATACGGCTATTTTGAACCGCGGCAGGAGTATTATGACGCGATCATCCGCTGGCAGCAGGAGCGGCACGGTGTGCAGGGGCTGACGAAGGAGTGCATCGGGTATGAGAACGGCGTATTGGGCGGTGTGGTCAGCGCGCTCAACGTGTTCTGTTCCAGGGGCGATAAAGTGCTGCTGCATTCCCCGACGTATGTGGGATTTACCGGAAGTCTTGGCAACAACGGTTATGATATGGTGTTAAGTCCTTTGCAAAGGGATGCTCAGGGCGTATGGCGGATGGACTTTGCGGATATGGAGAAGAAGCTGAAAGAGCAGTCGATCCATGCGGCGGTATTCTGTTCCCCGCACAATCCCTGCGGCAGAGTATGGGAGCGCTGGGAGCTGGAAGAAGCCATGGCGCTGTTTAAGAAGTATGATGTAAAGGTCGTTTCGGATGAAATCTGGTCTGATATCATCCTGAACGGCAATACCCATATACCGACACAGTCAATATCGGAAGACGCCAGAATGCGTACGGCTGCGCTGTATGCACCGTCCAAGACCTTTAATCTGGCAGGTTTGATCGGCAGCTATCACATCATCTACAATCCGTGGATCAGGGACAGGGTTTTAAAGGAATCTTCCCTCTGCCACTATAATTCCATGAATGTGCTGTCCATGTATGCGCTGCTGGGGGCATACAGCGACGAAGGGGCTGAGTGGGCGGACGAGCTCTGTCAGGTGCTGAGCGGCAATGTGGCTTACGCCTGCGATTACATAGCGGAGCATTTCCCCGGTGTCTCGGTGGCGAAGCCGCAGGGAACTTATATGCTGCTTTTAGATTGTAGTGACTGGTGTAGTCAACATGGAAAGACGATTGACGATGTACAGAGAGCGGGCGTGGAGGCTGGCGTGATCTGGCAGGACGGAAGGGCTTTCCACAGTCCCTGCGGTATCCGTGTGAATCTGGCGCTGCCGAAGACGCTGCTGGAAGAGGCGATGGACCGCCTGCGGAAGTATGTGTTTGTGTAGAGAATGACTTTTCAGGTCAATGAGTTTTTATACCGTGTTGTTTGTAGTGACATAGTGGGTATAGCACTGCGCAGGGCGTATTTGTCTGGAAGTGGCAGCGCCGTGCCGGATAAGAGAACGGGAAAGGGAGAACCGATATGATTCGACAGGCAGAAGAAACAGATTTACCGGTCATACTGGAAATCTATGCGTATGCAAGAGACTTTATGGCGAAGAATGGTAATCCTCATCAGTGGGCGGGCGGATTTCCGCCCATATCCCTGCTGCAGGATGACATTGCAAAGCACAATCTGTACGTGGTGACGGAAGAAGAGACAGGACGGGTCTGCGGCGTTTTCTTCTTCGCCATCGGGACGGATGAGACTTACGGCGTGATCGAGCAGGGAGCCTGGTTTTCGGACAGTGTATACGGGACGATCCACCGGATAGCAGGAGACGGGACGGTGCATGGACTGCTGCGGAAAGTGGTATCTTACTGTGAGAAAAAAACGCCGCATCTGCGGATCGATACGCATGAAGATAATCATATCATGCAGCATGTGATCGCACAGTGCGGCTTTCGGCGATGCGGCATCATCCATGTGAACGACGGGACGCCGCGGATCGCCTATGAAAAGTGTGAGAAGGAAATCGGAAAACAGGACTGCAGGCAGATTTGCAACGTGCAAAGGGTAGCGATATGAAACATATAGGCCGTCGTTCAGCTACGATCAAAGTGCGTTTTATTCAGATGATTTCTGTCAGTATCACTATGTGTTTGATTCTGATTTTTTTTGTTACATGGTTTTCATGGATGATTGCGCAGCGTTCCAGAGAGGTGCAGGCATTGACAGCATCCTTGCAGGATATGGCCAATCAGGCTGATTCAGAATACAATGATATCCTGCAGTTGTCCCAGAATATGATGCCGACCGGGCCGGTTGGGCAGATTTATGACGAATACCTGATGCAGACGGTACAATATGACAGATTCAAAAGCTACGGAAATTTTATGAACAGTTTGAATATTGCAACGTTTGGTATGGAGGATGTGTTGTTGTCTGCATATTATGTTCCACAGAAGGAAATCCTGTTTTCAAGCTTTACGCCCAAAAGTGGCTTTGCGCCGGATAAACTGCCGGTGCTTGGGAGTACAGAGGAGATTGTTTTTCAACCGCTTCATGAGACGAGCAATAATGTTTTGTTGAAAAACGTTGTTTCCGTACTTCGCCCGGTTACTTTCAGTAATGACGTACAGGCTAATATTTATCTGGAAATTGCAACGGAAATTCCGTCCATGCTGCGGAACAAAGAAGAGATTGAAGGGATTTCTTATATTTTCCTGCAGCTGGACCGGGATGGCAGCGTGGTTTACAGCAATTCAGATGTTTTTGAAGCAGGAATGCAGGTTGAGGCGGATTCAAAAGGCATGATTCAACGGAATCATTATGTAGGTGTGGAGAAAAAGAGTCAATATGGTTTTTCTTATGCATTGTTGATGCCGGTTCGTGAATATATACAGCGTAATACCAGATGGATTATATGGATTTTTATCGTTGTGTTGATTTCCTTTTCTATTCTGGCAGTGGTAGCCTGCTCGCAAATCTGGTTTTTTCAGCATCCGCTCACAGCGTTGGAGGTAGAGATGGATGCTTTTGACGGAACAGCTTTCGAAGAATCCGAGTACAAGGGAAAGCTGGAGGAGTTTGATCGTTTGTTTGCGTCGTTTAACAGGATGAAGGGTCAGATTCATTCACTGATCCTGAAAAATGAGAAGCAGATGGAAGAAAAAACAATGTTGGAGCTGGAGAAACTGAAATATCAGATCAATCCACATTTTCTGATGAATGCGCTCAATACGGTCAAATGGATGTCAGTGGTGCAGCATACGGACGATATCGCGGCTTATGTGACCCATCTGGGCTATATTTTATCCTATTCTCTGGGAAAAACGGATTATGAGACGACACTGCGGACAGAACTTAAAGTGCTGCAGAATTATCTGGAGCTACAGCAGACAACTTATGATTTTGAGTATGTTCTGGACGTTGAAGAAGGAGAGTATTTGAATCAGCCCTGTGCCAGATTTTTGTTGCAGCCGGTGGCTGAGAATTCAGTCTGTCACAACATGGACGAGTTTGGGCACTTATGGATCCGGGTGCGGAAAGAGGAGGGAAAGATTCATATTTCTCTGGAAGATGACGGGAAGGGGTTTTCAGTAACAGATGCGGAAAATTTTGAGGGTTGTCAGACCGGTCAGCGGAATAAGGGAATAGGGCTTCGTTATTTGCAGATGACTTTGGAAGCAGTATACGGAGGCAGTGCAGAATTCAGGATAGACAGTATTGTAGGAGAAGGGACGACGGTTCACATTGTGATACCGGAAAGTGGTGGCGATGTACAAGGTTCTGATCGTTGATGATGACAAACTTGCAAGGAAAGGAATTATTTCTATTGTGCCGTGGGAGGAGTGTGGTTTGGAGGTAGCGGGGGACGTTGCCAACGGCGCTCTGGCGCTGGAATTTGTCGAAAATCATGCGGTAGATCTGGCAATCGTGGATTTGGCCATGCCGGTGCTTTCCGGCCTGGAATTTATTAGAGAGTGCAGGCAGCGGCGGCCGGAGATTCAGTACATTGTCCTGACGGCCTATGAGAGCTTCGAGTATATTCAGAAAGCGTTGAGGCTTGGGGTGCTGGATTACATTTCGAAGCTGCAGATGGATCAGGAGGATTGTGTCAAGCTGTTCAAACAGGCGGCAGAACGGATCAGGCAGCGGAAACAGTTGTGGCCGGCAGCCGTAAAGGACAATGAAAAAGAAATGAACAGGTGTTATCAGCAGATTGATGGATTGTACTGTTTCTATAATCGGGAACAGATGGAAGAACTGCGGCGGGACATGGAGTTGGCAGGGTTTCATGAGCGGGAGAGGTATCGTTTGATGCTTCATGTTTTGCATGTAATGGAACGTAATTTTTCTATCAGATTAAGAGAGGAAGAGTTCGAGAGTGGCAGGGAAGACTGTGGATGGCTGATCGAGCAGGAAAATGCGCTGATCAGGGAAGCACGGCGTATGGAAGGAACCGGAGGAGGGAATATTCAGCTTTCAGTTTTAAGGGCGTGTATTTATATTAAAGAACACCTTGAGGAGCATGAGTTGAGTGCAGAAGCGGTCGGAAATGAGTTGAACATTTCCAGAAGCTATTTTTCTACTTCTTTTAAAAAGTATACAGGTCATTCAATCAATTCTTATATTCGGAAAGAAAGGGTCGAGCGGGCCAAGGAGATCATGGAACGTGAGCCACAGCTTTCTTTCGGCGACGTGGTATACAGGGTGGGCTATTTAAATGAAAAATATTTTGCTAAGATCTTTCAGGAAAAGGAAGGAGTGACTTTTGCGGAGTACAGGAGGCGACTGGGTGTATTCCGTACGTTATAAAGAAGGAGCATATAACAGAAAATGATGGAAGAGAGAGATTTGCTTTGTAGAGAGAACAAATGTCTCTCTTTTTAAATGAATGTTTTGTGTAGATTCAAAAAAAGTACGGTTTTTTTATAGAATGGCAGAAATGTTTCCAGAATGCAAAAAGTACAAGGGTGTAAACTATACAAAATGCATATTAAAATATAAAAAGAAGCAATAAAACTATTATAAATAACGGAGGGAATTACATGAGAAGGAAAACTGTATCAGCATTATTAACATGTGTTATGATGTTCTCTCTTCTGGCGGGGTGTGGGTCAGGTGCGACATCGGCAGAAGGTAACACAACAGAAGGGACAGGGAGCACAGAGAGTGTACCGACAGTGACGGCGGAACCTTCGGACGAGGTGGCGTTCCAGAAGTTTCCGGAAGTGGTGGAAGTGCATATCGGACAGGGCGTCAGCACGACGGATTCCCTGCCGGCAGGCTTAAGCGTGGATCATAATCAGTATACGGACTATCTGTTGGAAAAATACAATATTAAGGTGGTGGTAGACTGGACGGCTGCCAGCGGGAATGACTACAACCAGAAGGTGGCGCTCTGCATTGCCAGCAATACATTGCCGGATGCCATGGTAGTCAGCAGAGAATACCTGATCAAGGCAGCCAGGAGTGGGCAGTTGTATGATCTTACGGATTTGTTTCAGCAGATGCAGTCCCCACAGGTCAAAGAGGTCATGGATTCCACGGACGGGGAAGCGATCAGAGAGGCCAGTGTGGATGGAAGACAGTACGCCATTCCGGCTACGGAAGTAGAGACCGGCGGTATTCAGACGGTATGTGTCAGACAGGACTGGCTGGAAGAATGGGGTCTTGAAGCGCCGAAGACATTATCTGATATCGAGAATATTGCGAAAGTATTTATGGAGAAAAAACCGGCAGGAGAAGATACGGTGGCGATTGCCGGACCGGATAAGAATACAAGCCTTTATCCTTCCTTTCAGGACACGGGAGCGACGACAGGCGGATTTGAGGCGGTTTTCTCCGCAAGGGATGCCTATCCTGGTCTATTTCTAAAGGATGACAGTGGAAACGTAACCTACGGAACCGACACGGCAGCTGTCAGAGAAACGCTGGAACTTCTGGCTGACTGGTATGCAAAAGGCTATATCGATCCGGAGATGGGAACCAGGGATTCTACGGTGGAATTGATCAATTCCGGTAAAGTCGGTATGTTCTTCGGTGCATGGTGGGTGCCGGGATATGGAATCGGTGACGCCTACCGTAATGAGCCGGATGCTGACTGGCAGTCTTATCCGGTGCTGACAGATGACGGTAAATATAATGTGAGGACTGGTTCGGTGACCAGCAGTTATTGTGTCATTCGTAAGGACGCATCCGAGGATGTAGCGAAGGCAGTTATCATTATGGCAAATGCCCTGCTGCGGGACGAGAATACTTTTGACGTATCGGAACAGCCGTTGAATTTCTGGCCGATCAGGACGTTGATGGCCCCGGCCGATGAGTGTGAATACACGTACCATGAACTGTATAATGTGCTGGAGGGTAAGACAACGCCGGAGGATTATGAGGGTGTGGCAAGCGCATATAAACTTTTGTCAAGTGATGTGAGGGTAGTAAAAGAGACGATTCCCGGATATGAGAGCGGCAGACAGCTGACAGTGAAGGATTTCAGCATGGAGAATTTTGGTAATTTCCAGAGAATGTACTCACTGCTGGTGGGGGACAGACCCTATGCCACTACCCCTGTGGATAAGAAAGTGAAAAGCTGTATTTTCAGCCAGACGCCAACCATGGAGTCTAAGTGGGCAAATCTGCTTTCCATGGAGAAAGAAATGACGATGAAGGTGGTTACAGGTAAATCAGATATCACGGCCTATGATGAATTTATCGAAAACTGGATGGCAGAGGGCGGTGAGACGATCCTGCAGGAGGTAGCCGGGTATTAGGAGAGCGTATGGAGGGAATCTGATGAAAAAGAGGAGAAATACCAGAACCATGTTAAGCTATCATTCCATGATCCTGATCGGAATGGTATGGCTGGTCCTGTTTAATATCGTGCCTATGTTCGGTATTGTAATGGCCTTTCAGGATTATAACCCGGTAAGTGGATTTATTGGCTCCAAATTCACAGGGCTGGAGAATTTCCGCTACCTGTTCTCCATGAGTGACAGTAAACGGGTCATAGTCAATACAGTCATTATTGCCGTGTCCAAGCTGGTGTTGAATATTGTTGTCCCCCTTAGCTTTGCGCTGTTGCTCAACGAGGTACGGAAACTGAAATTCAAGAGGATTGTACAGACGATGGTCTATCTGCCGCACTTTTTATCCTGGGTTATCCTGGCCAGTATTCTGTTGGAAATCTTTGGGTATAAGGGTGTGTTTAACACAATACTGTCGCTGTTTGGGGCAGAACCCAGGATTTGGTTTTCGGAAGAATCCTGTTTTCGACAGATGATCATTTTCTCAGATGTATGGAAAGAGTTTGGATACAATGCGGTTATTTTTCTGGCAGCGCTGACAGGTATCAGTCAGGATATGTATGAAGCTGCATCCATTGACGGATGCAGCAGGTGGAAGGCAGTGTGGTACATCACGCTGCCGGGCATTGCCTCCACGATTGTGGTGGTAGCGATCCTTGGACTTGGCAATGTGTTAAATGCCGGATTTGATCAGGTATTTAATCTGTATAGTCCGCTGGTGTATTCCACTGGAGATATTCTGGATACCTGGGTCTACAGGATCGGACTGTTGAATGTACAGTTCTCGCTGGCGACTGCGGCAGGCCTTTTTAAGTCGGTCATCAGTTTTACACTGATCGTCATATCTTACGTTGTTGCCTATAAGGCGGCGGATTACAAGATTTTTTAGACGGGTAAAGGAGAAGAGAGTATGGTCCGAAGTAAATCATTGGGAAGTAAGATATTTGATGTGTTTAATACAATATTGATGACTGTTCTGGCAGTATCCTGTATTTATCCTCTGTGGTATGCTTTCTGCCTGTCGATTTCCAGTAAGTCGGCAGCAAATTCCGGGATGGTCACGTTCTATCCGGTTGGTTTTTCCCTGGCATCTTATCAGCAGATCATGGGAGATACGCAGTTTTTCCGTTCTTTTATGATCTCTACCGGGAGAACCGTATTTGGTACGTTATTCACGATATTGATCCTGATCATTTTTGCCTATCCGTTATCCAAACCGTCTACGGAGTACCGACCGAAAAATGTGATCATGTGGATCGTGATTTTTTGTATGCTTTTTAACGGAGGTACAATTCCCTGGTATATCACCATGGTAAAATATCATATGATGAACAGTATGGTAGGATTGATTCTCTGTGGCGGCGTTCCGGTTTTTAATCTGATCCTGTTGGTAAATTTCTACCGCAGCCTGCCGAAGGAACTGATTGAGGCTGCCAGGGTGGACGGTGCAGGGGAATGGAGGACACTTTTCCAGGTTGTAGTGCCATGTGCAGTGCCGGTGTTGGCGACTCTTGTTCTTTTTATCAGTGTAGGTTACTGGAACGAATTTTTTCAGGGACTGGTATTATCCAGCGGGGAACGTTACTATCCGCTGCAGACTTACATTAAGCAGATGGTGGTGAATGTCCAGACGACGAATCTGTCCATGGACCAGATTGAGACAATGGATAAGCTTTCCAACAAATCATTGGATGCGGCGAAGGTATTTATTTCCATGCTGCCGATGCTGGTGGTATATCCGTTTCTACAGCGATATTTTGTGAATGGTATTATGTTGGGAGCGGTAAAAGAATAGTTATAGAATTCCCTGTCCCGCAGGAGTGCAGGGCAGGGAACTTTTGCAGTTAAGATGATCACGCACAATTCAAGTACTGCGACATATACAATCTGTAATATTCCCCGCCAAGGGCCATGAGTTCTTCATGGGTGCCTTTCTCCAGAATATTCCCCCGGTCTACATACATGATGCAGTCGGCATTGCGGATGGTGGAGAGTCTATGGGCGATGATGAAGGAAGTACGTCCTTTCAGAAGCTCACTTAAGCCTTTCTGCAGTGCAATCTCCGTCTCCGTGTCGATGCTGGAGGTAGCCTCATCCAGTATGAGGATCTTCGGATCGGCCAGCAGGGCGCGGGCGAAAGAGATCAGCTGGCGCTGGCCTGCGGAGAGGCGGCTGCCGCGTTCGTTCACCTCGGTCTGGTAGCCGTTTTCCAGTTCCATGATAAAGTCATGGGCGCAGACCGTCTTCGCGGCGCGGATGACCTCCTCGTCGGTGGCGGTATGATTGCCGTAACGGATATTGTCCATGATCGTTCCGGCGAAAATAAAGCTGTCCTGCATCATCACGCCCATCTGTGCACGCAGGGAGTGGATCGTCACGTTCGAGATATCGGTGCCGTCGATCAGGATGCGTCCCGTATCCAGATTGTAGAAACGGCTCAACAGATTGACCAGTGTGGTCTTTCCCGCTCCGGTAGGGCCTACGATGGCGAAGCTGTCACCGGCTTTGGCCTTGAAATTCACGTTGTCCAGGATTCTGACGCCCGGCTCGTAACTGAAAGATACCTGCTCGAAAGACACATCGCCATGAATGGGCGGCATCTCGACGGCGTCCGGGGCATCCTGTACGGAGACCGGTTCGTCGATGGTCTCGAAGATACGCTCCAGATAGGAGATGGCGGTGAGCAGCGAATTATAGAAAGCGGCCAGCGTGTTGATCGGCGCCCAGAACCGGCTTACGTAGGAGGTGAAGGCGATCAGCACACCGATGGTGATCGGGGAGGCGCTGTCAAACATCCAGTGGATACCGAGCACGTAGATGGCTGAAGTGGTGGCCATGGAGATGAGATCCACACTGGGCCCCATGGTGAAGTTGTACAGCACGGCATGCATCCAGGATTTACGGTAGCTGCTGCTCAGGTCATTGAAAATATTGCTGTTCATTTCCTCGCGCACGAAGGACTGGGTTACCCGGATGCCGTTGATGCTTTCCGCGATGTAGGCGTTCAGGTTGGACTGCTTGTTGCTCTGGATCTGCCAGGCCCTGTGCTGTCTCTTTTTAATGAAAATCACTACGGCGGCGAGGATCGGCAGGCCGCAGAGGCACAGCAGCGTCAGCCGCACGTTGGTCAGGAACATAAAGGTCACGATAAAGAACAGGTTGCACAGATCGGTGATGGTATTGACGATACCGTTGGAGAGCAGATCGCTTAAGCTGTTCACGTAGTTGACCACCCGGACCTGTATCTTGCCGTGGGGCCTGTTGTCGTAATAGGCAAAAGGAAGATCCTGCAGATGTTCAAAAATATCGCTTCGCAGGTCATGGATGATCTGCTGGCCGATGATATTGGTATGCTTGATCTTATAGCGCAGGCTGATGGCGGAATACAGGGCGGCAAGCAGTGTCAGCCCGCTGTAAAAAGCCACGCCGCGCATATCCTTTGCAGGGATGCACACGTCCATGATGCGCAGGAAAAACTGCGGAATCAGCATGGTAAAGGCGGAAGCGGTCAGCATCATCACCGCCACGGAGAAGAAGCGTTTCCGGTAGGGCTTTAAGTAGGCCATCAACCGCTTGAACTGGTCAAAGTCGAAGCTCTCTTCTAAAATCTCGTCTACGTCGTATTTGTTACGTGCCATGGATGTTTCATTCCTTTCTATGATGTTAAGAGACTGCGAATCCAGCGCGGCGCATTTCTTCCGCGGAGGGAATCTCTCCGTACTGATGGTGGAAGGCGCTGGCATAATATCCGTTTTGTGCCAGCAGTTCTTTGTGGGTGCCCCGTTCGATGATGCGGCCGTTGTTCATGACAAGGATCAGATCCGCGTCCTTGATGGAAGAGATCCGGTAGGCGATCACGAAGACGGTGCACTGGCCGTTCAATTTTTTCAGCTGGTTCTGTATGTAGCTTTCTGTCTCCATGTCCACGGCGGATGTGGTGTCGTCCAGGATCAGGATGGAAGGCTTCTTGAGCAGCGCCCGGGCCAGGGAGATACGCTGCTTCTGACCGCCGGAAAGGCCGACGCCCCGCTCGCCCACGACGGTGTCATAACCGTCCGGCATTCCCTTGATAAAGTGGTTGGCATCTGCCATGACGGCAGCGTCATGGATATCCTCAAAGGAGCAGTGGGGACGGCCGTAGGCGATATTTCCCTCGATGGTGTCGGAGAACAGGAAGATGTCCTGCATGGCCATGCCGATGTTGTCCCGCAGTTCGTAGAGATCCAGATCCTTTACGTTGACGCCGTCCACCAGAACCTGACCGCTGTCTGCGTCCACAAAGCGGCAGAGCAGATTCATGATGGTGGATTTGCCCGCTCCGGTGGAACCCAGAATGCCGATGGTCTGTCCCTTGGAGGCGGCAAAGCTGATATCGCTGACGATGGTCTCACCGTCCGCCGTATAGGAAACGTTCCGGAACTCCACGTCTCCCCGGTACTGCCGGCTTTTGACCGGTTCAGTCGGCATTTTGATCCTTGGTTCTTCCACGTAAGTGTCGTAGATCTTTTCCACGGAGGTGAGGAAGCGGTGAATGTCGTTGACCCACCAGCCGGCCATTCTCAGCGGCATGTTCAACATCCACAGATAACCGTTTACCGTGACCAGATTACCGATGGTGATCTCCTCCTGAATGACCATGTAGCCGCCGTAGAACATCAGCACCACGTTGAGCAGATAGGAGAGCACTTCAAACACGGGCAGGTACTTCATCCAGACCCGGGAAGAGGCAAGCTGCGCCTCCAGATAGGCGTCGTTTTCCTTATTAAATTTTTCGATTTCAAAGTCCTCCTTGGCGAAGGCCTTGACTACCCGGTTGCCGCTGACATTTTCCTGGACAAAAGAATTCAGGGAAGAGAAGCGGTTGCGGATGCGGGCGAAGGTGGGCCGCACCTCCTTCGACTGCCGCACGGTGGCAAGGGCAGTGAAAGGCAGGACGAAAAGCATACACAGCGCCAGCTTCACATTGACCGTAAAGATCATCAGCAGGGCAAACACAAACATCAGCAGATTTTCGTAAACGGCGTAGATGATATAGGCGGTAAAATGCCGGATGGCATCCATGTCACCGGTCTGTCGACTCATCAGGTCACCAGTCTTTTTGTGGTTAAAAAAGTTCAGATCCTCCAGCAGCAGGCGGCGGAAAAACTTGTCGCGCATATCGTAGAGAACGCCCTGAGAACAGCTCTCGAAGATCACCTGATGGGCGAAACGCAGGGCGCCCCGCACCAGTGTCACCGAAAGCAGGATCAGGATCAGCCGCGGCAGCTGGTCCAATGCCCCGCCCCGGATCACGTCGTCCACGATACGCCCGGAGATATACGGATTTACAATGGACAGGACGGAAATCGCGGTGGTCATCACAAGCCCTATGCACAGCAATACACAGTATTTTTTCAGAAATCCCCAGAACCATTTTATGGGTGTCATATGATATCCTCCCTTGAAACAGATTGAAATAAATTTTTTAATTTAAGAAAACCCTTGTTAATTTTATAATTTTGAGGTAAAAAGGAAATGTACTATCTTGCGGGCTGCCTGTCGGATGTTGTTATGTTGCGGGGATGTGCAGGTTGTACAAAATTGTCTGCAGTTTTTCGGACAAAATGCCAATGCTATACGGTGGAAGCGGATTGGCCCAAAATCATGGCAGGAACTTAACTTACCGGTCCCTGGATCGTGACGGGTGGAATGGAGAACACGATGAGAGAACAGGAAACTTTGCTGCAGGAAGATTTTAACCCTGCCTTTCTTTTTACATGGAAAGGAATCCGCAGGGAGGATGAAAAGAACTATCATAAGCATGAGTATGTGGAATTTTGTTATGTGATGTCAGGACAGGGCCGTCATCGGATCGAGGACCGGGTCTACGAGGTCAGTGAGGGGGATCTGATCCTGATCAACGCCGGGCAGCATCATCAGGCGCTGGTCAGTGCGAGCGGCGGTCCGGCGGTGGAATTCTACGTGGGCATGACGGATATCCACTTAAGAGGCTACGATAAGAACTGCCTTCCGGCGCCGGAGGATGAGCCGATCCTGCACACGTCGGGAGAGTTGAAGATGAAGCTGAGCAGACTGTGTATTTCCATGGAAGCGGAGAAGGAGACGGAGCGGCTTGGCGGTTACTTCATGATGAAGACCTATGCGCTGCAGATGCTGCTGCTCTTTATCAGAGGACAGGAGCAGCCCCGGAAGGAACGGCCTGTGGAGCAGTATGCCTTCGAGTCGGTGAACCGGAAATATCTGGTGGAGAAGATCATGGATTATTTCGAGGAGCATTACACGCAGAAGATCTCTCTGGGGCAGATCGCGGGCAATATGTACTTGAGTCCCTTTTATATATCGAAGATCTTCAAGGCGGAGACCGGGGAGACACCCATTCATTCCCTGATCGACATCCGCATGGAGAAAGCCAGGGAACTGCTTCTGGCGGAGCCGGGCTTAAGCATTCAGGAGGTGGCGGCGCGGGTCGGGTATGATGATGCCTATCATTTCAGCAAGCTGTTTAAGAAGAAGTTTGGCGTCGCGCCTTCGGCGGTGCGGAAGATGGACAGATAGATAGAGGAGAGGAACAAAAAGGGCGGCACTTTGCATGATCAAAGGCCGCCTTCTTTCCTACTTACAGGAGCTGAATCCCCTGTGCCAGCGCTTCTTTCGTGATTTCTTCCGGCCACAGGGAAGACTGTACCTCCCCGATATGCGCTTTGCGCAGGAAGAACATACAGATACGGGACTGTCCGATGCCGCCGCCGATGGTAAAGGGAAGTTCTTCTTCCAGAATTGCTTTCTGGAAAGGCAGCTTTGCTCTTTCCGGGCAGCCTGCTTTGTCTAACTGGTCGAGCAGGGCCTTCTTATCCACACGGATACCCATGGAGGACAGCTCCAGAGCGATATCGAGCACCGGATAATAGACAAGAATGTCGGCGTTCAGTGCCCAGTCGTCATAGTCCGGAGCGCGGCCGTCGTGTTTCTCACCGGATTCCAGCAGGTCTCCGATCTGCATGAGGCAGACGGCTCCCTTGGCTTTCGTTATGTAGTACTCGCGTTCCTTGGGCGTATAGTCAGGGAACATATTCTCCAGTTCCTGTGTGGTGATGAAGAAGATATCGTGGGGCAGGATCTCGCTGATATAATCGTAGCGGATCGCCATATATTTCTCGGTCTTGCGCAGTACCTTGTAAACGGATCTGACCGTCTGCTGCAGGTAGTCGATCGTGCGCTCTTCACGGGAGATGATCTTCTCCCAGTCCCATTGGTCAACGTAGATGGAGTGAATATTGTCGGTGGTCTCATCCCGGCGGATGGCGCTCATATCGGTGTAAAGGCCCTCCCCATGGGAAAAACCATATTTCTGCAGAGCCATACGCTTCCATTTGGCCAGAGAGTGTACGATCTCCGCCTGGGCGTCGTCCTGCTCCTTGATACCGAAGGAGACCGGGCGCTCCACACCGTTCAGGTTATCGTTGAGGCCGGAGGCCGGATCGACGAACAGCGGTGCGGACACGCGCAGCAGATGCAGCTCTTCCGCCAGCAGTACCTGAAAAAAATCTTTCACAGTCTTGATGCCGATCTGCGTATCGTGCAGATTCAGCGCAGACTTGTAATCTTTGGGAATCATTAAATTATCCATGAAAAACCTCACTTTGCTGTTTTCTTGTTGCTATTTGCATTCTCACCATTTACTATTTAACTGCTTTTGCGGGAAGAAATCAAGTAATTATTCGGATAAGATTGCAACAAAGTCAGCTTTCTTATCTGTCTGCGCCCTTTTCCGCCATTGCTGTCTTTCTTCTTTATTTATATAATATACGGTATGATGGACGAAAAGAAGGCAATTCAATATTTTCTTTGAAGTTTCATATCTAATACAGGAAAAACTGCTGAAAATTAAGGAGAAAGCACTATGATACTATACCATGGAAGCAATACCGGAAATATAAAAGTATTAAAACCAAATCAAGCGGATCATGACCGGCCATATGTATATATGTCCACAATGGATGTGGTTGCCGCGTTCTATTTATGCAATGCTGTAGAAAGGCCTTATTATTGGTTTCCTTATGGTTTTGAAAGTGGCAGTAATATACCGGTAAACCACGAATTGTACCCGAACGCGCTGAAAGAAGCATCGGAGGGGGGCAGCGGATATATCTATGAAGTTCTTGCAGAAGAGAATCAAGTAATTCCATTTAAAAATATTCCGTGCGCGAGACTGGCGACAGAGCCTGTTAAGGTAACGAACTGTGTCAGGGTAGAAAATGCGTATGATTTATTTAAGGACTATGTAAAGCAGGGCAAAATGAAAACAGGATATTTTATAAAATTAAAACTGCCACAAGTATGGGAAAAATATATTGCAGAATAACAAACAAATGTTCGAGAAAACTATTGCAATCTGTTCCGGTTTGTGATAGGATAGATTCACAGGAAAGAACATATGTTCTTATTGGGTCATTCATGGGGATTGATCTGACAATAGTAATGATGAAGAAGGTAGGATCTGTCATGGAAGTCAGGATAGCGCCGCAGATGTCGCTGATGGACAAATTAAAGATACTGGCGGATGCAGCGAAATATGATGTGTCCTGCAGCTCCAGCGGTTCTTCGCGGAAGAATGACGGCACGGGGATCGGGAATACGGTGGCAGCAGGCTTATGTCACAGCTTCGGGGCGGACGGGCGGTGCATTTCCTTATTGAAGATACTGTTTACCAACGAGTGCATCTATGACTGCCGGTACTGTATCAACAGAAGGTCTAACGACGTGCCGCGTGCCTCCTTTACGCCGGACGAGGTGTGTAATCTGACGATGGAATTCTACCGGCGTAACTATATAGAAGGTTTGTTCTTGAGTTCCGGGATACTGTACAGCCCCAATTATACGATGGAGCTGATCTGCGAGACGGTGCACAGGCTGCGGACGCTGCATCGGTTTCAGGGGTATATCCATGTGAAAGCCATACCGGGAGCGGATCCTCTGTTGATACAGAGAGCCGGTTATCTGGCGGACCGCATGAGTGTGAATCTGGAGATGGCGACGGCGGAAGGGCTTCATGAAATGGCGCCGAATAAGCACCGGAAGACGATCTTAAAGCCGATGCGCCAGATTCAGAACGGTATTGCGGAGAATAAGAATGAACTTACCTTATATAAACATGCACCGCGGTTCTGCGAGGCCGGACAGTCCACGCAGATGGTGGTAGGTGCGCTGCCGGAGAGTGATTACCAGGTCATGTCGGTGGCAGAGAGCCTGTATGAGAAGTTTTCTCTGAAAAGGGTGTACTATTCGGCATTCGTGAATGTCAATGAGGATAAGCAGCTGCCTTCGATCACGGCGGGACCGCCGCTCCTGCGGGAGCACAGGCTTTATCAGGCGGATTGGCTTCTGCGGTTTTATGGTTTCAAGGTGGATGAGCTGCTGACAAAGGAGCGGCCTAATTTTAATATGGCGATCGATCCGAAAGCGGACTGGGCCGTGCGCCATCTGGAGGTATTTCCGGTGGAGATCAACCGTGCCGATTACCGTCTGCTGCTGCGGGTCCCGGGGATCGGCGTCAAGAGCGCCAGACGGATCATTACCGCCAGACGGTTTGGCAGCCTGACGTTTGATGACCTCAAGAAGATGGGCGTAGTACTGAAACGGGCCTTATATTTCATCACATGCAGCGGCAGGATGATGTATCCAACGAAACTGGATGAGACTTATATCGTGCAGAATCTGACGTATCAAAATCAGATGGGGAAAGGCGAGAAGCTTCCTTTCCTGCTGGATGGAACGCCTTATCGGCAGACGTCGCTGTTTGACGAAGGACAGATGCTGGAAGGATTGAATGTGGTGTAGAAGGTTCTGGTTAACGGCCTGTGACCATACGGTGGAAGGGGAAACCAGATGCGCGGTCATCACAGAGGAAGAACGGTAGAATATTATGGAAGAGAAATATATCATCTGTGAGGATTCTCTGGAGGGAATCTTTACGGCAGTCTATGACGCGTATGCCCTGCGGGAAGGGCATGACCATCTGCATGTACAGGTGGGGGAGACGGACAATTACAGATTGTTTGCAACCTATCTGCATAGTCAGCCGGATTTTGGCAAGACTGAGAAGGTGGTACGGACCCTGAAAGAGAGGCTCGGAGAACACGTCTACGGATCGATCTGCCGTGCGGCGGCTTCCGACGGGGCAGATAAGGGGGATGCGGTCTATCATACCGTGGTGGACGGTATTACCGGAGGGCACGGCGAACGGACCATGGACAATCTGCGCAATCCTTATGTGGCAAGAGCCTTTGCGCTTGCCAGACGCACGGCCAATGAAGTGCATCATGAACTGGAATTTATCAGATTTCAGGAGCTGAAGCAGGGCGTTCTGTATTCCAGGATCGGTCCGGAGAATAATGTGATGCCTTTTGTGATGCCGCATTTTGCAGACCGATTGTCACCGGAGGATTTCATGATCCATGATGAGAACAGAGGCTTGTTCGGTGTGCATCCGGCACGCGGGGAATGGTATCTGGTGTCTGGTGTGGAGCAGGGGATGGCAGGCTTACAGGAGGCCATTCAGTACTCCGATCAGGAGATGGAATATCAGGAGCTGTTTACCATCTTTCATAAGACCATCGCGATCAGAGAACGGCATAACCGCCGTCTACAGCAGCAGATGCTGCCGCTCCGCTTCCAAGATTATATGGTGGAATTTCTTCAAAAGTGAATAATTTGCAGTCGTCAAAAATCGTCGGATTTGAACATAATAGACAGAATATACAAAAATGATTTTCCGGAGAAAAACAAATTTGTAAGGATATTAAAATTTTTGAAAAGGTCTCTTGTACCGCGTTTCAGAGGGGAAGAAACAACCTCTTTACAAACATTGGAAAAAGTGTATAATCATCTCAAACAAGGAGAAAGTTAACATTTTTTCTATGCATCAGGCATACGTAATAGGAAAGGAAAGGTGAATATTATGCAACACAGAATTAAGTTAAGACCCGAAGAAGTGAAGGACTTTGTTTCTGCGGCTACAAAATGCATCTTTGACGTAGACATCTCCTACAATAGATTTATCGTAGATGCAAAGTCGATTCTTGGCGTGTTGGGACTCAATTTCAATCAGGTTCTGACGGTATCTGTCAATGGATATGATGCGGACTTCGAACAGTATCTGAAAAAATTTGCAGTAGCGTGCTGAACATAGAGGATTGAGTGGACCAGATTGACTCTCTATATAAGATAGCGTAATATCTTATATAGGGAGTTTTTTGTTTCGTAAAAAACGCTTTGGATTTTGAGTTTGCGCAGTAAAGTGAGCGAATTTTGTAAATGGGATTTGCTTGTTTTGTGGTTTTGGAGTCAGGAATGCCGGTACAATGAATTGCGAATATTTGTTCGGATATCTGGCATGGGAGTTATTATGGAGATACGAATTTCGGTCAGGAGCCTGGTGGAGTTCATACTGCGTTCCGGCAATATTGACAATCGACGGGCGTCAGCTCCGGATCATGCCATGCAGGAGGGCAGCCGGATCCATCGTATGATCCAGCGGCGGATGGGACCGGAATATCAGGCGGAAGTCGCGCTGCGCTATGCGTACAATGCAGGAGAGTATGAAATCCTTGTGGAGGGCCGTGCGGACGGCATCATTACGGAAGTTACTGCGATGAAAGCGGAGCCTGCCCTGACGGGGGAACTGCCGCTTCTGTTTGCAGAAGCAGCTCTATATCTGCAGACAGAGACACAGCCGGGGCAGGCGGCGCAGATTGTGCAGGAAGCCCGATCGGGGCAGGAAATACAGGCGGGTGAGGAAAGGCCGTCAGAGCTGGAAGTACAGAACGCGCAGCAAATGGAGCTGCCTCAGCAGACGCATACGGTTCCGGCAGTGCCGGACGAGCAGGCGGATACCATCCAGCAGACACAGAAGATGACGGTAACCATAGATGAGATCAAAGGCACGTTTCAGGATCTGAAGAAGATGAAAGGGCCGGTGCCGGTGCATCTTGCGCAGGCCCGTTGTTACGCATACATATATGCCGAACAGAAGAACCTGCCGGAGATCCGGGTGCGGATGACATACTGTCATATGGAGACGGAAGAAATCCGGTATTTTCATTTCGACTATACTTTTGCAGAGCTGCAGGAGTGGTTTTTGGGAGTGATGGAGCAGTATCGGAAGTGGGCGGATTACAGCTTTCAGTGGCAGAAGGTCAGACAGGCGTCCATCAAGGCGCTGCAGTTTCCTTATGCGTACAGGGAGGGGCAGAAGGAACTGGCAACCTATGTCTACCAGACGATCTATCATAAGCGGAAACTTTTTATCGAGGCTCCCACCGGCGTAGGGAAGACGATTTCCACGGTTTTTCCGGCAATAAAGGCCATGGGCGAGGGAATGTGTGAGAAGATCTTCTATCTGACGGCCAAGACCATCACCAGGACGGTGGCGGACAATACATTTGCCCTGCTGCGGGAACACGGGCTGCGCTGCAAGAGCGTGGTGCTGACGGCGAAGGACAAGATCTGCTTTATGGAAGAGACGGAATGTAACCCGGAATACTGTCCTTACGCGAAGGGGCATTATGACAGGATCAACGAGGCGATGTACGATCTTCTCACACACGAGGACGTCTACAACAGGGAAAAGATCGAAGCCTGTGCGAAGAAGCACAAGGTGTGTCCCTTCGAGATGTGTCTGGATATGAGTCTGTTTTCTGATGCGGTGATCTGTGATTATAACTATGTGTTTGATCCGCATGTATATCTGCGCAGGTTTTTTGCGGAAGGGACGCGGGGAGAGTATATTTTCCTGATCGACGAGGCGCACAATCTGGTGGAACGGGGGCGCAGCATGTACAGCGCGACTCTCTGCAAGGAAGATTTTCTGGCGTTGAAGCGCACCGTCAAGGCGTATGATGAGCGGATCGCCGGAAATCTGGACAAGTGCAACAAGGAACTGCTGATCTTAAAAAGGGAGTGCGAGACTTATAGGATCGAGGAGTTTATCGATCCCTTCGTGCGCTCGCTCACCAGACTGGGGGCGGCGATCGAGGATTATCTGGAGGATCACGAGGACAGTCCGGTGCGCAGCGATGTGCTGGAATTTTACTTTGAGGTGTCGCATTTTCTGGAGATGTATGAGCTTGTGGATGAGAATTACGTGACGTACACGGAGCTGGAGTCGGACGGCAGTTTTATCATAAAACTGTTCTGTGTGAATCCGGCCAAAAACCTGCGGGAATGTATGATGCGGGGCAAGAGTACGATCCTTTTTTCGGCAACGCTTCTGCCGATCCAGTATTACAAGAGACTGCTCGGTGCACAGGAGGGGGACTATGAAGTCTATGCCAGATCTGTTTTCCGGCCGGAAAAGATGGGCCTGTATATAGGAAGAGATGTAACCAGCAAGTATACCCGCAGGAGCGATGAAGAGTTTTACCGGATTGCTTCCTATATTAATGAGGTGATAGGCAAACGTCACGGGAACTATATGCTGTTCTTTCCGTCACATGCTTTTCTGCGGCAGATCTATGATATTTTCATGCAGTATTTCAATACGGATGGAACAGTGGAATGTATCGTGCAGGAAGACTATATGAATGAGCAGGCCAGGGAGGACTTCTTAAACCGGTTTACGGGCAATGAGGACTGCGACCTGAATGCGCTGATCGATATGGAGATTGAGATGGAGGAGGAAAAAAGTCTGGTGGGCTTCTGCGTGCTGGGCGGTATTTTCAGTGAAGGGATCGATCTGAAAAACGACAGCCTGATCGGAGCCGTCATCATCGGGACGGGCCTGCCGCAGGTATGCAACGAGCGGGAGATCTTGAAGCAGTACTTTGACGGCTGGGGAGAGAACGGCTTCGACTATGCCTATCGCTATCCGGGTATGAACAAGGTGCTGCAGGCGGCAGGCAGGGTGATCCGCACCGTGGAGGATTTCGGGATTGTGTCGCTGCTGGATGAACGGTTTCTGGCGCCCGCTTACCAGAGGCTGTTTCCCAGAGAGTGGAGCAGGTATGAGATTGTTACGGTTGACCAGATAGGTCATAAGGTGGAGCGGTTCTGGGATGAGTGGCTGTAGGCCCTCATCCCTTGTTACGCAGCAGGGCAATCTCCTCTTTGTAGGGCGCCACTTTCTTGTCCGGATCAGTCAATGACGGAATATAAGGTGTCTCCAGTATCTTGGGCAGGTGCAGGAAGTCAGGATGGTGGACAATGCAGCGCAGGGCGTCTGTCCCGATAAAGCCGTCCCCGATGTTGGCGTGGCGGTCCTTGCCGGCACCCCGCTCGTTCCTGCTGTCGTTGATATGAAAAAGGGCAATCTTGTCTTTTCCAATCAGTTGATCAAATCGGTCAATTACCCCGTCGAAATCATTTACGATATCGTATCCGGCGTCGTGCAGATGACAGGTGTCCATACAGACGCGCAGCCGGTCACTTAAAGATACCCTGTCGAAAATGGCGGCAAGCTCCTCGAAGTTACGTCCGATCTCCGAACCCTTTCCGGCCATGGTCTCCAGTGCGATGTAACAGTTCTGGTCTTTGGTAAGCACTTCATTCAGTCCTTGAGCGATCCGGTCAATTCCGGCTTCCACCCCTGCGCCTACGTGGGATCCGGGGTGGAGGATCAGGATATTGGAACCCATGGCGATGGTACGCTGGATTTCCAGAGCGAGAAATTCCACCGCGATCTCGTAGGTGGCGGGATTGACGGTATTGGCCAGGTTGATGATATAGGGAGCATGGACAACAAACGATTCGATGCCGCCCCCGCGCATACATTCCCAGGCGGGCGTGACGTTCAGTTGTGTGATCTCTTTCCTTTTCGTATTCTGTGGTGCGCCGGTGTAGAGCATGAAGGTGTCGGCATTGTAGGACAGGGCCTCTTTGACAGAGCCCAGCATCATATCCTTACCGCTCATCCCTACATGGGATCCGAGTATTGGCTGCATGGTGATTTCCTTTCGTTCGGTATATTTTTTGACTTGACACGTCAGGATACAAAATAGATTGACTGTGCCCATGCCATTATACAATATTTATTGACATTTTTCAGCCTTATTTCTACCGGGAAGGAGAGGAAGAGACAAAAAGTGATAGAAAAAAACGAAAACGACAGTCTGTTTTCGACAAAAAAGGAATGTGGGTCACTGGAAATGACACGAGTGTCAATGTGGATAACTTTGTGGAAATTGGGGATTTCTTTGCCGATTTGGGGTGGATTTCATAAAATAATAGGTAAAATGATGTGGAAAAGTCGATATACGTATTTTGGTTCATGCCCAAATAGACCCAATGGGTCAAAAAATAGAAAAACTGTGGAAAAGTCCGTGAACAGGAATTTTTGCAAAAAGGCGGAACTTATGGTAAAATAGCAAAGAGTCTGAATGCAGTACATGCAGTACGGGCACAAAAAGAAAAGGGGAACCAAAAGAAAGGAAAAGGAAAAAGCTATGTGGGCTTATGAAAGTGTTTTTTATCAGATTTATCCGCTGGGGTTCTGCGGTGCGCCGTTTGAGAACGACGGCAAACTGGAGCATCGTATCGTGAAGGTGAATGACTGGATCCCTCACATGAAGGAACTTGGAATCAATGCGGTATATTTTTCACCGGTGTTCGAGTCGGACACCCACGGGTATAATACGAGGGATTACCACACCATCGACTGCAGGCTGGGTACGAATGAGGATTTCAAAGAAGTATGTGACAACCTGCACAAGAACGGCATCAAGGTGGTGCTGGACGGTGTGTTCAATCATGTCGGCAGGGGATTCTGGGCATTTCAGGATGTGTTGAAGAACCGGGAGAATTCTCCTTACCTGAGCTGGTTTAATGTCAATCTGGGAGGCAATTCCAACTACAACGACGGCCTCTGGTATGAGGGCTGGGAAGGAAATTACGATCTGGTGAAGATCAACCTGCGCCATGAAGATGTGATTAATCATATTCTGGACAGTGTAAAAGGCTGGGTGGAGGAGTTCGACATCGACGGCCTGCGTCTGGATGTGGCCTATTGTCTGGATCATGATTTTGTAAGGCGGCTGCGGACATTTACGGAAGGACTGAAACCGGAGTTCTATCTGCTGGGCGAGATGTTGCATGGGGACTATAACCAGATGGTCAATGACCAGATGCTGCATTCGGCGACCAACTATGAATGTTATAAGGGGCTGTTCTCCAGCTTTAACAGCATGAATATGTTCGAGATCAATCATTCACTGCTGCGTCAGTTTGGTCCGGAGAACTGGACTTTGTATAAAGGGAAACACATGCTGTCCTTTGTGGATAACCATGATGTGACGAGGATCGCCAGCAACCTGACCAATGAGAAGCACCTGCCGCTGATCTATGCGCTGATGTTCGGTATGCCGGGGATTCCCTGTGTGTACTATGGAAGTGAATGGGGGGCAAAGGCGAACAAGAGCGAAGGCGATCCTGCGCTCAGAGCCTGTTTTGATGAGCCCGTGTGGAATGAGCTGACGGATCAGATCGCAAAGATGACGGAATCAAAGAAGAACTCGGAGGCGCTTAACTATGGAGCGTTCCGTTCCGTAGTCCTGACCAATAAGCAGTGTATTTTTGAGAGAAAGTCGGAAAACGAGAGAGTGCTCGTGGCTGTCAACGCGGACGGGGAGAGTTATACGGCACACTTTGATGCGGGCTGCGGCCAGGCGGTGGATCTGCTGACAGGACAGCTGCATGACTTTGGCGGCGGAAGCGAACTGCCTCCTTACAGCGCGGCGTTCTGGAAGATGGAGAAATAAAAGAAACGGCGGATTTTCGGATAGAAAGAAGAAAAGGAACAGGCGGCATATACGGAGAGAAAGGTAAGGGCTTTTATGGCACAGGGATATGAAAGGCAGGCGATAGGCGTATTTGAGCTGGACAGCTATCTGTCCTGTTTTGTGGCGCTGGACGCGGCGGCGAAGGCTGCGGCGGT
>OFFV01000260.1_pt1 | contig 44918 bp, 36 predicted proteins | sample 1521461 | NCBI WGS metagenome assembly OFFV01 (sample SAMEA3504120, study PRJEB24116) | mouse gut metagenome | biome: mouse gut; feature: mouse-associated habitat; material: faeces | place: Denmark | collected 2011 | reverse complement strand
CAATCACTTTTGTGGAAATAGTTGCCGCCATCTGTGCTTCCTCAACACCCATGGCGACCAGTCCTTCTTTAATGCGTTGGTATGAGGTGATACCCATTACCAGAGACAGTAAAATAATTACCAAACTTGCAGGGAACAGAATTTTAGCCCGAATACCAATGCTTCTTGTTTTTCCTTTTTTCATGTTAACGTCCTCGCATCTGTATTTTTATTTTCTGATTTACTATTATAGCAGAAAATCCTGTAATCTGGCATAGAATTAGTGTATAATTTTCAGATAACATTTCATGGACATTTGCCTGCTGTGCCAGGGGATCAAGGAGGCTTGGATATGAAACGGATTTTAATTGTCGAAGATGACAATCTTTTGAATAAGACACTGGCTTATAATTTGACTTCTGACGGATATAAAACAACGTCTGCCTTTGATGTCAAATCTGCGGTCTTTCAATTAAGCACTAACGAATATGAATTGGTCTTATTGGATATTAACCTGCCGGACGGTAACGGCTATGACTTGTGCAGGCTCATTAAGCCGGAGCACCCGGATACCGTGGTGATCTTCCTGACCGCCAACGATCAGGAAAGCGATCAGATACGCGGCTATGAGGCGGGCGCGGTGGACTATATTACAAAGCCCTTTTCCATTGGAGCCTTACAACGGAAAATCAGCGCCATGTTTTCTATGTTGGAACACCATAAGCCTGCAAAGGATATTTACGATGATGGAACGCTGTTCCTTGACTTTTCAGAACAGGCTGCAGGTCTTAACGGGAAACCGTTGGCTCTTTCCGCGATGGAGTTCAAGATGTTAAACCTTTTTCGCAAAAATCCAAAACAGGTACTTACCCGCGGGCAGCTTTTGGAAAAACTGTGGGATGTGGATGAAAATTATGTAGATGAACATACGTTAACAACGGCTATCAGCCGCATACGCGGCAAGATTGAGGCCGACGGCGACACCTATATCAAGACAATCTACGGCATGGGTTATCAATGGATGGGAGGCGAAAAGAAATGAAGCTGGAACGCCTGTCTGTCAAAAAGCTGTGTCTGCTTATTGGGGCTGGAGCACTGTTTTCCATGTTGGCAATTACGTTTATCTTTTTTGCCTTAACCGGAAATATCCTTATGCTGTTGGGTGGTGTTATGTTGACAGCCTGCACCCTTGTTTGGATTTCTTTATTGGTTCTGTTTTTCAGCAGGCGGTTGTCTGTCTTTACCGGCGATCTATGCCGGACGCTTGATAATATGATAAGCGGCAATGAGGAACCTGGACAGAGCAGCGATAGCGAAACACTTTTTGCCCGGATCAGTCACCGACTTTCCCGGTTATACAGTATCATGCAGGAGAACCGCTGCAAAGTGGACGAGGAACGGCAGGAACTGCAAAGGCTGGTATCGGATATTTCTCACCAGGTGAAAACACCGTTGAGTAATCTGAAAATGGTGACGGATACGCTGCTTATAAAGCCGGTCACAGATCAAGAACGAATAGATTTCTTACAGGGAATCCGCAGCCAGACCGACAAGCTGGATTTTCTGTTTCAGGCACTGGTAAAAACCTCCCGGCTGGAAACTGGAGCAATCCGGCTGGAAAAAAGGGACGGCCTTTTGTTTGACACATTGGCACAGGCCATGAGCGGGATTGTCTACAGTGCAGAGAAAAAAGAGATTACCGTGACGGTAGACTGCCCGGAGGGGTTGCATTTGTCCCATGACAGCAAATGGACAGCGGAAGCACTTTTTAATCTGTTGGACAATGCGGTGAAATATACGTCTGCCGGCGGCAGGATCAGTGTTTCGGTGGAACAATGGGAAATGTATGTAAAGCTGGATGTGACCGATACGGGCAAAGGTATTTCTGAAAGTAATCAGGCGTCTGTTTTCCGGCGTTTCTATCGAGAAGAAGAAGTACACGATCAACCGGGAGTTGGCATTGGTCTGTATCTGGCCCGTGAGATCATCACCCGGCAGGGCGGCTATATCAAAGTAGTCTCGGAAACTGGTAAAGGTTCTACCTTTTCTGTGTTTCTCCCTGTAAGGTGATGGCGGACATCGCCTTACAGGATTTGGAAATGTCTGCATGTGGCTGTCGCCCGCGCCCTGCTCACAAAACCGGCGATTGTTCTTACCGGATTAGTTTATATGTTCCTTTGCCCAGCTTTTTGACTAATCCGGCAGATTCGTTCCGGTTCAGGATTCTCTGCAGGTGCCTTGCGCTGCAATGCAGATGAAAGGCAGCCTGTTCTATACCTTTTAAAGTTTCATCGGCGCATTTATACTTCATATAAGAGAAAAGCCGTTCTGTCAGGGAGGCGGGAGCGGCTTCCATGGTAGTTATGGAGCCGATCTTGGATGCAAGGCTGTGGCAGATGAGCGTCAGGAATCCGGCATTGGCAAGCAGCGTATCCCTGTGTTTCTCGATGGAAAAGGAAATGCAGGTCAGGTTTTCGGCGGCTTCGGCATAAATATTGTTGTTTTTGGGATAGAAGATATCCATGTCGCCGAGAAAGTAGTCTGTGGTTCCGTTTGACAGTGCATAGCGTGTACCGTCATCGCGGATGAAGTAAATGTTGATGGAACCCTGCTCCACAATTTGAAACAGGACTTCGTTCTGAAAAGGTGAACATACCAATTCGCCTTTTTCATAGCTTATCAGGTAGAAATCCACATCCAGAGTATCAAGTACAATATGATATTTGCTGCCGGCAATGCAGGCGGCAATTTTCTGCTTATCATAGATTCTTTCCATAACATCCCCCATTTTTGCTCCGGCTGTGAAACCGGATGCAGGCACGAATGTGCGAGTGAAAAGTTGGCACATCAGAGTTTTTCACACGACGTTTCATGAACAGGACATATGTCCTGATTTTTTTGCTTATTTTACCGTATGATGGAAAAAAGCGCAAGGGAGGAAAAGAAAGAGATGACATCTGTTTTTGAAGAAAAGAATCTATCCAAGGCGATCATGAGAGTTGGGCTGCCTGCCATGCTGGGGCAGTTGACGACATTGATCTATAATATTGCCGACACATTTTTTGTTTCGCTGACGAAAGAACCCGCCATGATCGCTGCAGTCACATTGTGTGCGCCGATCCTGCTCATTATCATGTCTATCGCCTGTATTTTCGGCATGGGTGGCAGCAGTGTGATCGCAAGGCTGTTGGGGGAAGGCAGGAAGAAAGAAGCCGGTGCGACCATGAATTTCTGCGTATATGCGATGGCGGTATCTGGCATTATCACGCTTATCCTGGGGCTGATATTATTGCAGCCGCTGGCAAAATTATCCGGCGCAGATGCGGATAATATGATCTATACCTGCGATTATCTGAGATGGATCTTTGCAGGAGCGCCTTTTATTATGCTGTCGAATGGGTTCGTCCATTTGTTCCGTTCGGTGGGACTGATCAGGGAAGGCACCATTGGACTGATGCTTGGGAATGGGATCAATATGGTGTTGGATTATGTTTTTATAGCGATCCTGCAGTGGGGAACGGCAGGGGCCGCACTGGCAACTTCATTAGGATTTGTGTGCGCGACGGTCTATTATCTTGCCTGCATGGTTCGTGAAGGAAAGAAGGGCAATCAGCTGGTGCAGCTGAGCCTTAAGGGGTTTGTATGGAATGCGCCGATGATCCGCAATGTCGTGAGCATCGGCATTCCGGGCGCGCTCATTACGGTACTTATGAGTGTTTCCAATATTGTTCTTAACAACTATATCGGCATTTACGGATCTGACGCAGTGGCTTCTTATGGGATTGCCTACAAACTGGATATGATCCCGATTCTGCTGTCGGTGGGGTTATCGCAGGGCGTTGCTCCTCTGGTGGGCTATTGCTACGGAGGGAATGCGAAAAAGAGGATGTCGGATATCGTGAAATATACGGTGCTGTACGGGGTTTGCATGGGTGTTGTGTTTATGGCTGTCTTTATGCTCTGCGGAAAGCCGCTGGCCGCAATATTCCTGCAGGACGCCGCTTTGATCGAACAGACGGGGTACTTTCTTAAGATTCTTTGCCTGTCGGCTCCCATGCTGGGGGTTATCAATATGATGACCAGTTATTTTCAGGCATTGGGCAAAGCGGTAAGGTCGCTTACCATTACGGTTCTGAGAAATGCCGCGCTGTTTATCCCGGGGGTGATCATTTTGAATCATATTTGGAAACTGAATGGGGTGATCGCAGCGCAGCCTGTTGTGGAGACGATCTTAACGGTAATCTGTCTGTTTATGTACAGCAGGGACTGCAGCAGAACAGATAGTGACAGGATATAGGGGGATAAATTTTTCGGTGAGCAATTTGTCCCTCACGGGAATTTGTGACGCACAGCCAGGGTGGGAACAGCAGATTATAAGCGCTTTACCGGGATCCAAACAGCGCTTACATAGTCGTCGCTGTTGGTATCTCCATTGGAATACCACTCTATATTTATTGGCATTGACATTTCAAATTCCTGGTTTCCCGGAAGCCATTCACTGAAGATACGGGTATTGACTGTCTGCAGGCTTTGCGGTATGCGGCCGATACAGTTAAACTTGGCCCATTCGCTGGCGGGAATTTCAAAGACAGACATGCCTTCCGGCACGGCGCCGCCCTGGTACGCACCTGCGATATAGTAGTGGAAATGTTCTCCGTCATTAATGTCTTCCACGCAGACGCCGAATTCTCCCACGATGCATTCTGCGATCGTCTGCCGGATGGCCTGTTCTTCCGACGAGGCCGGTGTATCCTGCGTGCAGTATCTGCTGCAGAATTCACACCAGAATTTGGGGATATCCTGATAAGAGGTATCATAAGAAAAGATCCGTCCTAATCCGATCATATGCATGCTTTGTCTTTTTTCTAATTGAAACTCCATTTTGTTTCCTCCTCGTATTGAGATTTCTACGATCAAAGGCAGAAAAACTTTAATCCTGGTGGGCTGGGACTTAAGCTGCGTAGGCGACATACCGTGAAAGCGGGAAAAGGCTTTGGTAAAACTTTCCGGTGTATCATATCCGTACTTACAGGCCAGATCCAGCACGGTCTTGTCTGCAGGTGATTTCGGGTTCTTCTGCAAAGGGCTGCCGTCTGCCGGGGCGGCATTCAACATATCCAGTCCGGCCAGGTAAAGCCTGCGATTCCGCAGATATTCCCCAATGGAATAACCGGTTACGATCTTAAAACTCTTTTGAAAATAAGAAGGCGATATATGTACCGCGTCTGCCACATCTTTGGCGCTGATATCCGAGAGCATATGCGTTTCTATATAATCGATCGCTTTTTTGAAACTTGTCAGCCAGTCCATTTTACCTCCCTGTCGTCCACATTGATTATGTTGTTGTCAATTTATCCCGCGTGCAATGAGCCAGGCACTGTGCTTGTGGCGGGATTATTGACTGTTTGACTCCTGCCCTGATGAAGTCATTGTAACATATGCGCATGTGGAAGTCCTGACATTTTTGGCTTTGATTTGTCCTTGTTTTTAGAATCTGCGATACCTGTAGAAAAATCATGATTAAGGAAAGGAGTATCCGGCAATAGATTTAACTTGTCAAGGATGATTGTTTTAAATTCCTGTGATAGTAACAGCCGGTTCCTGATGTTTATGATTTTTATTGAGAACAGACTCAAAGTACGGTATAATTTTCTTAACGATGAAAAATGTTTTTATTTTAATCAATACAGAACTAATTTGAAAGTTCACGAAGTCAATAATTTGCCTGATTAAGTTTACAGAAATAAAGATAAGGAGATTCTTGGAGTATTGTTATATTATAGCATGACACGGGAGATTACGGAGAAGAATGTTTTAGGGGGTGTATATTGATGACAGAGAGCCAAAATATTGAATGGAAAGAATCGTGGCGTGACGAATATCTGAAATGGATATGCGGTTTTGCAAATGCTCAGGGTGGTAGAATCTATATCGGAATAGATGATATGGGGAAAATTATTGGTATTCGAAACGGCAAGAAACTTCTGGAGGAAATACCTAATAAGATTCAGACGAACCTGGGATTTCTTGCAGATATAAATCTGCTTTCCAAAGATGGCCTGGAATATATTGAAATTATAGTAAATCCAAGCAGTTACCCGGTCAGTTATAAAGGAGAGTATCATTTTCGCAGTGGTAGTACAAGGCAGGTTCTGAGAGGAACGGCTTTAACAGAATTCATATCTTCAAAAACAGGTATTCGCTGGGAAGATTCTATTATTGAAGGGGTATCAGTAGAAGACTTGGATAAGGAGAGTTTCGATATATTTCGCCGGGAAGCAGTGCGAAGTAAGCGTATGACGAAAGCAGATTTGGATATGAGCAATGCAGAGCTGTTGGATAGTCTTGATTTGCTGAAAAATGGAAAACTTACAAGAGCTGCGGTGCTTCTTTTTCATCGGAATCCACAAAAATGGATGTTTGGTACGTATACAAAAATTGGAAAATTTGGAAAAGGTTCTGATTTGCAGTATCAGGATGAAGTAATAGGATCATTATTTATGCAGGCAGAGCGTGTGATCGAGTTAATTTATTTGAAATACTTAAAGGCTCCGATTACTTACGAGAATATGACCAGAGTAGAAACTTATCCATTTCCAAAGGATGCGATACGTGAAGCACTTTACAATGCACTTGTACATTCACGTTGGAGTGGCGGAATACCTGTACAGATCAGGATTGAGGATGATGCGATGTATATTAGCAACGAATGCGTGTTTCCTTCTGATTGGACAGTGGATTCTTTACTGCAAAGGCATCAGTCAAGGCCATATAATCCGAAGATCGCCAGGGCATTTTTCAGGGCTGGCTATATTGAAAGCTGGGGACGGGGAATACAGAAAATTTTTGAAGTTTGCAATGAATATGGAACTTCAAAACCAGAGTATTTGTGCATGCGGAAGATATAACGATTAAACTATCAGACAGTCATAAGGACAGTCCTGATCGCAGCGCTTGCTTTATTGCGCCTGACAGATGCTTATCTCTTCTTTCCATATGCTTTATAATAGAGATAACAGCAGTACAGGGACGAGAAGGGAGTAGATTTAAGATGAATACGAATCTGATAGCGGGGCACTTGCAATACCTGCGGAAAAAGCATCATTACACGCAGGAGGATCTGGCTAAAAGACTGCACCTGTCGAGACAGGCTGTCTCAAAATGGGAGACGGGAGCGACGATCCCCGACCTGGAGATTCTTCTGCAGTTGTCCAGTCTGTATGATATCTCCATCAACGACATATTAGAACCGGACATACAGCCCCGGAAGATAACGGATTTTGAACAGCTGTCCGTAATTCCGGAAAAGGAGCTGGAAGAAAGTCTGCGACTGTTTGACGAGAAGGCGCTTGTAACAGCCCTGATGGGGGCATCGCCGGGGATCAATGATCTGTGTGAAAAACTGTTTCCTGCCATTGCGTTTGAAAAAATAAGAAATGACATTGGCAGAATCAGAATCGAGGAGGTGGAAAAAAGGCAGAAAGAGATCATTTCCATGATCAACCTGCGGGAGCTTGAGAGGAGGGGATAAGAGTTGTTATTTGCGGTGCCCTGCATCTTGCTGCCGCGCAGGGAATTTCATCGGAATTGCATTTTTCTTCTTTTTATGGCATCATTAAGTAATGAAAAGGAAACAAGGCTATCAAGGGTTACAGAATCATAGAAAGAGGAGGCTGAGCAGGATATGAAATTACTGGTAATCGGCGGGGTGGCGGCCGGAACGAAGGCTGCGGCGAAATTTAAACGGGTGAATCCGGAAGCGGAGGTGACCATCGTCACCAAGGGAAAGGACATTTCCTATGCGGGCTGCGGACTGCCCTATTATGTGGGCGGATCGATCCCGGAGAAGGAGCAGCTGATCGTGAATACGCCGGAGAAGTACAGCGCGTTGACCGGGGCGATGGTTTATCCGCAGCGGGAAGTGGTGGCGCTTGATCCGGCCGGGAAGAAGGCGACGGCGAAGAATCTGCGCACGGGCGCAGAGGAAGTCTACGAGTACGATGCCTGTATCGTGGCGGTGGGGGCATCGCCGGTGGTGCCGCCTCTGCCGGGCCTTAATCTGCCGGGTGTGTTCGTGATGCGGACGCCTGACGATGCGATTGAGACAAGGGAGTATATTGCCCGTGACGGTGTGAAGCGTGCCGTGGTTGTTGGCGGCGGTTTCATCGGTCTGGAAGTGGCGGAGAACCTTCTGGAAAAGGGACTGTCCGTGACGCTGATCGATATGGCTCCGCAGATCATGCCGGGCTTCGACACGGAGATGGCGAATTTTGCAGTCCGTCATCTGGAGAAAAAGGGAATCACGGTGCTCACCGGAACGAAGCTTAACGGCGTGACGGGCGAGGAGAGAGCGGAAGGCGTGCAGACGGACAAGGGACTGCTTCCGGCAGACGTGGTGATCCTGTCCATCGGCATCCGGCCGAACACGGGCTTTTTGCAGGATACGGGCATGGAGATGTTTAAGGGCACGATCCTGGTGGATGATAAGATGGCGACCAGCGTGCCGGATGTGTATGCGGCAGGTGACTGTGCGATGGTGAAGAACCGTCTCACGGGTGAGCGGCAGTGGTCGCCCATGGGGTCTTCCGCCAACATGGAGGGCCGGACGCTGGCGCTTTCGCTTGGCGGCAGAGATGTGAGTTATCCGGGCGTTCTGGGAACGGGCGTGGTGAAGCTGCCGGGGCTTTCGGGCGGCCGGACAGGGCTTTCCGAGGAGCAGGCAAAAGCGGCAGGCTATAAGCCGGTCTGTGTGCTGGCGGTGACGGATGACAAGGCGCATTATTATCCGGGCAGCGCGTGGTTTGCCATCAAACTGGTGGCGGATGCGGACAGCCATAAGCTGCTGGGTGTGCAGGTATTGGGTCCCGGCGCGGTGGATAAGGTGACGGACATCGGTGTGATGGCAGTGACCTTCGGCGCCACGCTGGAGCAGATGACATGTCTGGATCTGTCCTATGCGCCGCCTTTTTCCACGGCGATCCATCCTTTCGTGCAGGCGGTACATATGCTTCTGAATAAGATCGAGGGCGATCTGGACAGCTTCACGCCAGCGGAGTATCTGGCAGGAGCGGCGGAAGGCTATCGTGTGATCGACGTGAATCCGGCGGGGCCGACCATCGCGGGAGCCACCTATGTGGATCTGTTAAAAGTAAAGGGTGAAGTGCCGGGGCTTGGTAAAGACGAGAAACTTCTGCTTGTGTGCGCGAAAGGCAAGAGGGCCTATCTGCTGCAGAACAGACTGAAACGCTACGGCTATACGAACACGAAGGTGCTGGAAGGAGCTTCCTTCTTCAATGTGGTGAGGGTGGCGGATAAGCCGGGTGTGGTGACAGTGCCTGCGGAGGAGATCACCCGTGTCAAGGCGCTGGGCTGTCTGCACAATAAGGGCACCAATAAGTTCAACGTGCGCGTGATCACCAGAAACGGTAAGATTACCGTGGCGGAGCATAAGAAGATCGCGGAGGCGGCGGAGAGGTTCGGCAGCGGAGATGTGGTGATGACCACCCGTTTGACGCTGGAGATCGTGGGTGTGCCGTTTGACAGGATCGAGGCGCTCCGGGCATTTCTGGCGGAGGAAGGTCTGGAGACCGGCGGTACCGGATCCAAAGTGCGTCCGGTGGTGGCATGTAAGGGAACGACCTGCCAATACGGCCTTTTGGATTCCTATCGCCTGTCGGAGGAGATTCATGAGCGGTTCTTCCACGGCTATGCGTCTGTGAAGCTGCCTCATAAGTTCAAGATCGCGGTGGGCGGGTGCCCGAACAACTGCGTGAAACCGGATCTGAACGATTTCGGTATCGTAGGACAGAAAGTGCCGGTGATCGATCCGGAGAAATGCCGCGGCTGTAAGATCTGTCAGGTCGCTCTGGCATGTCCGGTGGAGGCATCTTTGGTGGTGGATGGCAAGTTGGTGATCGATCCGGACCAGTGTAACAACTGCGGCCGCTGCGTGGGCAAATGTCCGTTTAAGGCAGCGGAGGAGAGCACTTGCGGTTACCGTGTTTACATCGGCGGCCGCTGGGGCAAGCGGGTAGCCCAGGGGCGGAAGCTGGATAAGATTTTCTTAAGCGAAGAAGAAGTGCTTTCCGTACTGGAAAAGGCGATTCTGTTGTTCCGGGAACAGGGCAGGACGGGCGAACGCTTCGCGGATACCATCAGCAGACTCGGATTCGAGAACGTGCAGGCCCAGCTTATGACGGACGATCTGCTGGCCCGCAGGGAAGAGATCATCGGGGCGAAGCTGCATCTGAAAGGTGGGGCAACCTGCTAAAGACAGAGTCCACTTAATGACATTGCCGGCAGGTCATAAGGCAGAATTTTTTCAGAGGTAAATTTTTTGACTGACAGGGAAAAGAGAAGGTTGTAAAAAGATGGAATGCATCAGCATCAGCCATAAAACGGCGGAATCTGCGGACAGACAGAGATGTTTTATCGTAAAAGAAGAAAGAGGGGACTGCCTGCGGGAGATTCTGGCGGTCTGCGGGATGGAACAGTGCGTATTGGTGTCCACCTGTAACCGCACGGAAGTTTATGTGCCGGGAGAGGCAAACCGTTTCCGGGCATTGGAAGAAGCGCTGGCCGGAGTGACCGGCTGTGACGGTGAGTGGATCAGGGGACTGGCCAGACGCTATCAGGGGCGAAAGGCGCTGCAGCATCTTTTCCGGGTAGTCTGCGGGATGGAGTCCATGGTGATCGGTGAGGATGAGATCCTGGGACAGGTGCGGGATGCTTACATTCATGCCAAAGAGGCCGGCTGTACAGGCTATGAGTTAAATTGTATTTTTCAGGCGGCGCTGGCGTGCGCCAAACGGGTGAAGACAGAGACGATGCTCTCCAAAACTTCCGTTTCCGTGGCCACGCTGGCGGCAAATGAAGTGTTCCGTCTGCCGCTGCCTCATAAAACGGTACTTTTGATGGGCAGCAGCGGACAGATGGGCGGCATCATCCTCAAGAATCTGCTGAGTCAGGAAAATATCCGCATCATCGCCACGATCCGGTCACACAACGGGCTGCTCCAAAGCGGCAGTCCGCGGGTGGAAAATGTGCCCTATCAGGAGCGGTATGCTTATCTGCAGGAAGCAGATGTGGTGATCTCTGCCACGACCAGTCCTCATTATACGCTGACGGCCGGCCGGGTCGGGGAAGTGTTGAGAAGAGACAGGGAGACGAAAGAGCGGCTTTTTGTTGATATTTCCATGCCGCCGGATATGGATGCGGAGATTGGGCAGCTGGCGCATTGCCGTCTTGTGGCGTTGGATGAGATTAAGAGCCTGGCCGAAGAAAATAACAGGTTAAAGCAGCAGGCGCTGGCGGATGCGGAGGAGATTCTGGCGGAAGAGCTGGAGATGCTTGGTAAGACGCTTTCATTTCATCGGTTTACGGAGGCTGACCGAAACTGGAAGGAACGCTATGCGCGGTGTCCGGCGGAAAAGCTGCTCTATTTGCTGCGGGATGAGCTGGACAGTGCATCGTTTGAAGCCGTTGTGCAGGTGCTGATGAAGCAGACAGTGTATGAGAAATAACGGTGAGCGCGTCAGGACATTAGATCATCAGGATATCTGGCGGAAAATGACAAGGTATCCTGAAAGCGCGCAGGGAAGGCGGCAGATAATATGGGACATTTTCCTTTTTTTATGGAGATAGGCGGAAAAAAGGGTGTGATCGTGGGCGGCGGCCGGGTGGCGGCCAGAAAAGTGGAGAAACTGCTTCCTTTTGGCCCGGTCCTGACAGTGATCGCCCCCAGGATCGAGGATTGTATGAGGATATTGGAGAAGCGGCCGCGGGAGCAGGAGCATGGGGCGGCTTCTCTTCTTTTTGTGGAGCGGTTTTTTTGTCTGGAGGATCTGGCCGGGGCGGATTTTGTGATCGCGGCTACGGATGAGGAAGTGTTGAACGGGCGTATTGCGGAGTACTGTCAGGCGGCGCGTATTCCGGTCAATGTGGTGGATGACCGGGAGAAGTGTACTTTCTTTTTTCCGGCGCTGGTGAAGGAGGGAGCCTTGACGGTGGGCATTTCCACGGATGGCAAAAGTCCGGTGGCGGCGGCCTGGGTGCGGGGAAAGATCGCCGGTGCGCTGCCGGATGGGTTGGGCGATATGATTGACTTATTAGGTCAAATTCGTCCGCTGGTGATGGAGCGGGTGCCGCAGGAGGCTGACAGGAAGCGGATTCTGGAGAAGCTGTTCCTGTACTGTCTGGAGAAAGAGGGCAAGGCAGCGTTGGAGGAGCTGGCAGCGCTTTTGGCGGGAGAGATTCTGCGGCAGGACAGTTGTGCGGGAACGGAGAAGAACAGCGGCCGGCAGGGAAATGGAGAGTGTGATGAATAAGATCAGGATCGGAACGCGGGGAAGCAGACTTGCCCTGAAACAGGCAGCCCTGGTGCAGGAAGCGCTGCAGACGGCGGATGACGGGCTGCAGACGGAGATCGTGATTCTGCGGACAAAAGGGGATATCATACAGGATAAGCCGTTGGCGGAGATTGGCGATAAGGGAGTTTTTGCCTCGGAGTTTGAGCAGGCGCTGCAGGAGGGGCGCATCGATCTTGCGGTGCATTCGGCCAAGGACCTGCCTATGACACTGGCCGGCGGCCTGACCATTGCGGCTGTGCTGCCCAGAGCGGACGTGCGGGACGTGCTGGTGGTTCCAAAGAAGGGGCGGATGCCTATTCTGGCGGGAGAGAGTGAAGAAGCCCTGTGCAGGAACGGATGGAAAACCGATAGGCGGTGCCAGGAAACGGGAAACGCCGGGAATGACAGAGAACGGAATGATTACCGGTGGATGCGGCAGATGATGCTGGAGCAGGACGGCGGCGGCACGGCGTTTCGGATCGGCAGCGGCAGCAGGCGGCGGCAGCTTCTGGCCGGAAAGCTGTGGAAGAATGTAGTATGTGAGAATATCCGCGGCAACGTAGATACGCGGCTGCGTAAGCTGCAGGAAGGCGGCTATGACGGGATCATTCTGGCTAAAGCCGGGCTGGACCGTCTGGGGATCGGCTGCAAAGGCAGCGACAGCAGTGGCAGTGTCGATGATGCGTTGGCATTTTTCTTTTGCCCCCTGCCGCCGGAAATGTTTCTGCCCGCGGCATGTCAGGGGATGATCGCGGTGGAGGCCGCACAGGGTTCGGAGGCGGAAGAAATCTGCCGGCGGATCACGGATGCGGAAACGATGCTTTGTTTTCAGGTGGAGCGGGAAGTGCTCCGGCAGCTGTCCGCGGACTGCAGTGAGGCAGCGGCGGCCTGGTGCAGACAGGAGCAGGACAGATTGATTCTGGATGCCATGTACGCCGGGCACCGTGTGAAACATACAGGCAGCGTGAGCCTGCAGGAAGGCAGGCGGCTGGCGGAGTGGGCGGCCGGAGCGTTGAAGAAAAAGAGTCAAATTTGTGCAGCTTTGGATAGGGAGGAAAAGATATCTTGAATAAGGGCAGCGGAAAAGTATATCTGACAGGCGGCGGGTGCGGCGACATAGAGCTTCTGACCATCAAGGCGGCGGAAGTACTGCGCAGGTGCGATACGGTGGTCTATGACAGTCTGACGCCGGAAGCGCTGCTGCGGTGGACGAAGCCGGACTGCGAGAAGATCTATGTGGGGAAGCGTTATGGCAGTCACGCCATGAAGCAGTCGAAGATCAACGACCTGCTGGTGGAGAAGGCGCTGGAAGGTAAGACGGTGGTACGCTTGAAGGGCGGCGACCCTTATGTGTTCGGCAGAGGCGGGGAAGAGTTTCTGGCGTTGCAGGTGGCGGGCGTTTCCTGTGAAGAGATTCCGGGTATTTCTTCTGCCATTGCGGTGCCGGCGGCAGCAGGCATTCCGGTCACGCACAGAGGACTTTCGGCGGCGTTCACGGTGGTGACGGGAACGCCGGCCGGGGAAGACGGGCAGGAAGAGGATCCAAGGCAGGAGAATAAGCCGGTCCGAAAGACGGGTTTGTGTCTGGATTTTGACACGCTGGCGCGGCTTCCCGGCACGCTGGTGATCCTGATGGGGATGCATCATCTAAGAGAGATCGCGGCGGGCCTGCTCTCGGCCGGGAAAAGCCCGGACACACCCTGCGCCGTAGTCATGGAGGGGACGACCGACAGACAAAGATGCCTGCGGACGGTGTTGGGCAGGCTTTATGAGGAAGCAAAGGAGCAGGGCTTTACCTCGCCGGCGGTCATCGTTGTGGGGGCGGTGGCGGAGCTGCAGCTGACAGATGGATTGCCTGCCGCGGCGAAAAGTAAGGGGATAGAAGGCCGCCCGCTTGCCGGCGTTACGGTGGGCGTCACGGGAACACCGCATTTTGCGGGGAAGCTGGCGGCCGCGCTGGAACAGGAGGGGGCTGCGGTAAAAGACATGAGCTTTATGGAGGTGCGGCAGACAGGGGAGCCGCTGCCGGAGCCTGCGTCGTTTCGCTGGCTGGTCTTCACAAGTCCTAACGGCGTCAGCGTCTTTTTTGATAAAATGAAAAGAGAGCGGCGGGATGTGCGCAGTCTTTACGATAAAAAGATCGCGGTGATCGGGCCGGGAACAGCGGCGGCGCTGGAAGAAAATGGACTATATGCGGATTATATGCCGGATTTCTATGATGCGGAACATCTGGCATGGGGTCTGACAGAGAGAATCCTGCAGGAAGATGCGGCCGGTGAGGGGGAGTGTCCGGCGGCAAAGACGGAGGAGGCGCAGGAACAGGTGTTGTTTCTGCGGGCACGGCAGGGGAGTGAGAGCCTGCCTCTTGTTTTTCAGGAAAAAGGTATTTCCTACGTGGATTATCCGCTCTATGAATTGGGAGTCTGTGAGGAGAAGCGTATCGGGGCGGTGACAGAAAAGCCGGATTATGTCGTGTTTGGTTCGGCGCTGGGCGTGCGGGCTTATTTTGAAGGACTGGAACGGGACCAATCGGCAGAAAATGGTGCGGCAGGCTGCAGCGCCGGGGAGGTGCTTTCCAGCAGGGACGCTTGTGCCGGGAGCGGTGTGAGACAGAAGTATGTCTGTATCGGTGAAAAGTGCGGGGAAGAATTGCGAAAGCATACAACGGCCCTCTGTCTGACGGCGGAAGAAGCCAGTGTAGAAGGGATCGTGGCATGCATCAGGCGGGACAGAGCGCAATGAGATTGGGATGGCGCATGAGATTGGACAGGGCGTATGAGGAACAGCAGCGGCCTGATTCCTGGAAAGCGCCAGCAGTAAAGGGCATACGGAGCATGACTGTGATATATAGAATCGAGTGATGCGGGAAAGCAAAGCAGATATCAAGAGATGCACAGAACATGGCTTTGTCAGAAAAGAAAGCAATAGAGGAGAAAAGCGATGTATCGATTCAGAAGGTTAAGGCGGGATGAAAGGATTCGTTCCATGATGCAGGAGACGAGACTGCACCCGAAGAATTTTATTTATCCTGTCTTTGTGACAGAAGGAGAGAAGATCAAGAATCCGGTGGCGTCCATGCCGGGTGTTTTCCAGTATTCGGTTGACCGGTTGGATGAGATCATGGTGCAGGTAAAAGAGGCGGCCATCGGCGGCATCATGCTGTTTGGTATTCCGCAGCATAAGGATCCGCAGGGGAGTCAGGCTTATGCGGCGGACGGTGTCACCCAGAGGGCGGTCCGTTTTATCAAAGAGCATTATCCGGAGATTTATATCGTGGTGGATGTGTGCCTGTGCGAGTATACGTCTCACGGACATTGCGGCATGGTGTGTGGGAACGAGATCCTGAATGACGAGACCCTGCCGTATCTGGTGAAAATGGCGGTAAGCCTGGTAGAGGCCGGGGCGGATATGGTGGCGCCTTCCGATATGATGGACGGCCGGATCGCAGCGATCAGGAAGGGGCTGGACGAAGCCGGCTTCACGCAGGTTCCGATAATGGCCTACAGCGCCAAGTTTGCCTCCGCTTATTACGGTCCTTTCCGGGAGGCGGCGCATTCCGCGCCGGAATTCGGCGACCGCAGAAGTTATCAAATGGACTGCGCCAACGGGCAGGAGGCGCTGCGGGAGATCGGGGCGGATATCGAAGAGGGAGCGGATATCGTGATGGTAAAGCCGGCGCTGGCTTATCTGGATGTGCTGCGGGAAGCGGCGCTTACTTTTGACATGCCGTTTGCTGTGTATAATGTCAGCGGTGAATACGCCATGGTGAAAGCGGCCGCCGCCAACGGGTGGATTGATGAGCGGCGGGTCGTTATGGAGAACCTTACGGCCATGAAGCGGGCCGGGGCGAGGGTCATTATCACCTATCATGCATTGGATGCGGTGCGGTGGATAGAATATATATAGTAAACAAAATTTCTAATGTCGTTAACGATAAGAATGTTTCGGCAGGGAGGACAATATGGAGCAACGCAGATCAAAACAACTTTTTGACAGGGCGCAGCAGTTGATACCGGGCGGAGTCAATTCACCGGTGCGGGCTTTTCGGGCCGTGGGAAGGCAGCCCTTTTTCGTGGAGCGGGCACAGGGACCATGGCTTTTCGATGTGGACGGGAATCGGTATCTGGATTATGTCTGTTCCTGGGGGCCGGGCATTCTGGGACATGCACATCCGAAAGTGGTAGAGGCGGTACAAAGAGCCTGCGGCGGCGGGCTGAGTTTCGGAGCGCCGACAGCCGGAGAAGTGGAACTGGCGGAACGGATCAGAGCCTGTGTGCCGGATGTGGAGATGGTGCGTCTGGTCAGTTCCGGAACCGAGGCGGTGATGAGTGCCGTGCGCGTGGCCAGAGGATTTACCGGCCGGGAAAAGATCATCAAATTCTCCGGCAATTACCATGGCCATTCGGACGGTCTGCTGGTGAAGGCCGGTTCCGGGCTGATGACACAGTCGGTGCCTGACAGTGCGGGCGTGCCGGCAGGATACGCGGCCTGCACGCTGACGGCAGTCTACAATGATACGGAGTCCGTGCGCAGGCTGATGGAGGAAAATGCCGGTCAGGTGGCGGCCGTGGTGGTGGAACCGGTGGCGGCCAATATGGGCGTGGTGCCGCCAAAGCCGGGATTTCTTGCGTTCCTGCGGCAGATCACACGACAGACGGGTGCGCTTTTGATCTTTGACGAGGTGATCACCGGTTTTCGACTGGCGCTGGGCGGGGCTTCCGAATACACGGGTGTTCACGCAGACCTGTATACTTTCGGAAAGATCGTGGGCGGCGGTATGCCGCTGGCGGCTTACGGCGGCAGACGGGACGTGATGGCCTGTGTTGCGCCTCTGGGCGCCGTCTATCAGGCCGGGACGCTGTCGGGGAATCCGGTGGCGGTGACGGCGGGGATCGAGACATTAAAGATTTTGATGGAAGATACAGGAATCTATGAACGGATCGACAGGCGCGCGGGGAGACTGGCGGAAGCCTTTCGACGCAGGGGGCTGACGGTAAACCGGGCCGGTTCTCTGCTTTCGGCATTCTTCACACCTGGCTGGGGAGAGCAGGAAGGCAGCGTGACGAATTATGAAGAGGCCTGTCAGTGCGACAGAGAGGCGTTTTCCGCATACTTTAGCAGAATGCTGGAGCGGGGAATCTATGTGGCGCCGTCCCAGTTTGAGGCCATGTTTGTGTCGGATGCCCATGAAGACGGGCTGATCGAGAGAACCTGTGAGGCGATCGGGGAATCGGTTCTATAGAGAGACATAATTTTTTTGAAAAACGAAAAACCGTATATAATTAGTTAAAAATCATATTGACATGGAACACGCCTTCCACTATAATCTAATCAACAAAGGGAAGCATCCCTTTTCAAGTGAAATTCTCATACCATTCGGGATGAAAGATCGGATATTTCCGATTCCGGCGTTATCAGCCATATTTCACAAGAATACAGGAATGGCTGGGCGCGGCAGAATCAGACGAAATCTGTCATGCGGCGGCCGGGAAGGAGTATATGGGCAGGAAAGATATGACAGGCAGAGTGTTCTTTTCCGATAAAGAGCGCTTTGCGGAATTATTGAATCTTCATCTCTATCATGGTGCAAAAGTGCTTCTGCCGGAGAATCTGGTTCAGAGAAAGCGGGAATATTCTTCTCTTGCAGATGTCTATGGACAGAAGAACAGAGATATTCTGATGGAAGACACGAAGAACAGGATCTGTTACGGAGTAGAACTGGAGACGGAGGCGGATTACAGTATGCCGGAGCGTATCATGGTGTATGATGCCTGTGAGTATGAGCACCAGATCCGCGCAATCTGCAGGAAACATCAGGAAGAGGGAACATTTGAAGAGTTTCGGGACAGGAAGAGCAGGATGAAGAAGGAAGATTTTCTGCTTCCCACGGTGACGGTGGTACTGTATCTGGGAGAAGGACATTGGGAAGGAAAGCGGAGGCTGACCGATCTGTTTCCTTTGCCGGCGTATACGGCTGAATCATCGGGGAATGGAATCTGCGATTATACGTTTTCCCTGTTGGAGGCGGATTTTCTGAGTACAGAGGATCACAGGACAGATTTAAAAGAGTTCTTCCAGGCCATGCAGTGCAGGCAGGACAGAGAGAGATTAAGGAAGCTGCTTCGTTCGGACGGATTTCAGAGGCTTGGCCCGGAGACAGAGCTGACGATTGCAGCACACTTGAACATAAGAAGACTTGTACGAAGAATGAGGAAGGGGGAAGTGCCCATGTGTAAAGCATTTGACGACCTGATGCAGGAAGAAAGAAGGAACGGAAGAAAAGAAGGCATGGAGAAAGGGCTTGAGAAAGGAATCAAAAAAGGTAAAAAAGAAGGGAAAAAGGAAGGAAAGAAAGCGGAACGGCTTGGTATCATCGGCAGAATGAAGAAGGAAGGGTTGGAGGAAGCGCAGATCATCAGACTGACCAGATGTACGAAGGAAGAGTACGCGGCGGCTCCGGGGCTGTAAGGAATTTCATAACAGGGAAACCGCGTGATTCGTGGGCACATGCATTGCAAACACTGATTTCCTGTGCTATACTTAGGGACGGTGCAGCAGAAATAATTTCGGAGGAAAACTGATGTTAAAAGATAAAACAATATTGATAACCGGCGGCACGGGTTCTTTCGGTAAGTGCTTTACCAGATACGTGCTGACTCATTACGAACCGAAGAAAGTCATCATCTATTCCAGAGATGAATTCAAACAGTGGATGATGGCGGAGGAGTTTAAGGAATTTGCGGAGAAGCTGCGGTTCTTTATCGGAGATGTGCGGGATGGGGAGCGTCTGCGCAGAGCCTGTGAAGGTGTGGACTATATCATTCATGCGGCGGCATTAAAGCAGGTTCCGGCCTGTGAGTATAACCCCAATGAGGCGATCAAGACGAATATCCACGGTGCCATGAATGTGATTGATGCGGCGCTGGACAGCGGTGTGCACAAGGTGGTGGCATTATCCACGGACAAGGCGGTCAATCCCGTCAATCTGTACGGCGGCACGAAGCTGGTGTCGGACAAGCTGTTTGTGGCGGCCAATGCCTATGCCGGTGTGAAGGATATCAATTTTTCCATCGTCCGTTATGGAAATGTGGCGGGCAGCAGAGGTTCCGTGATACCGCTTTTCCATAAGCTGATCAAGGAGGGGGCGAAGGAGCTTCCGATCACGGATGTACGGATGACCCGTTTCTGGATCAGTCTGACGCAGGGGGTTGAGCTTGTTATTAAGGCTTTGGCGGAGGCTACCGGCGGAGAGACTTTTATCAGCAGGATACCTTCCTTTAAGATCACGGATCTGGCGGAGGCGATGCTGCCGGGATGCAGTATCAGGGAGACCGGCATCCGTCCGGGAGAGAAGCTGCATGAGATTATGGTCACCACGGAGGATTCCTTTACGACTTACGAGTATGATAAGCATTTCATCGTCTATCCGCAGATGACCTGGAATAACAGGCAGCAGCCGGATTTGAGCGGCAGGAAGGTGGAGGAAGGGTTCTCCTACAGTTCCGGTACGAATACGGAGTGGCTGTCGGTGGAGGATATCCGCGAACTGCTCAAAGGGGTAGAGCTGGAGAAATAAACAGCACAGTTTTGTAATTGCTACGACGACCGGCGAGGCTGCGGAGGGTAACGAGCGTGCAGGAAGAAAACAGAAGGGCATGCATGAAAAGTGCATGTCCTTTTTAACCTTAGCGGCCGGCAGGCGGACGGAAGAAAGGAAGATAAGGGGAATGAAGAAACCAGCGATCGAGGGCGGCACACCCGTCAGAGAGACGAAAATATATTATGGACATCAGTATATTGACGATGCCGATATTCAGGCTGTAGTGGATGTATTAAAAAGTGATAACCTGACCTGCGGGCCGAAGATCGGGGAACTGGAAGAGAAACTATGTCAGCTCACCGGTGCGCGCTACGCGGTGGTGTGCAGCAACGGCACCGCGGCCCTGCATATGGCGGCGATGGCGGCAGGCGTGGGAGCAGGGGACGAGGTGATCACCACCCCCATTACATTTGCCGCATCAGCGAACTGCGCTCTTTACTGCGGCGGCAGACCGGTCTTTGCCGATATCGATCCGGAGACGTATAATATCGATCCGGAGAAGGTGGAGGCAGCGATCACTGAGAGAACGAAGGCGGTCGTGGCGGTGGACTATACCGGGCAGTCGGTGGAGCTGGACCGGTTGTCGGAGATATGCAGGAAACATGGACTCATACTGATCGAGGACGGCGCCCATGTGATCGGGACCACCTATAAGGGCAGAGCCAACGGTTCCATTTCCGATATGACGACGTTTAGTTTCCATCCGGTGAAGACTGTTACCGGCGGTGAGGGCGGTGCTGTGCTGACCAATGATGAGACTTTATATAAGAAGCTGCTCTTATACCGTGCTCACGGGATCACGAGGGAAGAAGCGCAGATGGAGCATGAAGCGGACGGTTCCTGGTATTATGAGCAGGTGGAGCTGGGCTACAATTATCGTATGACGGATATACAGGCTGCGCTGCTCATCAGCCAGCTGGACAAGCTGCCTCTTTTCAAACAGAGGAGAAAAGAGATCGTAGCCAGATATAACGAAGCCTTTGACAGGCTGCCGATGCTTTTTGTACAGAAAGAGATTCCGGAATCGGATACCACAAGGCATCTCTATATCCTGCGCATCGTGCCGGAGAGGCTGACCATCGACAGGAAACAGTTCTTTGAAGCGCTGGCAGCGGAGAATGTATGCTGCAACGTGCACTACATTCCGACCTACTATTTCCCGTATTATGAGAAACTGGGTTATAAAAAGGGTCTGTGTCCGAACGCAGAAAAATTGTACGAAGAGATGCTGTCACTGCCCTTGTACTACGCCATGACAGACGCGGATGTGGAGAGCGTGATCGAGGCGGTGACGAAAATTGCCCTGTATTATGAGAAAAAATAATCTGTCATAGGTTATGCAGATCTGCCTCTCAGGTAGAGTGCATGGCAATAGCAGCACGCAGCAACAGCGGGGATGGATACAGATGAAATTGTCAATCATTGTGCCGGTCTATAATATGGCGGCTGAAGGAAAATTAGAATACTGCCTGAACTCCCTTGTGGCGCAGACGATAGGGGATTATGAGATCATTGCGGTGGACGACTGTTCTACCGACGATTCCTGGAAGATCCTGCAGGATTACCAGAAGCGTTATCCAGAGAAGTTTTGCGCTATTCACTCGGATGTAAACCAGAAGCAGGGCGGGGCCAAGAATATCGGTATGGCGGCGGCGCAGGGAGAGTGGATCGGATTTATCGACAGCGATGACTGGATCACACCGGATTTCTATGAACGCCTGATCAGAAAGGGTGAGGAGACCGGGGCCGATATGGTGGGCTGTGATTATCACATGACCGGAGAACACAGCATGAAGGTGGGGCAGGTGGTGCCCAACAACAGGCCGGAGCAGACCGGGGTACTGAATGAAGAGAAATATCGTTCCCTGATCCTGGACGGCGGCAGTCTGGTGGTGAAGGTGTACCGCAGGGAGATTGTGATCGACCATCCGAGCCGCTTTCCGACCGGCATTTTTTATGAGGATAACGCGCTGGCCAATTCCTGGATGCTGCGGGCCCGTCATTTTGAATATATCGAAGAACCGTTGTATTACTATTATCAGCACGATACGTCCACGGTGCATACGATCACAACGCGCAGATGTGAGGACCGCATGGAAGCCGGGCGCATCATGCTGCGGGAAGCTGTACAATACGGGTATCTGGAAAAGTACCGGCCGGAACTGGAATTCAGTTTTGCCACACTCTTCTATGTGAATACACTTTTCACGTATATGCAGGGTGTGCGGCCGGTGCGGTACGGATTTGTCAAGAAGCTGGGGCAGGAGATGCGTGCGGCTTTTCCGGATTTTCAGGAAAACAGGTACTACCGGGAGCGCATCGGAGCGGAGGAGAAGAAGCTGGTGCGAATGCAGATGGCATCTACCCTCAAATTTATCGTATATTACAAACTGCTATGGGGCTATCGTAAGTTCAGGAAGCGTTTTGGCCCGTAGAACGGGATTGATGGAGAGGCGGCTATGCAGACAGAAGAGATGTCCATGAAAAGTAAAATCATCTATATTGTGTTCGTGTGCTTTATAACACTGCTGATCTGGCTTGGAGACGAGGGGCACAGACCGCTGGCCTATACGGGCTCTGAGCTGCTGCACTCGGTGGGGCTGATCGATTCGGAGTATGGGCTTGTCATCAGAGAGGCTGTTTCGAGAAACGGGGCGGTGGCGAATACGCCGCAGTATGTGATGAATAAAGGCAGCTATACAGCTACGCTGCGTTACAGGGCAGAGGCAGAGGATTCGGTTCTGGAGCTGTGGGAGCAGGGGAAGAAAATGGCCGGCTGGTCCATCGATCCCTCTGAGACAGAGATGACGGTCGATTTCACATTGCCAAAGGACATGAAACAGCTGCAGCTGCGTGTCAATTACAGCGGCAAAGGGGAACTGACGGTTCAGGAGCTGGAGATCAGGCCCTATACGCTGTTTTATTCAGACAGTTATTTTTTCATGCTCCTGTTTCTTTCATGCAGCCTGCTTCTGTGGTGGTATCTGCAGGGAGGCAGTGCGCGGTTTTCCAGAGAGCAGATCGTGGACTGGGGTGTCATTCTGGGCGTGGCGCTTCTGGCAACGACGCCCATGATGCAGACTTATCTCTATAACGGGGATGATCTCTGCTACCACCTGGCCCGTCTGGAGGGATTGAAGGACGGTATCCTGGACGGGCAGATTCCGGTCAACATTCAGCCGGACGGCCTGAAAGGCAATGGCTACCTGAATACCATGTATCCCTATCTGTTTCTTTATATAGGGGCGTTTTTGCGCATATGCCGCGTCTCGCTGGGACTTTCCTATAAGGTGCTGATCTTTCTGGCCAATCTGGCCTCAGCAGTGTGTGCCTATACAGCGGTAAAGTCCATGTGCAGATCACGCAGGAGCGTGATTTTGGCGGTGGTGCTGTACACGCTTATGCCATACCGGTTTACCAATATTTTCTCCAGAGGAGATCTGGGGGAAACGCTGGCGCTGATCTTCTGGCCGCTTATCATTGCGGGTCTGTATCATGTGATACTGGGCGAGAGAGGACGATGGTACTACCTGGTGATCGGTTTTAGCGGCGTACTGCAGAGCCATATTTTAAGCGCGGCTTTTGTGGCGGTTTTCTGTGTGATCACGGCTCTGTGTTTTTGTGTGCGTATTTTTCAAGAAAAAAGATACAAAGAGATCGGCAGAGCGGCCGGTATGACACTGCTGTTGAATCTGTGGTATCTTGTGCCTTTTCTGTATTATTATTTCGGGGAAGAGCTGAGCACGGAAGTGCTGCGGTGGAGCGGTTATTTCGAACAGTCGGTCAATCCGTCCAATTTTACGCAGAGCATCAGTCTCTACAACAAGCAATATTTTTCGCTGGGACTGGCACTGCTTGGCTGTGTGGGAATCGGGTTGCTGAGATTTCTGTGTGAGCGGCAGCGGGAACGGACAGGCCAGGACGGCTATCTGCTGTATCTGTTTGTGACGGGATGTGTGCTCGCCTACATGACAACGGGATATTTTCCGAGTCTGGCATTGCTGGACAATGAGTTGTTTGAGAATATCGTGACGATGATCCAGTTTCCCTGGCGTTTTCTGGGGCCGGCTTCTGCCTGCTTTCTGTTTGTGGGGGCGATCGGTCTGGCTGAGTCGCAGATTCTGGCGCCTTACCGGAATCTTGTGTTTACGCTGCTTGTTGGTCTGAATCTGCTGGTGATCGTGTCCGTGCCCATGGACAATAACCATATGCCTTACAAAAATGCGGAGGCGGTGGCTTCCAAGGGGCATGAGAGTAAGCTGGCGGCCAATATCGGCCTGTTCTATCCCCATGAGTGGCGGATTGAGGGGGCGTCCGATGAGCGGATGGTTTCCAATGTAGTCACTTCCGACATGCACAGCGTAACGGTTCATAGTTTTGAGAAAAAGGGAACAAAGGCGGCGGTTTCCTACACTGCGGTCAGGGAAGGCTGTTTTATCGAGCTGCCGATACAGGGATATCTCGGATACAGTGCCAGCGATGAAAACGGAGAACGTCTTGAGACCGAGCGCGGCGGTGGGGCAAGGATACGGATCCGGACCATCGGGGACGGCATGGAGCACAGGGTTTATGTGCGGTATGGGCGGTTGCCGCTCTTTATTGCGGCGAATCTGGTGTCGGCGGCGACGATCGCAGGGATCGGATGGCGGCTGTATCGGAAGAAGCGGGTAAAGGCAGGCTGATCACTGTATCAGCGCGGCGGCGATCCTGTCGGCGCCGGATCCGTCCAGAAAGTTCCTCATGGCGGCAGAGACGGCGGCGCGGGCCGCGGCGTTTTGCGTCATGTCGGCCAGAAAGCCGAGGATGCGCCCGATCGTATGGAGATCCGGCAGGACGGCATTTTCACGGTCCGGATGGGCAGAGACGTTGGCAGCGCTGTTGTGGACGCAGCAGGAGACAGAATCCGCCGGGATTTCTGAACGATCTGTGGAGCGGATGTCGCCGGCGCAGGGGATCAGCTGCTTCTTTTCGTAGGATTCCACCACGGTGCGCTGGTTTTCGGCCATAAGATAGCTGACGGAGGGAACGCCCACTGCGCAGAGCTCGCACAGGGTCGTGCCGCCGGCAGAGACAGCCAGGTCGCAGGAGGCCATCAGGGCCGCGACTTCTTTCACATCGGTATGGATATGGACGGACGGACAGACTTGTGCAAGTGCCTGCAGGGCTTCGTAGCGCGTATTCGACCGGCTGGTCAGTACATGGTAGTGCAGGGAGCGCAGCAATGGCAGGCTTTCGCTTTTGAAACGGGCAGGCTGCATGGCGTAGAAGCGTTCCCGCAGAAGGGATAAAGAGCCGGCGGCGGAGCCGCAATCCGCAGGACCGTATTCAGGATAGAGGATCGTGAGCAGCGTTTCGGCGATCCGATAAGGGTCGGTGCCGCCGGTGGATAACAGGACATCTCCAGCCGTCGGACGGACTTCATAGCATACGTTGTCAAACTGCCGGCGCAGAGGCGTGCAGCGGGGGCCGAGCAGTCTGCGGGCGGCGTGGTCGTAACAGGCGCAGGGTTCCTCCGTGTCGTAGTTGATCAACAGATCCACGGCACAGTCGATGCTGCGGAGGTCATCCAGATATGCCACGCGGAAACAGCTGCGCAGCGCCTGAAAATATGCGGGAGTGGCATAATAGGAGTCGATGAAAAGCCACGGCCTGACGTGAAAAACATCAGGAACAGCAGGCGCGTCTGCATCGACGGTGTTACGGCGAAGAACGTTTTCCGGCGCGCCCACAGCGTTGTCTGCGCTGCAGAGGAGCGGACAGGACAACAGCGCAGGAATCTCCTGCTCCGGGTTTTTGAAATCCGTGTGCAGGCTGCAGACCTGGAACTCCTGCGGGACGGCGAAGCGCTCACGCAGCAGGGAGAGACTTTCTTCATCGGAAACGATAAAGGCAACGGCAGCGCCCATGCGCGCGCAGGCGCGGGCGATGGCAAGACAACGCATCAGGTGCCCTGTGGCGATCTCGCTGTTTCCGTCTGTTCTGAAATAAATGTCAGTCATATTGTGTTCCCCTTTTTATCAAAATATTTTCACGCAGTAACAGCATTGATCAGGAAACTGTCTGCCTTTATACTATAGTTATAGTAAACGACATGACAAATTTCGTTTATCATAATTATATAGGACATGAGCCGGAATGGCAATGCAGGGCTTTTTTTAAAATTCAAGTCCTGTCTTGCATGGCAAGGGCAGATTCTATATAATAGGACATGGAACTGTGCCGGGGCGTGTTTAAAAGGCTGTCAGCTGCACGTATTCAGAAACCGGTTTATTGAGGATACAAAGAGAGGAGTTCGAGCATGGTTAAATTGTTGGAAGGCGGCGCGTATCTGGTTCACGGAACGGAGATCGTTGCACAGGGCGCAGAGGCGGCGGCCGAGATTAAGAGTAAGACAGGACGGGAAGTATCCAGGGAGGAAGCGGCCAGGAATACGATGGCTTACAGTATTCTTAAGGCGCATAATACTTCCGGAAACATGGACAAGCTTAAGATCAAATTTGATAAACTGACTTCTCACGATATCACTTTCGTGGGTATCATACAGACGGCGCGGGCATCGGGACTGACCAGATTTCCCATTCCCTATGTGCTGACCAACTGCCACAATTCGCTGTGCGCGGTGGGCGGTACGATCAATGAAGACGATCACATGTTTGGCCTGACCTGTGCAAAAAAGTACGGCGGTGTCTATGTACCGCCGCATCAGGCAGTCATTCACCAGTATGCCAGAGAGATGATGGCCGGCGGCGGCCGGATGATCCTTGGTTCCGATTCCCATACCCGTTACGGGGCGCTGGGAACAATGGCCATGGGCGAAGGCGGTCCGGAGCTGGTCAAGCAGCTGTTGTCACAGACTTACGACATTAATATGCCAGGCATCGTAGGGGTGTACCTGACGGGAGAACCGGTGAAAGGGGTCGGCCCGCAGGACGTAGCGCTGGCGATCATCGGCGCGGTGTTCGGTAACGGATATGTGAAGAATAAGGTGATGGAATTCGTGGGGCCTGGCGTGTCTTCTCTGAGCGCTGATTTCCGGATCGGCGTCGATGTGATGACTACGGAGACGACCTGCCTTTCCTCGATCTGGCGGACCGATGAACAGATCAGGGAGTTTTATGAGATCCACGGCAGAGTGGAAGAATATAAAGAGCTGAATCCGGGCGAGGTGGCGTACTATGACGGCATGATCATGGTGGATCTGTCGAAGATCCGGCCGATGATCGCCATGCCTTTCCATCCCAGTAATACGTATACGATCAGTGAAGTAAATGAGAACCTGCAGGATATTCTGCACGATGTGGAGGAACGGGCCAAGGTAAGCCTGGACGGGGCGGTGCCCTATTCCCTGCAGGATAAGATCGTCAACGGCAGATTCCTGGTGGATCAGGGGATCATCGCAGGCTGTGCGGGCGGCGGCTTCGAGAATATCTGTGCGGCAGCCGACATTCTGCGGGGCTCTTACATCGGCGCCGACGGCTTCACCTTAAGCGTGTACCCGGCTTCCATGCCTGTCTATATGGAGTTGATCCGGAATGGCTGCGCGGCGGCGATCCTGGAGACGGGCGCGGTGCTGAAGACGGCGTTCTGCGGTCCCTGCTTCGGCGCGGGCGATACGCCGGCGAACAATGCGTTCAGTATCCGGCATTCTACGAGAAATTTCCCGAACCGGGAGGGTTCCAAGCTGCAGAACGGCCAGATTTCTTCCGTGGCGCTGATGGATGCCCGCTCGATCGCGGCGACAGCGGCCAACAAGGGTATGCTCACGCCGGCGACGGAATTCGATGGTGAGATCGGCAGATATAAATATCATTTCGATGCCAATATTTATAAGAACCGCGTCTTTGATTCCAGGGGCGTGGCAGATGAAACCGTGGAGATCCAGTTTGGCCCCAATATCAAAGACTGGCCGGCTATGGGGGCGCTGCCGGAGAATCTGGTGCTGCGTGTCGTATCCGAGATTCATGATCCGGTGACAACGACAGACGAATTGATCCCTTCCGGGGAGACTTCCTCCTACCGTTCCAATCCGCTGGGACTGGCAGAATTTACGCTTTCCAGAAAGGATCCGGAGTATGTGGGCAGGGCGAAGGATATCCAGAAGGCGGAGAAGGCCAGAATGCAGGGAGAGCATCCCTGTCAGGCTCATCCGGATGTGAAGCCGGTGATGAATGTGATCAGGGAGACCTTTGCGGATGCATCCCATGAGAATACAGGGTTCGGTTCCACGATCTTTGCGGTGAAGCCTGGAGACGGTTCTGCCAGAGAGCAGGCGGCAAGCTGTCAGAAGGTACTTGGCGGCTGGGCCAATATTGCCAATGAGTATGCGACCAAGCGTTACCGCTCGAACCTGATCAACTGGGGTATGCTGCCTTTCCTGATCGAAGAGGGAGAACTGCCCTTCCACAACCTCGATTACCTGTTTTTCCCGGATATCCGCAGGGCTGTGGAGGAGAAAGCGGATGTGATCAGGGCCTGCAAAGTCTCTGTGGAGGAGAACAGGCTGACGGAGTTTACACTGAAACTCGGAGAGCTGACAGATGAGGAGCGGCAGATCATTTTGAAAGGATGTCTGATCAATTATAACAGAGTAGAGCAGTAAAACGCGGTATTTGCGGATTTATGCCGTTAACTCTAAATTACCCGGGCAGTGCATCCGATATAGTAAATACAAGGGACGGTTGTTCCTGGCCAGACGGTTGTTTCTTGAATCTGAATAATGTATAGACCATGGACGGTATTTTTTTGAGGGAAAAGGATTTTCTTTGGGGGATGCCGTCCTTTCTATTGCCATGCATCACGGATGATGCAGTCGGTGGCACAGACGGGCATAGATGGGGGTCTGGGCAAAAGGAGGTAAGTGTGAGAATCGATTCCAGTGTAGTAGCTATGGAATCCACCAGAAAGTATTCTTCTGTGACGGTCAGGTCTGCGAGGGGCTCTATGGTGCGTCGTACAGGGAATTTGAACAGGGATCCGGGCAATCTGGGCGGTTTCTTCGGCAGCCTGGACAGTACCGGTGAGAACACGGGACAGACAGAAGAGAATGGTAAGAACAACGCGAATTTAGAAGATATAACCACACATTTTCAGAATTTGTCCAATGCAGGGCGGGTATCCGGCGCCACAAGGCAGCAGGATCCGGTCATGACCATCCGGCAGCAGTGTGTGCGCTTCCTGCTGGATTTGTTTTTCCGGTTTCGCGGGGAGAACATGCGGGAAGAAGATCTGCCGGGGATGCCGGGCAGTTTTGGAATGAACAGCCAGCAGCCGGTCTATCAGGTAAATACGATCACAAATGAGTATTATCACAGGGAAGAGGAGCATACTGCGTTTGCCACACAGGGCATGGTAAAGACGGCGGACGGCAGGGAGCTTTCTTTTCAGCTGGAATTTTCCATGAGCCGCAGCTTTGAAGAATATTATAAGGAAACGTATGAGACCGGATTTGTGAGCTATTGTGATCCGCTGGTGATCAATCTGGATACAAATATTGCACAGGTGTCGGATCAGAAATTTTTCTTCGATCTGGATCAGGACGGCAAAGAAGAAGAGATTTCTTCCCTGAAATCGGGCAGCGGTTTTCTGGCGCTCGATCTGAACGGCGACGGCGTGATCAATGACGGCGGGGAGCTTTTCGGAACGAAGTCCGGCAACGGGTTTGCCGATCTGGCAAAATATGATTCCGACGGCAACGGCTGGATTGACGAGGCGGATGCGATATGGGAGAAGCTCTTGATCTGGACGAAGGACGAGGATGGCAATGACAAGCTCTACCATCTGTCAGAGCTGGGTGTGGGCGCCATAGGGCTTGGCAGGACATCGACCCAGTTTGCGCTGAATTCCGAGAAGGATAACAGTCATAATGCGATGATCAGAAGTACGGGCATCTTTCTGTATGAAAACGGGAATGTTTCTACCGTACAGCATCTGGATCTGGTAAGATAACGGTATAAAAAAAGAATTGTCCACATACGAATAGTACATGGAAAACAAAGGCAGCAATCAGGAGTATGTACTGTGATGATGTGGGGTGTTTCATGTGAAGTATCATAGAATCGTCTTAAAGAAAACAAACAAAAGAGATGCGGGAGGCTTTCTTTTGTTTGTTTTTTTGCTGCCCTACGTGTGTGCCAGTCTGTGGGGGCATGTGGGGGAGGAGACAGAGAAGCTGCGGCAGAGAGAAGGCATGCCGCAGGCGCAGGAGGCGGCGGGGTATGAGATCCTGGTGAAATATGACTGGGGTGTCTGGACACTTCCGCTGGAAGAGTATCTGGTCTATAAGCTGAGCGCCGTTATGCCGCAGGAGTATGAGAAGGAAGCGTTGAAGGCACAGGCGGTGCTTCTGCGGACGGAGGTCGTGGAGGCCCTCAGGGAAGAGGATACGAAGAGCCTGCAGATCTCGGGCGGGGGCATGGAACGATGGTACGAGACGGACACGGGCTCGGAGGCATATCTGCCCTGGCGGCAGGCGGTGGAGGAGACGGCCGGCCTCTATCTGTGCTGTGAGGGGGAACCGATACAGGCTTCTTATTTTAAGTTGAGCAACGGGCAGACAAGAGACGCCGCCGAGGTATGGGATACGGATACACGTCCTTATCTGACGGGTATCTCCTGTGTGCAGGATAAGGCGGCCCGGGATTACAGCAGTACCGTGAAGGTTTCCAGAACGAATTATGTACGGACGCTGCAGGCCAGACTTACGGGAAATTTCTCACAGCAGGAGATCCTGGAAGGGGCGGCGGTGTTCTATGACAGCGCAGGATATGTGACAAAAGTGTCGTTTTCTGCGGAAAATAAAGAAACACAGGAGATTGACGGGGAAGAGTTCCGCTATCTGTTTGACCTGCCGTCGGCATCTTTTGAGATGGAGCAGGAGAAGACACAGGTGATCTTCCGGGTAACGGGGGTGGGACACGGCTTTGGCATGAGCCAGTATGGCGCCAACTGTATGGCATTGAACGGAGAGACGTATGATCAGATTCTGGCAGAATTTTTTTTCAGGACAGAATTAGCAAAATTTGAATAACCTGTCAAAAATGGGTAAGACTAACACCATGTACTTGCATATTGTGAGAGGCGTTTTTGGGGTATTTCCAGAAGCTGGCCTGGATAATTCACAAATCAGAAAGGTAAGTTTGGAAGTAAAAATGAAAACAGGAGGCAAGGTTTCATGGTAAGGAGAAATAGAAACAGTGTTAGGAAAGAGCGGGCCATTATGTTGGCATCATCTGTGCTGGTATTGACGGCACTGACGGTCACGGGTGTTTTTGTAAAGCGAAATAACAATGCGGAGAAGGAAGATTATGTGGTGGATTTCGAGGCCATCGAGAAGAGCGATAATATGACCGCCGAGAATATGATGACCGGAGAGGAGCTGGACACGCTGTTTGCAGAAGTGGGCACGGACGATCTGGATTACGATCCCAGCTTTCAGGAGGCGAATTCCCTCCATGTAGAGAATACGGAGGGCAAACTGTCGCCGGAAGGGATCGCAGCCAAAGACAGCAAAGAGGACAAGAAGACTGACAGCCGGGACAAGAAGGATGCAAAAGCGGTAAGCGAGGAGGATGAGGAAACTGCGCAGACGTCGAAGGAGATCGAGAAAGAGATAAAGAGCAGTGAGGCAAAGACCGAGGAAACCATAATCGAAGAAACCAGTAAAAAACAGGACAAGAGTAAGAAAAAAGAAGAGGAAGAGGCTGATGCAGGGATGTTTGACGAGTCGGTAGACACGGCGCAGAAGAATGAAGCGCCGGAGACCGCGGAGGCGATCTCCACGACAGTACAGCCCACACTGGATTTTAAGGAAGAGGACGGGCTGGTGTGGCCGATCGTGGGAGATGTGCTGGTCAACTACAGTATGGACAAGACCGTCTATTTCCCGACGCTGCAGCAGTATAAATATAATCCGGCCATTGTCATTGCGGCCAACAAGGGAGACAGCATCACCGCAGCGGCGGATGGACGCGTGGTATCCGTAAGCTATGATCCTGCGATCGGCAATACGGTGGTGATGGATCTTGGCAACGGTTATGAGCTGACTTACGGACAGCTGGAGAATATCACGGTATCCGAGGGAAGCTATGTATCCGTGGGGGACGGGATCGGAACCGTGGCCGCACCTACCAAATATTACAGCGTGGAAGGCACGAATGTATATTTCAAGCTGACGAAGGACGGGGAACCGGTAAATCCGATGGGCCAGCTGAATTAGGAGGGCTGTGAGGGAATGCGCGGGGATGTGCATTCCCTGTTCTCTTTGCGGTGTGGTGGACAAAGAAGCAGGGAAGAGACAGACCGGGCACTAATACTGGTAAAAGGCAATCTGTTGACAACAGGAATAAGGACAGGAAGGAAAGAGGCGGATTGGGGTTATGTTGATCATCATACACGGGAATATCAAGACAATGGAGGGAAGGGATTACGAGGACGGTTTCTTGCAGATCAAGGACGGTAAGATAGCGGCGGTGGGTAGGATGGAGGACTGTGATCCGGCGCTTTTGCGTGACAGGAAGCAGGTGCAGGTGATCGACGCCGGAGGAAATCTGGTGATGCCAGGGATCATTGAGGCGCACTGCCATATGGGGATCACGGAGGAAAAGAAAGGGATGGAGGGGGACGACTGCAATGAAAATGTAAACCCGGTCACCCCCTGGCTGCGGGCTGTAGATGCCATCAATCCGATGGACGCCGCCTTCAACGACGCCATCAAAGCAGGCATAACATCGGCCATGATCGGGCCGGGCAGCGCCAATGTGGTGGGCGGACAGTTTGCCTTCGTGAAAACCCACGGCAGATGTATTGATGATATGATCGTCAAGGCGCCGGCGGCGATGAAGGTTGCCTTCGGGGAGAATCCCAAAGTAAACTATGCCGGGCAGAATACGTCGCCTGCCACCCGCATGGCGATTGCGGGGATACTGCGCGAGGAGCTGTTTAAGGCCAGAACGTATCAGCAGAGGAAACAGAAAGAGCCGGATATGTCTCCTGATTTCCGTTACGAGTGCTGGCTGCCGGTGCTTACAGGAGAGATTCCCTTAAAGGCACATGCCCACAGGGCGGACGATATCCTGACGGCGGTGCGCATTGCCGGAGAGTTTGGACTTGGCATGACGCTGGACCACTGCAGTGAGGGTCACCTGATCGTGGAGGAGCTGCGTGAGGCGGGCTTTCCGGCGATCGTGGGTCCGGATATGGCCAGCCGCAACAAGATCGAGGTCAAGAACATGGCGTTTAAGACGGCCGGTATTCTGAGCAGGCATGGTATTCTGACAGCCATAACCACAGATCATCCGGTGTCCATGATCCAGTTTCTGCCGATCTGTGCAGGGCTGGCGGTGAAGGAAGGGATGCCGCCGGAGGAAGGCCTGCGGGCCATCACGATCAATGCCGCCAGAATCTGCGGCGTGGACAGCCGTGTGGGCAGCCTGGCAGCAGGTAAGGACGCGGATGTGGTGATCTTTGACGGCAATCCGATGGAAGTATTTACCAGCGCTTTATGCACGATAATTAATGGAAAAATCATATATTATGATGAAGAGAGCGGAATTTTGTGATAGAATAAGGAACTGGACAGTTTTGCATCGGGATCGAAGATAAAAGAGAGATTTAAGATACCATGAGAAAGAGATTTTTGAAAATACGAAATTGCATAGTGCTGTGTGCGTTGCTCCTGACAGGCTGCGGTTTTGTATCGGAGTTTTCTTTTGATACGCTGCAGACGGGGAGTGAGGGCGAGGAACTTACGACGCTGGGACTGACGCCGGAATTCAATTATGAAGTGCCGGAGAGCCTGCCGGGTATTCTCGTCGATCAGGTGGGATATGCGCGGGGAAGCGACAAGACGGCCATATTTTACGGGGAACTGCTGCCGGATACGTTCGAGGTGGTGGATGCGGAAAGCGGGCAGATCGTCTATACGGGCCAGGTCGAGCCGTGGGAAAATGTACAGGAGGAGGATCTGCCGGTAAGCTACGGTGAATTTACAGCGCTGGAAACTGTCGGCACCTATTACATACAGGCGGCTTTGGTGGGACAGTCCTACACGTTCGAGATCGCGGACGACCCGTATACGGAGCTGTTTCATACGGCGTTGAAGAAATACTACTATAACCGCTGCGGGCAGACGCTTTCTTCGGAGCTGGCCGGCGAGGCGGCCAGGAATGCCTGTCATGCCAGAGAAGCACAGCTCAAAGACGAAGCCGATGTGAAGCTGGATGTGTCGGGCGGCTGGCATGTGGATGAGACGGGCAGCCGTGACGTGTCCAAAGGGTGCAGGACGGCCAATTATCTTATGACGGCCTATGAACTGTATCCGGATGTGTTCGACGACCAGGCGGGGATCCCCGAGAGCGGCAATGACATTCCGGATGTGCTGGACGAGGTGAAGTACGAGATCGACTGGCTGCTCAAGATGCAGGATGCCACGAGCGGTGCGGTATATTCCGGCGTCAGCAGCGTGGATAATAAATCGGCGGGGTATCTGCTCTATGTGGACGGGATCAATATGAATGCGACAGTCCAGTTTGCGGCGACGCTGGCGAAATTCAGCTATCTTTATCAGAATTATGACAGAACTTTTGCGACTCAGTGCCTGCAGGCGGCGGACCGGGCTTATCGCTACGTGGGAAAATATCTGGAGGATGTCACGCCGGAGGAATATTTTCATGCTGCGGCAGAACTTTACCGTGCGGTCGGAGCCTACAGCTATCATACGGTGATCAAAGAATATCTGTTGGGAAATCCGCTCACCGACATGCAGAATGATCATGTTTTCTGGGGCTGTGTGACCTATATGTCAACAAAGCAGAATGTGGATGTGAGCCTTTGCGGGGACGTGATGAAGATCCTGATGCAGGAGGGAGAAAGGATCGCCGAAGATTCCAGGCAGTCCGGCCTGCTGGTGTGTATGAAGGAAGAGCACAGCGGCAGCGCGGAACTGTTGAAGGATATTACGAGGCTGACGGTTGTCGATCACGTCATCACCAACCATGAGTATTCCATGCTGCTGCAGAACCATCTTCACTATATACTGGGACGGAATCTGCAGTCTGTCAGCTATTTTGACGGAGTTGGAAGCCGCAATTATAAAGAGGTTGACATGAGCCTTGGTGTTATGAGCCAGATCGACCTGAATGCGGAACTGGTGTTGATGATGAGTGCGATCGTGGAGGAGCTGGAGTGAATTTGCGGCATATCCTGATCATTCGTCTCGATGCATGGAGTCCAGCAGTACGAGAAGGAGGCGTCTGTCGTGGGCGGACAGACGCCGTATTTTGGTAACAATATTTATTTCTTCTTTTGTAAAATCACATACAGGCAAATCGGATAAATTCTCGGCGAAGAACTGTGACATGGATATATGAAACCCAGCACATATCTTTTCGACAGTAGCGACAGTAGGCTGGTTGTTTTTCTGGAACAGGGAGTTTAAGGAAGAGTAAGGGATTGAAGCTTCGTGTGCAAGCTTATACAATGACCAGTTTCTCTGTTCAAGCAGTTCTTTGATTCTTGACAATACATAATTTTGATTCATTGGCAATATTCCATTTCTATAAGTAAATTCCTTTGTTTATTAGTGCAACTGATTCAGGATTTCAGTTCTATTGTCCTGAGTTCGTGCAGCTGAAATTTGTTTGCGTTTGTGACATTGGTGAAGTCCGTGGACCGTGTCAGTTGCATTCATTGTAACGAGGTTCGTATTTTAATTTTAGATGATATAAAACGTTATAAAATCTATTGTAATTATGACGCTTTTGCGTTATAGTTAGATTTGTAATGACACCGCACTCGATTATAAGGAATTAAAAAAAGCATGCTGAATAAAGCGCATGACAATTAGGATGCAAGGAGGAAGAGAAATGAAAAAAAGAAAAATGAGTAGTTTGGTATTAGCCGCAGGGTTCATGATGATGTCTATGGCAATGTGGATGGTACTTGACAGCGGTTATGTAAAAGCTGCCGGGGGTTCTGTATCTGGTAATAGTGTACCGTCTGCAGCACCTGAGGTAAGTGTTCCGGAAGAGGTAAGTGCTCCGGTTATGTCTGTAGAAGAGATTGTATCTCATGCGCAGAGCGTTGCACTGCAGGCAGCAGCCCTCGACACAGGATTTGCGAATATGGCGGAGATGCAGATGGCAGCGTCTGTAAACAAGTCAGCAGGGGAGTACTATAATAATGCTGTTGTGGAAACACCCGGAATTGAAGAGGCAACTCCTGTAGCACAGGGAGGCAATCTGGTTGTGAACGGTGTTGTTACCAATATGACTGCGATCGTGAATAAAGTGGATATAGCATTTGTAGATTCTGTTCGTGCAGTAGCAGATGGAACAGTATTGAATGTAGTAGACATCTGGTTCCCGGCATCTGAGGCAGATATTAATTTCTATATGCCTGGTGTTGCGGCAGATGCACAGATTACCGCATTGCAGTATACGGATGGCGTATGGACAGATGTGGAAGTGAAAGAGATCAGAGAAGACCACGTGGTGTTGAATCTGAAGAAGAATGGTAAGGTTGCATTTATTGCCAAGTAGGAACCGGTAGATTAAAACATTTGAATATTATGTGAGTGTGGGAAAAATTCGCGGCTGTAAATGCTACAGCCGCGAATTTTGGTTTTTCGTAATGTCAGGAGTTTCAGAATTGACAGTTTATACTGATATGTTGGAATAGTTATAGTAATTCTTTATTTTTAAAGTAGGCTTCTTTGATCACGTCCTGTACGAGGACACCGATGCGGCGTTTATCTTTTTTATCCAGTTCATTCATATAAATGGGCTTGCAGTATTCAAGGACAACATGGGTCCTGCGGATCCACGGGATATGATCCTCGAAGATATGGCCGGCATTGTTGATGCTCATAGGAACGATGGCGCATCCGCTCTTCTCGGCGACTTTAAAGCTGCCGTTGTGGAATTCCAGAAAAGTATCTTCCGTCCGGTTGCGCGTCCCTTCCGGGAAAATGCAGATGGAGATACCGGCCTTGATCTTGTCGATGGCCGTCAGGATGGACTGCATACCGGCCTTGATATCAGAGCGGTCGAGAAAAACGCAGTGCAGGTATTTCATCCAGGTATTCAGGGACGGAATACGCAGAATCTCTATTTTGGACATATAGCCGGTAAGCCGCGGTACACGGACGTAGGTGATGAGGATATCGAAATAGCTTCTGTGATTCCCGACATACAGCACTGGCTCGTCTTTTGGAACATTTTCCTCACCGATCACGGTCACGGTGATGCCGGAAAGGAAGAGAACGACACGGAAGGCCCACTTGACGATTGCCAGAGAGCTGCGGTCTTTCAGGCCCGGATTGTATTTGCCGATGATGTATTCCGCCAGCTGGATCGGCAGGCTAACGATCAGGAAGATAACAACGAAGAGAAGAACCAAAATTAATCGAATCATGGGAGTGCCTTTCTGGAATTTTGTAGATTTTGGGACTGTCCTGTCTTTTGTGTACGGCTGAGAGGACTTCTTTAATATTATATAGGGAATGGTGGCATTAATCAATAGGAATACACTCGGCAGTTTCGTAATAAATTAGATAATAAGAGTTTATTGTCGGAGTGGAAGCATATGAGCAGATTCTATGAATATCAGAAGAGGATTGTGAGCGTTTTTCTGATCTGTCTGATGTGTATGAGTGTATATGCGTGCGGGAAGAAACAGGATGCCATGGAGAAGATCAAGGATTTGGACTGCACGGTGATCGCGGAAGATAAGATTCCGGAGGAACTGCTTACTAAGATCGCGCAGAAGAAGACAGAGGCATTCAGACTTACCTTCGAGGACAGGGGCTTTCTCTATATCTGTGTGGGCTACGGGACGCAGGAGACCGGCGGTTACAGTATTGCCGTGAATGCGCTGTACGAGACGGCCAACGCCATCTATGTGGATACGAACCTGATCGGGCCGGCGCCGGAGGAGAAGAGCAATCAGGTGGAAAGTTACCCTTATGTGGTGATCAAGACAGAGTTTGTGGATAAACCGGTGGTGTTTGATTAACGGGGAAGATATGGTATACTATAGTAAACGACATAACAAATTTCTGTTCCCGGCTCTTGCAGAAGCCATATACGGTAGCTGCGGCAAGGCCGAAAACAAAATTTCCAATGTCGTTAACTATATGTGAAGCATCATAAAAAAGCAGGAAGATAAAGCACAAAAAGGGGCGGCAGCATTATGTTGTATTTAAAAAACGGTTATTTGATCGATCCGGCATCGGGTACGGAAGGACATCGGGATATTCTGATAAAAGACGGAAAAATCGCGGGTATTCTGCCGCAGGGAACGGATCCTGGGAAGAAGGAAAATCTGGAAGTGATTGACTTAAAAGGTCAATACATAATTCCCGGACTGGTAGATGTTCACGTGCATTTTCGCGATCCCGGGTTTACCTATAAGGAGGATATCTGTTCGGGCGCGGAGGCTGCGGCCCGGGGCGGCTTTACATCGGTGGTGCTGATGGCGAATACGAAACCGGCGGTGGACAATGCGGAGACCCTCTCTTATGTGTTGGAAAAAGGCCGGGAGACGGGAATCCATGTATATACCTGCGCCAACGTGACGAAGGGAATGCAGGGGAGGGAACTGACGGATATGGAGACGTTGAGCAGGCTGGGAGCGGCAGGGTTTACCGACGACGGCATTCCGCTGCTGGACGAGGAGCTGCTGCGCAGTGCCCTGCAGTGCGCGGCGAGACTGCAGCGGCCGGTCAGCCTGCATGAAGAGGATCCTGCCCTGATCCAGAATAATGGCGTGAATGCCGGCAGGGCGTCGGCGTATTTCGGGATAGGAGGTTCCCCCAGAGAAGCGGAGATCTCCATGGTGGAGCGGGATCTGAGGATTGCGGTGACGCAGGAAGCCGATCTGTCCATCCAGCATATCAGCACGCGGGAAGCGGTGGAGCTGGTACGGCAGGCGAAAGCGGAGGGGATTGACGTCCATGCCGAGGCGACACCTCATCACATTGCGCTGACGCAGGAGGCGGTTTCCAAGTACGGCACGCTGGCAAAGATGAACCCGCCGCTGCGGGAGGAGGCGGACAGGCTGGCGATCATAGAGGGGCTGCGGGACGGCACGATTGATATGATCGCCACCGACCATGCACCCCACAGCACAGAAGAGAAAGCAAAGCTGCTGACGGAAGCGCCAAGCGGCATCATCGGACTGGAGACGGCGCTGTCTTTGGGAATCCGGGAGCTGGTGCGGAAGGGATACCTGTCTATGTCCGAACTGGTGCGGAAGATGAGCTATGCGCCGGCGCAGCTGTACCGCCTCGATGCGGGCTATGTGGCAGAGGGCGGCCCGGCAGATCTGGTAGTGCTTGATCCGGATGGACAGTGGGTGGTGGGCGATTTTGCCTCCAGGGCGGTGAATTCTCCCTTTATCGGGGAGACAATGCCCGGCGTGATCAGTTATACGATCTGTCAGGGGAAAATTGTATATCGGGGAAACAGTAACTAAGGAAACAGAAAACCAGGAAAACAGCAAACCAGAGAAGTACAGGAAGGGCACAGCAGGATGGCACAAAAAAAGAAAACAACAGTGACAGTAGTGTCACAAAAACAGATTGCGGCACAGATCTATGATCTGTGGGTAGAAACGGAGCTGGCAGAAGAGGCCCGTGCAGGGCAGTTTGTGGCGGTATATCCGCACAATGCGGCGACGCTGCTGCCGCGGCCGATCAGCATCTGCGAGGTGGATCGGGACAGGAGCAGGCTGCGGCTGGTATATCGCGTCGCGGGCAAAGGGACGGCGGAATTCTCGGCCTGCAGTGCAGGGGAGAGCCTGGAGGTGCTGGGCGTGCTCGGCAATGGCTTTCCGGTAGAGAAAGCCGTCGGCAGGAAGGTACTGCTGATGGGCGGCGGTATCGGTATCCCGCCGATGCTGCAGCTGGCCAGGGAGCTGGAAGCAGAGAAACATATTCTGCTGGGATACCGGGATCAGGACCTTTTTCTGCAGGAAGATCTGGGGCAGTACGGGCAGGTCTATATCGCTACGGAGGATGGCAGTGTCGGCGTGCAGGGCAATGTGATGGACATAATCAGAGTCAATGCGCTGGAGGCTGATATGATCATGGCCTGCGGGCCGATGCCCATGCTGCGGGCGATCAAAAAATATGCCGCGGAGCAGGGAATTGCCGCCTATATCTCTCTGGAGGAGCGGATGGCCTGCGGCGTGGGCGCCTGTCTGGGGTGCGTGTGCAGGACGAAGGAGATCGATGCGCATTCTCATGTGCATAATGCGAGGATCTGTACGGACGGGCCTGTATTTGAAGCGGAAGAAGTGGAGATATGATCAGAAGATAAAGCCTGACCGGAGAAGATAAAAAGGAATCTCCGGAAAAGGAATGGCAGAATCAGCGTTGAGGGAAGGAAAATCTGATGAATACAAAAGTGACAATAGCAGGCGTAACCTTAAACAATCCGGTGATGACGGCGTCCGGGACTTTCGGGTCCGGGATGGAGTACAGCGATTTTGTGGATTTAAGCCGTCTGGGCGCCGTGGTGACCAAGGGCGTGGCGAATGTGCCGTGGCCGGGTAACCCGACGCCCCGGGTAGCAGAGACCTACGGCGGTATGCTGAATGCCATCGGTTTGCAGAATCCGGGTATTGATGTTTTCGTGGAGCGGGATATCCCTTTTTTGCAGAAATATGACACGAAGATCATAGTCAATGTCTGCGGCAAAACGGTGGAGGATTATCTGGCGGTGGTGGAGCGGCTGGGGGATCAGCCGGTAGACATGCTGGAGATCAATGTTTCCTGTCCGAATGTGAAGGAAGGGGCCATCGCTTTTGGCCAGAAACCGGACAGCCTGTATGACATCACCTCACAGGTGAAAAAGAAAGCAAAACAGCCCGTGATCATGAAGCTCAGTCCCAACGTGACGGACATTACGGAGATGGCGAAAGCTGCGGAGGCGGCAGGAGCAGATGCCCTCTCCATGATCAATACGATCACCGGCATGAAGATTGATATCCACAAAAGAAAGTTTGCGCTGGCCAATAAGACGGGCGGGCTGTCAGGGCCGGCCATCAAACCGGTGGCGGTGCGTATGGTCTATCAGGCGGCCCACGCGGTGAAGATCCCGATCATCGGCATGGGCGGTATCGCAAATGCAGAGGATGCGATAGAGTTTTTGCTGGCGGGCGCCAGTGCGGTGGCTGTGGGAGCCATGAATTTTGTGAACCCTTATACGACGGTGGAAGTGGCGGAAGGGATCGAGGCCTATATGGAGCGGTACGGAATCGGGGATGTGGCGGAGCTGATCGGCGCGGTGGAATCGTGAGGGAAAAGGAAAACCCCGCAGGCACAATGACCGCTGTACACCGGCACACAGATGGATAAGAAAGTAATATTCATATACAACCTTCATGCGGCATATACTTTTACTAAGTATACGCATGGAGGTTTATTTTTGTGGAATTAGTAAAAAAGAAGATACATATGGATCGGATCAGCAGCAGAGCCGGCACCCAGATGGTATTGGAAGAAGATGTGAATATTTCAGATAACAAGCCTGACGCCAGTCACCTGCTTAACAGCAAGGGAGAGGTCATCATGGAGGAGATCCGTGCCGGAGAAAATGTGGTGAATCTGCGAGGCAGGCTGGTGGTATCGATCCTGTATCTGACGGATACGGAGGGAATGTGCGCCAGTATGGAGGCGGTTCTTCCCTTTGAGGAACGGGTCAATATGGAAGGGGTATCGAACGGGGATATCATCCTGACAGACTGGGCGATCGAGGATCTGACGGTGGGGTTGATCAACTCCAGAAAGATCAGCGTGCAGGCGATGGCCTCTTTCGGGCTGGAGCTGGAGGAGCATGTGGAGCAGGACACGGCGGTGGATATCTATCATGAGGAGCCGGTGGAATACCGTAAGCGTACTTATCCGATGGTGGAGCTTGTGCTGCAGAAGAAGGATATTTTCCGGTTAAAAGAGGAGATGGAGCTGTCGGGAAATCTGCCGAATGTATTCCAGACAATATGGCATCATATCACGTTTGACCACGTGGAGTTTAAGGCGCTGGACGAGAAGATATCCATTCAAGGTGAGATGCGGGCCTTTTTCCTGTATGAGGGGGAAGGGGATAACGACAGAACCCTCTGGTATGAGAATACGGTGCCGTTCAGCGGAATCATAGAGTGCCACGGGTGCAGAGAAAATATGATACCGGATATCCGCTACAGCCTGGGACAGTGTAATGTGGAGGTGCGGCAGGATTTCGACGGAGAAGAGAGGGTCTTCTGTGTGGAGCCGGTGCTGGATCTGGATATCCACCTGTACGAAGAGGAAAACATGGAAGTACTGTCGGATATTTACGGCGTGGAGAAAGAGATCGAGGCGCTGACTACGGAAGTACAGCTTAAGAGCCTGCTGCTGTGCGGCAGCGGCAAATGTAAGATCGCGGAACACGCGAAGATCCAGAATCCGGAGATGCCCATGTACCAGCTGATTCACTCGGAAGGGGAGATCCAGATCGAGGAACAGGCGATCGTGGAGAACGGGATCGCCATTACGGGGACACTGACGGTAGTTACGTTGTATCTGTGCGGCAACGGGTCGAAATCTATTTATTCCACGAGAAATGTACTGCCGTTCCAGTATGTAGTGGAAGCCGACAACATCACGCCGACCAGTATCATCAAGCTGCGCTGCAGCATCGAACAGCTGACGGTGACAATGCTTGACAGCGATGAGCTGGATGTGAAGGCGGCGCTGCTGTTTAAGGTGATCGTGTTTGCGGTGCAGAAGAGTAATCTGATCACGGATATCAAAGTGGAAGAGCTGGATTTGAACAAACTCAGTGAGCTGCCGGGTATGGTCATCTATATTGCCGGCCCGAATGATACGCTGTGGGATATCGGCAAGCGGTATTATGTGACGATCTCGCAGTTAAAAGAAGTCAATGAGCTGGTGACGGAAGAGATCAGTGCAGGGGATAAGATCCTGGTGGTGAAGGGGAGCGTGTAGACGTTCCGGTATTGTCACATGCTGCCACCTGTGCTGATAAATGGAAAATTTTATAAATTTTTTCGTGGAAAAGGGATCAGAAATTGTATATACTGAAAGACGGGGCTTGTGGAGCGGCATGGCCCCGTTTTCGGGTTGTCTGGAAGATACAGGGTTTTGGGATCTACAGAAGGGTGAGACTTGCGGCGGAATCGGGCTATGGAGGGGATTCTGGATTTGCAGGAGAACAAAATTTACAGCGGGATGGCCTTTTGGGGCATACAGGATGGAGAGGGCATGCCGGAAAGAATACACAGGAGTAAGGAAGGGATATAGAAGGAATGAATACGACAAAAACAACGCCTGTATTGAGCAATAAATTATTTCTTTACCTGACGGAATTCTTCGCGGGGATGTCGGTGATGGCGGTGGAGCTGGGAGCCAGCAGGCTACTTGCTCCATATTTCAGTTCTTCGCAGATCGTGTGGACGATCATTATCGGAACGATCATGATCGCCATGGCGCTGGGGAATATATACGGCGGGCGCAGTGCGGACAAAAATCCCGACCCGGACAGGCTGTATGGCAGGATATTGATCGCCGCTGTCTGGATCGCGGCCATTCCGGTGGTGGGAAAATATATCATCCTGGGGATTTCGGCGGTGCTGATCTTTACGGTGAACACAAATTTCCTGATCTGGGCGGCGTTTGCGGCCTGTATGGCAGTTTTTGTGTTTCCGTTGTTTCTGCTGGGAACGGTGACGCCATCGCTGGCCAAGTATTCCGTGGACAGCCTGGCGGACAGCGGTAAGACGGTGGGGATGCTGAACGCATCCAACACGATCGGCAGTATCATCGGAACCTTTGTGCCGACTTTCATCTCCATTCCGGCGGTGGGCACGTCGATCACGTTCCTGATTTTTGCGGGAATCCTGCTCACGCTTTCGCTGGTCTATTTTGTGAGTGGCAAAAGAGGTGCGGCCAAAAGTGCAGTGGCAGCGGTTCTGTTCGTGCTGTGCTGCTTTCTGGGGAAGTCTGACAGCTTTGCTTTCTGGGAGAGCGGTCTGACCTATGAGGGAGAATCTATCTATAACTATCTGCAGGTGAAGGAGAATAACAGAGCAGTTATATTGTCGACGAATGTGTTGTTTGGGGTACAGTCTTTGCTGGTAAAAGAGGAAGGGCTGACGGGCATGTACTATGACTATGCCATGGCGGCTCCGCTGATGACAGAGCTGGAGAATCCGGGAGACTGCAGGGTGCTGATTCTGGGCATGGGAACCGGGACTTATGCAACGCAGTGCCGCCGGTTTTTTGACAATGTCCGAACGGAGGGCGTGGAAATCGATGAAAAAATCACCCGGCTTTCCTATGAGTATTTTGAGCTTCCCGAGGATATCCCGGTGACCACCTATGACGGGCGGGCTTATCTGAATGTTGATGAGAAAAAGTACGATGTGATAATGGTGGACGCTTATCAGGATATCACGATTCCTTTCCAGATGTCTTCGGTGGAGTTTTTCACGCTGGTGAAGGAGCATCTGACTAAGGACGGTGTGATGGTGGTGAACATGAATATGCGGGGGCAGGAGGAGGGAAATATTAATCAGTATCTCTCCGACACCATTGCGGAGGTATTTGGAAATGTCTATACCGTGGACGTTGCAGGCGGCACCAACCGGGAGCTGTTTGCATCGGATTCGGCGGAAGTGCTTGCCCGGGCGGACAGAAACATAGAAAGCCTGAAAACAAAAGCGGCAGGCGGGGAAACCAGAGAGGGAGAGCTGGCGGATATGATGGTCAGGGTCAGGGAAAATATGGTTCCTTATGAAAAAGGGGATTATCTTCTGACGGACGACAAAGCGCCTGTGGAGCTTTTGGGAATGCAGGTGATTGACGACTTGATTGGAGATGAAGTGCAGTATTATAAGGGGATTTATGAGGAAGAAGGGATTGAGGGGTTGCTGCGGCGTCTGTAAATCCGGGAGCGTTGTATGTCTTTCGTCGCCGCGCTCTCGCTCTATACAAA
>OFFV01000256.1_pt1 | contig 45033 bp, 37 predicted proteins | sample 1521461 | NCBI WGS metagenome assembly OFFV01 (sample SAMEA3504120, study PRJEB24116) | mouse gut metagenome | biome: mouse gut; feature: mouse-associated habitat; material: faeces | place: Denmark | collected 2011 | reverse complement strand
TGAAAAACATATCAGAATCTTTTTCAAAAAGTTCTTGACATATCACCAGAATGCTTTTCTGCGCTGCTAGTGTCTCAACCTGTTGAGACTGCGCTTGTATTCCTTTCAGATTGCGGCTTAGTTATCGTAGAATACCCACTTCTTCTGCGTAGCGTTGATGATGCCGGTGAAGATCATGATCACGATGAACAGGCACCATGCGATGCAGGATGCGTAACCCATCTTACCGTACTGGAAGGCATTGCGGAAGATTACCATGGCTACGGTCAGGGTAGAGTCAACAGGGCCGCCGTTGGTCAGGATATACGGCTGGTTGAACAGCTGGAAAGCCGAGATCACACCGATGACCAGATTGAAGAAGATGGTTGGCGTGGACAGCGGCAGGGTGATCGCAAACACCTGTCTGATTGTGCTGGCACCGTCGATCTGGGCGCTCTCGTAATAAGAGTCCGGGATATCCTGGATACCGGCCAGCATGATCAGAATCTGGTTACCCAGTGACCACAGGCACATGACTACGATACAGCCCAGCGCCAGACGCTTGTCGCCCAGCCAGTTGGGACCCGTAATACCGAACAGGGAAAGGACGTAGTTGATGATGCCGTAAGTACCGTTAAAGATCCAACCCCAGAGGATCGTTACCGCAACGCCGGAAGTGATGTAGGGCATATAGAATACGGTACGCCAGAAGCCCAGGAGCTTTACTTTGCGGCTAAGGAGCCAGCCAAGGAAGAAGGAAAGGACCAGGCTTAAAGGTACATACATCAACACATAACAGATCGTGTTGCGGAAGGCTGCTTTAAATTGTACGTCCACGGTGAAAGCCTGAATAAAATTGGCAAACCCGACAAAATTCCCCTTACCGCTGAAATCGGAGTCTGTGAAGGCCAGCGTCAGAGACTTTAACATCGGATAAACAGTCAGGACAAGAAAGAACAGCAGCCACGGTGATATGTACAGATAAAAGTTAATATTATTCCGTTTCTGAATACCGGACATTTTTTTCTTCTTTTTACTCATACTACTCATAGTTACCTCCTCGAAAATATGCCGTAAAAACGTAATGGATTAAAAAATGCAGAGGAGAACACTCCCCTCTGCATTCGATTCTTATAAACCCCCGTCCAGCAGCAAAACTGCCGGGTAGTCGTAGACCGGTTTCTTAGTTGTTGAAAGAATAACCGGAGAATTCTGCCTCGATCTGAGGAGCATATTGATCTACAACTGCCTGAGGATCCTGATTATCCAGAAGAACCGCTTCGATCATGGAAGTCCAGATATTACCGGAGGAGGCAAGCGTGCCGCCAAAAGGATTGATCTGGGTGCTGCCCATATGCTCAACATAGTAAGAATTGTCCAGTCCTTCGCCCTTGAAGGTGATGTTCTTATAGTAATCCTCAGCTATTTTCTTGTTGGCAGGCATACCGCAGATAGCGATCTGCTTAGCCATCTCGTCATTGGCGTAAGCGATTTCCTTCAGGAACTGCCAGCCGGCGTCGGGATTCTTGCTGGTGGTGGTCACTGCCCATCCGGTAGCGTACTGAACGTTGATCTCGTCGCCGTTCGTAGAGCTGGGCATCGGGCAGAAGCCGATGTTGATACCGTTCTCATCTGCGTCGTTGGTAACTGTGATCGTCTCAAAACCACCGCAGGGATACATAGCGGACTTGCCGGATACGAAAAGTGTCTCGGCAGGGATGGTCTCCAGCGCGGTGTCGTTGGGAATGATTCCTTTGTCGATTAACTCTTTGTACAGTGTGAGTGAATCAACGATCTCGGGTTCTCCCATCTTGGAGGTACTCAAATCGTCCGTATAAGGAACGCCGCCGCATGCAAAAGGCATCATATTGTTCATTACCCAGTGCTTTGCAAGACCGTAAGTCTGATTAGCGCCTTCGCCGCCTGCAAAAGACTGTCCCCAGTCAGCAAGATCCTTTAAAGTCCATCCGGCTTCCGGAACCGGAACGCCAGCGGCTTCAAACATGTCTTTGTTGTAAGCCATTACGAAACAGTTTGCATGGTTGGGGAAACCTTCCAGTTTACCGTCGGTATCATAATAACCGTCGATCATACCCGGCACGAGTACATCGTCCAGATTAACGCCTTCTGCTTCCACGTAAGGATTCAGATCGATGTAGTATTCAGTATTCATGCCGTAATAGTCAGGGCTCATCTGCATAACGTCGCCGGCAGAACCGGAAGACAGAGCAGCGGCTGCTTTCTGATCCCAAACGCTGTCAGCGGTAGGGATGATAGTGTAGGTGATATCCAGTTCAGGATGCTCTGCAACGAATATTTCGATTGCGCCCTCCCTTGATTTCGCTTCGTCATCTGCGCCCCAGGCCCAGATATCCAGAGCGCCGGAAAGTTCAGCAGAAGGCGCTGCAGCCTCCGCATTGCCGGAATCTTCCGTATTGCTTTCTGCCGGAGCTGCCTCTGTATCTGCGGCACCTGCGGAAGATGCATTGTCAGCTGCGGGAGCAGAGTCACCGCCGCCACATCCAGCCAGTGCAGCGGTCATTGTGGAACATAGTAAGAGCGCAAAGGCTTTTTTGGATACTTTTTTCATGATAATCCTCTCCTTTTCTTTGATTTAGACGGGACATGCGTAAAAATGCCCAAACATCGACTTATATGATAAGCGTGTTTGGGCATTTTATCTACAAATGAATTTGCTTGATTTTAGTCTTATTTTGCGACACAGCACCGGGAAGCACGGTAGCCTAAAGGGGTGCAGCCGGTAATTTTTTTAAAGATACGGTTAAAATAGCTGACGGAGCCGAAGTTCAGGAGCGCCGAGATCTCGGTCACGGATTTGCGGGAGTTCTGCAGCAGTTCCTGTGCCCGTCGTACCCGGATCATGTTGCAGAAATCCACGTAGGAGCAGCCCAGGATGAGCTTGAAAGAACGGCAGAAGTTGGAATAACTCATGTGGGTGCAAACGGCGGCTTCCTCCATGGAGAGCTTTTCTTCCGGATGTGTGACCAGACGGTTGATCAATACCTGCATTTCTTCCAGACAGACGGGGAGCGTGTCGGTGTATTCCGGCCGGATCAATCCGTCATCGAACAGGCAGGAGAGCAGAGAAAGGGTGCGGGCATTTAACCGCAGGTTTTCAGAAAAAGGGTATTCGGTAATTTCATTTGTCCCGGCGGGCACAGGCAGAGAGAAGCATGGTACATCCGCCAGCAGTTTCTGCATACATTCCCAGGCCGCTGAGCCCTCCCGCAGTTGAACGATACCCTGTTGCTGCAGTTCTCCGGCGGGCAGCAGAACACCTTCCTGGCTGTTATCCAGAAGACTTAAGAGTTTGTGAGAAAATTGAAGGATCAAATGTCCTTTACGTTTGTCGTTGCGAATGGAATGTACGGAAAGCGGGGGATGGAAAATCAGGGAACCGGGCATGGCGTTCACCAGCCTGCCGTCGAACTCGAACTGACAGGTGCCGGCCAGAGTATAATCTATCTCATAGAATAAATGACAGTGGGAAGGGAAAGCGAAACCGGGGTCAGAATCCCGGGTGGGGGGGGGTAAAATCATGCATGTAGATTACGCCGCTGACATTCAGTTTATGCGGGTCGCCCCCTGCATGATAAGTTTCCTGATATAACATAATACTGCCTCCCGTTAAAGATTCTGTTTGTTCGCGTTTTTTATAGTTAACGACATTAGAAATTTCGTTTACTATAATTGTAGCAGGACATAGAGAACGTGTCCAGCAAAAAAGGACTAAAACCAGACAAGATCGTAACTATATAAAAAGACCTGCTTTGACTATTCTGAATAGTGAGAGAATTTGCCGGAGTCTGTGGGGACGGTGCAGCTTTAGTCTGCCCGAAGGGAATGCAGGACGGCAAAGCAACTGATCGTGGACAAAGGAGGTATAAGATTATGGGTAATGTACGTTTTATGGTGGATGCCGCAGCTCCAAAACAGCATCTGCCGCATTTCTGGGAAAAATGTGTTGGCTCCTGTCATGGCTACACGGCGCTGCGGGAGGACTACCGGGAACAGTTGAAGAAGGCGAAGGAGGAGCTGGGCTTTCAGTATGTGAGATTTCACGGCATTCTGGACGACGATATGTGCGTGGTGCAGGAGACGGAGCCGGGGAAATACAGCTACAATTTCTTCAATATCGACAATATTTTTGATTTTCTGCTGCGCATCGGGATGAAGCCTTTTCTGGAGATCGGTTTTATGCCGACGCCTTTTGCATCCGGTGAGAAGACCTGTTTCCATTATAAGGGAAAGATCACGCCGCCCAGAGATTATCAGGCGTGGGATACCTTTATCACCGCCATGATCCGGCATTTCGTGGAGCGGTATGGACTGGCGGAAGTGCGGCAGTGGTTCTTCGAGGTGTGGAACGAGCCGAATCTGCAGTTCTTCTTTACCGGCACGCAGGATGATTATTTCACACTTTACGAGCATACGGCGCGGGCCATCAAAGCGGTGGACGGCTGTCTGCAGGTGGGCGGTCCGGCGACGGCCTTGAATGCGTGGGTGCCGGAGCTGATCGCCTACTGCAGAGCGCATGAGGCGCCGCTTGACTTTATTTCGACCCATCATTACCCGACGGACGATCCGCTCTGGAACAGCGGTATGAGCGTGGAAGACTTTTTTGCGGAAATGATGGAGAAGGAGCGGGCAGGCGAAAAGGATGCCAGAAAGAAGGCGCAGACTTATGGAAGAGGCGTTCTGCAGAAGATGACGGCGAAGACAAAGGAGCAGGCGGAAGGATATCCGCTCTACTATACGGAATGGAACACTTCGGCCATCCTGCCCGATGAATGTCACGACTATCCGTACAGCGCGGCCCTTGTGACCAAGACGATCCTGGACAATATCGGGTATGTGGAGGCTTATTCCTTCTGGACGTTTACGGATATCTTCGAGGAACATCCCCAGCACAGGGGAGAATTCCACGGCGGTTTCGGCCTGCAGACGCTGCACGGTATTCCGAAACCCACCTACCGGGCCTTCGAGCTGCTGCATCAGCTGGGGAATGAGCGCTATCCCGGACCGGAGGAGCAGGGCAACGTGGGTATGCTGGCCGCTTCCGGCAAAGACGGCAGCCTGTGTGTGATTGTGTACAACCAGCAGGTACCGGATGAGCCTTCCGGAGAGGAACAGGTTGAGCTGACGGTGGAGCACTTTAACGCTTCCGGCGCGGTCATCTGCCGGGTGGACGAGGAACATGCCAACCCGCGGAAACTGTGGGATGAGATGGGATGTCCCGACTATCCCGATGCGCAGCAGATGGACAGGCTGTATCTGGCTTCCCGTCTCGCGGAGGAGCCGCTTACGGTGACGCAGACGCAGAAGGGCGTTCAGGTATCTTTTGCGCTGCCGAAGGATGGCGTTGCATTGATTCGGATACGGTAAAACAGGAGCATGGCGGAGGAGAGACTTTGATCGAAGTAAAAGAACTGACCAAATATTATGGAGAACATCTGGCGGTGGATCACCTTACTTTTTCCGTGAAGGAAGGAGAGGTGCTGGGCTTTCTGGGGCCTAACGGGGCGGGAAAGTCCACCACCATGAATATACTTACCGGCTATCTTTCAGCCTCTTCCGGGCAGATTCGCATCAACGGTGTGGATCTGTCCGAAAACCCGCTGGAGGCGAAGCGAAACATCGGTTATCTGCCGGAGCTGCCGCCGCTGTATATGGATATGACGGTGCAGGAGTACCTGAAATTCATGTACCGTCTGAAAAAGGTGCAGGGAAAAGAAAAGCGGGAAGAGCATATCGCGGCGATCTGTGAACAGGTGAAACTTACGGATGTGAGAGGACGGCTGATCAGACATCTTTCCAAAGGCTATCGGCAGCGGGTGGGGATTGCACAGGCCCTGATCGGGGATCCGGGCATCCTGATTCTGGACGAACCCACGGTGGGGCTGGACCCGAACCAGATTCTGGAGATCCGCAGTCTGATCGAAAAGCTGGGCAAAAAGCACACGGTGATCCTCTCCTCGCACATCATGCAGGAGATTCAGGCGGTGTGCGACAGGATTTTGATCTTATGCGAGGGCAGGCTTGCCGCATATGATACGAAGGAAAGTCTGACCAGACAGGACGGGCAGGAGAAGAGTCTGGAAGAGATCTTCTTCCGCCTCACGGTGGGCAGAGATTTTTGAAATCAGGATACGTTAAGAAGGAGGCAGGATTAAAACAATGACAGCGGTTTACGGAAAGGAATTGTCCGCGTACTTTAAAAACCCCCAGGGGTATATCTGTCTGGCGGTGTATTATCTGCTGGGCGGGCAGTTTTTCTTGATGCAGCTTGGTTATGTGGGGACCAATGATATCTCCGGGATTTTCGGCAACATGTATGTGGTGGCGGCTCTGACGCTGCCGCTTATTACAATGCGGCTGTTTGCGGAGGAGCGGCGCCAGCACACGGATCAGGCGCTTTTTACGGCACCGGTCACGCTGGGGGAGATCGTGTGGGGAAAATATCTGGCGGCGTTTACACTGTATATGACCGGCGTTATGGTATGCGCGGTCTATTTCGCCCTGATCAGCGCCTTTTCCGCACCGCTTTGGAATCTTTTCTTCGGCAATTTCCTCGGTATCGTGCTGCTGGGGGCGGCGCTTGTGAGCATCGGGCTTCTGATTTCCGCGCTGACGGACAGTCAGGTGCTGGCGGCAGTGGGAACCTTCGGCTGTATGGTGTTCCTCATGCTGCTTGACGGCATCGGCGGCGTGCTGCCGTCTGCCCTTTCTTTTCTGGAAAAGCCGCTGCTGGCGCTGTCCTTCTCGGGACGCTACAGCGATTTTACGGCGGGGATCCTGAAAGTGCCGCACGTGCTGTTCTTCGTCAGTGTGGTGCTGGTGTTTAATTTTCTCACGGTCCGTGTGCTGGACAGAGGCCGTTTTGTGGCAGACAAAAGGGTGAAGAGCGCAGGACTGTCCGTGATGGTGACAGTGGTCTTTCTTGGGGTAGTGATCCTGACAAACGTGGTAGTTTCCATGCTTTTGGAGCGGCTGCCGTCTATCGACCTGACGGACAACAATATCTACCAGCTGACGGAAGATTCGGTGCGGGTGATCGAACCGTTGGACAGGCAGGTGGAACTGCTCGTCTGCTATGGGGAGGAGGAATTGAAGAGCACGGAGTACGGGCGGCAGACTTATGAGATCCTCAAAGGCTACGGCAGGCTGAATGACGCAATCACCCTGCGGTTCGTGGACCTTCTGCGGGAGCCGGAGCTGTCGGCGCAGTACGGGGATTACGGAGTGACCAACGGCAGTATCGTGATCCGCTCGCAGGACAGAGTCAAGGTGGTGGGCCTGAATGACTGTATCGAGACGGAGGTGGACTACTCCAGTTATACTTATCTGTACAAGTCGCGGGCGGAGCAGGTTCTTACGTCGGGTATTCTGTATGTGACGGACGAATCTGTCATCAGGGCGAGCATCCTCACGGGGCACGCGGAGGCGGGCTGCCAGGATATGGTCAACTACCTGCAGGAAAATAACTATATGGTTCAGGAACAGAACATCTCCACGGAGGAGATCGACCCGCAGGCGCAGCTGGTATTTCTGCTGGCTCCCACCACGGACTATGCGCCGGAGGAGCTTGAGAAGCTGGACCGCTTTCTGGACAATGAGGGGATGTTCGGCAAGACGTTAATCTATGTGGCCTCCCATGAACAGCCTGCTCTGCCGGGACTTCAAAGTTTTCTCGCAGAGTGGGGAATCGGCGTGGGAGCAGGCCTGATCGTGGAGACGGAGTCCACAAATGTGTACGATCAACAGGGATTTATGTTCGGCGCGCTTTACGGGGAAGCGGCTGCGCCTTATCTGGAGCAGATGAAGAACCCGTCTATGCCTTTTCTTGGCTACTATTGCAGGCCCCTGTCTGTTCTGTGGGAGGAAAAGGACAACAGAAGCGCCTCCTATCTGCTTGGCACGGGACAATCCTGCACTCTGTACTCACTGGGAGAAGAGCATTTTGATCCGGCGGCGCAGGAAAAAGGGGCTTACGGGATTGCCGTTCTGGGCGACAGATTAAAATATGTGGGCACGGAAGAACGCCGCTCCTATGTGGCGGCCTTTGGCTCGGCGGCCATGTTTTCCTCTTCGCAGATCGTGAGCGACAATTTCGGGAACAAGGATTTCACCGTGGGCCTGATCAACACGCTGGCCGGAAAACGAAACGGCATCAGCATTCCCAGCGTGGGATTTACCTATGAAAAGCTGCAGCTTACCAGATCCCAATACACGGCGGTTTCGGTGGCGCTGGGGACGCTGTTTCCGGCAGTCGTATTTGTGGCCGGCGTCGTGATGTGGCTGCGCAGGAGGCGTTTGTGATGAGAGAGAAAAAGAAACTGCTGGCCGTACTCAGCGCGGTCTTTGTCTGTCTGCTGGGTGTCTGGGGGCTGCTGCTGTTCACGGAGGATGGGAGCGCCGGCAGAATACACGGGGAAACGGGAGAGAACATTAACGCTGCGGCGTCGAACGGAATAGAAGACGGTACGGAAACCGATACAGAAACTAATACAGAAGCCCATACAGAAGCCGGCGAGAAGGGCGGCGCGAAGAACGGTACGGGAAATGAGGCGGAAGCCGCACAAGCCGTGGAGCCGGCAGGAGCCACGGCCGGTGAGAATGCCGGGAACAAGGGCGGTGAGGCGGCGGATGCAGATACCGGGACGGAGGATAGCGTCTGCGTTCTCGCGGATTTTACACCGGGTGAGGTGGAACGGGTTGAGATTCGGAATGCGGCGGGGGATTATGTGATCGTTTCGGCAGATGCAGCCGCCGGGCAGGATTTTGGAGAAGCCGCAGGAGAAAATCCGGCAGCGCAGGGTTTTATGCTTGCCGGCTATGAAAAGTACAGGCAGGACAGGGAAGCGCTGGATACAACAGTGCGACTCCTCTCCTCTGTGACGGCGACGCAGCTCTATGAGCGGGATTTTGACAAAGAGAAGTTCGGTCTGGAGGAGCCGGCGGCCACGGTAGAGATCTCCGGCAAAGGCGAGACGATTACCCTTTATCTGGGCAGCTGGAATGAGAGCGCCGCCGTCTGGTACGCGATGAAGGAAGGGGAAGAAGGGCTGTACTGTGTAAGCAGGGGCATCGGCGACCGCATGACGCAGACGCCGCTGGCGCTGCTCGACATGACGTTGATTCCGGTTTTTGATGCTGAATCGGAGGAGATGACGAAACGCCTGACAAGGGTTCTGGTGGAGCGGCCGGATCTGGAAGAACCGCTGGAGATCGTGGCTTCCACGGGATCGGTTGACGCCTACACATCACCTTATGAACTGGTCAGCCCGGTTCATGTGAAGACTTCCCTGAAAGCGGTGCGGGAGCAGATCGGTTCCCTGTTCGGGCTTTCTGCAAAAAAGGCGGCGGGCGTATACGATGCAAAAGAGGCTTCCGTATATGGGCTGGACCGCCCGTCCATGGTGATGACGATTGAGCATGACGACAGGGAGCTGACGCTGACCGTCGGTGACAGAGTCGGGGAGCAGGAGGGCGAAGAGAGATATTTTATCTGTTCGGACTCGGACTTATTGTTTATAATAGAGGAAAGCAGACTGCCCCTGTTTGAGGAGACGGTGGACGACCTGTTCTTTAAAATGGCGCTTCTGCCGAAGATCGACCAGATCAGGGAGGTCTATCTGAACCTGCGGGGAGAAGAATATCTTTTTGCACTGACATATGAAGGGGAGCAATCCGGCACCGCTGCGGCAAAAGCGGGTGCAGGAACCGACAGGAAGATCGGAGACGGAAAGAACGAGACAGCAGCCAGAGAGGAAATCCTGCGGGTAACGCTTGACGGTGAGGAATTGGATGCCGATTTGTTTCGGGCTTTTTATTCGTTCCTGCTGGAAGTGGACATCGAGCAGATCAACAGGGACAGTCATGGGGGAGAGCCGGAGATGGTTCTGGAATACCGCCGTTTGGACGGCAAAAGCGACAGGCTGGAAGTGTACCGGCTGGCGGACGCAAGACGGATGGGCATCGTGGTGAACGGGGAAGCCAGTTTCGAGGGACGGATCGCCTATCTGGATAAACTGCAGACAGAGCTTTCCCATCTGTTGGCGGGCGAGAAGATTGATACGAACTGGTAACAGAAAAAATTAAATTATTTGCAATTATGAAAGGAGTATGGCAGAATATGAGCGTAACCTTACAAAATCCATTATTACCGGGATTTTATCCCGATCCCTCCATCTGCAGGGTGGGGGACGATTTCTATATGGTGACTTCTTCCTTTTCTTATTATCCGGGAGTCCCCATTTTCCACAGCCGGGATCTGGCGCATTGGGAGCAGATCGGGCATGTGCTGGATCGGCCTGAGCAGCTGCCCTTGGATCCGTATGCGATCTCCGGAGGCATTTTTGCGCCGACGATCCGTTATCATGAAGGCCTTTTTTACATGATCACCACCAATGTAAATCACGGCGGCAACTTTATCGTGACGGCAAAGAAGCCGGAAGGGCCGTGGTCTGACCCGCACTGGATCGCGGGGGCGGAGGGCATTGACCCGTCCCTGTTCTGGGATGACGACGGCAGGGCTTACTATACGGGAACCTGCGGCGGCGGGCCGGGAGAGCGGCAGATGATATGGCTGTCGGAGATTGATCTGGTGAAGTTTGAGCTGGTGGGCGAGAAGACGAAGATCTGGGGCGGCGCCATGGAGAATGCCGCGTGGCCGGAGGCGCCGCATCTGTACAAGGTGAACGGGTACTATTATCTGATGATCGCGGAAGGCGGAACGGAGCATTTTCATTCGGAGACCATTGCCAGAGCAAAGCAGATCACGGGTCCTTACGAGAGTTATCGGGGCAATCCGATCCTGACGCAGCGCCATCTGGGGATGAAGGCGGCTATCGCGAATACGGGACATGCGGATCTGGTGGAGCTGCAGGACGGTTCCTGGTACATTGTCTTTCTGGCGTCCAGACCTTACGGCGGTTATCATAAGAATCTGGGCAGAGAGACTTTTATCGCACCGGTGGCGTGGGAGGAAGGCTGGCCCATCGTCAGCCCGGGCACAGGCCGGATCGAGTTTACTTATAAGGGGCCGGATCTGCCGGCGTTCGCTGTCGAGTCCGTGCCGGAGAAGGACGACTTTGACGGGGAGCGGCTGGGATACCAGTGGAATTTCCTCGGTACACCGGACGTGCATACATACAGGCTGGAAGACGGCTGTCTGAAACTGAGACTATATGATAAGTCCATGGGACAGGGCATGGTGGCGAAAGGGGCGAACGCCCGCGCTGTACGGCATGAGCCGCAGAGCACGGGATTCCTGGGTAGAAGGCAGCAGCATATGTCTTTCGAGGCCAGAGCGAAGCTGTGCTTTACCCCGCAGGAGAGACAGACTGCGGGCATGGTGGTACTGCAGAATGATTACCAGCAGCTGCGAGTTGAAGTGGGGCTGAACGGGGAAGGCAGGCAGGTGGCAAGGGCAGTCAGCGGCTACACTTCGAAAGATGCGTCCCTTCTGCACAAGGATATGGTGGGAGAATATCAGGAAGAGCTTCTGGGAGAAATGATCTGGGAACAGACGAAGACTGAGCTGGTCATCCGGGCCGACGGGCAGGATTTTACGCTGGCAGTGGCCGGGGAAGACGGACAGGAGCAGATTCTTGCCGGGCAGGTCGACGGCAGTTTTCTCGGCAGTGAGACGGCGGGCGGCTTCGTGGGAGCTTATGTGGGCATGTTCGCCAGCGGCAACGGGACGGCGTATGAGGAGTACGCGTCGTTTGACTGGTTCAGTTATTGCGGCAGAGATTAAACGTGGAGGGAAAGGATTACAAGATGAAAGTATTATCACAGGTGGAGAATCGTGACGGTCAAAAGGTATTGATGGTGGACGGAAAGCCTTTTATCATGCTGGCAGGGGAAGTGCATAATTCCAATTCTTCCTCGGTTGCATATATGGAAGGTGTGTATGACCAGGCGGATGCGCTGGGTATGAATTGCCTGCTGCTTCCGATGACATGGGAACTGGTGGAGCCGGAGGAAGGGGTTTTTGATTTCTCTCTGATGGATGGGCTGATCATGCAGGCCAGGGCGCGGGGAAAGAAACTTGCTTTTCTCTGGTTCGGCGCCTGGAAAAATGCGCAGTGTTATTATGCGCCGGCCTGGGTAAAGACGGATACGGAGCGCTTCCGGCGGGCGCAGATGGAGAAGGGTAAGAATTTCGTGACTCTGAAAAATTTTTACCAACTGCCGTATACGACACTGTCTTATCTGTGCGATGCCACGAGAGAGGCTGACGCACGGGCCTTTGCCCGTCTGATGCGGCACCTGCAGGAAGTGGACGGGGAGGCCTGTACCGTGGTGGCAGTGCAGGTGGAGAACGAGACGGGCGTGATGGGCAATGCCAGAGAGATGTCCGATGAGGCGGATGCACTCTTTGCGGCGGAAGTTCCGCAGGCGTTTGTGGATTACATGAAAGAAAACGTACAGGACATGGTGCCGGATGTGGCGGAGGCTGTGCGGCAGGGAGCAGAAAGCGGCAGCTGGGAGGCAGTATTCGGAGAATGCGCAGGAGAGATTTTCAGCGCTTATCATATCGCTTCCTACGTAAATGCGGTGGCGGCCGCCGGCAAAGCGGAATATCCGCTGCCCATGACCGTAAACTGCTGGCTGGATAAAGGCGAGGAGCCGGGGATGTATCCCAGCGGCGGCCCGGTGTCGCGGATGATGGAAGTGTGGCAATACTGTGCGCCGCAGATCGATGTGATCGCGCCGGATATTTATGTGCCGGATTTCCCGGGTATTTGTGACGCGTATGTCAAAAGGGGTAATCCGCTGTTTATTCCGGAATGCGCCACACACAGTTATGCGGGCGTGCGGCAGGCATATGCGGTGGGTCATTACCATGCCATGTGTTATGCTCCCTTCGGGTTTGAGGATATCGGAAAGCCTTTTAATGCACAGCAGGGAGCATTGTTCGGCATGGATGTGAGCGATCCGGCGCTGAAAACGCCGCAGAGCGTGGAGGAATACTATTGGTTTACCCATAACCTGCAGGAGATGATGCCGCTTCTGGGCGACAGATACGGAACCGGGGATCTGCAGGCGGTGTCCGGCGAGAGAAAAGAAGAGAATGAGATGCACTTTGGCTCCTTCGGCTTCCGGGTTAATCTGGAGGATCCGGCGATCTCGGACAGGCGGGGTGTGTGCCTGATCGTAAAGGAGACGGAAGACACCTTCTATGTTATGATCCATGCGGCAAGACTTCTTCCCTTTTCCACGGATGAGAAGAAACCGTATGTGGATTTACTGCTGCTGGAAGAGGGGCAGTTTGAGGACGGCGTATGGAAAGCCGGGCGCAGATTCAACGGGGACGAAGCCACCAGCCTGCGGTATCAGGAACCGACGCTTTTGAAGGTGAAGCTGTTTGCCTACGCGTAAAGCGGATCAAAATGAGAAAAAAGAGGATAAATTTGCTATGGAACTGTTAAGTTATACAAGACAACCAAAAGAAGATATCATATACGGCGGCAGGATGGCATACAGTATGCATCTTGCCTATCGGGGAGAGGACGGAAAGTTCCGGCCCTTTCACCACAACGAAGGCCTTCTGTACGCCAGAGCGCTGCAGAATCCGGAGGACGGCACTTTAGACGCCAGATGCTTGAAGAAACCGTGGCTTTTTGAATTGTCCAGGGAAAATCCGGAAGGCAGCGGACAGCAAAGCGCCGGGAATGGCAGTGCGTGCAGAGACGGGGAATCCTGCGGCGGCTACGGGATTCTGGCCGTGCGCACCGGCGGCGAGGGCGAAACGGATGCGTCCAGTCAGGGCTGTGTGCTTTTCTTTGTCAGCCGGGATCTGGTTCACTATGAGGAGAAGGGGCTGTGCCGACTGCAGGAATCCGGAGAGATCACGGAGGTGCGATGCGTCTTTGATGGGGAAAAACAGGCTTACAGAATCTGCTGGCAGACAGAGGGCGGGCAGTGGATGGAAGGCGTGGCTTCCTGGCAGGAAAATGCGGGGAAAGATGCGAAGGCACCCATGTGTCTGGATCCTGCCTCCGTCAGGGAAATTGCGGAGCCGGGCATTTCTGCGCCGGCGTTTGCGGCAGAGGAACTGGAGCTGGTGGAAGGCGTCGTGCCCGGCAATACGGTTGTCGTTCCCGAGGCGGCAGGAGCGTATCTGTTGAAAAAGCTGTTACCGCCGGTCTGCGTCGGCATGGCGTTATCCAAGGAAGGGCCGTTCCGGTCCGTGGAGGAGCTTAAGGATGTGAAGGCTGTCGCTTCCTACAGCGACGGGACGACGGTTGTCCGCAAGATCGACTGGGAAGAGCCGGCGGAGAAAGAAGCCCATGTGGTACGGGGCAGAGTGCATCAGGAACATTTCCCGGCGCCTTTTGCAGAGCACCGGGCGGATCCGGTCTGCATGTACCGGGACGGAAAGTATTATTTTATTGCCACCAACGATGCGGATAACAACCACACGCTCTACATGCGCTGTGCCGATACCCTGGAAGGGATTTTGACGGCAGAGGAAGAGCTTTTCCTGGATTCGGAGACTTATCCGGGTATCGGCGGGCTGTTGTGGGCACCGGAATTCCATGAGGTGGACGGGCAGCTGTATGTGTTCCATGCAGCGACATCCGGTGAATTCTATCATGAGGAATCCCGGGTGCGGAAGCTGCGGGAAGGCGGCAATCCGATCTGCAGGGAGGACTGGTCGGCTCCGATGATGGTGGTGAAGAAAGACGGTTCACCGCTGTGTGAAGAAGGCAAAGTGATATCCCTCGATATGACCACCATTGCCTACGAAGACAAAACATATGTTATGTGGTCCCAGCGGCAGTTCCTGCCGGTAGACCAGGGGGCATGGCTGTATCTGGCGCAGGTTGACGAGAAGGAGCCGTGGAAACTGGTGACCGATCCGGTGTGTATTGCCAAACCGGAGTACGGCTGGGAGAACAACCACACTTATGTGGTGGAAGGGCCTTATGCGCTGGAGCGGGACGGCCAGCTGATGATCACTTATGCGGCTGCGGCAGTCGATGCCACCTACACGGTTGGACTGTTAAAGCCTGTGATGGGCAGCGATATCCTGAATCCGGATAACTGGAGCAAGAGTAATTACCCGCTGATGTCTTCCGCCTCCGTGGAAGGCGAGTACGGCACCGGCCATAATTCCTATTTGACCGACGAAAACGGACTGGTATGGAATTTTTATCACATGCGGGCCGGCGTGGACGAACCGAGGTCCTCTGCCGCACGCAGAACACATTTTGATATTGACGGGGAACCGATGCTGGATGTAACGGAGGAGATAGATCTGCCGGAGGCGTTCCGGACTGTGGAGGCGCGGATCGGGTGATGTGACTGTTTACGATGCCCTGCACTTCGCTGCAGGGCATCCTGCTGCATCATACCGTCTTGACACAACTTTCTCCATAGTCTTTCAGCAGATGATCGTGCGTCAGGAAAGTCATGCCCTCGGTTTTTGCCTGGGCAATCAGCATCTTATCAAATGGGTCATTATGGGGCGGTGTATTTTCCCAGATTAAAATATGGGAATCCAATAAATATTTCATAAGCTATCTCCATAAAACATCTCTTCGATATCATGATCGAGGGCATCAAAAGTTTCGTCAAAATCACCCGGAAGATTTACGGCCTCTTTCGCAAGGCCAGTTCGCCGGAATACCTGAGTCTGCGCATTTTCTCTTACGGACATAGTTCGGAGAAGGTCCACAATCAGCCGGATATTTTTTTCTGGCTGCCTCTGCATCAGTGTGTATGCTTCCTGTAACAAAGTCATTATTTCCGCCTCCCTTCTTAATCAGCTGGCTAAAGGATAGCATGATTCAGGGTAAAAATCAATAATCCGGCGTACAGCCACAGGTTTTGCTGTTTGTAATTTCTTCTGTTACATGATAAGATTGGAAATGACAGGAAAGCCGGAAGCCGAACTGTCACGAAACAGCAGTGGAAGGCAAACACATGTGATTGCATCGTGAGCGGTGAAATGTTATATTCTACTGGTAAGGAACGGAGTATTTGGGAGACGCATAAGAATGATTACGATAAAGGAGATTGCCAGAGAATGTAATGTTTCGCCGACGACCGTGTCGAATATTTTGAACGGCAAGCCGAAAGTCAGTCAGGAGACGAAAGAAAGAGTACTGGAGACTGTCAACAGATTAGGATACAGACCCAACTACATTGCGCAGGGCCTGCGCAACCAGAAGACGAAGATGATCGGCATCATAGCGGAGGATATCGCACAGTTTACGACGCCCGAGATCGTGGAAGGCATCATGAGTTACTGTGAAGAGAACGGCTATCGCTCTATTGTCAAGAACCTGCGTCTTTATGCCAGATGGAGTGATTCCTGGTACAACAAAGAGGCGGATTATCATGCCATACTGGAGCCGGCGATCAGGGAACTGACCTCGATCATGGTGGACGGGATCATCTATATTGCCGGACATGCCCGGGTGATACACTGCTTTCCGGAGCGCTTTTCCACGCCGGCGGTGATGACATATGCTTTTGACAGTAATCCGGAGATACCGTCTGTGGGAATCGACGACCAGGGGTCGGCATACGAGATCGTAAAGTACCTGATTTCGAAAGGACACCGTAAGATCGGCGTCATCGGCGGGAAAGCGGATAATATTCATACGCAGGAGAGGCTTTTGGGGTATCAGAAGGCGTTGTTTGAACATCAGATATTGTATAATCCGGCATGGATTCGGTATGCTGCGTGGGACGAAGTAAGCGCTTATCCGGAAGCACAGGAACTTCTGAAGACGGAAGTGACGGCGGTTTTCTGTATGTCAGACAAAATGGCGGGCGGACTTTACCGCTGTCTGAATGAGAATGGCAAACGGGCGGGGGAGAATCTGGCGGTAGTTGGGTTCGATAATCAGGAGATTGCGCGGCATTTTATTCCGGGACTGACGACGATGTCACTGCCGCTCAAGGAGATCGGCAATGTCTCTGCAAAACTTCTGCTGCAGCAGATAGAAGGCGCAGAGAAGGGGACGCCACGGAATGACGTGAAACAGAAGATACTGATCCCGTGTACTTTCATAGAACGTGAATCCGTACACCGGATTTAAGAGAGAAGGTCAGCTGAACTTGAAAATGGTTTGGCTGATTTTTTATAGTAAACGACATTAGAAATTTCGTTTACTATAGTTACAGGTCCCTTGCCGGAAGTCGGAATTTGTACAAAAAAATACAACCGTGATTGACAAAAAAACAATAGACCCATATAATTGTCCATAATGGTAAAACGTTAAACAAAATGAGAAGGGGTGATGACATGAAACTTTATATCAATGAAAACCAGAGAATGGGGGTAATAGCGCCGGAGATTTACGGACATTTCAGCGAGCACCTGGGGAGGTGCATTTATGAAGGCCTGTATGTGGGGGAAGAGTCGGACATTCCGAACGTGAAGGGCATGAGAAGTGATGTGGTCGAAGCGTTGAAGAAGATCGATATTCCGGTGCTGCGCTGGCCGGGGGGATGCTTCGCGGACGAATATCACTGGAAGGACGGGATCGGGCCGAAGGATCAGAGGAAGAAGATGGTCAATACCCACTGGGGCGGTACGACGGAGGACAACAGCTTTGGTACGCATGAGTATTTCGAACTCTGCAGCCAGCTGGGTTGTAAGACTTACGTGTGCGGGAATGTCGGGAGCGGCACGGTGCAGGAGATGAGCGAGTGGGTGGAATATATGACCTTCGACGGCGTGTCTCCGATGGCGGATCTTCGAAAGCAGAACGGTCATGAACAGGCGTGGAAGCTGGATTACTTCGGAGTCGGCAATGAGAACTGGGGATGCGGCGGCAATATGACGCCGGACCATTATGCGCATCTGTATCGCAGATACCAGACTTATGTGAGGAATTATCATAAAGACCGGCCTGTCTTCAAGATTTGCGGCGGTGCGGACGCTGCGGATTATGAGTGGACGGATACCGTGCTGCACGAATGCTTCCGCAAACCGGCGCCCGAGAGCGCACATGGTTTTATGGACGGACTTTCCGTGCACTATTACGTAGGCGTGGAAAAGGGAGCGCACAAGGGCAGCGCCACGGATTTTGGCGAGGAAGAATGGAATGCTACGTTAAAGCGCGCTCTGGGCATGGAAGAGCTGATCAGAAGGCACGGGGCGATTATGGATCAGTATGATCCGGATAAAAAGATTGGCATGATCATCGACGAGTGGGGCTGCTGGCATGATGTGGAAGTCGGCACGAACCCGGGATTCCTCTACCAGCAGAACACGATGCGGGATGCCGTCGTGGCAGGGTTGACGCTGAATATCTTCAATAAGCACTGCGACCGCGTGAAGATGGCCTGCATTGCGCAGATCGTAAATGTGCTGCAGTCTGTTGTGCTGACGGAAGGCAGCAGGATGCTGCTGACGCCTACCTATCATGTGTTCCACATGTACAGGCATCACCAGGGAGCGGAACTGCTTGAAAGCTATCTTGAGCAGGAAGGACAGGGTGAGGCTGTCGTGCAGGAATCGATATCTGTGGATCGAGACGGGATCGTGACGGTGACGCTTTGCAACCATTCCCTGCATGAGGCGCAGAACATGGAACTGCTTTTTGTACAGAAGAAGCCCGCTGCGGTCAGCGGCTCTATCGTGCGCGGCGCCATGAATGCCCATAATACGTTTGATGAGCCGGAGACGGTGGTGGAAGAGGCGTTCACGGAATTTGAAGTGGGAGACAGAGGGGTGTCCTTTGTGATCCCGCCATGCAGTGTGATGATGTTCAGGATCGGATGAGCGGAAGGAGAGCCTGGAAAGATGGAGTTGAAAGTATATACGAGAGAGCCGGATGAAGCGGCTTATCCGGCCGGGCTGGCCTACAGTGTCCATATGGCCTGCCGGGCGGAGGGCGGGGAGTTCCGGCCCTGGAATAAGAATTATGGCATCCTTTTTGCCGAGGCGCAGATTCGGGAGGATGATACGCTTCTTACGAAAGCGGTCAGGGAGCCGAGGATCTTTGCGATGGACGACGGCAGTTATGGCATTGCGGCGCGAAGCGTGCTTGAGAACGGCGATGAGGACCATGACAGCAGGGACAAGGTGCTGTTGTGGAAGACGAAGGATTTTATCACTTTTACATATGAGGGACTTGTCGGGGTGTCGCAAAGCGGCTGGGAACAGGCGTCGGACTGTATAACGGCCGGCGCGAAGATCCTGGAACAGGCGATAGAGTACTGGACGCCTGTGCACAACGTCAGGATCACGGTGCCTGATCAGGTGGAAGTGAACTCCGAAGAGGAAGTGGATCTGATCAGGGCGGCGGCATGGTATTCGGACGGTTCCGACGTGTCAAAGAAGGTGGTATGGGATAAGGCGGATATCGACTTTACGGCAGAGGGAAGCCATATGATAGAAGGCAGCGTCGTGGATGAGAGTTTCCCTTTTCCGTTGGCCGTGGGATACGGGGACCCGGTGATCTTTCCCTGGGAAGGGAAATGGTACTATATCTCTACCAATGACAATACGGACGATATCGGACTGTACGTGCGGGAGGCGGACAGTGTCAGGGAACTGTTTCTGGAAGGCGTTACGGAACATCTGATTCTGGCAAAAGATGAAGCGCGGGAATTGATACAGACTTTCTGGGCGCCGGAATTTCATGTGATCGGCGACGAGCTCTACCTTCTGTTCGCGGTAAGCGGACATGTCTGGGGGCCTCAGTGCCATATGATGCGACTGAAAAAAGGTGCGCCGATCACAGAGGCTGCCAGCTGGGAGGATCCGGTCAGAGTGACAAAGGCCGACGGCAGTTTTCTGACAGAGGAGGGCATCACGCTGGATATGACTTATCTGAAGACAGACAGATGTTCGTATGTCGTATGGTCTTACCGGAAACATATCGGGACCGCACTGGACACCGGCTCCATGCTTTATATCGCCACGATTGATGACAGGGAGCCGTGGAAGCTGACCAGCGAACCGGTCCTGCTCTCCAGACCGCTGTTGGGATGGGAGAACGTGGCGGGAACGATCAACAACGAAGGGCCATACGCGTTCGTCAGGGACGGGAAAGTCTACCTCACCTATTCGGGCGGCTCGGCTAACAGCTATACCTATGTTCTGGGGCTTCTGACGGCCCGGGCGAAGGACGACCTGCTGCAGACGGCCTCCTGGGAGAAAAGATGCGCGCCGGTGCTTTCGTTCTACTCGGTAGAAGGGGAGTACGGCCCGGGGCATAATTCCTTTTATGTCAATGAAGAGGGAGAATTGATGATCGCCTATCATGCGGAAACCGCTCTGGACCGGACAATAAGATGCGACGGCATCCGCCGGGTTCACTTCCGGCACAACGGTATGCCGGAATTCGGCATGTCGGCGGCGGAGGATCTGAATCCACTGCTGCAAAAAGTCAGAACACAGATCGTGATCAAAAAATAAACAGAAGGAAAATATCGGAAAACAGCGTCCCTGGGGCGCTGTTTTTTTGGATAAATGGAGGAATTTTCATTCTGATAATATTCGATAAGTGGTTTAACGATATTCATATCTATAATGCGATTATATAACAAATGCGAAAAATAAATATAGGGCAATTTATACTAAAAAAAAAAAAAAAGCAAAAAAATTAGTAATAATTGCATAAATCACCATTGACAAAAAGTAAAAACAGCTGTATTGTTTGTATATAGGTGGTAAAACGTTAAACAAAAAGAGAGGATGGATGATAATGATCGGTAAGATTGATAGGAAGAAATGGTATTCTTTTAAACTGTTTCTTTATGTATTGCCTTTTTTGGTGCTGGTACTGTTGTTTGCCTACTATCCGCTGTATGGGTGGCTGTATGCATTCTATGACTACAGACCGCCGCGGCCTTTCTCGGAAGCAGAATTTGTAGGACTGAAATGGTTTAAATCGCTGGTTGAGAATCCGGTGAAGGTCTCTCAGCTGCTGCAGGTGTTGAAGAATACCTTTGTCATGAGCGGTATCACGCTGGGAACCTCCTGGCTGCCCATGCTGTTTGCCGTATTTCTGAATGAGATCCGGTGCATACCGTTCCGGAAGTTTGTGCAGACAGTCACGACGCTGCCGAACTTTATCAGCTGGGTATTGGTGTATTCCCTGGCGTTCAGTTTGTTTAACAGCACCGGTATGTTCAACACCCTGTTGCTGAATCTCGGCCTGATCAAAGAACCGGTCCTGCTTCTGCAGTCTTCCGAACACGTATGGCTGACGCAGTGGCTGTGGCTTACATGGAAGAACCTTGGATGGGCGGCGATCATGTATATCGCGGCGATTTCCAGTATAGATGACGAGCTGTTCCAGGCGGCGAAAGTCGATGGAGCGACGAGGATGCAGATGATCCGTTATATCACCATACCGAGCCTGCTTCCGACATTCTTCGTACTGTTGATGATGAACATCGGTAATTTTCTTTCCAACGGTATGGAACAGTACTATGTGTTTCAGAACGCGTTTAACAAAGATTACATACAGGTGCTGGATCTGTATGTCTATAATCTGGCAATGGGAAGCGGCAGTTATTCCGTGTCGGTTGCCCTGAGTATGCTTAAGAGTGTTGTCAGTGTGATTCTTCTGATCTGCGCCAATACAGTCTCTAAGATGACGCGTGGCGAGAGTTTCCTGTGATCAGGGAGGATGGAAAGAGATGATTTCAAGGTAAAAGAAGGAGGATTCCGTGAGTAAGCAGATTGCTATCAAGAAAAGAAGACATGAGAGTTTTGGAGATCAGATGATCAGTGTTGTATGCTACATAGTTTTTAGTATCTGCGCGATTCTTTGTCTGTATCCGTTTTATTATATGTTTATCAATACGATCAGCGCCAATGATTTGAGTTCCAGAGGTGTGATCCTGTTCTGGCCCAAAGGGGTTCATCTGAAGAACTACAGCAGCGCGCTTGGAATCGACGGCCTGTTTCAGGCGGCGAAGATCTCGTTGATGAGAACGCTTCTGGGAACATTCGGAACCGTGAGCGCTTCGGCATTTCTGGGATTCATGTTTTCCCAGGAGAAGATGTGGCACAGAAAGCTGTGGTACAGGCTGGTGATCGCCACGATGTACTTTAATGCCGGGATCATTCCATGGTTTCTGGTCATGAAGAATATGCACCTGACGAACAACTTCTGGGGCTATATCCTGCCGATGATCGTATCGCCGTTCCATATCGTTTTGACGAAGACCTTCGTGGAATCTGTCCCGAAGGAACTGCAGGAAGCCGCTGAGATCGACGGCGCGGGTATCCTGACGATCTTTTTCAAGGTGATGATACCGGTCATCAAGCCGATCATGGCTACGGTTGCCATTTTTGCGGCAGTCAACCAGTGGAATGCGTTTCAGGATACGCTGCTGCTCGTCACAGATACGAAGCTGTATCCGCTGCAGTTCGTGCTGTATCAGTACCTGAACCAGGCAAGTTCACTGTCGGCGCTGGCCAATACGAGCAGTTCAAGCTCTTTGGCGGCTGCTGCGGCGACGACCCAGACGGCGACCAGTATCCGGATGACGATCACGATCATCGTGGTACTGCCGATCATGTGCGTCTATCCTTTCTTCCAGAAATACTTTGTAAAAGGTATCATGGTCGGAGCGGTCAAAGGATAAGCGTCTGCATGACGGCAACGTAAAATTAAGATGTTAGGCGGAAACTGAATTCCGCTTATACATAGAGATTCAAGATCAAAATCAATGAAGGAGGTCATTCATGAAAAAGCGTATTGTATCAACATTATTGACAGTAGTATTGACGGCATCCATGATTCTGAGCGGTTGTGGGAACAGTGAGCCGGCAGACACGGCGGAACCGTCAGACGGAGCTGCGCCGGAGCAGGAGGAAGCACCGGCAGACGATGGCGGTGAGGCGGCAGAAGGAGAAGAAGCTTCTGCAGAGGCGACAGAAGCGCCGGCGGTTTCCCACGACGAGGAACTTACACTTGAGGTGTATGATGTAGCGGCCAATTATCAGGGACTGCAGAGCGGATGGTATGGCAAGATTCTGAAAGACAAGTTCAACATCGTTCTTAACATTATCGCGCCTCAGGTATCCGGCGACGGCGAAGCGCTCTATCAGACAAGAACGGCAGCGGGTAATCTGGGAGATATCATCCTGCTGGACAATGCGGATATGCTGGAGTGTATTGATGTAGGACTTGTTGCAGACATGAGTGCAGAGATCAAGAGCTATCCGAACCTGATGAGATACTGGGAGCAGATTGAGAAGTTTAATGCCAGTATCGGAGACGGCATATGGGCGATCCCGACCGAGATGAACACCAATGGACCGACAGCCTATATGGCGGAGACGGTTTCTTCGATGCCCAGAATTCCGTGGGATTTCTATACCGAGCTTGGCAAACCGGACTTCAATACTCTGGATGACCTGCTCAAGACGCTGGCAGATATGCAGGAAGCACATCCCACCAATGAGGCGGGCGATAAGGCGTACGGCATGACCCTTTGGAAAGACTGGGACAGCACTTCTATTGAGAATGTCAATCAGCTGACCAAATGGTATGGACAGGAAGTGAACGGCTCCGTGCTGATCGGTTCCGATCATTCTATCACACCGCTGACCGACAAGAACGGTGCATACTATAAGATGCTGCATTTCTTCTTTGATGCGAACCAGATGGGTATTCTGGATCCGGATTCAGCGACACAGGACTGGACTTCTGCAAACGATAAGATGAAGCAGAAGAGGACTTACCTGGTATGGAACAACTGGATGCAGGGCTTTACCAACTCTCCTGAGATCGGTGAAAAGGGCGCCAATTATATGGGTATGCCGATCGCTGATATGACAGTATTCCAGACATCCGATTACTATTACGGCAGCGGCCGTGTATTCGGTATCGGTTCTCAGGTGGATGATGAGACAAAAGCACGTATCATGGAGTTCCTTGACTGGCTGGCATCTCCGGAAGGATGTACGATTCAGCATGCCGGTGACGAGGGCATTATCTACACAGTAAACGACGATGGTACCTATACACTGACAGAAGACGGTTATAACAGATTTACGACAGAGATCATGATCCCTGAGGAACTGGGCGGCGGTAACTGGACAGACGGTAACAACCAGGTGAACCAGTGGATCGTACAGAGCTACGACACGAACCCTGTTACAGGTGAGAGTTATGTGCCGGATCTGTGGGCATCCTATCTTGAGAAGAACAACACGAAGACGAACAAAGAGTGGAAAGAAAAGTTCGGTGCAGAGAACGAAGTTGAATATTTGAAGAGCAACGGCATGATGGAGCCGGTACCCAGCATCAATATGTCTCTGGCGATTGACACCACAGACATCGGCCTGATCCGCAGCCAGTGTAAGACGATCGTATGCGACTCTTCCTGGAAAGCGATCTTTGCAGCAGACGAGGCTGCTTTTGAGGCAACCTGGGATGACATGTGCGCACAGCTGGAAGGCTTTGGCTGGAACGATCTGGTAGCGTTTGATACAGAGAAATATCAGCCGGTCATCGAGGCAAGAAAAGCGGTTAAATAAACGCAGAAGGATGGAGATACAAGCGTAACGGGAAAGTTGGGGGCTTGATGTTACGACTGCTCTACAGGAACAGGAGGCAGCACAGTCTGCCTCCTGTTTGCATAAAGGAATGGGGGGATTGACATGGAACAATACGCAGGCAGAAAAACAACCGCACAGATCCGTGTGGTGGATGAAAAGGGAAATGCCGTAAAGAACACAGAATTTCAGGCGGAACTTAAGAACCATGAGTTCCTGTTTGGATGCGGGGCCTTTGACGCGATTCCGCTGACGAACGAGAAAAAGGAAGATGCGTTCTATGAGGAGCGCATGGACAAATGGCTGGCGCTGTATAATTACGGGACCATGTCCTTTTACTGGGGCAGATATGAGGAAAGGGAAAATGAACCGGCGTTTGAAAGCCGCATGAATGCGTCCGCCTTTCTGAAAGCGCATGGGAAAACCGTAAAAGGTCATCCTCTGTGCTGGCATACCGTGTGTGCGGACTGGCTGCTGCAATATGATAACAAGACGATCCTGGATAAGCAGCTTGCGAGGATCGACAGGGATGTCAGGGCTTTTGCCGGTGTGATCGACATGTGGGATGTGATCAATGAGGTGGTCATCATGCCGGAGTTCGACAAATACGACAATGCGGTCACCAGAATCTGTAAGGAGTATGGACGCCTCAATCTCGTCAAAGAGGTGTTTGCCGCGGCGAAAGCGGCCAATCCGCAGGCGGTGCTCCTGATCAATGATTTCAACTTAAGCGACAGGTATGCGCAGCTGATTGCCGAATGTCTGGATGCCGGCGTGGCGATCGACGCGATCGGGCTGCAGACCCATCAGCACCAGGGCTACATGGGCAGGGAGAAGCTGGAAGAGATCGTGGAGCGGTTTGCCGGGTTTGGCCTGCCGCTGCACTTTACGGAGAATACGCTGGTGTCCGGTCATATTATGCCGGCCCACATTGTGGATCTGAACGATTATCAGATTCCCGAGTGGCCCACCACACCGGAAGGAGAGAAACGGCAGGCGGAAGAAATGGAAGACATGTACCGCTTCCTTTTTGCTCATCCTTCGGTGGAAGCGATCACCGGCTGGGATTTCACGGACGGCGCATGGCTGGGCGCGCCAAGCGGCGTGCTGCGGACAGACAACAGCGAGAAACCATCCTACCATATGTTGAAGGAGCTGATCCATAAGGAGTGGCATACGTCGGAGAAGATCCGCACAGATGAGAACGGAATTGCGGCCCTTACCGGGTTTAAGGGTACTTATACCCTGACAGGAGAGAGCGGAAGCGGAGAATTCCGTCTTGGCCAGGGGGAGGAGTGTGTTACGGTGAACCGCTCTTAAGGTAAGATATTTTTGGATGCCAGATAATGAGGAAGTTCAGGAAAAGTTCCGCTGTAAAAATGATCAAAAAAGGTCCTGCGTCAAGGTCGTGACGCAGGACCCTTTTTTGAGGGCGTGTTTGTATATTTGTGTTTTTAAAATGCGTATGTTAAGATTAGAAAATAGAATGTAGAAAACATGTGATATAAGACTGGTGACAGAAGACCAGTGATAGAAGTTAAGTATGGAAGATAGAAGATGACAGGGAGAGCTTGACAAAATGGTGAAAAACATTGCTATCGGCAGTCAGAATTTTGAGAAGATCCGCAGGGCCGGATCGTTCTATATTGATAAGACAGATTTTATCAAAGAGTGGTGGGAGGAAAATGACGAGGTGACTCTCATTACGCGTCCGCGCAGGTTCGGGAAGACTCTGAATATGAGCATGCTGGAGAGCTTTTTCTCTGTGAAATATGCCGGCGGCGGCAGTCTTTTTGAAGGGCTTTCCATATGGGAGGATAAGAAATACCGTGCACTGCAGGGATCTTACCCGGTAATCTTTCTCAGCCTGGCGGGCGTGAAAGCGAATAATTTCCGCGGCGCCAGGAATGGTATTGTGAAAGCGCTGGCTAATGCATATGACGCACACAGGTATCTAAAAGAGAGCGGCGTTTTGAATGCAGAGGAAGAGAAAAATTATGATGCACTGCGGAACTTTGACAGCGATCCGTCTCCGGAGAAAGAGATAGACGAACAGTTTGTAGCCGGAGCGCTCAACACCCTGTCCATGTATTTGGCGCGTTGTTATGACAAGAAGGTTTTGATCTTTCTGGATGAATACGATACGCCGCTGCAGGAAGCGTATGCGGCAGGATATTGGGAAGAATTGACCTCTCTTGTGCGCAGCCTGTTCAATGCCTCTTTTAAGACGAATCCGTTTCTTGACCGCGCGGTGATGACCGGGATCACGAGAGTGGGAAAGGAGTCGATTTTTTCAGACCTGAACAATCTTGAGGTGATCACAACCACAACGGAAAAATACAGCACCATGTTTGGATTTACAGAAAGGGAAGTGAAGACAGCACTGGAACAATTCGGTTTGGCGAACACGCTGGACAGAGTGCGGCACTGGTATGACGGATTTCGTTTTGGAAGCAGCAAAGATATCTACAATCCCTGGTCTATTACGAAGTACCTGGACAGCGGGCGATTTGATACTTACTGGGCTAATACCAGTTCAAACAGCCTGGTGAGCAGATTTATCCGGGAGGCTGAACCAGATGTAAAAATAGCAATGGAGGATCTTCTGGCGGGAAAAAGTATTGACACGGCCATTGATGAAGAGGTTGTGTTTAATCAACCGGAAGAGAACGGCGTTGCCATCTGGAGTCTGCTGCTTGCGTCCGGTTATTTGAAGGTCGAGAGTGTTGCACATGCCGGAGATGAAGAAGAAACGAAGTATACACTCTCTCTGACAAACCTTGAAGTCAGAAAGGAATTCGGCCGAATGGTCCGGAACTGGTTTCAGAAGTCCTCAGCACGTTATAATGATTTTGTGAAGGCGCTTTTGGCAAATGATCTGGAGTATATGAATCTGTATATGAACAAAATGACAGAGGCTGTATTCAGTACTTTTGATACGGGCAGACATCCTTCCGGGCAGACAGAGCCAGAGCGATTTTACCATGGGTTTGTGTTGGGTCTGATCGCGGATGCCGGGCTGAATTACAGGATCACATCCAATCGGGAAAGTGGATTCGGGAGATATGACGTGATGATGGAACCCAGAGACGGTAAAGGGGATGCCTACCTGTTTGAGTTTAAAGTGAAAAACCCTTCGGCAGAAGCTACACTGGAGGACACAGTGCTAAGCGCGCTGCAGCAGATCGGGGAGAAAAATTACGACGCGGTATTGATTGACAGAGGCATTGCGAAGGAGAGGATCCGACATTATGGGTTTGCCTTTGAAGGGAAAAGGGTTCTGATTAAGAGTACGAAAGAAGGAGAAGTCGGGAGCATTTAGAAAAAGAGGACATAATAAGATGGATTTGGTAAAAGAATTGAAGGATATGACATTTTTGGACTGGACCGAACAGAAACTGTCGCCGGGAACACCGGGATGTTTTCTAAAGGCTTATGAAGAGACTGAGCACGGAAGAGTTTATTATAAGTTATCGAATTACGATAGTTATCGAGGTGTTTTTGGCCATGAGTGTATTAATGAACTTGTTGTAAGCAGGGTCATGGATCTTTTGAAGATTCCTCATTTACAGTATCGACTGATTCATGCAGAAATCTGTATTAGAAATAAGAGAATAGAAACATGGATATGTGCTTCGGATAATTTTCGCAGGCCGGACGAACAGAAAGTGGGATTCGATCTACTGTATGATCTGGAAAAAAGGGAGGATGAATCGCCATTGGAATTTGCTGTCAGATGTGGGTGGGAACGATATATTTATCAGATGTTTTTGGTAGATTATCTTGTCGCAAATCGCGACCGGCACGGAGGAAACCTTGAAGTATTAAGAAAAAGCAATAAAGAGATGCGTCTGGCACCGCTTTTTGATCAGGGAGTGTCACTGCTGTTTTCAACTTATGGAGAGGAAAGACAGATTGAAGAATTTAATGTTTTAAGAGATTTTCCGGTAAATAATTTTATAGGATCCAGGTCACTGGAATATAACCTGTCATTGATTCCTGTAAAATTTGATCTGAAAATTGCAGAACTTTTGGAAAGGGATAAGGAATATATCTTAAATGGTCTGGATGAGATATTGACACAAAACCATTTAACGAAAATCTGGGAGATGATATGGAAGAGGTGGTGCAGATATGAAGAAATATGCAGTGAAGGAAGCGCGTTATGGAAATAAAATCTTATCAATTCTGATATACGATGAAGATAAAAAAGAATTTACCATTGACATTCCGGAAGATGTAACTGAGCAGGAAGCGCCTTTTATGATGTCCCTTTTCGTAAGACGGGGTATTCGGCATATCGGCCCGGAATGGAGTATCCGGTGGATCAGAGAACGGGTAGTTCCAAGCAGCAGGCAGAATATCGGACAGATCCTGCGGGAAAATAATATGCAGGTTTATGATGAATATGCACTTTTGATCAAGAATGAAGGAAGATCCTGCCAGGATGAGTGCTATCTTGAAGAGATGTGATGTAATGTGTTCCAGTATGGAGCTATTATAATAATGCATAATAAAAAAACTATCTTCACATTCCAAAATGTAAGTGTATTATAACTGGAAAAAAAGTATACTTCAATAGTAATATTGTCCTATAGTGTTATAATTGTGAAATACAAACCAATAGTATTTTTGTTAGATTGACTTTGCGGAATGTATATGATATAGTAATATCATTCAGAGGGGAGGTGATTTCATGTATCAATACAAACTGACATTTACACTGTCAAATAATCAGCTGCCGCGTGAGATGGACAGGCTGATCGTAAGCTTTCTAAAGTCGTCCGCGCTGGCGTATTCGCAGCATTTTTATGAGAAATTGTACGATAAAAGCAGGTCGATCATCAAAGGATATACTTATTCCTGTTACCTTCCGGGAGCGAAATTCCATCAGGACAGAATTGAACTTGCAGGGGAGGAATTCTCTCTGCTGTTCTCTGACTTCGACCAGGCGGAGCTTTTGTCTTTTTTCAATGGTTTCCAGCAGATGAAGTACAGGGATTATCCGATAGCCGGGAATTCCATGAAACTCACATCCATCAGAATGCAGAATCTGCAGGAGATCAGGGAAGAGGAGATCGTGATCAGAATGCTGAGTCCGTTGATCGTCAGGCGGCATGACGCAGAGAATAATAATGACACGTATTATACCTGCGAAATGGATGGTTTTCAGGAAGCGCTTAAAGAAAATACAGCCTTTTTTATTGAAAAAATGAACCTGCCTGTGTCAACAGAGAATTTCTCTATCCAAACGATTAAAGGCAGGAAGGTGGTTGTCCCTGTGTTTGGCAGAAACACTGATGCGTCCCTGGGAGTTTTTAAACTGACAGGCTCTGTGCAGCTATTGAATGTGCTGCTTTTGGCAGGCCTGGGAGCCAGACGGTCAGAGGGGCACGGCAAATTTGAGGTGGTTGGATAAGCACCTCGGTTCATGTGAAAAAATATATGGCAAAATGATGATAAAAAGATCAAATATCATAAACTAAAAAATGCAGAAAGGAGGCAGAAAGGTGGAAGAGATAAAGCTGTTGATCGGTGATTTTTTGAAAAATGCCGGCCTTGTAGGTCTGAAATATTTACTGGATGCATCAGATGCCGAGGAAGAGATCGACTATGGAATTACCGAGGATAAACAGGGACTATGGCTTGACCGGCAGTTTGTGGTAAACGCCGACTGGACAGATATGTACTTTAAGGCATTTGTGAAACGGTACGGAGAGCTGACCAATTATCAGGTGGTTCTGGATAAGATCGGTGACATTCTCGAAAAAGCCGGACAACCTGAATGGGAAAAGAAAACCTGTAAAGAAGATCTGAAGTTTATCAATGAGAAGATGTTGTCGAACAGCTATCAATCCGGTTTCGCTAATATAAAGGATCAGATAGAGAATCCGGATGTATATGAACTTTTGAAAAGTCATAAATTGAAGGAAAACATGGAGAAGGAAGAACTGTGCGCGCGGCTGCGGCAGCTTACGATATTTTTGCAGCAGCCACTGTGTAAAGAGACTTTTTCCATGAAAAGTATCATTTACAATTATATCAATCGTTTCTGGGACGGTAAGAGTTTTCTGCTGAGAGCGAATGCTTCTAAAAATATGAAGTCGGTTTTTGATGTGGACTTTTCGGAACCGTTCAGAAGATATGCCGCCGCGGATCATAAGAAGGCGAAGGATATGTGCATTGACTGTGACGGGAAAATAGATGCAAAAGAGAAGGTATCCATCGCATTTATGAAAGATCAGGCGGACGATCTGACCAGGAAGCGGTCGGCGTTCTGGAACTGCAAGGTAGACGCTTATCTGTGCCCGGCTTGTGCGTTTGTCTATTCACTGGCGCCGCTGGGGTTTACACTGGCAGGCAGAACGTTTGTGTTTGTCAATATGAATCAGAATATCGACCTGCTGTTACAGGCTAATTCACCAGATGGTAAAATGGCGGTCGATCTGAAGCGGAAGGAAAAGGATCGATATTCTTCATGGATCGCAGGAACGATCAACCTGCTGCTGCAGGAAAAGGACAGAGAACTGGGAAATATTCAGGTGATCGCCAGAGGCATGGGGGAGAGTGACAGGTATACCTTCGACGTTATCTCCAAAGATATCCTGAAACTTCTGAATGATAAAAGTATTCGCAACGATTTAGAACAGCTTGGCAGATATCCTTACGTAAAAACAGGAAGGGAATATTGGAATGTCCACGAAACGGTGATCCTGAATCTGCTGCGGTATCATAATCAGTATGAAGTGATCGGTAAACTGCTTAAGATGGCGTTGGAGGGAGAAGGATTTCTCTTCAAAGCATCGTTTGTATATGATGTTCAGCTCAGGAGCAGTCTGGCGCGGAAAAAAGATAAGGCAATGAATACGGGAGGTGAAGTGATGAATCGTTATGCGGTAAGGGAGAGAGGCTACGAACTACGGAATGCACTGCTGGGAGCAAAGGGAACAAGTGACGACGCCTGTATCAGAGGAACGATCTATCAATTACTGAATGCTCTGTCAGTCGGTAATGTGGAGCATTTTATGGAAGTGATCATGCGTGTTTACTGCTCTACAAGACTTCAGGTGCCGGATGCCTTCATTGAGTTTTTGAAGGACAGAGATACCTTTACGGAGTACGGCTATGCTTTTCTGCTGGGATTACAGGGAAGTCATTACGAGAAAAAGGAGGAAAAAGTAAATGGATAGACATGGATTGACGGTGACGATGATATTTCTTGCGGAGAGTGCAAATTATGGCGAGGGAGTCGGCAATATTTCCACGCTCAAGAAAATGTCCAGAGGCAACTACGAGCAGTATACCTATATATCAAGACAGGCGATGCGCTACAATATCATTCAGCAGCTTGGTTGGGATGATACGCCGGTAGACGGGAAGAGCGGCGTGGTGCAGTTTGCTCCGTCAGCGACGATACAGGAGTATCCGGAGATTGATCTGTTTGGCTATATGAAGACCAGCTCCAAAGAAGAAGGAAAGAATGAGAAAGGCGGTGCCTTGACAAGAAGCGCGGTGGTAAGACTCAGCAATGCGATCGCTTTGGAGCCTTATCAGAGCGATCTGGAATTTCTCACCAACATGGGGCTGGCGCGAAGACAGGATCTGGAAAACGGGATTGCACAGAGTGAGATCCATCGCTCCTTCTATACCTACACGATCACGGTCGATCTTGACAGAATCGGAATTGATGGCGAGATTTTTGTATCAAAGGCAGACAGGGCTGAGCGCGTGAAGGCACTTTTGGATACGATTCAGTTTTTGTATCGTGACATCAAAGGACGCAGGGAGAATCTTGCGCCGGTATTTGTGATCGGCGGACGTTATGGGAGAAAGAATCCTTTCTTTGAGAATCGAATCGTTCTGCATAAGGGCAGAATTCAGGTTAATACGCTGACAGAGATCCTCGCGGGCAGTGATGATATCAAGGATCATACCATTACAGGGGTTACCAGCGGGATTTTTGAAAATGATTCTGAAGTGAAAAAAGAACTGGGAGCAGGGACTGTCGCAGAGGCATTCAAGCAGTTGAAGAAAGAAGTGGACGAATATTATGGAGAGAGCGATTAGAGTCGAGTGTTTTCAAAATCTGGTCAATTACAGGAAGCCCAGCAGCTTTATCATTAAAGAATCCTTTCCGCTGCCGCCCTATTCTACCGTGTTGGGGATGATACATACGGCGTGCGGCTACACGGAGTTTCATCCGATGAAGATAAGTATTCAGGGGAAAAACGCCGGCTCGATATCTGAATTGTATACGCGATATTCTTTTTCATTTGATACGAAATATGAAAGCGGAAGGCACCAGCTGTGTATACAGGACAAAGATAAGACCTACGGTGCTTTTAAGGGAATCGCCCATGTGGAACTGCTCTGCAACAATGAGATGATCCTGCATATTGTTCCGTCGGAGGATGATTTTGACAAAGTATACAGGTCTTTGAACAATCCGCCGGTCTATCTGGCTCTCGGACGGCACGAGGATGTATTGGATATCAGAAAGGTGGAGATCGTTGAGCTTCGTGAGGAAGAGGAAGCGACAGCAAATTATGATATTTATATTCCGGTGGATGCGTCATTCGGGATAGGAAGAAGAAGCGTCACACTCTATACACTTACGAAAGAATATGAGATCACCAAACAGGGTCTGCGTCGCTGGAAGGCAGAGGGCGGAAAAGTGAGAGCTTACTATTTCCCTTACGGAGAATTTGTCAAAAATGCACTGGTTGATGAATACGGAGACCTTGTGGCGCTGGCGTAGAAGGATGTGAGGAACGCGACATCTGTCAGCGGAGAGGAGTTTTTACAGGCCGGAATGTACAGGAGGTGCAGTGTGGAATATTATGCAAAATCGCCAATACCTGTTTTGCAGGAAGAAAGCAGACAATGCCTGCTGGAACGACTGGATGAGGCGCTTGCCGTATTTGAAAGCCAGTCGGATCAGGACAGTTATAAGCTGCTGCACAAATACAGGGAAAAACTGTTGACGAAGCAGGCCGTGACGGAACATAAGACTCTGCGGCAGCATTTGGAAGAAACGACAGCCTGTGCGGATAACTTCTTTCGCCTGTATGGAAAGTACTTTAGTGAAAAAGAAAAAAAGCTGATCATGGATGCCTGCAGGTTGCATGATGTTGGTAAGGCGAACTATGTGTTTCAGACAAAGGTAAATCCGCTTTTGGAAAAAGTCAAAAAAGAGCAGGTTCCCCACGGTTTTCTGAGCGCACTGCTTTTATCAGAAAAGAATTATTTGCGGGATAATCCCCAATGCGACAGGGATGATTTCGACGTTTTGCTCACGGCGGTCTATTATCATCACACACGTCCGGATTGCTGTGATGCGGACGCGGTTAAGGAATATTGTGAAAAATATTATCTGAATCATGTGAGAGAGTTCCTGGGGGATGCTGAGGCGCGGGTATTTTTCAGCAACAGGAATGATTTGCTCTTTTCCGATCGGCATGAAAAAGGCACGGTGGCCATTGATGAAAAACTGTGGTGTGAATACATGCTTGTGAAAGGGATGTTGAATAAATTTGACTGGACGGTCAGCGCCGGGTATGAGAATGCCGAGATCGCACCTGATATATTGGAAAAGAGATTATGTCAAAATATCGAAAAAGTATGGGGAAAAAGTTTCAGGCCGGCGCAGCAATTTATGATCGAAAACAGAGAGCGGAATGTGGTCATGGTCGCGCCGACCGGTTCCGGAAAGACAGAAGCGGCGCTGCTGTGGTTTAACGGCGAAAAGGGATTCTATACACTGCCTCTTAAGGTCTCATCCAATGCCATTTATCAGAGGATCAGAGAAAAATATCAATATGAGGACGTGGCGCTGCTTCACTCTGACAGTATGAACAGTTACCTCAGAGCGGATGCTGAGCTGGCAAATGCTTATAGAAATTATGAGCAGGCGAAACTGTTTTCCTGTCCGCTTACCGTATGCACGGTGGATCAGCTATTTAAATTTGTGTATAAGGCGCTGGGTACAGAAATCTTTGCAGCGACCTTAAAATACTCCAAAGTAGTGATTGATGAAATACAGTCCTATTCGCCGAGAGTCGTTGCGTCGTTGATCTTTGGCTTATCGGAATTGAAACGTATGGGAGGCCGATTTGCGATCATTACAGCTACATTTCCGCCGGTATTGCAGTTTTTTATGAGAAAAAGCAGACTGGTGGAGAGCCGGGATTATGTCTGGCATGATTTTTCAGATACCGCAGTGGTGAACAGACATCGGATCAAATTGGTGGAAGGAGATTTTGATTTTGAAGAAATGGCAGAGACGGCGCAGAACAAGAAGGTACTTGTCATCTGCAATACAGTATTAAAGGCGCAGAATGTTTATCGGGAACTGAAAGACAGAGGCCTGGAAGCTGGACTGCTGCACTCCCATTTTATCAGAGAACATCGAAATATTTTAGAAAAAAGGATTATGGATTTTTCCGCAGCGGAATCAGAATCAGGTATCTGGGTGACTACGCAGATTGTTGAGGCGAGTCTGGATATTGATTTCGATATTCTGTATACGGAGATGTGCACCGCAGACAGTCTGCTTCAAAGAATGGGAAGATGCAACAGAGCAGGAAAGAAGAATGTCTCTGACCCCAATGTGTATATTTATCATAATGACTCCGGGAGAGGGTCGGTATACGATAAAGATATATATGATCGTTCGGTGGCATTACTGAAAATGTTTGATGATAAGTTGTTGTCGGAAGTCGATAAGGTGGAGTATATCAATCAGGTATATGATTTGGAGTATATTAAAGGAACGCAGTATTTCCGGCAGATCGAAAAGTACATAGATCACTTTAAGACACTTCTTCCGGCAGAATATGATGCCAGAGAGGTTCAGGAAGAATTCAGGGCAATACAAAGCATTACGGTCATGCCGGATACGATCTATGATCAAAACCGTGAAGTGATCCAGAGTATTGCCGGTTTATTGGAAACACCACATATTGATACTAGTATCAGGAAACTTCTGAAATCCAGGCTGGCAGATATGACATTGAGCCTGAGCATAACATATGGCATTCCTGATGGAATTGATAAAGGCACGATAGGCTTGTTTGATATTCATCGAACTGCATTATGCTATGATTTTGACGGTGAATCAGGATTGGGACTGGTATTAGGGAAGGTAGAAGAGGGGATTAATTTTTTATAGGGATTCCCGATAGACATACGGATCATAATACTTTTGCAGACCGGATTCCGGCGTGATTTTATCCAATCATGTTAAGCAAGTAGACGGTAGATGGTCCTGGCTATAGCGAGAAATGTATTGTCGACCTTCGATAATGCTAAAAGCAGGGGAGGTTGACAATATTTGAGAAAGGCTGAGTTTCAGCGAGGGCTATAAGGTGTGATATGTAAAATGGATGTTATCACAAGTATAAATTTGTGATAGAATTGATATAAAGAAGGAAGTCGACAAAACAGGGGATGTAATCACTGTATTTGAGAGTGAGAAGATTGGACGGGTAGAAATAGATACATTTTGGAATGTAAAGTAAAATGTCAGAAGAAAGTTAAAAAACCGCTCTCTGTAGAAATAGATACATTTTGGAATGTAAAGAACGATTACAAGTGGTATTATGATTTCTTTGGCGAGTAGAAATAGATACATTTTGGAATGTAAAGATTTTATCCCCTGCTCCTTAGCACGAAGCAATTCAGGTAGAAATAGATACATTTTGGAATGTAAAGTTGCTCACAACCTCCTTATTTGCCTTTACATGCTGTGTAGAAATAGATACATTTTGGAATGTAAAGAACGACAGGGAGGTTTAAATGCTTTAGGGCAAGCTGGTAGAAATAGATACATTTTGGAATGTAAAGATGAAAATGATGAGATAAGCGGTTCTGGTGATATTGTAGAAATAGATACATTTTGGAATGTAAAGCATGAATCCTGAAATGTATAAGGAGCATAGCCCTGGTAGAAATAGATACATTTTGGAATGTAAAGCATTCCACTGAACACATTCGCAAGGTGGGAGCAGGGTAGAAATAGATACATTTTGGAATGTAAAGGAAGTTACAACAACAACTGTAAATACTGCATTGTCTTGTAGAAATAGATACATTTTGGAATGTAAAGGGACTTGCACCCAGCAGACCGCTTGGCGGTGGGAGGTAGAAATAGATACATTTTGGAATGTAAAGATGATTTTTTATGCTTGAAAAATCGCTACACAGCCGAGTAGAAATAGATACATTTTGGAATGTAAAGGCGTGAAACTCTCAAGCATATCCTCTGTTGTGAGGGTAGAAATAGATACATTTTGGAATGTAAAGCACTGTCTACCACGACCTTTACCGGAACCTTAAACGTAGAAATAGATACATTTTGGAATGTAAAGGCTATATGTAGGCTGTTCAAGCACTTGCTTTTCCGGCGTAGAAATAGATACATTTTGGAATGTAAAGGAGGAAGAATACAAAGAACTGGAAGCCGCCGGGGAGTAGAAATAGATACATTTTGGAATGTAAAGAAAACAGCCAAGGCAGGGCATATTAAAATTGGGAGCGTAGAAATAGATACATTTTGGAATGTAAAGTCTTTTATCTGGGAGGCGAAGGCAAGCGGTACATACGTAGAAATAGATACATTTTGGAATGTAAAGGTGCCTCTTTACCGTATTCATCAATGGAAGTCGCACAGTAGAAATAGATACATTTTGGAATGTAAAGACGCAAGATCCAAAACTTTAGGCAATGTCTCAACAGGTAGAAATAGATACATTTTGGAATGTAAAGACCTTTCTGTTGTAGACTTCCTGCATTTTTGACAGTAGAAATAGATACATTTTGGAATGTAAAGCAATGCTATGGCAAAGGTAGGCGCAGTAGGAAACGGGTAGAAATAGATACATTTTGGAATGTAAAGTGAGGAATGACATCACAGTTGTGTTTATCGCACACAGTAGAAATAGATACATTTTGGAATGTAAAGTGTTACACACACAAATAAAGTATTTATGCGCTTGTGTAGAAATAGATACATTTTGGAATGTAAAGGCAGTTTTTGAAGTCCTGCGATGCGGCGTGGTGGAAGTAGAAATAGATACATTTTGGAATGTAAAGATGCTTTCAGAACCGCTTGAAATGGACGTGATAACGTAGAAATAGATACATTTTGGAATGTAAAGAGAGGTACATATGTTTTAGGGGTTAATGAACATGTTGTAGAAATAGATACATTTTGGAATGTAAAGGTTCGATGTACTGTTCTTTGCCGTTCCAGCCCTTACGCGTAGAAATAGATACATTTTGGAATGTAAAGTTCAGCAGTTCGCTTTCTTCTTCCTTGCAAGTGACGGTAGAAATAGATACATTTTGGAATGTAAAGACGGTCTGCCATTTTGTAGGACTTGGCTTGTCCGAGTAGAAATAGATACATTTTGGAATGTAAAGGAAGTAAACATGGAGAGACAAGGCAGTAGAAGCGTGTAGAAATAGATACATTTTGGAATGTAAAGTTCAAACCATGCAAGGAATTCAGCTTCATTCGTATTCGTAGAAATAGATACATTTTGGAATGTAAAGTTATTATTCACCCTTTTAATAACAGCCGTTGTGTCATGTAGAAATAGATACATTTTGGAATGTAAAGTGGCTTCCTGTTTCTGCCTGTCCAGTTCTGCAGCTGTAGAAATAGATACATTTTGGAATGTAAAGCAAGGCGCCCGGCAGCGCACGGGACGAAAGCGTGTTCGTAGAAATAGATACATTTTGGAATGTAAAGTTTTACCGGACAGCAACAGCCCGTTTTACACAGGTGGTAGAAATAGATACATTTTGGAATGTAAAGTCGGATACGGTGATGATGAACCGATTGACTATACGTAGAAATAGATACATTTTGGAATGTAAAGATATCTGTATCTTACGTATGCTTTGGCTACATCCTTGTAGAAATAGATACATTTTGGAATGTAAAGATTAGTAAAAAACAGATGCCTCCGACGATCAACATTGTAGAAATAGATACATTTTGGAATGTAAAGTATGATGACATATCATAATTAAATGTTTGTTGCATTTGTAGAAATAGATACATTTTGGAATGTAAAGCAAACAGCTGCTTATTGTCGTAGCTGTTCACAACTTGTAGAAATAGATACATTTTGGAATGTAAAGGCCCTAAATCTACAGTATTTTCTGAAGTTTTTGTCGTAGAAATAGATACATTTTGGAATGTAAAGTGGGAATGCTCTCATCTTCAAGCAGCCAACGTAACAGTAGAAATAGATACATTTTGGAATGTAAAGGGGAGTAAATGGAATATAGCTCTACGGATCGCAGATGTAGAAATAGATACATTTTGGAATGTAAAGGGCTTTGTTCATCTTCGTATTTAAAAAATCAGTGAGTAGAAATAGATACATTTTGGAATGTAAAGTCTCCTGCTGCAGCATCCCCGCCCAGTCAATCTTGGTAGAAATAGATACATTTTGGAATGTAAAGCTGCTCTGGTCAGATGCATTGTGATCTCTCCCGCATTGGTAGAAATAGATACATTTTGGAATGTAAAGTATACTGTAAACAGGATTGCAGAAATCATCAACAAGTAGAAATAGATACATTTTGGAATGTAAAGTCTTTCCATTTTCGTGCGCCTCGTCGATAAAGTCCGTAGAAATAGATACATTTTGGAATGTAAAGGCCTTACCTTGATCTTCTTTAACATCCCTTCTGTGTGTAGAAATAGATACATTTTGGAATGTAAAGGACGTTCGTAACGTAAACATGCAATCGACAATGTTGTAGAAATAGATACATTTTGGAATGTAAAGGAAGTCTCGACAGGGACGGTGCCGATCGTGTATCGTGTAGAAATAGATACATTTTGGAATGTAAAGCATCCCGCAACAAAAAACGCAACACACATACCCAAGTAGAAATAGATACATTTTGGAATGTAAAGGAACACAACAAAAATACCGATTGGGGGAACGACATTGTAGAAATAGATACATTTTGGAATGTAAAGGTTTTTCCGATGGGCAGATCTTTTCTTTTGCCGCTCATGTAGAAATAGATACATTTTGGAATGTAAAGGTATCGTAGATGCAAATAAGAGGCCTATCTTCCTCGTAGAAATAGATACATTTTGGAATGTAAAGTTTTGACTTTACTTCATCGGTCAGATCTTGAACCATCGTAGAAATAGATACATTTTGGAATGTAAAGGTCACTGCATCCTCGCCATCTCTTTTTCCGTGTTCTCGTAGAAATAGATACATTTTGGAATGTAAAGTTTTTTAACACGACCACATTGCCGCTTCCCATTTCATGTAGAAATAGATACATTTTGGAATGTAAAGTTTGATATCACCGTTTTATGATCCTCCGTCACCTCTGTAGAAATAGATACATTTTGGAATGTAAAGCATTAAAGGACAGCAGGTAATCTCTGTCTACTGCAAGTAGAAATAGATACATTTTGGAATGTAAAGACAGAACGGCAGGCCTTGAAAGAAGGGAATAAATTTGTAGAAATAGATACATTTTGGAATGTAAAGTTGATATTCTTGAGGTTCAGGCTGACCATCTGGAGGTAGAAATAGATACATTTTGGAATGTAAAGCTGTTCCTTCAGATAATCAGATACCTGCTCATATGGTAGAAATAGATACATTTTGGAATGTAAAGATACACTGGAGCAACTTTTAAGATAACCAGAATCGGTAGAAATAGATACATTTTGGAATGTAAAGGCCTGAAACGGAATTATGATGACTTGTATAGTAACGTAGAAATAGATACATTTTGGAATGTAAAGTTTCTGGGGAGAGGATGATAACCCGACCGAAGAGGGTAGAAATAGATACATTTTGGAATGTAAAGACGTCACGCCGCTGATTAATAAACTTCGCGTTTTTTGTAGAAATAGATACATTTTGGAATGTAAAGTACCCTCCTCCTTTACCAGTCCCGGATCACCACACCGTAGAAATAGATACATTTTGGAATGTAAAGGAAGAACTGGATGTAAAAAGTGCAAGAAACTTTTTCGTAGAAATAGATACATTTTGGAATGTAAAGAATGTGAGAGCATAATCAATTTCCTCTGTTGTTGCAAGTAGAAATAGATACATTTTGGAATGTAAAGAATTCTGACAGGGCTATGTTGCTGATTTGGTATCGCGTAGAAATAGATACATTTTGGAATGTAAAGGAGGCTGAGGAGCAGATTTTATTTTGAAGGAGAAGGGTAGAAATAGATACATTTTGGAATGTAAAGGAATAATGGCTTATGTTATGATGTAAGAGGAGAAATTGTAGAAATAGATACACCGTGGAATGTAAAGGGGTTGTCGTTTCCGTAACCCTCCAATAGTTTTATTAAGAATAGATACATTATGGAACAGTGCACCCTTCTATCAATAACACTTACAAAGGAGAACTCATGGAAACCCGAATCACAGGAGTCATGATCTACTACTATTTTGTCTGCAAAAGAAAACTGTGGTATTTCGTGCACGAGATCAATATGGAGAGTGAGAACGAAAATGTTCTGATGGGGAAGCTTTTGGATGAAAGCAGTTACCAGCGGGATGATAAGCACATTAATATCGACAATGTCATCAATATTGATTTTATCAAGGAGCATAAGGAACTGCATGAAATTAAGAAAAGTCGATCCATAGAAGAGGCGGGCGTCTGGCAGATGAAATACTATCTGTACTATTTAAAACAGCGTGGTGTGGATGGATTCAAAGGCAGGATAGACTATCCTTTGCTTAAGAAAAATTTGACAGTGGAACTTACGCAGGAAGATGAGAGACGGCTTGAGGAGATCATCCGGGAGATTTGTTTATTGATAGAGGAGGCGTATCCGCCGCATTTTCAGGCAATAAAAATATGTAATAAATGCGCGTATCATGATCTGTGTTTTGTCTGAAAGTACGCAGGGATTTTGCGATTTTTTATCATAGAACAGACAGGATAAGATAGAAATAACATTACAATTACAGGAGAGAATATGGGCCAGAGTTTTTACGTCTATAACAACGGAGATCTGAGAAGAAAAGACAATACCCTGCAGTTTACGAACGCGGAGGGTGAGAAAAAGGATATCCCGATTGAGCGGATTGAGGATATCTATGTGATGGCGGAGATGACATTCAACTCGACTTTTCTCAGCTACCTGTCACAGTATGGGATCTCGATGCATTTCTTTAATTACTACAATTATTATACGGGCAGTTTTTATCCGAAGGAAAAGCTGCTTGCCGGTCAGCTGCTTGTGAAGCAGGTGGAGCATTACGCCGACCATGGCAGACGCATGGTTCTTGCCAGAAATTTTATCGAGGCAGCGGCGGACAATATTTACAGGAATCTTCGTTATTACAACGGACGGGGAAAGGATGTTTCCGGGTATATGTCCGAGGTGAACGATCTTCGGAAGAAAATACCGGGTACAGAATCCGTGGAAGAATTGATGGGCATCGAGGGAAATATCAGGAAGCAGTATTATGCGGCGTGGAATGTGATCATAGATCAGGAGATCCATTTTGAGAAGCGTGTGATGCATCCGCCGGATAATATGATCAATTCTTTGATTTCTTTTGTAAATTCCATGATCTACGCGAAAATTTTAAGTGAAATTTATCATACACAGCTGAATCCGACGATCAGCTATCTGCATGAACCGGGTGTGCGAAGATTTTCTCTTTGTCTCGATGTGTCCGAGGTGTTTAAGCCGCTTATTGGCGACAGATTGATCTTCTCGCTTTTAAACAGGAAGCAGATCACGGAGGACAGCTTTACAAAAGAACTGAATTTCCTGCATTTAAAAAAAGAGGCCTCTGCGTTGATCGCCAGGGAGCTGGAGGAGCGTCTGAAAAAGACGATCATGCATAAGGAGCTGGGCCGTCAGGTCAGCTATCAGTATCTGATACGTCTGGAAGCGTACAAGCTGATCAAGCATCTGATCGGTGAGAAGGAATACGAAGGGTTCAAGATATGGTGGTAGGACATGTATGTAGTGCTGGTATATGACATTGCGCAGGATAAAAACGGACAGAAGCGGTGGTCGCACGTCTATAAGATCTGTAAAAAATATCTGTCCCACATTCAAAATTCCGTTTTTGAAGGAGAGATATCCAAGGTGCAGATCACAAAAATGCAGCAGGAGCTAAAGCCGTATATTGATAAGGAACTGGATTCCGTGATCATTTTTAAGAGTCGTCAGGAGCGATGGCTGGACAAAGAATTCTGGGGAAAAGAAGATGACGCGACGGATTTTTTCCTGTGAAGAGGTATTTGACCAGGGTTGTGACAGAATTCTTAGTAAGAAACGGGTGACAGATGTGCGGCCGCATGATACAATAGGTCGGACTGTTTGACAGGGGAGTCCGGATTGTACGGATGATCAGTCAGTCTTGGGATTTGTGTCTGTGCGCTGCCTGCCGCAAATCCGTTATGAGCAGTCCGGCGGGGTTGAGATAAAGGCAGCGCAGAAATGGGGTACAAGTATGAAATATGATGTTATTATTATCGGTGCAGGGCCGGGCGGAATCTTTACTGCCTATGAACTGGTGCAGCAGGAGAAACAGTTAAAGATCGCGGTATTCGAATCCGGGCACGCGCTTAACATGCGCCGCTGTCCGATTGACGGGGATAAGGTAAAAAGCTGTGTGCACTGTAGCACCTGTTCGATCATGAGCGGATTTGGCGGCGCGGGCGCTTTTTCCGACGGCAAATATAATATTACCAACGACTTTGGCGGTACGCTGTATGAATATGTGGGCAGGAAGCAGGCCATCGACCTGATGAAATATGTGGATGAGATCAACATGAAGTACGGCGGGGAGGGTACGAAGCTGTACAGCACCACGGGTACGCACTTCAAGAAACTGTGTCTGCAGAATAAGCTTAGTCTGCTGGACGCTTCCGTGCGGCATCTGGGAACGGATATCAATTATATCGTGCTGGAAAATTTATATGCCGATCTCAAAGATAAAGTGGACTTTTATTTTGACACGCCGGTCAAAACGGTGGAGAATCAGGGCGGTAGCTACCTCGTGGTCTGTGAGGAAAAGACGTTTGAGTGCGACCGGTGTGTCGTATCTGTCGGCCGCAGCGGCAGCAAGTGGATGGAGCAGGTGTGCAGGGAACTGGAGATTCAGACGAAATCCAACCGGGTGGATATCGGCGTCAGGGTGGAACTGCCGGCGGTGATCTTTTCCCATCTGACAGATGAGTTGTACGAGAGCAAGATCGTCTACCGCACGGAAAAGTTTGAGGACAGGGTGCGGACGTTCTGCATGAATCCGCATGGCATTGTGGTCAATGAAAATACCAACGGGATTGTGACGGTGAATGGGCACAGCTATGAAGGGGTGGATAAGCAGACGGAGAATACAAATTTTGCTCTGCTGGTGGCGAAGCATTTTTCCGAGCCGTTCAAGGACAGTAACGGTTACGGCGAGAGCATTGCCAGACTTTCCAATATGCTGGGCGGCGGCGTGATCGTGCAGCGTTTCGGCGATCTGGTGCGCGGACGGCGCAGCAATGAGAAGCGGATCGAGGAAGGACTGGTGCAGCCAACGCTGGCGGCCACGCCGGGGGATCTGAGTCTGGTGCTGCCCAAGCGGCTTCTGGACGGAATTATTGAGATGATCTACGCGCTGGATAAGATTGCGCCGGGGACGGCAAACGATGATACCCTTTTGTACGGTGTGGAGGTGAAGTTCTACAATATGGAGGTGGAGGTGGACGAACATCTGCAGACCGAGTATGAGGGGCTTTACATCATAGGGGACGGCAGCGGCATCACCCACTCTCTGTCCCACGCTTCAGCCAGCGGGGTGTACGTGGCCAGGCGCATCCTGGCGGGGTGAGGAGCCAGGGCTTTTCCCGAAACGGATTGTATCCGTTATTTTCAGACAGTTTCTGACGGATGGCGGAGATGTAGATGATAAATCCCCCAGGGCAGATTTATGCATGATGTCCGCCCTGGGGGATACCTGTCTCCTGCCGTGGATGGCAGGGTCTACTCCTTGATCCTGTCTAAATCTGTAAGATTGATTCCCGAACAGGTCAGGATGACTTTCAATTCGATATATCGTATCTTCATCGCCTGATATGCCTCAGAATCCCTGTCCACCAATAGCATATAGCTCTGTAGCCTCGAGTACTATTCCACGGATATCTTTAACATTTCGCCCTCTGTCATACCCATCACCATGCTTTCCTGTAGGCACCATGAATCAATTGCCATCTTCCAGCATGTTCTGGAAGATATCTTTTAGCTCCTGTAATTCCTTGTTGTCCGGCGATTCTTTTAACGCTCTCTCAATCTGTGCCAAAGTGAGTCTGACAAAACCCTGAAATTGCTTATTCGTCATTCCCATACGATTCACCCGCTTTCTGGAAACCTTTTTAACAAGTTGCTATATGCTTTCATTATAACGCCTTTTGCTGGAAGTGTAAAGCTTTTTGAACCGGCCTTTCGGAGTGCGGCTCCCGGATCATCAGTCATCCAGTTCATCGGTGAGCCGTTCAATCTCTTCGATGAT
>OFFV01000248.1_pt1 | contig 45562 bp, 36 predicted proteins | sample 1521461 | NCBI WGS metagenome assembly OFFV01 (sample SAMEA3504120, study PRJEB24116) | mouse gut metagenome | biome: mouse gut; feature: mouse-associated habitat; material: faeces | place: Denmark | collected 2011 | reverse complement strand
TAATCACGGAAGCCGTATTTGGCGTCAAAGGTGTAGTCTGCATGGCCGGGCCGGTAACAGTCCGCCAGATTGCCGTAATCCGCAGAGCGCTGGGAGGTGTTGCGGATCAACATGGAGATGGGGGTGCCTGTGGTCCGCCCCTCGAAAATGCCGGAGAGAAGCTCCACCTGATCCGTCTCCCGACGCTGGGTGGTGATGGCGGAGCTGCCGGGTTTTCGCCTGTCCAGATAAGCCTGAATATCCGCCGCCTCCAGGGGCAGTCCTGCCGGACAGCCGTCTACGACGACGCCCAGCGCCGCACCGTGGGATTCTCCCCAGGTTGAGATCTGAAAAATAGTGCCAAAAGATGAGCCTGCCATAATTATTTTCCTTTCTGTCGCTTGTGTTTTGTGATCGGACGCCGGTGATACGTTCTGTTTAACATGTATAAAATGAAGTTTTCTGACAAATTCATGCAGGAAAACCTGCAAGTATTAAATAGTACATGTTATCATATTTTTCGAGTCGAAATAACACAAGTAATTGTTGTTTTCTGTATTTTATCATACCACATCTAGTGTTGGTCTGTATATGGCTAATTTATCGACAATTCAAGGGATTTTGCCGATTTTTTCAGGGAAAATTAACGAGGACAAAGGTCGCGGACAGAGGCATCTGCGTCGTATTTTTCTGTGGATCAAAAAGTGGTAAAAATTTTCAAAAAATTATAAAAGGATTTACATAAAAAAGGTGTACAAATAAATTTTATGTGTTATTATGTTAAATAGCAATTGTATTTTGTATAAAATATAAATTTGACTTGCAAAAGCACAGTAGATCGAGGACCCGATGAAAAAGACATTTCGAGAAAAGATGATTTTGAAATTCAGCGGCATAGCGAAGAAACACAGGAGACTGCATTACCCATGTCTGATCGTACTGTCAGTCGTCCTGGGGATCTATCATATCGGACTTCATTTCAGGACGAATACCAAGCGGTATGCGGGCGTGGCTTTCGTGATTATTTTCTTCATGAGCAGCTGCAGCTTTTCTTTTGCTGTGTTTGCAGAGCGGACAAGTTTCGTCAAAGCACAGGAGGCTTATGGTGCGGTGGTCGGTGACTCGGATGTTTCTCTGGCGGTGGAGGAAGACAAGATTCCCACGGACCAGATCCTGCTCGAGGACGAGGATCTGGATGTCGAATATGATATCGAAGAGGACGCGGAGGGCGTGGATACCTATACGATCGACGATATTCTGGAGAGCAAGCAGCAGCGGCAGGGCGTAGAGGAACAGACACCGCAGGACGGTGAGTATGTGTTTGACAAGACGGACTGGCGGCTTGTGCTGATCAATAAGCAGCATCCGATCCCGGAAGGATACAGTTTCAACTTCGGAACGATCAAGGCCAATATGAAATGCGATGAGCGCATCATAGACGATCTGCTGCTGATGATGCAGGCGGCGAAGGCGGAAGGCATCAACCTGGAGATCTGTTCTCCCTACCGGGATCTGAACCGGCAGGAATTTCTTTTTAATAAGAAGATAAAGAATTACATGGGGCAGGGAATGTCTTATATGGAGGCTTACAAGGTAGCGTCGCAGACAGTCACGGTGCCTGGCGCCAGTGAACATCAGATCGGCTTGGCGCTCGATATTTTCTGCGATACATACAAGTACCTCGACGAAGGGTTCGGGGAGACCGAGGCGGGGATCTGGCTGGCAGCCCATTGTCATGAATACGGATTTACGCTTCGCTATCCGGCGGAGAAGGAATATATCACCAGCATCGAATATGAGCCATGGCATTTCAGATATGTAGGCAGGGAGGCGGCAGCCGTTATGCAGGAGGAAGACATCTGTCTGGAAGAATTCTGGGATAAATACCTGTAGGATGTGGAAGAGACAGAAAGAAAATAGAACAGGAGGCAGTGCGTTTACCGGCGTGCTTTGGGGCGCGGGTAGAGGCATGAAAGATTTGATATGTATCAGATATTAAAGACAGAAGGCAGAGCCAAGCGGGCGCAGCTTGAGACGGTGCACGGCACAATTCAGACGCCGGTGTTTATGAATGTGGGCACGGCGGCGGCGATCAAGGGAGCGGTCTCTACGGAAGATCTGGATGGGATCAAGACACAGGTGGAATTATCCAACACTTACCACCTGCATGTGCGGCCGGGGGATCATATCATCAGGCAGCTTGGCGGTTTACATAAGTTTATGTCCTGGGAGAAACCGATCCTGACGGATTCCGGTGGATTTCAGGTTTTTTCACTGGCGGTACTGCGCAGGATCAAGGAAGAGGGAGTTTACTTTCATTCTCATGTAGACGGGCGCAAAATCTTTATGGGGCCGGAGGAGAGTATGCAGATTCAGTCGAATCTGGCATCTACCATTGCCATGGCTTTTGATGAATGTCCGTCCAGTGTGGCGGACAGAAGATACGTGGAGGCGTCCGTGGCGCGTACCGCCAGATGGCTGGAGCGCTGCCGGCGTGAGATGGACAGATTGAACAGTCTGGAGGATACTATCAATAAGAAGCAGCTTCTTTTTGGTATCAACCAGGGGGCGATTTATGACGATATCCGTATCGACCATGCGAAGCGGATCGCGGAAACAGCCTGCGACGGTTATGCACTGGGCGGTCTGGCGGTGGGAGAGAGTCATGAGCAGATGTATCATGTGATCGAGGAGACGGTGCCTTATCTGCCGCAGGATAAACCAACCTATCTGATGGGGGTAGGAACGCCGGCCAATATACTGGAGGCGGTGGAGCGCGGTGTGGATTTCTTCGACTGTGTGTACCCGACCAGAAACGGCAGGCACGGCCATCTGTATACGAACCATGGCAAGATCAATCTTTTCAATGCGAAATATGAGCTGGATGAGAGGCCCATCGAAGAGGGATGTTCCTGTCCGGCATGCAGACGTTATTCCAAGGCTTACATCAGGCATCTGCTGAAAGCGAAGGAAATGCTCGGCATGAGGCTTTGTGTGCTGCATAACCTGTATTTTTATAACACGATGATGGAAGAGATCCGGCAGGCGCTGGACGAAGGACGTTTTGCGGCTTACAAAAAACAGAAGCTGGACGGGATGACAAACCGTTAAGCACTCGACCACGAAATCGAAAAAATAGGAAAAAGGCTTGTCTTTCGGGTTTTTTAAGTGTATAGTATGCTGTAGATTGCTTAGATCAATATATTTATAACAGTGGAGGAAATCATATGGGATTTTTATTGACAGCGGAACCGGTTGCCGCTGCGGGTGGCGGTATTGTGATGATCTTGTATATCGTGGTCATCGTGGCTTTCATGTATTTTATCATGATCCGTCCGCAGAAGAAGGAGCAGAAGCGTGTGGCTGCGATGCTGGCTGACATGAGCGTTGGTGACTGTGTGCTGACGACCAGCGGTTTTTACGGGATCGTCATTGATATTACGGATGATACGATCATTGTGGAGTTCGGCAGCAACAAGAACTGCCGTATACCGATGCAGAAGTCGGCGGTCGCACAGATAGAGAAATCTGAGACAAATTAAGTTTTGCACAAAAGAGCCTGGTTTTGGTTGCCGGAGCTCTTTTTTTCTGCATATTTAGGACTGTGCATTCACAAAATGTATCAAAATATAAGAAAAGTTAATATTTGGATATTGACAACAGATAAAGAAGAAGGTAAAATCTTAAATTGTGTAAAGGAACAAGTATTGTTCGGAATTAGCAAAAGGAGGAGAAGTACTATGAAAAGGAGATCTTTAAAGTTTATTGCATGTGCAGCGATCATGGCAATGTCATTGTCTGTTACCGCCTGCGGTGGTTCCGATGATGCGGCACCGGCAGCGGAGACAGAGGCAGCTGATGACGCAGCTGAGACAGAGACACCGGCAGAAGACGCAACAGGTGACGACGCAGCTGAGGCTGAGACGGAAACAGAGGCAGAAGATGAGGCTGAGCCTGAGACAGAGGAAACAGAAGACGAAGGCGCTGATACAGCGGCTGCAACAGGTGAGACAGTGGAGAGCCTGCTGAACGATCCTGCGGTAAAGGCACAGTACGAAGAGAAGTTTGCTGAGTATGAGGAGCAGGGTATGACTGTTTCTGTCAGCGCGAAAGGGAATGAACTGATGATGTCTTTGACATTTAAGGATGCTTCCCAGGTTACAGACGAGGTGGGCGAACAGCTTCAGGCAGCTCTGGATGATGATGCGATGGCATCTGTTTTCTCAGGACTGGCAGGCGCGCTTGATTCATCCGTAGGCGGCGAGGCAGGTACATGTACTTATTCTGTATCTTATCTTGATCCCGACGGAAATGTGCTGGCTGAGAAGTCTTACACAGCAAAATAAAAGGATATCATAAGTAAGCAGAAAAGGCGGATCAGCAATGGTTCGTCTTTTTTTCTTGAAATTTGGGGTAGAATGGACTATGATAAATAAGTGATATTCTGACTTTACATATTTATGCAGCTTTTTTGTATAAGATGGTACAGGAATGGCAGGGGCTGTTTTTTGACAGGGCCTGCAGATAGAGTGTCTGTGCCGCAGAAGGGGCAGGCAGGAACAGAAAGGAATAAGAGAGCTATGGAATTAAAGATCACATGTATTCCGGGCGACGGCATCGGTCCGGAGATCGTAGCGGAGGCCAGGAAAGTGCTGGATACTGTGGCGAAGAAGTATGGCCACACGATACACTATACCGATATTCTGATGGGCGGTGCGTCCATTGACGCTTACGGTGTGCCTTTGACGGAAGAAGCAGTGGAGACGGCAAAAAGCGCGGATGCGGTGCTGATGGGTTCTATCGGCGGCAATACCGCCACCTCACCCTGGTATAAGCTGCCGCCGAATTTAAGACCGGAGGCGGGGCTTCTGGCGATCCGCAAGGCTTTGAATCTTTTTGCCAATCTGAGACCGGCCATATTATATGATGAGTTGGTGGACGCGTGCCCGCTGAAAGAAGAGATCTCGGCGGCGGGATTTGACATGATGATCATGCGGGAGCTGACCGGCGGGCTTTATTTCGGGGAGCGGAAGACCACGGAGACAGACGGCGTCAAGACGGCGGTGGATACGCTGGTCTACAATGAGCATGAGATCAGAAGGATCGCGGTCAAAGGCTTCGAGATCGCCAGGAAGCGCCGGAAGAAGGTAACCAGTGTGGACAAGGCGAACGTGCTGGATTCGTCCCGCCTGTGGCGTCAGGTAGTGGAAGAAGTGGCGGCGGACTATCCGGATGTGGCGCTGGAACATATGCTGGTAGATAACTGTGCGATGCAGCTGGTAAAAGATCCGGCACAGTTCGACGTGATCCTGACGGAGAATATGTTCGGGGATATTCTTTCCGATGAGGCGAGTATGGTGACGGGCTCCATCGGTATGCTGGCTTCGGCCTCTTTAAATGATACGAAATTCGGCCTTTATGAGCCGAGTCACGGCTCCGCACCGGATATCGCCGGTCAGGATATCGCCAATCCGATCGCCACGGTACTGTCGGCGGCCATGATGCTGCGGTACAGTTTTGATCTGGACAAAGAGGCCGACGCCATGGAACAGGCCGTAAAGCAGGTCCTGAAAGACGGATACCGCACTGTGGACATTATGTCTGAGGGATGTACGCAGGTGGGGTGCAGACAGATGGGCGATCTTCTTGCACAGCGGATCTGAGCACAGCGGTTTATCCGGAATGCAGGAGCAGGACCGGGGCAGCCGGGGCGCCGGGAAGGGAAGAGACATACTGACATTAAGGAAGGGATTGCATGGAACGAAGAGCTGTTCAAAGAAAACTGGATATTGAGACGGTGGTCTTTCTTCTGTTCTTTCTCTTCATGGCAGGTTATTATGGCTGGCGCATGTTTGCCCTTACGCCCTGGTATGACGAGCTTTATACTTATTATTATTTTATCAGCAGAGGGCCGGTCTATGCGGCCATCCACTGGCCCCTGCCGAACAATCATATTGGCTATTCCGTGCTTTCCGCATGTCTTGGCATATGCGGGAGTCCGGCGGTGGCTCTGAGAGGAATCTCTTATCTGTCCAGTCTGGGCAGTCTGCTTCTTGTCTTTTTGATCGGCAGGAAATGTTTTGGCAGGGGAATCTGCCTTGTGCCGGTGTTCCTCTATGCTGGCATGAAGCTGGTGAACCAGCTGGCGGTACAGGGCAGAGGCTATGCTTTTGTGACCTTCTGCTATCTGGCGGCGTTGTGGGAGCTTCTGCACATTGCGGTGGAGCACCGGGGCAGGGTGAGAGATTATATGATATTCGGGGTCAGCCTGACGGCGGCGCTGTATGCCATACCGAGCAGCGTATATGTGGTGATACCGGTGTGTCTGACCGGCGGGCTTGTGCTGCTTATGCAGGGCGAATATGGACGGCTTGGGCGTCTGATCCTCACTTCGCTGGCGAGCGCTGTTTGTACGGCGGGGCTCTACGGGATTGTATGGCTGGCGATCGGTTCCAATCTGCTGGTGAAGACGGAGGGCAGCGCCTATTATGGCATGGGACATGCCGCGGTCATTCTGCGGGCGCCGTTTGCAGCACTTGGCAGGGGGATCGAGTACATGCTGGCGACCCCTTATATCCAGAGTGTGGGCAGGGAAGGTTTCTTTGGGAAATATGCGGACTGGCTGCGGAGTCTGCTGAATGAATATTATCCGGGCGGTGTTCTGGTGCTGGCGGTATTGCTGCTTCTGTGTGTGGCTGCGGCCGCCTGGCGGATCATAGACAGGCTGCGAAAGAAGGCATACTGGAAAACAGGCGACAGCTTTATGGAGTGTTATCTGGTATGCAGTATCGTGTGCATTCCGTTGCTGCAGATTGTACAAAGTTCGCTGCCGTATTACCGTGTGTTTTCCTTTGCGGGAGTGGTGCCTGCCTTTGCGGCCGCCTGGCTGTTGTGGCTGGCGGGCATGACGGCGGTGCTCCGCCAGCCGCTGGAAGGAGACAGGTACGGGCACCGCTTCCGGAACAGGGAAGCTGTGGAAATATCTGTCTGCCGCAGCGACAGGGATATGCGGTATACTGTGTGTGACGCTGCTGCTCTCAGATTCCTACAGGGCACAGTACGGCGGACGGGAGGCGGCGATAGAAGAGGCCTGTGCACAGATTGACTGGTCGAAGGTGGAGAAAGCTGCCGTGACAGACTGCGATCAGGAATATCTGCTGTTATTTTTGTATGGTATCGGGGAAGAGCGCATAACAGACAGGCCGGAGGAGGCCGATGTGGTGCTGGCTGACCGGTATCTACTGCTGGGGCAGGGGGAAGACAGGCCGGAACTGGACGCGGATGCATGGAAGCTGTATACGACGGGTGATGAATTTAAACAGTTTGTGGAAAAGGCCGGTATGCAGCCGGTTTACGAGAATGACAGATTTGTCCTGTATCAGAAGTAATGTCAATGAATAACGCATGGCATTTAATTAAAGGGATTATGAAGAATAACATGCGTGCAGGAATGGCAGGAAGACAGGAAATACAAAGCATCATAAATATATAGTGTTATTTAAAAATAAAGGAGAGAACTTATGAGAAGCGACAATGTTAAGGCAGGCGTACAGCAGGCGCCGCACAGAAGTCTGTTCAATGCACTGGGATTTACGGAGGAAGAGATGCACAAACCGATGGTCGGTATTGTCAGCTCTTACAATGAGATCGTTCCCGGACATATGAATCTGGATAAGATCGTCGATGCCGTGAAGCTGGGCGTGGCGGAAGCGGGCGGTGTGCCGGTCGTATTTCCGGCGATTGCTGTCTGTGACGGCATTGCCATGGGCCATGTAGGCATGAAGTATTCCCTGGTCACAAGGGATCTGATCGCGGATTCTACGGAATGTATGGCGATGGCGCACCAGTTCGATGCGCTTGTGATGGTGCCCAACTGTGACAAGAATGTTCCCGGGCTTCTGATGGCGGCAGCCAGGATCAATGTACCGACTGTATTCGTATCGGGCGGGCCGATGCTGGCCGGCCATGTGCACGGACAGAAGAGAAGTCTCTCGTCCATGTTCGAGGCGGTGGGTTCCCATGCGGCGGGCACGATGAGCGACGAAGAGCTGCGCGAGTTCGAGGAGAAGACCTGTCCGACCTGCGGTTCCTGTTCCGGCATGTATACGGCCAATTCCATGAACTGCCTGACGGAAGTGCTTGGCATGGGTCTGCGCGGCAACGGCACCATTCCGGCGGTCTATTCCGAGCGGATCAAGCTGGCGAAACATGCGGGCATGGCCGTGATGGCGCTTTTGCAGCAGAATATCAGGCCGCGGGATATCATGACGAAGGAGGCCGTCTTAAATGCACTGACGGTGGATATGGCGCTGGGCTGCTCCACCAATTCCATGCTGCATCTGCCGGCCATCGCGCATGAGATCGGCTTTGACTTCGATATCTCCTTTGCCAATGAGATCAGCGAGAAGACGCCTAATCTCTGTCATCTGGCTCCGGCAGGCCCCACCTACATGGAGGATCTGAATGAGGCAGGCGGTGTCCATGCGGTGATGAAGGAGCTGGCGGATATCGGGCTGTTACATACGGAGTGCATGACCGTGACGGGGGCTACTCTGGGAGAGAATATCAAGAATGCGGTGAACAGGAATCCGGAAGTGATCAGGACCGTGGACAACCCTTACAGTAAGACGGGCGGACTGGCTGTGCTGAAAGGAAATCTGGCGCCGGACGGCAGTGTGGTCAAGCGTTCTGCGGTGGTGGAAGAGATGATGGTACACGAAGGGCCTGCCCGGGTGTTTGAATGCGAGGAAGACGCCATAGCTGCCATCAAGGGCGGTAAGATCGTGGCCGGCGATGTGGTCGTTATCCGTTACGAAGGGCCAAAAGGCGGTCCCGGCATGCGCGAGATGCTGAATCCTACGTCCGCCATTGCAGGCATGGGTCTCGGCTCCAGTGTTGCGCTGATCACGGACGGCAGATTTTCCGGCGCATCCCGCGGCGCATCCATCGGACATGTATCCCCGGAGGCGGCGGTGGGCGGTCCCATCGCGCTGGTGGAGGAAGGCGATATCATCAGCATAGATATCCCGCATATGAAACTGGATATGAAGGTGTCGGAGGAGGAGCTGGCAGCCAGACGGGAGAAATGGCAGCCAAGAGAACCGGAAGTGACGACCGGATATCTGGCAAGATACCGCGAGATGGTGACCAGCGGCAACAGAGGCGCCATTCTGGAGATCGCGGGACATAAGGAACGTAACGTGTAACGGTGCAGGAAGCGGCACCGCTGCCGACAATACAGGAGAGCAGGAGGGAGAAATATGTTATTGACAGGGGCGGAGATCGTTGTGGAATGTCTGAAGGAACAGGGTGTGGATACTGTGTTCGGCTATCCGGGCGGCACGATTCTTAATGTATATGACGCTTTGTATCAACATAGTAATGAAATAAAGCATATTCTTACGTCTCATGAGCAGGGAGCGGCTCATGCGGCGGACGGCTATGCGAGGGCCACCGGCAGAGTAGGAGTCTGTCTGGCGACAAGCGGCCCCGGCGCCACCAATCTGGTGACCGGTATCGCCACGGCTTATATGGATTCCGTGCCGATGGTGGCGATCACCTGCAATGTGGTACTGCCTTCTTTGGGCAAGGACTCCTTTCAGGAGGTGGACATTGCCGGAATCACCATGCCGATCACGAAGCATAATTATATTGTAAAGGATGTGAACATTCTTGCGGATACTCTGCGCAGGGCTTTTGCCATTGCCGGAAGCGGAAGGCCGGGGCCGGTGCTTGTGGACATCACCAAGGATGTGACATCCAACAGCTGTGAATTCGAGAAAAAGGAACCGGAAACAGTGTATGTGCCTTCCCGGTATACGGAAGAAGAACTGCAGGAAGCGCTGTCACTTCTGCGGGATGCGAAGAAGCCCTTTGTCTATGTGGGCGGCGGCGCGGTCATCTCAGGCGCCTACAAAGAAGTGCGGGCGTTCGCAGAGAAGATGGATACACCTGTCTGTGATACGCTTATGGGCAAGGGTGTGTTCGACGGCCATGACGCGCGTTATACGGGCATGATCGGTATGCACGGCACGAAGGTTTCCAATTTCGGCGTCAGCGAGTGCGACCTGCTGATCGCGATGGGGGCCAGATTCTCCGACCGTGTGGTGGGTAATCCGAAGAAATTCGCGGAACATGCCAAAATACTGCACATTGATATCGACGATGCGGAGATCAACAAGAACATCCGCACGGATGTCTCGCTGGTGGGAGACCTGAAAGAAGTACTGGAGAAGATCAACGGGCAGCTGGAACAGCAGCAGCACACGGAGTGGATGCAGCATATCGCCGAATTGAAGGCGTCGTATCCGCTGAATTATGACAAGACAGCGCTGTCCTGTCCGTATATCATCGAGGAGATCGACAGGATCACAGAAGGCGAAGCGGTGATCACAACGGATGTGGGACAGCATCAGATGTGGGCGGCACAGTACTATAAGTATTCCAGGCCCCGTACACTGCTTTCTTCCGGCGGTCTGGGCACTATGGGGTATGGCCTTGGCGCCTGCCTGGGGGCGAAGATGGGGCGGCCTGATAAAGTCTGCATCAATATCGCGGGGGACGGCTGCTTTAGAATGAACATGAATGAGCTGGCGACGGCGAGCCGTTACGATATTCCGATCATACAGGTGGTAATCAACAACCATGTACTCGGTATGGTAAGGCAGTGGCAGACCCTTTTCTATGGCAAAAGATATTCCCAGACGATCCTGCAGGATAAGGTGGATTTCTGCAAAGTGGCGGAGGGCCTGGGCTGTGAAGCGATCCGGGTGACGAAGAAGGAAGAAGTGGCGCCGGCCATCGAGAAGGCGCTGCGCTTAAAGAAACCTGTACTGATCGATTGCCTGATCCCGGAGGATGACAAAGTATTTCCGATGGTGCCCGCGGGTGCGGCGATCACGGAAGCCTTCGATGCGCTGGATCTGGCCGCAGCGAACAGGTAAAGAGAAGTACGGAAGAAAACTGAGTATAAGGTGACTGGAAACGTCTTATGAGTAAAAGATTCGTAAAACATGCAGCAATCATTTTATGCATGATTCTGGTCAGTCTGATGGGAACCTACATCGGACTGGCCATTTACTACCATAACGCCTTTGCCTACGGCACCTGGATCAACGGCGTCTACTGTACCGGAAAGAGCATCGGGGATGTGAACAGCGAACTGGTGAAGGACTTTTCCTACGAGGGCCTTACGATTCTGGATAAGGACGGGAATACCTACGAAATTGCGGCGGATAAGATCGGTTATCAGTTTGACTTCGTGAAGGCGCTGGAGATCTACCAGAAGCAGCAGAACGCCTGGATGTGGATCGACAGCCTTTTTCATGGGGAAAATACGCAGCTGGTGCCGGTCGTTTCCTATGACAGGCAGGCGCTGGAGCAGATTCTGGCGCAGCTTCCTTTCCTGAGCGACGAAAGGCAGCATACAGAGGAAGAACGGCAGGTGGCCATTATCAAGACCGGGCAGGGATATGAGCTGGTGAATGAGCGGGTGGATGTCCTGTCGGTGGAGGAGGCCGAGGCGGCGATCGTGCGTGCGGTGGAGGAGTCCCGCAGTGAGGTTTCTTTGACGGAGGAAGGCTGTTATCATGATCTGGAGCTGACTGCCCGGATGAAGGATACGCTGGCGCTGTGGGAGAAGGTGAACGCCTTTCAGCAGTGTGGGATCGTCTATCAGATGGGAGAAGAACAGGTTCCGGTGGATGCGGCGGTGGTCTGCGACTGGATTGCATTGAATGAGGACGGCAGTTTCGCGCTGGATGAGCAGAATGCTCTGCAGCTGCGGGAAAATGCGGTGGAGGAATTTATCGACAGACTGGCGGATGAGTATGACACGGTGGGCGCCAGCCGGCAGTTTCGGGCGACCAGAGGGGAGACGGTCACCGTGGAGGGCGGCATATACGGCAACAAGCTGGACCGGAAAGCGGAAGTGAAGTATCTTAAAGAGGCATTTCAGGACGGCAGACGGGAGACGCACGAGCCGGCCTATACACAGATGGCATGGAAGCAGGGCAAAGATGATATCGGCGGCACTTATGTCGAGGTGGACATGGGAGAGCAGATGATGTATTACTATGTGGACGGCGTACAGAAGCTGAGCACCCCTGTCGTGACGGGCAATACCTCGCGCAGGATGGGGACGCCTTCCGGGGTCAACTATGTGTATCTGAAACAGCGTAACCGTGTTCTGCGCGGACCAGGCTATGCGTCTCCGGTGGATTTCTGGATGCCGGTCAAGGGCGGGATCGGGATTCATGACGCTTCCTGGCGCAGCAGGTACGGCGGGACGATCTACCAGACCAACGGGTCTCATGGGTGTATCAATACGCCGCGGGATGTGATGGTGGAGCTGTATGACAGCGTGGAAGTAGGGACGCCGGTCGTGATGTTCTATTAGGAAAAATTGTGATCAGGAAAAACTGTTGTCAGGAAAAATTTAACGTTTTAATTGACTAAAGTGCTGTTTGAGGGTACAATGGGGTTTGTTTAGAGTATGTGAGGAAAGAAAGAGGAGAGGAAAATGTCCAGAGTATACAATTTTTCGGCGGGTCCTGCGGTGCTGCCGGAGGAAGTGCTGCGGGAAGCCGCGGAGGAGATGTTGGATTATAAGGGAACCGGCATGTCGGTGATGGAGATGAGCCACCGGTCGAAAGCCTATGATACGATCATCAAGGAGGCGGAGGCGGATCTGCGCACATTGTTAAAGATCCCTGATAACTATAAGGTACTGTTTCTGCAGGGCGGCGCCAGTCTGGTGTTTGCTTCCGTGCCGATGAACCTGATGAAAAACCGCAAAGCAGGGTACATACTGACGGGACAGTGGGCGAAGAAAGCGTTTGCGGAGGCAAAGATCTACGGCGAGGCCGTTGCGCTTGCGTCCTCGGCGGATCAGACTTTTTCCTATATTCCGGATTGTTCTGACCTGCCGGTTACGGAGGATATGGACTATGTCTATATCTGTGAGAACAATACGATTTACGGGACGAAGTTTCACAGTCTGCCGGATACGAAGGGGAAGATCCTCGTGTCCGATGTTTCTTCCTGCTTCCTGTCGGAGCCGATGGATATTGGGGCTTACGGCATGGTTTATGCCGGTGTGCAGAAGAATGTAGGGCCTGCGGGCGTGCAGATCGTGATCATCAGAGAGGATCTGCTGACGGATGATGTACTGCCGGGAACCCCTACCATGATGAAATATAAAGTCCATGCGGACAATGAATCCCTGTACAATACGCCGCCCTGCTACGGTATCTATATCTGCGGCAAGGTATTCAAGTGGCTGTTGAAGAATGGCGGTCTGGAGGCCATGAAAGAGATCAATGAGAAGAAGGCTGCCATCTTATATGATTTCCTCGACGAGAGCAGTCTGTTTCAAGGCACGGTCAGGAAAGAGGACCGCTCTTTGATGAATGTGCCCTTCGTGACAGGCAGCGAGGAGCTGGATGCGCAGTTTATCAAGGAGGCGACGGCTGCCGGGTTCGTGAATCTGAAAGGCCACCGCACGGTAGGCGGTATGCGCGCCAGCATCTACAATGCCATGCCGATGGAAGGCGTGGAGAAGCTGGTCGCTTTCATGAAGGAATTTGAAGAGAAAAATCGTCAGTAAGCCGGGTTGGCGGCGCTGTTAAAGAAAAGAGGATGTACGGATGTTTAAATATCATTGCTTGAATCCCATTGCGGGAGTCGGTCTGGAGAAATTCACGGACCGGTACGAGAAGACAGATAAAGTGGAAGAAGCCGACGGTATTCTGGTCAGGAGTGCCGCAATGCATGACATGGAGCTGCCGGAGAACCTGCTGGCGATCGCCCGGGCAGGGGCAGGCGTGAACAACATTCCGCTGGACAAATGTGCCCAGAAGGGAATCGTCGTCTTCAACACGCCGGGCGCCAATGCCAACGGCGTTAAGGAGCTTGTGATCGCCGGGATGCTGCTGGCTTCCCGCGACGTGGTGGGCGGCATCGAGTGGGTCAAAGAGAACCAGAATGATGAGAATGTAGGCAAGAACGCCGAGAAGGCGAAGAAGAATTTCGCCGGTACGGAGATCGAAGGCAAGAAGCTGGGTATCGTGGGCCTGGGCGCGATCGGCGTCAGGGTGGCCAACGTGGCAAAGCATCTGGGCATGGAAGTGTACGGATATGATCCTTATGTATCCGTAGACGCGGCATGGAATCTGAGCCGTGACGTGAAGCATGTGCTGCATGTGGAAGAGATTTATGAGGAATGTGATTATATCACGATCCACGTGCCGTTGATGGATGCCACCAGAGGCATGGTGGGCAAAGAAGCCATCGACAGAATGAAGGACGGGGTGATCCTGTTAAACTTCGCCAGAGATCTGCTGGTGGACGAACAGGCTGTGCTGGACGGCATCAGGGCCGGTAAGATCCGCAGATATGTAACGGATTTCCCCAATGCCGTTACGGCCGGACAGGAGGGCTGTATCGTTATCCCGCATCTGGGCGCTTCCACGGAGGAATCCGAGGATAACTGTGCGGTGATGGCAGTCAAGGAATTAAAGAATTATCTGGAAAACGGTAATATCATCAACAGCGTCAATTATCCGCAGTGTGATATGGGCGTCTGTGCGCAGGCGGGACGTGTGGCGATCTTCCATGAGAACAAGGCCAATATGATCACGAAGTTTACGGCCTGCTTCGGCGATATCGGCATCAATATCTCTGATATGACGAATAAGTCTAAAGGAGACGTGGCGTACACCATGCTGGATATCGAGACACCGGCTTCCGGGGAGATCATCGAGAAGCTGCAGTCCATCAACGGCGTATTCCGGGTGAGAGTGGTGAAATGACCGGTCAGGCTGGATTTGATACAATAAGGTAAGGAGAAAGGCTGCCGCAGCATACCGGGATGACCGGGAGCTGTGGCAGCCTTTTACAGGCGGGGCTGCCGCCTGTTTCAGTTGAGACGGTTGGCAATCCGGGAGAAATCCGCACCTTCATCTTCGTCCAGCGTGGCCTGCAGCTGGTTCTCCGCTTCCACGGAGGCTTCGCTTGCCAGATCCATATAAAGGATGAAGATATCCTCGACGGATACGCCCTTTTCGGCGGCAATCTCTTCCATCACCGGCTTCAGCGCTTCCAGCTGAAAGGAAATCCTTGTCTTCTGCGGATCAATGTCTGCCAGGGCCGTTTCGGCATAGGCGTTGATGCGGTCTAATATTTTCTTGTTTTCAGGTGTCATACTCTGCACTTCCTTTCCTGGTCTATCAAATAAAGTAATTCCTTTTATCCGATGTTATATTCCGTAACAGAGAAGCCGAAGGCTGAACTGTTACTCCTGTTGTTATATTTTAACACTTCGCGCTTGTACTGCATAGCCTAATTTGCTAAAATAAAATATAGTATATCCGGTCATGGATAAGAGCGGATAACGGACAGGAGACAGCATGGCAGATATCAAACCTTTTCGGGCGGTCAGGCCCAGAGCGGATCTGGCCGGACGGATCGCTGCATTGCCGTATGATGTATACAGCAGAAGGGAAGCCTATGAGAAAGTGCAGGGCGACGACTGCAGTTTTCTGCGGATAGACAGGCCGGAGACACAGTTTCCGGAAGCCTTTGACATGTACGCGCCGGAAGTCTATGAGAAAGCCAGACAGATGCTTTACGGGATGATCCGGGATGGACTTTTTATCACGGAGGAGAAGGAAGCATATTATGTCTATGAGCTGGTGATGGACGGGCGTTCCCAGGTGGGGATCGGGGCCTGTGCCTCGGTGGACGACTACGAAAGCAGGGTGATCAGGAAACATGAGAATACCCGGGCGGAGAAGGAGGCGGACCGCATCCGCCATGTGGATGTGTGCAGTGCCCAGACCGGACCCATCTTTCTGGCATACCGCCGGCGGGAAGGGATAGAGGAAGTGGTGCGCGAGGCGATGCGAGGCCGTCCGGTCTACGACTTTACGGCAGAAGACGGTGTTACCCACAGGCTGTGGGTCATTGACGGGGTGGAAGCGGTGGCGCGTATCCGGCGGGAGTTTGCGCAGGTGGATGCCATCTATATCGCGGACGGGCATCACAGATGTGCCTCCGCAGTCCGGGTTTCCCAGCAGCGGAGGGCAGCGCACCCTGCGCATACGGGCGCGGAAGAATTCAACTATTTTCTTTCGGTGCTGTTTCCGGACGACCAGCTGATGATCATGGATTATAACAGAGTCGTGCGGTCACTGAACGGTCATTCGGAGGCAGAATTCCTCGACCGGCTGCGGCAGGTCTGCGATGTGCGTCTGGTGGGGGAGGAACCCTGCAGGCCGCGGCGCAAAGGAGAGATTGGCATGTATCTGAAGGACGCCTGGTATCTTCTGACCATTGGGGCAGAACGGTATGGCGAAGATCCGGTGGAATCTCTGGATGTGACGATCCTGCAGCGGGATATTCTGGAGCCGATCCTGGGTATCAAAGATCCCAAGGTGGATGAGCGGATCGACTTCGTGGGCGGCATCCGGGGTATGGAAGAGCTTGTCAGGCGGGTCCACACGGACGCGGCGGCGGCCTTCGCCATGTATCCGACAAATATCCATGAGCTGTTTGCAGTGTCCGACGCTGGGAAACTGATGCCGCCCAAATCCACGTGGTTTGAGCCGAAGCTGCGCAGCGGCATTTTGATTCATACAATAGAAGAATGAGGGAGGGTATTATGAACAAGAGACTATATAAACTGATGAACTGGCCGGTGATCGAGGGGATCGTCTACTCGGAGGCCGATGACCCGCATGCGACGCTGGGCGCCCATGTGGTGGGGAACTCCGTACTCGTGCAGACTTTTCAGCCCGGCGCCGAGAGCGTGCGTCTGCAGCTTACTGAGGGGGATATGAGTTATAAGATGGATCTGGCCGATGAAGAAGGCTATTTCGCGGCACTGCTGCCGGGAAAAAAGATTCCGGACTATGAGTATGTAGTGGAGTACCGGGACGGTTCTCTGAAAAAGGTGAAGGACGCCTACAATTTTGCGCCCCAGATCACAAAAGAAGACACAGAGAAATTCAACGCCGGCATTCACTATATGGTCTATGAGAAGCTGGGGGCACATCCCATGAAGGTGGACGGTGTGGACGGTGTTCTGTTCGCCGTATGGGCGCCCAATGCCCTGCGGGCCAGCGTGGTGGGAGATTTTAACGGCTGGGACGGAAGAGTCCACCAGATGAGGCGGCTCTGGGATTCCGGCGTTTTCGAGATATTCATTCCGGATGTGAAGCCGGGAGAATGCTATAAATTCGAGATCAAGGCGAAGGGCGGCCTGACCTTTATGAAGGCGGATCCCTATGCCTTCGGACAGCAGCTGCGCCCGGACAGCGCTTCCGTGGTCAGGGAGATCAACGGCTTCAAGTGGACGGACAGCAAGTGGATGAAGAGCCGGGCCGGCCTGCAGGCTGTGGACAGGCCCATCAATGTGTATGAGATCTATCTTGGATCTTTTGCCAAACCGGAAGACGGGAGAGAGTTCTATAATTACCGGGAGCTGGCGCCGAAGATCATCGAGTATGTCAAGAAGATGGGCTATACCCATATCGAGCTGATGCCCGTGATGGAACATCCTTTTGACGCTTCCTGGGGGTATCAGGTGATCGGGTATTATGCACCCACTTCGCGGTACGGCACAGCGGAAGATTTCATGTATTTTATGAACGAGATGCACAAGGCGGGCATCGGCGTTATTCTGGACTGGGTACCGGCGCATTTCCCGCGGGATACCTACGGACTGTCCGGTTTCGACGGAACATGCCTGTACGAGCACCAGGATCCGCGGCAGGGATCTCACCCGCACTGGGGGACGCTGATCTATAACTACGGCCGGCCAGAGGTGCGCAATTACCTGATCGCCAACGCCCTGTACTGGGTGGAGCAGTATCACGCCGACGGTATCCGCATCGACGCCGTGGCATCCATGCTGTATCTGGATTACGGTAAGAAGGACGGAGAGTGGGTTGCCAATCTGTACGGCGGCAATGAGAATCTGGAAGCGGTGGAATTTTTGAAGCATCTGAATTCCATTATGAAAAAGCGCAATAAAGGTGTGCTCATGATCGCCGAGGAATCCACGGCCTGGCCGAAGATCACGGGGGATCTGGAAGACGACGGCCTGGGATTTGATCTGAAATGGAACATGGGCTTTATGAACGACTATCTGGATTATATCAAGACGGATCCCTATTTCCGTTCCGGACGGCACAATGAGCTGACATTCAGCATGATCTATGCCTACAGCGAGAAATTCATGCTGGTGTTCTCCCATGACGAGGTGGTGCACGGGAAGGCTTCCCTGATCGGCAAGATGCCCGGGGAGCGGGCCGACCAGTTCGCCAATATGCGCCTGACTTATGCCTACCATATGACGCATCCCGGCAAGAAATTAATTTTTATGGGACAGGATATCGGTGAGTATAAGGAGTTCTCCGAGGAGAGAGAGACGGAGTGGGGACTTTTGCAGTATGAGGAACATGCGAAGCTCAACCGTCTGGCGGCGGATATGAATAAGCTGTATGCGTCCAGCCCGGCGCTGTATGCCAAAGATATGTCCAGAGACGGTTTCGAGTGGATCAACTGCATCACGCCCAATGCCTGTATGCTGTCCTACCTGCGCAAAGCCGATAAGATAGAAGAGACGCTGGTGGTGGTGGCCAATTTTGCCAACGCGAAGCAGTCCTTCCGGGTCGGTGTGCCTTACGAAGGAAAATATCAGGAAATATTGAATACGGATGCCAGGATCTACGGCGGAAGCGGTACGGTCAATCAAGGTGTCTGCGATACCATCGAGACGGAGTGGGACGGCAAGCCCTATGCCATTGATATGGTGAGCGCGCCGCTGTCTGTCTGCATTTTCTCCTATACGCCTTATACGCCGGCGGAGAAGGCAGAGATTGAGCAAAAACGTGCCGAAGAGTTACGGAAAGCCAAAGAGGCAGAGGAGCGCAGACTGGCGAAGGAAGAGGCGGAGTCCATAGCGCAGGAAGCGGCGGAAGCAAAGCGGATGGCGAAGCTGGCGGCCGAGGAAGCGAAGAAGAGAGCCAGAGAAGCGGAAGAGATGTTAAAGAAGGCACAGGAGGCCGAGGTCAGGCTGCAGAAGATCCTGGAGGCACAGGAGAAAGAAGCGGCCAGGAAAGTGGCTGCCTCTCAGAAAGAAGCAGCGGTAAAGAAAGCCCCTGTGAAGAGGGGAGCCGTCAGGAAAGAGTCCGCAGGGGATGACACGGCAAAAGAGGAGTCCGCGGAGAAAAAGGACGCCGGAAAGAAGGCTGTGAGAAAGGCTCCGGTTAAGAAGAAATAGGAGATAAGTGAATGGGAGAGCACGCAGCAGGATTGGAGCAGATCGCGCAGGAAGAGATTGATGTAGGATTGATACAGGCATATGTGCAGCAGCTGCCGGATAAGGCGCTGCGGTTCGGTATCCGGGTGCTGCTGGCGCTGGTGGTCTTTTTCATCGGTGTGCAGGTGATCAAGCTGGTGCGCAGGATCGTCCGCCGTTCTTTGAAGCGGGGCAATGCGGATATCGGTGTTTCGCAGTTTCTGGATTCCTTTATCAAGACGGTGCTGTATATCCTGCTTCTGTTCATGATCGCTTCCGGTTTCGGACTGGATGCCACCAGTGTGGTGGCGCTTCTGGGTTCGGCCGGTGTGGCGATCGGTCTGGCGATACAGGGGAGTCTGTCCAACTTTGCCGGCGGGGTGCTGATCCTGCTGCTGAAACCGTTCCGGGTGGATGATTATATCAAAGTAGACAATGACGGCCATGAGGGCACGGTGAAAGAGATACAGCTGTTTTACACGAAACTTTCTACGCCCAATAACCATGTGGTCATTATCCCCAACGGCACCTTGTCCAATTCCAGCATTTTGAATATGAGCACGCTGACAGAGCGGCGGATGGATATTCCGGTGGGGATCTCCTACGATGCCGACATAAGACAGGCCAGAGAAGTCATCATGAAGGTGCTGGAGGAGGACGAGGCGGTCCTTGCCACAAAGGACCGCAGAGTGTTCGTGGATGCGCTGGCGGACAGCGGCGTGAATCTCAATGTGCGCTGCTGGGCGGACAATGAAACGTACTGGGAATGCAAGTGGCGGATCACGGAGAAGATCAAGTATGCGCTGGATGAGGCGGGGATCGCCATACCGTATCCGCAGCTGGATGTGCATATAGCGCCGCCGGGGGATGGTGCCGGAAAATAATTTTTAAAAAATTATTCATTTTCTTCTTGCAAAAAGGACAGGAAATCAGTATAATAGTTCTTGTTGCAGGAACATGCTGGAATAGCGCAGTCGGTAGCGCAACTGATTCGTAATCAGTAGGTCGAGGGTTCGAGTCCCTTTTCCAGCTTTACGGGGAATACTTTATGAAATATATCAGAGAGGATGATATATTTTGTAAAGTATTTTAAATTGTATCAGACTGTATACTGCGGGAAAGAATATGGAAAGTATAAAAGAATAGAGAAAAACAGGAAAGCAAAATGAAATCAGGGAACAGGTAGTTTGGGTGGAAGTCTGTGAAGATGGCTTGCACCCTTGTTTTTTGGTTGTTTTGGCGTGAGTTGTTTTCAGGGGAGGAGCAGGATGAAGTATATCTGTCTGGGCGGGAGTTCAGAAGAGCAGGAGGCGTTGCAGCAGGAGTATAAGGCGGCGGCCCGGTGGGGTGAGGTGCGGCTGGGAGAGCGGCATCTGTTTTACCGGTATTTTATCAGGGTCAGGTATGTCTCTTATGATGCGGTGCGGAAAGCCTATCTGCGGGAGGAAAGCGGTGAGAGCGGCGAATTTCTGTTAAAGGAATTCTATCTGATGTTGGAGACGGCCGACAAGGCGCTCCATAAACTGCGGATGGAGCGGGAGGTCAACGCCCGGTCGGTGCTGGCGTATCTGGAAGAAAACCATAAATATGTCAAGATCGGGTTTGAGCGGCCCGACAAAGCAAAATAAAAGGTGGGAGTCTTACGGATCTTGCTGAAAATACTGAAAAATAATAGAATGGAATCATAAAACGATATACAATACCTTGACAGCATAGAAAAGGGTGATACAATATATAGTATGCGTAATGCGTTTGTATCATATATCATGTAGTTTGGAAGAGTGAAAGGAAATGGGTGGGGTTTCGTAAATGAAGATTATTAAAAGAAGCGGTGCGGAAGTGGCTTTTGACCTGGAGAAGATCATAGCGGCGATCTGTAAGGCAAATAACAGTGTGAAGACGGAAGAGAAGCTGACAGATATTGAGATTGACGAGATTGCCGAGGTGGTGGCTGCAAGCTGTGAGGACATGAAGCGTTCTCCCAGCGTGGAAGAGATCCAGGATCTGGTGGAGAACCAGCTGATGAAATACCGCGCTTATACGATGGCGAGGAACTATATCACCTATCGTTATAAAAGGGCACTTGTCAGGAAATCGAATTCGACGGACGAACAGATCTTAAGTCTGCTGGAGTGTAACAATGAGGAAGTAAAACAGGAGAATTCCAATAAGAATCCGACAGTCAACAGCGTGCAGCGCGATTATATGGCGGGCGAAGTGAGTAAGGATATCACGAAGCGTTTCCTGCTGCCGCCGGATATCGTGGAGGCTCATGAGAAAGGGATCATCCATTTTCATGATGCGGATTATTTTGCCCAGCATATGCACAACTGCTGTCTGGTCAACCTGGAGGATATGCTGCAGAATGGTACGGTGGTCAGTGAGACGATGATCGATACGCCGAAGAGCTTTTCCACGGCCTGCAATGTGGCCACACAGAGTATCGCCCAGATTGCCAGCTGTCAGTACGGCGGACAGAGTATCTCGCTCTCTCATCTGGCGCCTTTTGTGGAGGTGAGCCGGGCGAAATTCCGCAGGGAAGTGCGAAGAGAGATGGAGGCGGCAGGGATCGAAGCCTCTGAGGAACAGATTGAACAGATTGCAGAGAGCCGGGTAAAAGACGAGATCAAGAGAGGCGTGCAGATCATCCAGTATCAGGTCATCACCCTGATGACGACTAACGGGCAGGCGCCTTTTATCACGGTATTCATGTATATTGACGAGGTGCCGGAGGGACGGCTGCGGGACGATCTGGCGATGATCATCGAGGAGATGCTGAATCAGCGGATCCAGGGGGTAAAGAATGAAAAAGGAGTCTATATCACCCCGGCGTTTCCGAAGCTGATCTATGTGCTGGAGGAGGACAATATCCGCGAGGGCACGAAATACTGGTATCTGACGAAGCTGGCGGCACAGTGTACCGCCAAACGCATGGTGCCGGATTATATTTCGGAGAAGATCATGAAAAAGCTCAAAGACGGCAACTGCTATACCTGTATGGGATGCCGTTCTTTTCTCACGGTCTATCACGACGAGGAGGACAGGCCGAAGTTCTACGGCAGGTTCAATCAGGGAGTGGTCACTCTGAATCTGGTAGATGTGGCGTGTTCTTCCGGAAAAGATATGCATAAGTTCTGGGAGATCATGGATGAGCGGCTGGAGCTTTGCCGGCGGGCGCTTATGTGCCGTCACAACCGGTTAAAAGGAACGCCCTCTGACGTAGCGCCGATCCTCTGGCAGAATGGCGCGCTGGCAAGGCTTAAGAAGGGAGAGAAGATTGACAGACTTCTCTACAACGGGTATTCTACCATATCGCTGGGCTATGCCGGCCTGTGCGAGTGTGTCCGCTATATGACCGGGAAGAGTCATACGGACCCGGAGGCTACGCCTTTTGCGCTCAAAGTCATGCAGTATCTGAACAATGCCTGCAAAGAGTGGCGGGAGGAGACGAATATTGATTTCAGCCTGTACGGTACGCCGCTGGAGTCCACAACCTATAAGTTTGCGAAATGCCTGCAGAACCGTTTCGGCATGATCGAGGGCGTGACGGACAGAAATTATATTACGAACAGTTATCATGTGCATGTGACAGAGGATATCAATGCTTTTGACAAGCTGAAATTCGAGTCCCAGTTCCAGGAGCTGTCTCCGGGTGGCGCGATCAGCTATGTGGAAGTGCCAAATATGGAGAACAATCTGGAGGCGGTGCTCTCTGTGATGCAGTATATTTATGATAATATCATGTATGCGGAGTTGAACACCAAGAGTGACTACTGTCAGGTATGCGATTATCACGGAGAGATTCAGATCGTTACGGATACACATGGCAAACTTGTCTGGAAATGCCCTAACTGTGGCAATACGGATCAGAATAAGATGAATGTGGCGAGACGGACCTGCGGTTATATCGGGACACAGTTCTGGAATCAGGGACGCACGCAGGAGATCAAGGAGCGGGTGCTGCATCTATGAACTATTCCGAGATCAAGAATTGTGATATTGCCAATGGCCCCGGCGTGCGGGTAACGCTTTTTGTCAGCGGGTGTACGCATCATTGTGTGGGTTGTTTTAATGAGATGACGTGGGATTTCGAGTATGGGATGCCTTTCGATGCGGCGGCGCAGGAGCGGTTGCTGTCCCTTTTGCAGCCTGACTATATCGCCGGCCTTACGTTGCTGGGCGGAGAACCGCTTGAGTACGTGAACTGGCGGGGATTGCTGCCTTTTTTGAAAAAGGTAAAGGCCCACTGTCCGAAGAAAGATATCTGGTGCTATTCGGGGTATCGCTTTGAGGAGGATATTCTGGGACGCTTCTGCGGACAGTGGGAGGAAATGCGGGAATTTCTGGCCTGTATTGATGTGCTGGTGGACGGGGAGTTTGTTCTGGAGCAGAAGGACATCAGCCTGCGGTTTAGAGGATCAGCAAACCAGAGGATCATTCTGGTGCAGGAATCGCTGGCACGCGGGGAAACTGTGCTGTGGCAGGGAATAAGATAGTAAAATGAGATAATAATGGGATAGCGATGATATAACCATGAGATAACAAGATAACAATAAGAAGAGAAACAGAAGCATAAAGAAAGAGATGAAAGCAGGCTGCAGAGCCTGCTTTTGCTATGTGATGATATGTATGTACTGTAAAAAAATATTGAAAATGCTATTGAAAATAGCATTTTGAGAGAGTAGAATATAGTGATGTATATAAGAGGAGACAGGGAGAGGAAAAGAGGGCTATGTTAACCAAAGAGAGTGTGTGGAGAAAGTGGAGAGCGATATTCGGAGTGGTGATCCTTCTGGTCTGTTTGACGACGATGCCTGCACAGGCGCAGGAAGCGGGATTGGAACAGTCACGGTTGGGAGAAGTGTTGGAGCTGGCAGCAGAACAGACACAACAGGGAGAAGTTTCGGAGTCGACGGAGGAGCAGGGAACAGACAGCGCCGATATTACAGAGGTCAGCCGTTTTATGACGGCCGAGGGAGAAATCGAGGCCAAGGCATCTCCCAGAGAGGATGCGGAGACGGTGATCCGTTATCAGAGCGGAGACAAGATCTATGTGACCGGAGAACTGGCAGACGGCTGGTGCCGGGTCAGGTATCAGGATCTGACAGGGTATATTCGGCCGGCACAGGCGGCGGAGATAGAAAGAGATGTGGAAGCGCTGGATGATGAATTTGCAGCCGCGGAATCAGAAGGAAAACTTGTGGTGGAGGAAGTGGAGCGACAGAGGACCGAGACAAAGCGCTCCAGGATATGGGGTGCAGTGATCCTGCTGCTTGTAGCGGGTATATTTGTGACAGGCATTTTTTCTGTTGTGCGGAGCAGGAGGACAGAGGACACAGAGCAATGAAACTCTTACATAAAATGAATCAGCTGTTCAACACCTGTCTGATTGAGAAGAATCCGGTCATTGTCGGGGAGATGATGCGCCATAACCGGAGGTATGGACGGATCAACGACCGCAGGGCAAGGGCCGGACTCGTTCTGGGACTTTTTTTTAAGTATGGTGTTTTGCATAGAGATCCGCTGCAGGAATTTGAACGGCAGACCAGCAGCATATCTTTTCCGGAGTCCGGAGACTGCGGCCAGATTTCGCCTGAGGAAATACGGAAAAAAACGGAGAGCGTGGAAACCGTAGTTTTTGACGCATGGGGCGTACTGCTTGTTATGGGACTGGAGACATACCAGCTGCGGGCGATGGCGGAGTGTGAATTGCTGGCACTGGGCAGTGCGGAACGAGAAGAAGGGGGAGCCTGGGAACAGGAGAAATATCGGTCTGTGGCAGAAGATTTTGTCATAGACAACCCTTTTATGCATGCAGTGTGGGATGCGCTGCAGGCAGAGGGAAAGAAGCTGCTCATCTGTAATAATTCCGGCTGTGATGACAGGTTTGTGGAGGCGGTTCTGCGGCGGCATGGGTACCAGGGAGAGCTGACCGGTGACAGTGGGGCGCTTTGCCATATCACAAATGACGCAAAGTCTGACAGGGATATCGTCTATCAGGAGGTGAACCAGGCAGGAGGCAGATACCGCACCTGTTATGAGTACAATGCCGTGACAAATCTGGCAGACAGGATCGTCAACCTGCTGCTGCATGGAGACGGCAGAAAAAAGTCGCCGTTCTATGAGTACGGCGTGGTCTGTGGCGGTATTCTTACCTGCGGATTCTGTCACTGGCTGAATGAACTGGCGGACAGAAAGAAGACAGACCTGTTTTTGTTCGTGGCCCGTGACGGGGCGATCCTGCAAAAGATTTATCGGGAACATTATGGGATACATGCGTCGGCATATTTGCTCTTTTCACGTTTTGCATCCTTTGAGCTGATATTTGAAGATCATCCACAGGAGTATATCGAGAAGAATATCAGGCCGCGGCTGGATCGTCGGGGGTGTGACAATTCTATGGCCGGAATCCTGAAAGAATGCGGGCTGGAGTTTCTGCTGTGCCGTCTGCCGGAAGGGGGAATGGCGGAATCAGATATATTGTGTCAGGACAATTATGGACAGTTCAAAGACTGGCTGCTGCGGTATCATAAGCAGATAACGGAGCATTTTCAAGAGTCCTGCGTGGCGGCCGAACAGTACTATAGAAAGGTGTGCCGGGGACACCGGAATATCTGCGTGGTGGATCTGGGCTGGCACGGGAAGTCGATCGTCTATCTGAAATATTTTATGGAAAGAAAATGTGCCATGGATGTATGTGTGACAGGTGCGATGATCGGCGCCTGTGACGATGTGGTCACACAGAACTATATCCGGAAAGGCCTGATTGACACGTATGCGTTTGAGAGCGACAGATGGAGGTCGCAGGGCAGCAGGAACGGAATGAAGATGGGATACAGGGAGACCATCTGCACAGAAGCCCTTTTTTCTTCGTCTGCGGATACCCTGCTGCGGTATGGACTCGGAGAGGAAAGGCAGACGGTCTTTTATTATGGAAAAAAGAATGAAAACGCAGAGACGGTTCGTGAGATTCATCGGGGGATTGAAGATTTTGCGGGAATCTTTGCCCGGATCCAGAAACGGTACGGACTGCGCGTAACACCTCGGGACGCCTATACGCCTTTGTCCTGTAAGATGAAGGACAGGCGTTTTCTTAACTGGCTCTATGAGCACTACCGTGAGGAGACAGGGGCACTAAACGGGTTCGGACAACAGGATGCTTGAAAAAATACGGCCGATGCCGCGGGAAGGGAGGGGTGCCGGATGAAACTGCTGATTCAGATTCCGTGTTACAATGAGGCCAGGACGCTGGAGACAGCGCTGAATGATCTGCCGAAAAAACTAAACGGCATTGATGAGATCGAATATCTGATCGTGAACGACGGCAGCCTGGATGATACGGTGGAAGTGGCAAGGAAATGGGGCGTGCATCATATCGTGAGCTTCAGACAGAATAAAGGGCTTGCGAAAGGATTCGTGGCCGGTCTGGACGGGTGTCTTAGAAACGGCGCGGACATAATCGTCAATACAGATGCGGATAACCAGTACTGCGCGGCCGATATTCAGAAACTGATTGAGCCGATTCTGGAAGGACGGGCGGATATGGTAATCGGTGCCAGGCCGATTGATGATATGGCTCACTTTTCTACGGTCAAAAAGAAGCTGCAGCATTTTGGAAGCTGGGTCGTGCGCAGGGCATCCAGCACAGATATCCCGGATGCGCCCAGTGGCTTCCGGGCATTCAGCAGGGAGGCGGCCATGCGCATCAATGTAGTCAATGATTATACCTATACACTGGAAACGATCGTGCAGGCCGGCAGAGAAAAAATGGCGATCACCAGTGTGCCGGTAAGGACGAACGCAGAACTTCGACCGTCAAGGCTTTTTCACAGTACGTGGGAATATGTGAAGAAAAGCATGCTGACGATCCTGCGGGCGTATATGATGTATAAGCCTTTAAAAACATTTACTTATTTTGCTGTGCCGCCGATCGTGGCAGGATTGATGATAGGGTTTCGATTTTTGTTCTTTATAGCGGCAGGACGGTCCGGTGGGCATGTCCAGTCTTTGATCCTCGCCTGTACATTGATCATCATAGGATTTCTTACCTTTATGATCGGACTCGTGGCCGACGTGATCGCAGCAAACAGGAAACTGCTCCAGGACATCCAGTATCATGCAAGAAGAGCGGAGTATGACGCAGTGTACAGACAGATACAAAAAGAAAAAGCCGACAGCCAGGCAGGAACGAAAGAAAACAACTGTTAAAAAAGACAGCTAAAGAAAAACCAAAGAAAATATGGAAAACAGAGAAATTTTGTTTGCAAAATTCAACAAGTCGTGATATGATGATTGCAAACATATCTGGGAATCTGAAGTTCTGATATCACATCTGTGACATGTCATACATTCTTGCTGAGTCCCTTATATGAATTCAAATGAAGATAAGGGAGGAAAGAAAGATGGGAAAACGGGATGAATATCAGTATGATTATCTGGACGACAATGTCAGATTTGCAGATCAGATCAACGGAGCGCTGTTCAAAGGACGACAGGTAGTGAAGCCGGAAGAACTGGAGCCGGCTGACGGACAGATCGTCTATCTGGGAAAAGAAGCAGGTGTGCGGGAGAATTTCAAGACGATCGTAGATAAGACACGACTGTGGAAAGGCAGGTTGCTCCATATACTGGCAGTGGAGAACCAGACCTATGTGGATTATCGGATGATCCTGCGGAATATGCTTTCGGAGAGCTTAAGCTATCACAGACAATGGAAGAAGAAAAAAGCCGTTCATGATAGAAACAGCGACCTTCAGATCGGAACGGATGCGTTCTTATCCGGCATGACCAGGGAGGAAAAGTTTATACCGATCATTACATTAGTGGTGTATTGCGGAACGGAACATCCGTGGGACGGAGCGAAGTGCCTGTATGAGTTGCTGGAACTGGATGATGAGGTAAAAGATTATGTGACAAATTACAGGCTGAATCTGTATGACTGCCATGAACATGATACCTTTGACGAATATCGCACCGGACTGCGTCAGTTGTTTGAGACAGTGCGGTACGGAAAGGATAAGGAACAGCTGAGGCGTGTCATAGAAGAGAACAAAGACGCATACAGCAATATAGACGGTGAGACAAGAGAACTGCTGGAAGTAGTGGCAAATGTAAAGATTCCGGAATTGTATCAGACCAAAGGGGAAGGAGAGCAGGATATGGAGAGTAGGGAGAAGAGATTTAATGTCTGCAAGGCATGGGAGGACTGGCGGTTAGAAGGGAAAGAAGAAGGAAAGGCAGAAGGTAAAATGGAACACCTTGTACAGGCAGTCTGTAAAAAGCTGCAGAAGAATAAACAGGCCGCAGTGATCGCCGATGAATTAGAAGAGGAGCTTGCGGAGATCGAGAAAGTCATAGAAGTGCAGAAGAAGATCGGCAGCTATGATGTGGGGCGCATCTGTGAAGCGCTGATGCTTATGAGCTAGAAATGGAATATGCTGTGGATGTCACAGCCTATAAGGGTAAGAGGATTTAGAGAGGAATCTCCGATCTGGAATGACAGAATGTTTTCCAGATTGGAGATTTTTTGTCGTGGCGCAAAAAATATGAGCTTTGGTATGTATTTAGGCAGGCTTGTTTGTAGTAAAAACGAAAATAATAGCAAAATATATAAAATAAGCTATTGAAAATAGCTTATCAACCTAATATAATTATAAAAGTGAGATGAAATACAGAATGATATTTATTCACAAAAGGAAAAGTATGAAGAAGATATACTGGAGATTGGCGGAGCATAATGCTTATATAGGTATTCAGTGTAAAGAATATCAAAAGAGACACAAATTTATATGGGGACGCAGATGGTGGTTTTTAATTAAATGTACCGTAAGGAATTGGTTTAGAGGCAATTATAAAGGGTGTTATATTACAGAAGATGAAATACTTAAGAAAATATCAGAATATGAAATTATATCATTTGATATATTTGATACATTACTTGTCAGACCATATAAAAAACCGACAGACTTGTTTTATGATTTAGAGAAGCAGAGAGGTATACCAGGATTTGCAGAAAAACGAATTTTTGCAGAGAAAATGGCAAGGAAAGAGAATAAAATATCTGAGGATATTAAATTGGAGCAGATTTATGAAGTACTTGATGCTTCCTATAAAAAGTTTATGAAGATGGAAATTGAATTGGAGCAGGAAGTATTGCATTCTAATGAGAATATCAAAAAGATATATGATGAAGCAGACAAATTACAAAGGAAAATAATTGTCGTTTCAGATATGTATCTGTCGAAAGAGCTGTTAAGCAATATATTGGAATACAATGGTTACAGGGGATATGAGAATTTATTTGTATCATCTGATTTGGGGGTTACCAAAAGAAGTGGTAATATGTTTTTTTATGTAATGAAAAGAATGAATAAACTACCTCAAAGTTTTTTGCATATAGGGGATGATTTTTACAGTGACGGCAATGCATGCTGGAAAGCCGGTATGTCGTATTTATATGTAGACCGTACAGAAGAAAAATATGTGTTGGTGGAATGTGGAAAGTAACTGCAGGGCAGGGAGAATACGTCAGATGAAAAAGAAAAATATACTGTTATTTATACATGAATTAACTTATACAGGTTCACCTTTTAGCACCTTGCGGCTGGCAAGAGCACTTATGGAATCTGGCTATCATATAGAAGTATGGAGTTACAGAGAAGGTAGTTTTCGGTCGGAATATGATCAAGCAGGAATAAATGTAAAAGTGATTCCAGAAAACAGTTTGAGAAGTAAAGATGTATTGCACAAAATTAAAAAATTTGATCTGGTAATCTGTAATACGTTATTTACCAGAAAAGTAGTTGAAATGGCCGAAAATATTGTACCGACAATCTGGTATATCAGAGAGGCAGAGAATATACCGGAATTTTTTATGAGTGATTTCAGAAAATATTATACTTTAAAAAAGGCAAAGAATATTTGGTGTGTAAGCGAATATGCAAAAGAGTTTATCAGCAGATATTTTAATAAGAATGTTCAGGTCATCCCAAATTGTGTGGATGATGAACTGAATTTGGTAAGCCACGAAGGCGATCAGAAGAGTGATGATACAGTACGATTTTATATGTCGGGGACAATAGAAAAGCGTAAAGGGTTTGATATATTTTTAGGTGCATATGAGTTGCTGGATTCAGAGTATAAAAATAGGTGTGAACTGCATATTGTGGGGAGGAAATACGATAGCCAAGCTCAATATCATGATAAACTTATAAAATATGTTAAAAGATATTCAAACAATATTTTCTATCATGGAGAAATAAAAGATAGAGACAGATTATTGTCATTAATGAATGCATGTGATGTTATCACTGTTATCTCAAGAGATGAGTCCTGTTCTCTGGTAGCGCTGGAAGGATGTATGTTAGGAAAACCACTTTTGCTGAGTCAAAATGTTGGTGCAAAATATTTGGTGGATGAAAAGAATGGATGGATTATCGAAACAGGGAATAAAGAGCAGTTAAAAAACGTTGTGGAGCGGATTATTGAGCATAAGGAGTGTTTGCCTCAAATGGGAAATACTTCACGAAGAAAATTCGAAGAAACATTAACATTTGAAAAATATAGGAAGAATGTTCAGAAAAATATTGAAAAAAATTTTTTCAATAATATTTATTTATACAGAATAAAGCATGCAAAAGAAAGATTTATATGGTGGGTGGATGATCTGGAGCGGGTTTATGTACCGGACTGGGGTGAAGAAGCAACGGAAAGTCATTTGTTTTCGTTTGATATATTTGATACATTGCTCACGCGGAAAACAGCTACGCCATCTGGCATATTTTTGCTTATGCAGGAAGAGTTGAAAAGAAATGCTGCGTTTTCAGATATTCCCCAATATATAAAGGAAAACTTTTATTTCTTAAGACAATATTCTGAGAGTTTGGCTAGAAAAAGTTATTGTATAAAGGGATGTGAAGATAAAACATTTGATCAGATTTATGAAGCATTAGGAGCTAATGGATTATTATCAAAAGAACAGTTAAAAAGATTACAGAATCTTGAACTGCGGATGGAGTATGACAACATCTTTGGTATTGATGAAAATATAGACAGAGTAAAGAGATTATTAGATGCAGGAAAAAATGTTGTACTTATTTCAGATATGTATTTAAGTTCTGAGCAGATTAGAACTTTATTACGTAAGGTGGATAACATATTTGAAAAGATGGAGATTTATGTTTCCTCCGAGTGTGGAAAATGTAAAGGGTCAACAAATTTATTTAAGTATGTCCAATGTGAAAAAAGGGTGAGATTTTCAAATTGGACACATATTGGTGACAATGATCATGCGGATGGACGGGCTCCACGCAGTATAGGAATTCTGACGGAACCTTATAAGAGAGCCGTTCTTAAAAAGAGTGAAAAAAGAGTTATTGACAGTAGAACAATGGATTTACAGGCTCAGCTGACAATTGGTCTGGCAAGGCAGGTACGAGTCAAAAATCAATTGGAAGGTGTAGAATCTATAGGGGCATCTCTTGGGGGAATTATGCTTGTTCCTTATATAGAGTGGGTGCTGCAGGATGCTAAAAGGAGAAGACTGAAAACATTATATTTTATTGCAAGAGATGGTTATGTTCTTAAAATGATTGCAGATATCATTATTTCGCATGAGGATTACGACATACAGACAAAATACTTATATGGGTCGCGTAAAGCATGGCGTATGCCGTCATTTAGAAAGGAAAACTCTTTAGATATATTTTTTAGAATGGCACATATTGCACAGTTAAAAACAATTCATGCTCTGGCGCAGGTATTTTTTCTACCGGAAGATGTAATGAAACAGTATCTTCCGGCTGCATATAAGGATAGAAAAGAAATCAATCTGGATGATATCAATCGTATCAGGGATATTTTGGAATCATGTTCAGATTTCAAGAAAGTACTGGAGAAAGAAAGTAAAAGGCGGAAGGAGAATGTAGTAGGGTATATAAAACAGGAAGTTCGGTTCGAGGATAATAATTTTGCTTTTGTTGAATTATCCGGATCGGGTGCGACACAGGAGTGTTTGACAAATATTTGCGGAGAATTTTACAAAGAGAAGATCATTACCTATTTTTTGAATTTGGATGATATTAAACATGGTGAAAAATGCATGTTTATAAATTATATTCAAAATAACAATAGAATGACTTTCATTATCGAAAATTTATGCAGAGCACCTCATGGACAAACAATGTCTTATGAATATGCAGACGGAAAATATTATCCTGTATTAGAAGATTATGAAGTAGATGCGCTGGTCAAACATGGATATTTAAAATATATAGATGGAGTCTGTCTTTTTGCGAATTCATATTATAAAGAGAATTTCAATGGCTTATTCAAGAAAGAAAATCCACAACTGTATAACGCATTTCTGCATTATATTTCTTATATTACAGATGAAGAAATTCTGGATTTTATCGGGGATATGCCTTTTGAAACAACTGGTTTTGGGACTAAAGTAGTTGAATTTGCTCCGAAATTATCAAAAGAGCAGATAAGAAACATATATTTTTTGCGGGATAGAGAGCCGGTGGATCAGTTATATCAGGGAGCGGAACTGCAGTATTCTGTAAATAGATGTACAAACGAAGAACGTAAACAGATCAAATCATATCAGGACAGAGCATTAACAATGCAGGGGCATATAGCGAGGCTTGGAAAAAAATTGAAGAAGGAAGGGTGGAGATATACTCTGGTCTTTGTATTTAAACGTACAGTACGTAGAATGATGATCAGAATGAAATACATTCCAGATTTATGATTGGAAAGGATGATTGGCTTTGGACGGGGAAAGTATAGAAAAAAATTCAAAGAAGAAATATCTGTTATGTTTTATAGGAGTAATGATCTATTATTTTCAGGGAATTTCTACAGCTCTTAATGAGAACAATACAATTTATGCTCTGGAACAAATTAACAGATATGATCAAAACATTTTTGCAGATAATATAGCAGTATATGTAGATGGAGTGTCAGCACGCTTTTTTATGAATTGGGTAGTCAGCTTTTGTATGAAGTTTTCGAACGGAAGCTGGGTAGGAGCAGCTGTACCATTAATATATTTTGGATGCGTTATTCTGGCGGTTGCTACGGTCGAAATGGTTTTTCATATTTCTGAAAAATATAGAGAGCTGTTGGTTATATTTTTGGCAGTATTGCTTCGAAAGAACGTAAATACCGGTTTCCCTGGATGGGGTTCTTTTGAAATGGCGTCTCTAGGTATGGGGATAGGATTTGCATTCGCAATGCTTGCAGCTGCTCAGGTAGTTGGAAGAAAACAGAATTGGACAGGTGCATGGTTGTTTTTGTCGATTGCCACATTATGTCATATACATGAAGGGATGTGGGGGGGGGTATTTTTAGTTCTCCTGTTTTATCAGGTGATAGAAAAAAGGGTGATTCCATGGAAAGAAAACTGGACTTTCATAGTTTATATAGTGTCTCTTGGAATCTGTGCATTTCCGGGAATAGTTGGGGAACCATCGGGAATAACTGCGGTTGAGTTTATAGATATTTATGCTATGTACAGACATCCTCATCATCTTGTACCATCTGTATGGGGAGCAGAAAAAATATGGAGAGCTTTTTTGGTTTTAGCTGGGACAGCTTTTCTTAGATACTTAACAATCTGTTGTACAAACGAAAAGAATGATCATAAAGTTTTTTTAGTGGAGGCCGGATTGTCATTAGGTGCATGGATCGGGGTATTATGTATTACATATGTTTTTATAGAAATAGTGCCGTTACCTGTGATCGCAGTAATGTTTATACCAAAATTTTTTAGATATGTGTCAATTTTATCTCTTTTATGGTGCATAAAAAGTGTCAGAGACTTTATGATGGATCAGGATTATTTGACTGCCGTAATGTTATTGATCGTGATAATGGAAGCTGCAACAATGAAGCCGAAAGAAGTACTATTATTGTATGCGGTGGCTGCATTGGGTATTGTACTTGTGCGTAAATTTGCAATAGAAGAAATGAAATATTTGCCAGTAATATGTACGTTCGCCATGTCCTTATGGAATCATCCTTCAGCGGTTGTTTTATATAGTACATTGATTGTATTGGTTTATATGACTGTACTATGTAAAAAGAAAGGATTGCTTTCGGAAATCTATAATAGGCGGTTGCTGGTGGTAGTTTTTTTGACTATGGTATTGATATATGGTACAGAAGGGCGTTTTTGGCGCTGGACCGGGACAGAGATCGCCCTTGTGACATCGACGTCTTATTTGTCTAATGCAGCGGGAGAAGATATATTTACATTGGCTAAAGAGTTTCAACAGTCAACAAATACAGAAGCTGTTTTTCTTACAGATCCAAAATTATCAAAAGCGTCATGGTTTCAGCTTGTATCTGAAAGAAATTGTTTCGTAGCTTGGAAAACGATTCCTTCGAATCGGAGTCTGGTTAAAGAATGGTATAGACGTATAGAGGAAACAGAAGCACTTTTTGAGAAACAGATAGGTGAAATTGTTGAAATTATGAAAGAAGAAAAGCTGGCATATATTCTTGTACCAAAGAATTATTATAAAGAATTTGAAATAGCTAAGGAATTTAAAGTTAAAAATATATCACACAATAATGAATATAGAGTGTATGAAATAGATTTACTAAAGGAGTAAACCCATGTTCCATCTCACCATGCTCATCCTGCCACCCGTTCTGGCATGGATCATACATATTTTTCTGCGTTCCGCGCAGCTTAACGGCAGGAAAAAGGCGGCATTTTTTCTATTTTATCTCGTGCTTGTCAACAGCGCGACCTTTGCGGTGTCCTATATACGCGGGGTAAGGGATCTGCGCTTTGAGGATATGACACTGACCTATAAGATCAAGTATTTGTGTATGGGATGTACGTGGGCGTTGATTCTGCCTTTTTTCGTAGGTATTTTTGTGGATGGCAGGGGGAACCGGCAGGGCGTCAAACGGGGTGTGCGGAAGTTTCTTTATGATATCAGGAACTATACCCGTTATGCGGTTAGCTCTGCCAGGGCGGATCTGCGGGCGGAGGTGTCCAATGCGTATCTGGACTGGCTGTGGTGGCTGATCGAGCCGGTGTGCATGATGCTGATCTATGCGGTGATGTTCGGGGTGGTGTTCCATGCGTCGGAGCGGTATTTTCCGGTGTTTATTTTTATCGGTCTGACGATGTGGAATTTCTTTTCCAGATGTGTGACCAGCAGTGTAAACCTGATACGAAGCAACCGTTCTATCATTACGAAGATCTATATGCCGAAATTTATCCTGCTTTTGTCCAGGATGCTGGTATGCGGGTTTAAGATGATGATCTCTTTTGGTGTGGTGGGTGTGATGATGGTTGTTTTCAGGGTGCGGGCGACAGGCAGTATAGTATATATGCTGCCGATCCTTGTCGTTTTGTTTTTGTTTACGTTCGGGATATGCAATATTTTCATGCACTATGGGGTATATGTAAATGATCTGTCGTACATTGTGGGAATCGTTCTGACGATGCTGATGTATCTGACGGGGGTTTTTTACAATGTGGCGAAGCGCATTCCGGAACCCTTCGGTGAGCTTATGGAGAAATATAATCCGGTGGCGTTTCTGATATCTTCCGCGCGCGGTGTGCTTTTGTACGGACAGGCCCCGGACTGGGCGCTTCTGGGAATGTGGCTGCTGGTGTCTTTTGTACTGATCGTCCTTGGCGTGGCGACGATCTATCGGAATGAAAACGCATACGTGAAGGTGATATAAGTGATATATAAGTTATATATAAGTGATATATAAGTGATATGGAATGCAGATAGGAATACAGATAGGAAGGCAGCATAAGCGATAGAAAGCGGCCCGGGTCTGATCTGTATAAAACAGGCAGCCGGGAGCGTGTGAAAGGCGGAGGAGATGCATGGAATCATCTGAAAAAAAGAAAGCGATCGAGCTGAAAGACGTCTGTATCAACTACAGGATCTTGAATGCGACCAGTGTTCAGAAGCGTTTTTTCCACAGGAAACAGCGGGAGATCATATTTGAGGCGGTAAAGCATGTCTCGTTTGCGGTGGAGGAAGGCGGGATCCTTGGCATTATTGGTAAAAACGGGAGCGGTAAGTCTACGCTGCTGCGTTCCATTGCGGGCGTGTTTTCTCCCAATGGCGGGGAGATCGATTTGAAAGGGCATTCGGTGTCTTTGATGGCGCTGGGGGTAGGCTTTAAGGATACGCTGACAGGCAGGGAGAATATCATGTTGTCCGGTATGCTGCTGGGGTTTACACAGCGACAGATTCTGGAGAAGATGGAGGAAATCATAGCGTTTGCCGAGATCGGAGAGTTTATAGACAGGCCGGTCCGCACTTATTCCAGCGGTATGCATTCAAAGCTGGCCTTTGCGATCACAGCCATGTTGGAGACGGACATTATGCTGGTGGACGAGGTGTTGAGCGTGGGAGACGAACGTTTTCGCAGAAAGAGCCTGGAGAAGATGAAGTCGCTTATCCTTGACCGGAACCGTACAGTGATCATCGTGTCCCACAGTACGGATACGCTGCAGGAATTGTGTGACCGTATTTTGTGGATCCATGACGGAGAGATCCGGGAGATCGGCGCGCCGCAGGAGGTGCTGGCGCATTATGTGGAATTTATGAACCGCTGATGTAAGACGGGAATGGAGAGGTCGGGGTGGAAGCAAGGATTACTTTTGTGATTCCTGCGTATAATGCGGAGAAAACACTGCAAAGAACACTTGACAGTATTCTCTGGCAGACGGACGGCAGGTATCGGGTCGTGATCGTGGATGACGGTTCCACGGATCGGACGGGGCAGATCGGGAAGGGATATGCCATGCGGCATCCGGACAGGATCCGGTATATCCATCAGGAGAATAAAAGGCAGGGTGGTGCCAGGAATACAGGACTGCGGTCGGTGGAAACGGCGTATGTGTCTTTTCTGGACAGTGATGACTGGCTGATGCCGGAATATGTGGAACGGATCACAGGAGCACTGGACGCTGCACGGGAAGCGCCGGAGATGATCATGACGCTGCCGGTGATCTATCACGAACAGAGCCACGGGGTGCGGGACTGGTATGACAAAGAACTGTTTGAGCGGATATTTCCGGCGGACGGCACAGTGGTGGACCCCGCACGGGAACTGCGGCTGTATCAGTTTGAGGTCAATATCTGCCGGAAAGTACTGCAGATGGATTTTGTCAGAAGGACGGGGTTTTCTTTTCGGGAAAAGATGAAATGGGAAGATGTATATCCGCATTTCTATCTGTTGTCCCGCTGTCGGTTGTGTATGGGGATCTCGACAGGGTTTTATTATCGGATCGGAGAGGGGACACAGACTACGGCGTGTACGGGAAGCGAACGTCTGGAGATTCTGCAGGTCTTTGATGATCTGGAAAGGTTTCTGGAACAGGAGGAAGAAAGCATGATCTTTCCGGTGATGAGGGTGATCGTACGATTTGCGTTCTGGTGTATCCGCATGGCGGATCTGGAGACCAGAGAGGTGCTGGTCAGACGGGTGCAGAATTTTTTTGGCAGACTGCCGGGGCGTTACAGGCGCATACTGCTCAGGGAGTGTATCAGACAGTATTGCCTGAAAGATGCCGTTCAGTATGCACTGCTCACTGCTGCGCTCCGGTATCGTTTTTGTGGGCTGATTTTCTATGATTATCTGCCGCAGGAAATATGCGAGCGGTTTTTTAAGAAGATTCTCAGGGCACAAAAAAGGGTTTCCTGAACCGGAAAGGTGCACGGCAGGAGTGGAAAAGGGATGGAGCAGATTAAAAGTTATCTTTCGTTACAGGAATCGGTGGGGAAAGTACTGATCGTGGGAGATGAGCAGTGGGAGGATACACTTGCACGTTATCTGCAGCGAAGCGGTAAGGCGGCCGGCATCTGCAGGCTGACGCAGCAGGAGCGGGAGACTCTGCGGAATGCGGCGCAGCAGCAGAATCTGGCAGAAGAACGACAGATTGAGTCCATTGTGTTTGGGCCTGGCTGGGTGGAGGGATTGAAGTGTCTTACAGATATCAGGTTGCGGTATCTGATCGGGCAGATTGGTCAGGGAGAAGATTATTTCGGCCTGTGGGAGTCATTCAGCGTGCAGGCGGAGCATATCTGTATCGTCAGGGAGCGGCCCTGTGTGCAGGGGCGTGATGCGGAGCGCCGGGAGGTCCTGGAATGGAACAGGCGCGAAACTCCTGTAGAACTGTCGGTGATCATTCCGGTCTATAATGTGAGGCCTTATCTGGAGCAGTGTATCCGTTCCCTGACTGCCTGGCAGGCGCCGTATGTGGAATATCTTTTTGTAGACGACGGCTCCACGGACGGCTGCGACGGGCTGTTGGAGGCCTGGGCAGCGCAGGATGGAAGGATCAGGCATATCCGGAAAGAGAACGGCGGCTGCGCGTCGGCCAGAAATCTTGGGCTGGAGAGTGCAGTCGGAAATTATGTGGGGTTTGTGGACGGGGACGACTTCGTGGACAAAGAGATGTTCCGCAGGCTTTTACAGCGGGCTATGATGGGCCTTTATGAAATGGCATATTGCGGGTTCTCGGAATACCACGAAGGGGAACAAAGGACAGTGGCAGTGCGCGGTGAGTGTATGCAGGAGCCGTACCTGTCGGGAACCCGGGCGGCAGAAGATGTGCAGAGGCTGGTGATCAGAACGAAGGTTGCGATCTGGCGCTGCCTGTACCGGCGGGAACTCCTGCTGCGGGAGGGGATCGTATTTCATGAGGAGCTGAAACGGTTCGACGATCTGCCTTTTAAGGTAGAGAGCGGTTTTCTGGCAAAAAGTGTTGTCTGTGTACCGGAGCATTTCTATTATTACCGGATCGGAAGACCTGGGCAGGACGTAGCGTGTACGGATGAAAGGCTCTTTGTCCATTTTGCTATCTTTGCGCTTCTGGATGCCAGGATCATGCCGATGAAGAACCGCAGGCTGCTGGATTATCTGCAGATCGTAAAACTGCATACACATGGTTATGCGCTGAGCAGGATCGACAGAAAGTACTACAGAGCCTATCTGCGAAAGGCGCGGGCGCAGCTTGACCGGTCGGCAGGGTTTCTACGGACACTGTGCCTGATGCTTATTTACGGCGGGAGGGGTAACATGGGGTGGTATTTCCTCAGCAGTTTCATGAAAAGTGGGACGGCTAAAATGTCAACAGGACCGGAGAACACCAAAAGTTAAAGAGCCAGAGAGACCGGAGGATACAGGATGCAGAAGACATTGTCTATCATCATACCAATCTATAATGTGGAGACATATCTGGAACAGTGTCTTAAGAGTGTTGTCTGTCAGCTGGATGAAGGTATGGAATCTCTGGTGGAGGTGATTTTGGTGGACGACGGTTCCACAGACAGCTCCGGACAGATCGCCGACCGGTATGCACAGAGCCGGCCGGGGATGCAGGTCATTCACGGGTCAAATGCGGGAGTGGCCGCGGCGCGCAATACCGGAATCAAACTCGCACAGGGAGAATGGCTGTATTTTATGGATTCCGATGACTGGCTGGCAGACAACGGGATCGCCATGCTGCTGGCAGGAATGAAAAGATACGCCGAGGCGGACATGATTCTGTTTGACGGCTATCGGAACAGCGCGGCGAAAGAACAGCCCTGGGAACATTTTGCGCACAGCAAAAGGTGGCGTGCGGGAAGAAAGCTGCATAAGCTCCAGCGGGGGGTGTTGTATTATCCTATGGATTTTCCCGAGAGCCGGGTATCGCTTGCGGCACCCTGGGATAAGCTCTACCGGCGGGAGTTCCTGCTGCGCTGCGGCATTCTGTTTCGGGAGCAGCTGCAGGTGCTGGACGATATGATCTTTAATATGGAAGTACTGGGAAAGGCCGGCTGTGCGGCCTATGACAAGAGCAGGATCTATCATTACCGGTATGTAGAAGCATCCATCACAAACAAGTATCAGGCGGACCGGGTCACACAGGATAAAAAAGTCTGGGATTACATCGAATGGTATCAGACCAGGCAGAGTGCAGAGGCGGTGTGGGAGGCGGATGAGACAGAAGCATTCAGGCAGGCTTATTACTGCCGGATCATCCGCTCCTTTGCAATCTGCTGTCGGATCCATTTTTATCATAGAGAAAATGGAAAGTGCTTTGGCAGAAAACAGCAGTATTTAAAAAGCGTGCTGGGAAGTACACCTTATGCAGAGGCTTTTGAAAAAGTCAGGTTCGGGAATCTGGAATGGAGACTGAAGGTGCTCGTGCTTTTCGTCAGATGCAGGCTGTACGGTGGTGTGTATCTGCTGCATCTGGCGGCCAGAGTCCTGTCAGGCGGATGAGTCGCCGAAGAAGTGCAGGATGGCATTGGTGAGGAAACGGGCATCACCGGCAGGTACGAAGATCGTATTCTGGTCGGCGCTGAAAAGCTCATGGTTGGCGGGGGTATCCCCCAGGATCATGGGCTTGTTCATTGCCCGGTAGATATAGGCTTTGCCGGGGATCGTCCGGGCGGCTTTCTCAATGCGGGCATCGAAATGTCCGGCGATGCACAGGTCGCAGAAGGCGATATGGTTTGCCAGATCTTCCTGCATAAGCCAGTCCTGCAGACAGAGATTTGGCATATCCTGTACCTTCTTTTTCAGAATGTCAGGGAGCGGCCCAATGAAATAAAAGTAATAGTCCGGCCGGTCCCTCAGGGCGTAAAAGGCTTCCAGAATGATCTCATATCCCTGCAGGGGAAGCATGCTGCCGAAGAAGAGGACGGTGTGACGTTTTTGAAGCATCAACGGTTTGGGCACTGCCATTGGATGATAGAAGACCGGATCGGCCTCCAGGTAGAGCAGAGTCAGCTTATCCTTTTTGGCATGGAACTCTTCCATGAAATAGCTGCCGTGGCAGCCGGTATCGCAGATGATCGTGTCGGCGCGTGCCAGTGTGCAGCTGTCCAGCCGGTGCAGAAGTTTTCCGAGCAGCCCTTTTGGCCGGATGATCTGTCTGTCACAGCAGAAGGTGTCGTAGACAGAGATGAAGAAGTCGATCATGCGGTGTGCGCCTTTGAATTTCCAGGCAAAAAAGGGCAGGACCAGCTGCGGTGCGAAACCGATAAAGACGGTATCATAGTGTCTGGCAGAGCTGAACAGAAGCCGCAGGTATACGTGAAGCAGCCTGACCGGATAGGTTTTTTCATCGGAGCCGATAATGTGGAATTGGGCGGCATATTGCTTCAGCAGACGGATTTCCTGCGTGTTTCGGATATAATCCAGCCGTTTCGTGGTGATGAACAGTACCTTTTTGTTTTTTATGTATGCTATCATGACTATACTTTCCTTAGTAAAAGATATTATAAATAGCATAATAGCAAAAAAAGGATCGTAACGCCAGCATTAATGTGATATTTTTTCAAAAAGGAAGCACAGAAGATCTTTGCGGTCTCTGGCATCCAGCTTCCGGTAGCAGCCGACCAGTAATTGCTCGTCCGCAGACAGTTGGTCATAGTTGTCGGCAGGTCTGTCAGAGGACAGTTCTTTTAAAAATTGGTGTAGTGTGTAAGTGTTCATGGTTATAGTATGCACGATTTGATTAAATTTGTAATTAAGGTAATACCTTAATCCGCAGCAGTGATATGGTGTAGTGGAAGGTGAAGAGGGGTAGTGCGCAGATGGAATACATTGTGATCGACATGCAGAGGACAGGGGAGCATATCAGGCATCTGAGCAGAGAAAAGAACACGTCGGTAAGAGAGATTCAGGAATATCTCGGGCTGGCATCGGTACAGTCGGTCTATGACTGGTTTCATGCGAGGACACTGCCTTCCCTGGATCATCTGCTGGCGCTTGGGCATCTGTGGGGGATCGGTATGGAAAGTATACTGGTGATAGACAAGATAGAGCGGACATGACGTTATCATGTCCGCTCCTGACGCTCCTGTTTTCTGTTTTCATATTTTACTTTGAGAAAAGTCAGCATATCTTCCTGATCCCGCTGGTCCAAATGCTGAAAGTAGTAGAGCAGCAGCTTCTCGTTATGGTCCAGGGCCTTGAATTTCCGGCTCTGCTGCGGGTCGTTGACGTATGCCATGAATGCACTGAGATCTGCCGGAGGCTCCTGCAGCAGCATGGAGGGCGGCTTTCTGGCAAAGTCGGAGTTGATATTGTAGGTTACCAGATATTCCATGAAATTCTCAACGGGAATGCCATAAAGGGCCGCCAGATTGTACAGGGAATTGACGGGAGGCGTTATGCGTCCGGTCTCATAATGGGAATAGGTCTGTCTCGTTATGTTCAGATGGGAAGCGACAAATTCCTGATGATACCCATGGGCTTTCCGCAGTTCTTTCAGATATTGTGACAGTTTGTTGCCGGTAGTAGTATCTATGTCCTCAAATCCTTTCTGTGTGTATTTTGAATAAGATGCAGCAAACAACAAATAGCTATTTCTACATAGAATTTTAGTGAAAATAGCACTTGAAAATATAGTAATAATAGAGTATCATAAACTAAATGATATCAATAATAGCTAAAAATGCTGTATGGATATTATTTCAGGATATGGCGACAGCGCGGCCGTCAGGCCGTGTCGCAAATAAATCAAACGAGGAGGAATAACAATGAAAGCAAACATTGCTAAGAAGGTACTGCTTTGCACGTTGTCTGCAGCCCTTTTGGCAGCGCCTTGTGCCGGAGTATCTGCAGCAGGTACGGGTGCCGGCACGAAAGCGGCAAGCTCTGGCAGCAGCATCACTGCAGAGGTGGAGGAGATCGTTACTGCCAATGCCTGGGTGGGAAGCGATGACAATTCCGGAAGCGGTTCTTCGGTGACGGTTGCGCAGGTTCCGGTAACGAGTTCTGTCGGAGGGGTGAAGTCTTCTCTGCCTGGCGTTTATCTTGCAACAAGTGTGAGAGGAACGGCAATCACGAGCGGTCTTACGTCTATCGCAGACAACTATGGACTTAAGAACGGGGAGCGGCCTTACGCAAGAATCTACAACATGGACAGCAAGAAGAGTCATCTTGCGCAGGCATGCATCAACGATGCGGCTGCAGCTATGGGCGCGGTTACCGGTCCGGCCATCAACGTGGAGATCGGCAAGATGGCATCCGGTAAGTTCAGCCTGCTTCCGGCAGACGGGGCAGAGATCACTTTGAAGGTGGGCGTGCCGAAGTCCTTTGCACAGAGCGACAAGACATTTGCAGTCGTTGCTGTACGTCCGGGCGGCGTTGTATCTGTTCTGACAGACACGGATACAGATCCGAACACGGTTACTTTCGATACGACGGCAGGTCAGGGTGTATATGCGTTGATCAAATACTAATGCGGTACAGTACCGGAATGAGGTTGGAAAAAGAAGGCTCTTTTTCCAACCTTTCTGCTGTATTAATTTAAGGAACAGGAATAGAGGGAGATGTTATGAGGCTTAAAAAAAGAAAAGAATGCCTCTTTTTTTTATTGTTTGCTTTTCTTATTTTCGGCATTTTTCAATATAGTATTCATAAAATATTCGGCATGGTCTATTTTCCGGACGAATTCGGTTACTGGGCCAGCGCGGCAAAGTGGAACGGATATGACTGGAGTAGTCTGACTGCGCTTGGATCTTATTATTCTTTCGGTTACAGTATACTGCTGGCGCCGATCCTGCGGCTTGGATGTGACGGCGTGACAGCTTACCGGATGGCGGTAGCACTCAACATGCTGCTGCAGGCGCTGGCAGCGCCAATGCTGTATGGCATTTTTCGCCGGATCTTCCCGGCATCGGATAGACAGCCAGCGGTCTGCGCTGTGGGAATTGCACTTTTTTATCCGGTCTGGATCTTTTACGCGCAGGTAACACTGGCGGAAGGACTGCTTTTTTTCTTATATATCGGCGTTATCTATCTGTTGGCACGGACGGTGGAAAAGGCCCGTCCGGGAACGATCCTGCTGTTGTCGGCGGCATTGGTCTATCTGTATTTTGTTCATATGCGGACGGTCGGGGTGCTGGCAGCCGCGGTGCTGGTGCTTCTGTGCTGGCTGTGGCAGGAACCTGCTTATCGCCGGAGGATGCTTATCGGTTTTGGAGTGCTGGCAGCCGGCGGTATTTTGGGAATTGTGCTGCGTCTTGTGGTGATCGGGGCCGTGTATGGGAATACGGAGCAGGAGATGCTTGCAGCAAACGACCTTACAGGGCAGCTTTCAAGAGTGGCGGCAGTTTTTTCTGCAGAAGGGATTGTGCGGTTTTTCTGCGGAAGTGTGGGGAAATTGTTTTATCTCGGGGCGTCCTCTTTCGGGACTGTGTATTATGCTCTGGTTCATATCGGAAAAACCGGTGTCGGATTCCTGCGGAAACTGCGGCATAAAGAGAAGATCCGAAGAGAAGAATGGCTGAGCCTGTTTCTGCTGTTTTCTTTTGCGGGGCAGTTTCTGATCACGGCGGTCTATATGAATGAACCGAGACGGGCGGATGAGGTGGTATACGGAAGATATAACGATTATCTGCTGCCCGTTTTTATGGGAACGGGTTTTCTTGTGATGTATCGGTGCAGAAGGCTTGTCAGAACGACGGTGGCCGTGACGGCGGTGCAGACTGTCATGCTGCCGGTTGTACTGTACGGAGAGCGGCTGTATGGCGGCAGTGAGATGCAGGGATATTTTATGGCGGGGATTGCCTATCTGGTGGATGACCTCCACTTCGAGGCGCTGCCGGACCTGACAGCCATTTGTCTTCTGGCGGATCTGATGATCGTGCTGTTTTCCGTGCTGGTCTGGCTGGGGAGAGAGAAGAAGCTGGATGTCTGCGTCATGGCTCTGGTTGTTTTTGCACAGATCATGCTGGGCTTTAGGCTGCACCACAAATATACGTACCTGTTCAATGAGCTGATTTACCGGGAGGTACAGCTTAGCGGGTTTATCGGTCAGAAGGCGGGACAAAAGGTCACCTGTCTGTATGAAGGCGGGACGGCGTACATTGATGTGATCCAGTTTAATCTTCCGCAGCATAAGATCGACGTGATCACAGAAAAAGAGATGACAGGCATATGTGATCCGGAAGAAAGGGGAGACGCAGCGCCGGGAGAGTATTTGCTTCTGGATATAGACAGCGCGTGGCGGGAACGGGTCGGGGAATGCTGGATTCCCTGCGCGGAGAGTGCCTGTTTTGCAGTGTATGAGAGAGAATCCTTCCTTGACTTTAGTGATTAAAAGTGCTAAAGTGTGAAAGGCGGTTTTTGTAGACGGCCGGAACCAATAACAGGAAAGGAGACTGTTCATGTCAGCATTGGAGGAGATTCGAAACCGTTTTAAGAAAGATCGTTTTGCGACGGAGGCCGCGGGGATCGTTATTGACCATGCAGAGCCGGGGAAGGCGGTGTGCTCTCTGACGT
>OFFV01000247.1_pt1 | contig 45608 bp, 40 predicted proteins | sample 1521461 | NCBI WGS metagenome assembly OFFV01 (sample SAMEA3504120, study PRJEB24116) | mouse gut metagenome | biome: mouse gut; feature: mouse-associated habitat; material: faeces | place: Denmark | collected 2011 | reverse complement strand
CATTTTTATAATTTTTACTTCAAGCCCATAAAATTTTCATTATCCTTTATTTTTTCAATCAATCCCCTTTTCATTTTCAAAGTTAACTTAATGACATTGGTTCACAGCCTGACCGGCCTCCAACTGTAACACACTGTCATCTTAGCCTTCCCACACCGATAAAGGAGCAGAAATGGCGAAAGAAGCAGAATGGAACAATCATTTCAACATCGGCGTTGATTCCATCGACAATGCACACCGGAAACTTTTTTCGATCGTCCGCAGACTGATCCATGTAAGCAAAGATGAAAATAACGGACAATGGGCATGTGCCGAAGGCATCAAATACTTTAAAACCTATGCTATAGAGCATTTTACCGACGAAGAAACCTATATGAAGTCAATCAACTACGAGGGATATGAAATACACAAGCGCCTGCATGACGGTATGCGGTATAAGACACTGCCCGCTCTTGAAAAGGATCTGTTGGAATCAGACTATTCGCAGGAATCCATCCAGCATTTTCTCGGCATCTGCCTTGGATGGCTGACTGCTCACATCATGATCGAGGATCGCGCCATCACAGGCAAAATTTCAAATAGATGGAAAAAGGATAACACCGGAGAAGCCATGACTGCTCTGGAAGATGCACTGACGCTTGCCATACGGGAAATCTTCCGGTTACAGCCGGAAATCGTCAGCGAGCATTACAGCGGAGAAGATTTCGGCAACTGCCTGATCGATCGGCTGACTTACCGCTCCAAAGAAGGAAACCATGTCCAGATCTTTCTCGTTCTTGAAGAAAGCCTGGTGCTGCGTGCCGTGAGCTCCATGCTTGGCATGCCGTTAAAAAAGGTAGATCGGATGGTTGAAAATACCGTCAGACAGCTTTCCATGCATATCGCAGACCAGGTCGGCGAACACTGTCATCTGTCTTTTTACTACGAATTAGAGAGTAATCACCTGATGACGGCGGAACAGTTCCGACAGATCTTTTATGCACAGTACTTTGATTACAGTCTGCTGTTCAACACCGGAACGGGCTATTTTGCATTCTGCATCAAGCTGGAATGAAAAAAACAGGAGCCGGCTCAATGCCGGCTCCATCACACTTTCCGTCTCTGTCTCTTAAGCTCACGACGTCGTGCCGCCCGCCGTGCTTTGCTTACTGCCTGCTTTTCTCAGCACGCTCTCGATCCTCTCATGCAGATCTTCTACGTTAAAGGGCTTGAGGATATAATTATCCGCCCCCAGCATAAAGCTCTCCAGAACCGTATGCTTATCATTCTGGGATGTGAGCATGATCACAGGAATATTCTGGCAGTCTTCCATTTCACGGATCTCACGCAGCGTCTCCACGCCGTCTTTCGATGCCATCCGTACATCCAGCAGGATCAGGTCCGGTTTGTTCTTTTTCAAATACTGCAGGGCACGCACCCCCGAATTTAAAGGTGTCACCTCATATTTCTCCTTCAAAGCCTGTTCGATCGTCGCCAGACTGATACTGTTATCATCCACTGCCAGTATTCTGTACTTAAATGTCATCTGTTCTTTCCCCCTATCCTATCTTTTCTAATAATTCACGCAACATCTGTTCCGCCGCCTCATCTTCATATAACTGGAGCTGCTCTTTGACTTTCTCGAGCGTTTCCTCCGTCTCGGCCTCCAGCTGATATGCCAGAATCTCTTCTATCTTATGCGCACACTCCTTGGCCTGAAAATCTTCCAGACTGCTCAGGGCTGTCTCGATCTCCTGCCGCAGCTCTTTGCTGCCGATCTCCTGCTTCTCAACCGCCGCACTCTCCTGCTTCCGATTCTCCTGCAGATATGCCTCGATATGCGCAAGCTGTTCTTCATACTCTGCCAGAAGTTTCGTCACACGGCTGTCCACGAAGGCCAGATCCCCTCTGTTCACCGCTTTTTCCTGTTCCTTGGCTCTGCTGGAAAGCCGCATCGCGCCTACATTCGCGGAAGCGCTCTTTAAGGCGTGCACCTCAATACCGTAACCTTCATAATCCTGGTCTTCCCAAAGCTCCTGCAGGACTTTCAGTTTGCGCTTCCCGTCCAGACAGTACAGCTTTAACAGCTCATTATATTCTTCCAGACTGCCGGCATAATGCCCGGCCACCTCATCCGTATCAATGCCCTCGATCGTGATCTTCCGGAATATATCGTTATTGGACTGCAGGTTTTCAATCCACGATCCGCCCGCCATCCTTCTGTCTTCCGGAATCCATTTTAAGAGCATCTTATGCATGGCCCGTCTGTCAAGCGGTTTTGCCAGAAAATCCTGAAAACCGTTCGCAAGGAAGTTCTCCCGGACACCTTCCATGGCGTTGGCCGTCAATGCGATGATAAGCGGCAGGCTGCCGTTCTCGCCGCAGTCGTTGCGGATCCGCTGCACCGCCTCCATTCCGTCCATGACAGGCATCATATGATCCATGAAAATCAGATCGAACTGTATCCTGTGAACAAGCTCTATCGCTTCCATTCCGCTTTCGGCCTCAGTGATCTCCAGGCCGTAGGTCTGCAGGAAGGATCTTGCGACTTTTCTGTTGATCAGATTGTCGTCCACCACCAGCACCTTATAATCTTTGGCCGTAAACGGCTCCAAAGGCTCCTCCGTCTTGATCTCCCGCTCTGGCACTTCCGACAAGGGCCTCTCGTCCGTGATCTTCTGTATGATCTCCACCGTAAATGTGGAACCCTTACCATACACGCTCTCTACGCTCACCGTACCCTGCATCAGTTCGGCCAGACGCCTTGTAATGGAAAGGCCAAGCCCCGTTCCTTCCGCGCTCCTGTTCCGCTTCGAATCGAGCTGCTTGAAATTCTCAAAGATCCTCTCAAGGTCTTCTTTGCGGATCCCGCAGCCGGTATCCTGCACTTTGAAGATCAGACGTTCCGTCCCCTTCTCTTCTCCCGGCCTGCCCGAAACGAAAATCTTAACCTGCCCTTCCTTGGTAAATTTCAACGCATTGTTCAGCAGGTTCACCAGAATCTGCTTGATCCTGCTCTCATCCCCCATATAGCAGCAGGGAATCGTCATATCGTACTCGCTCTCCACCATCAGTCCATGCTGTGAAGCCACGATATCCATCATATTCAGTACTTCTTTGACCAGCGACTTGACATGGTACTCCGCCGGGACCAGTTCCATTTTGCCCGCTTCTACCTTGGACAGATCCAGTATATCGTTGATCAGCGCCAACAGGTTATGGGCAGACGCCTTGATGTCACAGACATACTCGTATACCTTGCGTCCCTTGCTCTCCTCCATGATAATGTCGCTCAGTCCCACGATCGCGTTCATGGGCGTCCGGATCTCATGCGACATATTGGCCAGAAACGCACTCTTGGCTATATTCGCCTGCTCGGCCTGCTCCCGTACCCGTGTGATCTCTTCTATGTAGTTCTTCGTATCCGTCATATCGAGGATCAGGATGACATAGCCCTTCTTCTCCCCGAACCTGTCCCGGATCTCCTCCGCATGTCCGTGATAATATCTGTTGTTGCGGCAGAACTCTTCCTTCCCGTCCTCCTCCAGCAGCTCCCGCGGAAAATCGCTGACCTCTTCGATATGTCTTCCGATGACACGGCTGCTCAGCTCCGGAAAAATACCTGCCGCCGCAGGGTTATAGCTGACGATTCGCTCATGAATGTCGATCGCAATGACGCCGTCGCTCATGCTGTCCAGCAGGCTGCCCGATGCCAGACTGCCGAAGTCGTAGACCTTCCTGCTCCAGATCAGGATCACCACACTCGCCAGGACAAATCCCAGCACAAACGGCGTGGGGTCGTACACAAAAGTCAGCTTCACCACATACAGGTACAGCACCACCACCGGCAGGAAAGAAAGGCCCAGTATCAGTTTATACTGCCTCTCCGCCGCATAGTCCGGCTTCTTGATACACACGCTGATCAGCGCATACATCGACAGGATATAAGGCAGGATCATTCCGCACAGCATGAAAAGCCAGTAGCCCGGCCCATACTCCAGTCCCAGATATCCATGCCCTTCCGGCGTATGCAGCCACTCGATCCGGCTGTAATAAAAAGTATGCTGATCACAGGTAAAAACAAGCCCCAGAATGAAGACGTCGATTATTTTCAGAATTTTTAAAATCTTGACAGGCGCTTTCTCATAGCAGTAGCTGAACATAAAATAGCAGTAGCTGATGGGAACCGCCAAAGATCCCATATACTGCATCTTCACCGCCACCATGGCGGCTTCTACCGTAGGTGCTGTCAACTCAAACAAATATCCGACGTTCTGTATCAAAGAGCCGAGCAGAAAATACTGCATCAGTTTCTGTTCCCGGGAGCCGTCTCCTTTCAACAGCAGAAACAATGCAACCCCGATCATGCCGATACTCAAAACGCCAAGTCCTAAAAATACGATACTCATAATTTTGCATCACCATAATAAATTATATTTGACCGGCCCGTAACTCCACCGGCCAGACCACGCTATTACCGCTTTTCTTCTATAAAAGCACACTTATATATATGATATCAGTTAACTCTTTATATGTCTACAGCAAAATTGTAATGTAACAGTTACCATCCCTCATAAATCCCAATAACCGTCCCCCACATACAGCCGTTCCGACTGTTCATAAGCATCCAGCCAGGCCTCTTCCGCAGACGGATCCTGCGGATAAAATGTCTCCCGGTGATACAGCTGCCATGTTCCGTCCAGCAGGCGTTCATCCGTGATCTCAACCGCATTGCCGTCCGTTACCTTCTGCCCAAGCCTTGCCACATTGACCAGTTGCCCCTCTATGAATTCATAGCGGTCTACATAGTGTTCGGCAGCGCCGTTTCTGGCAAATCCATAGATGCACTGCTTATCCTCCCGCAGGGAGGGTGTATCAATTCCCGAAAACGCCGGTACATAAGTATAGCTTCCGCTGTCTGCCTCATAGACAAACAGGGAAGAAAAGGATGCCGCTCCCGTACCGAATACCCCCTGGAAGCAGCAGAGATCCTCCTCCCCGTCAAAATTCCAATCCGCCAGAGACAGGAAGTTCTGACAGGAAACGCCCGTCAGCCAACAGAAAGCCACTTTATCCGCATCCAGCCAGGAAGAGTCAATGCGTTGCACGACAGACCCCCGGGCCTTGTCTAAAACCAGTACCAGAAATTCGTTTGGCTCCTGATAGACCATCTCGCCTTCCAGTCTTTTTTCTATTTCGTTATCCCGAAATTCTATGGTGATATAATCAAATCTTTCCCCTTCTGTCCTGACATGGGCAAAATAGGGAATGTCCGTCGTTGTTCCTGTCCGGGACCCGTCAAGAAACGCATTCTCCGGCAGGACAGGTTCCATGACCTGACATGCATAGCCTTTTTCTGCCGCATAAGTATAGGCATAGGAGGTATCCTCACAGGCGATGGCAACCGGCCATGGACTTTCATTTCTCCAAAAAGCCTTTTCATCAATGAATGTCACGCTGTCCGGCAGCTTTATCAGGGAAATGTCAAATGCATTTTCAATCACCCCTTCTTCTATCGTGGTAATGCCCTCTGAGACCGTAAGCTCCAGCAGATCACCGGCATAAGGCGCTCCCAGACATTCCCTGCCAAGCGTCGATACCCGTCTGCCGTCAATCATGGACGGGATCACCACCCGATAAGGATCCTGCGTATTTTTCTCCTCATCGTAACCTGTGATCCGCAGCGTGCCGTCGGGCAGTTCTTCGTAACTGAAGCAGTCCGTCTCCCCTGTCAGGGGCAAATGCTCCGCCGTCTCTGATCCTGCATTTTCATGGTTTTCCTGCGCACCCTCTGCGGCATAGCCTGCCGCCAATGCGGCGCCCGCTTCCCTGTTCACGTCTTCTCTGTCCACGTCTTCCCTGTCCACATCTTCTCTGTCCGCGTCTTCTCTGTCTTCCACAGCCGGATGAGCCGCCCCCTCTTTCCACCCATAGAACGCTAAACAAACTGTGCTTCCCAACAAAAACGCCACGGACAGAAGCCTGGCTGTGCTGCTTTTCTTCTTCATCATCACAAATCATCCTCCGATCACTCTATTGTAGCACTTTTTAACCATCCAAACCATGGAAAAGGCCCGTAAATCTTGTCATTGCCGCCGTACCATGATAAGATGAACCAAATACAAATCCGAAAGAGGAATCCATCGTGCTCACTAAGCAGCTCATCAAAGAGATCGCCGGCGCTACCATTTATAACCGGGGCCTTGAACTATTCAAACAGAACAAAGTGCTGACCTTTAAAGCCAACAACAAGAATGAGGAAGTCACCGTCAAAGCCACCGTACAGGGCAGCGGCAGAAAGAAATATAAAGTAACCCTCTCCTACAATACCCTTTTTGATGACGTGTCGGAGTGTTACTGTGACTGCCCGGCCTTTTACAGCTATGACGGCATCTGTAAGCACTGCGCCGCCGTGCTCCTTGCCTATGAAGAGCAGCAGGACATGCAGCAGGGAATCTTTGATTATATAGATACACCGGGATCCGCCGGCCACATGCGCAGGCTCTCCGATTATATCAGTTACGAGAACGGCCGCTTTCTTCCCAAAAACCGTTCCAGACAGACCACACCGGTCATCAAGGAGCTGCTCAGACGCCAGCGGATAAAGACTACCGCTCCCCTGATGCAGACCGTTCCTTATGGACAAGTCGCGCTGGAACCTCATTTCCTGTGCGCCGAAAACCATGCCGAGGTCGGCTTCAAAATCGGTATGGATACCAAATATGTGCTCAAGGATGTGTTCGAGTTCGCCCGGTACGTAAAGTCCGGCGACGAACATGCCTACGGCAAAAAGCTGAACTTTCTCCATACGCCGGAGGCCTTTGACCCGCTTTCCCAAAAGCTGCTCAACTTCATCCTCTCCTGGGTGCAGGAAAACGGCAGCCATTACCTTACATACCAGTACTATTCCTACACGGAGACTTTCTCGCCGCTGCGCCGGATCCCGCTTGGCGGTGCGGAATTCGAGGAGCTTCTTGCGATCCTGAAAGACAATCCTGTGCTGATCGATTTAAACGGTTCCGGTGAAAAGATCTGGCGCCAGACAGACGCCGTTCTGAGCCGGCACTTGCGTCTGCTGGGGAAACCGGAGGGCCTGGAAGTGGAAATCGAGCCTTTGGCGGAATTCTATGCGGCCCACACAATCTTCACCTTTCGGGATGGCCTGATCTATCAGGAGAGCAGAGAAAAGCTCCTGCCCCTGCAGGATTTTCTGGCCTGCCTGCCGGAGCTTGCGGGCGCCGGTTTCTATGTTGAGAAGAACGACATTCCCACGTTCTGCAGAGAACTGCTGCCTCTTCTGGAAAAGCATTACCACTGCGAACGGACAGCATTCAACGAGGCGGACTACGGCGTGGAACCCGTCTCCTTTGAGATCTATCTGGATGCGCCGCAGAGAAATTTCATCACCTGCAAGGTTTATGCCGTCTACGGTGACAAAAAATTCGAAGTCTATAAGAAAGACGCAGAACGGGCCGGCCGGGATGCCGTCAGGGAAATACAGACCGGCAATATCGTCGCCTCCTACTGCAATGCCTATGACGAAAATGAGCATACCATGGTCATTGCCGACGACGAAGACAAGCTGTACGAGCTGCTCACGACAGGTATTCCGCGCTTTCAGGAACTGGGAGATGTATACGTCTCCGATGCCCTGAAAAAATTCCGCGTGGTGTACAGCGGTAACGTGGAAGTGGGCGTATCCTTATCGGAAAACCTGCTGGAGCTGACCATAGGCGCCGACCAGCTGTCCCGGGAAGAACTGATCGAGATCCTGTCCAGATATGACAGGAAGAAAAAATATTTCCGCCTGAAAAACGGCAGCTTTATCCGCACGGAAGACGAAGGCCTAAACGCATTGCTGGAGATCAAAGAAGATCTGAGCCTGACCGATGCGCAGCTGCGGAAAGAAACCCTTACCCTGCCCAAATACAGAGCCCTCTATCTGGACAGCGAGCTTACGGAAAAGCAGAGCCTGACAACAGCCAGAAACCAGTCCTTTCAGGAACTGATCCGGAACATGAGAACCATGGAAGAACATGCCTTTGAAGCACCGGCAAGCCTGGAATCCATACTGCGTCCCTATCAGCTCACCGGCTTTTTCTGGCTGAAAACACTGTACCGCAACGGCTTCGGCGGTATACTGGCCGATGACATGGGCCTTGGCAAGACCCTGCAGACCATCGCCTTTTTGCTGTCGGAATATCTGGAGGCGAAAGCCGCCGACAACAGGCGCGCGCTCATCGTCACGCCGGCCTCTCTGGTCTTTAACTGGAAAAATGAGTTCTCCCTGTTTGCACCCGGTATTCCCGTCAAAATGGTGACCGGCGCTGCGGCCGAACGTCAGGAGATCATCCGCGGTGCACAGAGCAGGGACGTCCTGATCACTTCCTACGAGCTGTTGAAGCGGGATCTGGAGGCCTACGAAGGTATTCCTTTTTTCTGTCAGATCATAGACGAAGCGCAGTATATCAAAAACCACAATACCCAGTCCGCCAGGGCGGTGAAAGCCATCGAGTCAGGCTGCCGCTTTGCCCTCACCGGTACGCCCATCGAGAACCGGCTGAGTGAGCTCTGGAGTATTTTCGATTACCTTATGCCCGGCTTCCTGTACGGCTACCAGCGCTTCCGCACAGAGATCGAACTGCCCGCGGTTCAGAATCAGGATGAGAATGCCATGAACAGACTGCAGAAAATGGTCCGCCCTTTTATCCTGCGGAGACTGAAAAAGGACGTCCTCACCGACCTGCCGGGCAAGCTGGAGAAATGCATGTACGCCAACATGGAAGGCGAACAGCAGAAGCTCTACCAGGCCCACGTCCAGAGAATCCGCATGATGCTGGACAAGCAGTCGGAAGAAGAATTTAAGACCGGCAAGATCCAGATTCTCTCCGAGCTTACCAAATTAAGACAGCTGTGCTGTGACCCGGCCCTGATCTACGAGCAGTACGAGACCCCTTCCGCCAAGTCTGTCCTCTGTGTGGATCTGATCAGAAACGCGGTGGAGGGCGGCCACAAAGTGCTGCTGTTCTCGCAGTTTACCTCCATGCTGGAACATCTGCAGCAGAAGCTGGAAGAAGCGGAGATCTCCTATTATGTGCTTACCGGCTCCACACCCAAAGAACAGCGCCTGCAGCTGGTCGAACAGTTTAACCGGGATGCCACCAACGTGTTCTGCATCTCCCTCAAAGCGGGCGGAACCGGCTTAAATCTTACCGCCGCGGATATCGTCATCCATTTTGATCCCTGGTGGAATCTGGCCGTGCAGAACCAGGCCACCGACAGAGCGCACCGGATCGGCCAGACCCATGTTGTGAATGTCTACAAACTGATCATGAAGGATACCATAGAAGAGAATATCATGAAACTGCAGGAGCGGAAAAAGGCGCTTGCGGAACAGGTGCTTTCCGGGGAAGAACTGGGAAGCGGCAACTTTACGAAGGAAGAGCTGCTGGAATTGCTGGATACGGCCTGGTAAGCACCGGGCGCATTGCCCGGTCTTCCCTGTCATTTCCTACAGCGATGGCCTCCTCCGGCCTGATTCCCAGCCAGCCGCAGATTTCCCGAACACCTGTCCCTTTGTCCACATGCGCCGCAATGATCTCCAGACAGTTTTTCTCCACAAAGATCCGATACGCCCCTGTCTGGAGAATCTCCGCCGCCATTTGGCGCTCCTGCTCCTGCCAGACACTGTTATGCCTTTTTACAAGCGTGATCTTGTAGGCTGTGTCCCTTTCCGCATCTGCTTCCCGTCCCCTTATCCTGTAGACTCTGACGCCGGCACTGCACCGCGCCGCCAGTTCAGTCAACCGGGGTAATTCCTTAAGATCCACCGGGTGTATCACTTCCCTGCCTGCTGCACCCTTACGCTTCTCCCCGCTGTCGTCCGCCTTCCCGCCTTCCTCCTTCGTCCTCATCCACACATAAGCTCCGGACGCAAAGACAGCCCCCTGAAACAACTCCAGATCTTCTCCCAGCCTCTGCCTGACTTCCTCTGCCGGCATGGACGTAGCCAGAAAAACAGGGCGCTTTTCCCGCAGGGCAAGCAGCTTACGGCGCACGCTGTCCGACAGTCTTCCCCTGTGTTTCTCCGGCACCAGCGTACCGTCCAGATCCAGAAAAACCGCCTGATACGGTTTCGGAACCCGAAAGATCGGATAAGCCCCGAAAAACTGCCGCCCCTCGAAATCGGCCCTCCCGCCATAGGCCAGATAACAGGAGCACCTTTTTTTGCCGCACAGAGGCCGGAAAATTTCCTCCTGTTCACTCTGATACCAGTTCCCCTCTTTGATCCGGCCGATATTGCAGGCACGGATCCTGCCGTCGGCCTCCACGAAGCATCTGTCGCTGCACATGGCAACGTCCGCAGCCGGACTACCGCATTCCAGTCCGAAAAAAGGATCCAGCTCCAGAAAGGCCCGCTTCTCCTCCTCCGTATAGGCGCGCCCCAGCCCATCCATCTTATTGATCCACAGGTAGAGATCCGGGGAAAGCCGCTCCCGCAGCCTGCCAAGCAGCGGAATATTCTGCGGCGCGCCCACTGCTCCCACGCACAGATTAACGCCGCTGTCGGCCAGCCTGTGACACTTGTCCACAAACGTCTCCATATCTGTCATTTCCGGGTGAAAAGTCGCCCAGATACAGAGCTTTCGCCGGGCTGCGCCGGAAATTCCCCGCACGATTTTCTCAGCGGTTTCACTGTACAAATCAAAGACCGCCAGACATTCCTCCACCGAAAAGCTCAGATTCGTCTGCAGCCCCACCCGTTCCAGACTATCAAGCCCCGCAAGGCGCCCCAGTCCTTCCCAATACCACCGGTGGATCGACGCCTCCCCGTAAGGCACCACAAAGACTGCGCCGATATCAAATTCCGCCGCCCTGTCCGCGATACTTTCACAAAATCTCCCGAAATTCTGCCTGTCCATTTCCAGTTCCTGCACCGACGCCCTGTGTTTGGAAAAGGGGCAGTAGGAACAGCGGTAATTACAACTTTTCAGGCTCCCCCTGTAACAGATTGTTTTCCTGCCCATTCATCCTCTCCCACTCCAGCATTTTCCTCCTGATGTCCGCCGAGATCAGCTGCGGCCCGATATAATCAGACAGCCCCAGTCCCTCCTCCGTCAGGCTGAGGAATGCTGAATCCTCCTGATATCCTGGCCTCTCACCGTTACTCTGATATCTCTTCTCTTCCAGCCACCCGGCCTCTATCCAGTCTCTTAAGATCGGAAAATCCTCCGTCACCTCGTTCCCGAAGCTCTGCCGATATGCCTTCTTTGCAATGCCGGGACGGATCAGCAGATGCCTGATCACATACCTTCGCCTGATCTCCTCATCGGAAAGCAGGATTCCATGCGTGACCGTCAGGAAATCTTTCCTGCCCAGATAGGCTTCTATCTCTTCAAGCGCCCCCTGCCGCGTCGTCCGGTAGGGCGTGCAGGCGTGAAGCCGGCCCAGATAACTCCTACCCCCGCAGCCCAGAGACAAAGCCCCGGTAAAGCCGCATTCCCGAAATTCCGTCCACAAACCGTCAGCGCCTTCGCTCCCCCTTCTCTTTACAAAACGTCTCATGGAAATCTGCGCGTATCCGTGTTCCTTTAAAAAAGCCGCTCCCCGCTGATAAAGCCGGAACGCATGGTCAGAATCCAACGCCGCTGCCTTCCCGTCCTTTTCCAGCCGGACGCCATGCTTGATATACAGCGGATACAGAAAGACCTCATCCGGTGAAAAAGCCATTGCCCGCTCCAAAGAGCCCGACAGGCTCTCCGCCGTCTGCCCCGGCAGCCCGTAGATAAAGTCAAAATTGACACAGGCAAACTCCGCTTCCATCAAGATCTCCGCCGCTTTCTGTGCCCGTCGGCCGTCATGAAATCTGCCCAGCCAGGAAAGCTCTCCCTCGTCAAAACTCTGGATCCCCATACTGACCCTGGTAACACCCGCTTCTTTCAACAGGCGTACCTTCTCTCTGTCGGTCTGCTTCGGCGCAGTCTCTATGATGATCTGGCAGTCTTTCCCCAGAGGCATATAAGCTCTGACATCCCGAAATACCCGTTCCAGCTGCCGGACATCCAGAAGCAGAGGCGTACCGCCGCCGATGGTAAAATCTCCAAACACGGTATCACAGGGCAGAACTTCCCTGTACTGCTCCATCTGACGCGGCAGCACATCCAGATAGGCGTCCCTCTGCGCCCCGCCGCAGCCTGCCACGGAGAACAGGTTGCAGTATCCGCACCTGCTCTCACAAAAGGGCAGGTGAAGGTACAAGCTGTGCCCCTCACCCGCCAGATTTTCCATATAATCGCTCAAATTTACGTTATGTAATGGTCTGTACGCCGTCTTATGCGGATAACTGTACATATACTGCACATATCTGTTCATGAAATGCACCTCTCTGAAAATATTCCTGCGGCAACAACACCCCTTTTTACAGGAAAAAATGCTTATAGGGCACGGTACTGACCACCGGATGATTCACACCGTGGAACACATAACCGTCCTCCCCGTAACAGGTGCCATGGTCGGAAAAACATACCACAAAGGTCTCGCCCCGTTTCTCCTTCCAACCGTCAAACAACCGGCCCAGCTGGCTGTCCACATACCGCAGCGCCGCCCTGTGCGTCACCAGACTGTCATTTTTCTCCTGTTCCAGATAAAAATAGTTGGGATAGTGAATCGCACACACATTCAGATACAGGAAAATCCGTCTGGGATCCGCATTCTGTTCCAGGCGGTTCAAAATGAAATCAACCTGATTCCCCGCGCTTTCCTTCACCGGACAGGAAAAGGACGGATTCCAGTAACTCTTTTCAAAAAAGGAAGGAAACACCCTGCCAAGCGCCGAGCGTTTGTCAAAAAAAGCCACCCCGCCGACACACCACGTATCATAGCCGTCCGCATGAAGCCCCTCCACCAGATTGGCGGCATCAAACCCGTAAGCGCCTTTTGGAGTCTTCTTCCCCATGCCAATGCTTTTTGGAAAGAAGAGCATCTCCTGTTCCCCAATGCTTCTCGCCTCATCCTTAGACGGCAGAAATCCCGCAAAAATGGCATGATGCGACGGATAGGTGAAGTTTCCCGGCGCCTGCCGCTTCTCCCATGCACCATACCTGTTTAAGACAGGCGTGCCGCCGCCCTGCTCCTCCGCAATGGCTGCATCATATCGTAAGGTATCCAGACAGACAAACAAAATGTCACAGTTACCTACCACTTTCGTCATATCCACAGAACACTGTTTTTCATCCATACCGGCCCGAAACGCCGCAAAAGGCACTTCACTCATAGCTGTCCGCTCCCCTTTCATTTTATTTTTTATTCTACTGCCAACGTCAGCTGTTCGTCAAGAAAGACAGGGCGCAGCGGTTGCCATGCCCTGTATTTTATGGTTGAAAACAGAGGGTAAGAGTGGTATAACAAAACGTGAAAAATATAGACAAAGTGATTTGCCGAAAAATTTTACCAGTGATTTATTGGAGGGTATGTATATGAACAGATGTAAAAAGACAGCAATATTGGTATGTGCCTTTCTGACAGCATTAAATGTTGTCGCCTGCGGACAGGCAAAAGAAGATGAAGTTGTCTATGCGGATGAATTTCCTGCAGGACAGCAGGAAAGCAGAGTGCAGACAGTTGAAGGTACAGATTTAGAAATAAAAGAAGATGAAACCGCAAATGCAGATGAATCTTCTGTAAATCAGCAGGAAAGCAATATGCAGACAGAAGAAAGCACAAATTTGGAAACGGAAGAAGATAAGACCATTGGTGTAGAAGAATTATTAGACTTGTTTATCAACGGTTCAATAAGTGCAATCGGTTCCGGGGATTCGACATTCTATATTACCGATCTGGATATGGATTCTGGTGAATGGGATTCCTATTCCATTGGTGAAAAAGTCGATCTTGACAATGATGGAGAAAATGAACTGATTATTTGCGGACCTTATGGCGGCATATACCTTGATGTGCGCAATAATAAGGTTTATGAATTTGCCGTGGGAGAAGGTGATGCCCTTATGCTTTCTTATGTTGTTTATAATGGCTCTACATGGATTATGTACAGCAACAGAATGCATACAGGATATGAAGCATATCATATGGAAAAATTTGAAGGGGCAGATAATTTAGTTGCAGAAATGAATTTTTATGAAGAACTTGTTGATGAAGATAATGTGGAGGGCAAAGAAAAATATACATTAAACGGAACGGAAATATCTTATGATGAATATTTTGAATTATGCAGCAGGATTTTTGCAGCTGAAGTAACTACAACTAAATGACAACTTTCATATTTAAGGAACCAGCCGCCACTATTGGGTAGTGACGGCTGGTTATAGATACCTGTCTTTAACAGATGGTGAATAAATACCATTCACCCTCATCTCAGCAGTTCCTTCATGATCGCGATCTGTCGCTTATAAATCCTGTTTTCGCTGTAAACATCCCGATGAAGCAGATCGCCCTGCGCATTCATCTCAATGATCCTCGGTTCCAGACCGCCCTTTTCCAAAAGCACATCCATACCAATGCTCTGTAATCCGGGGTAGCACGCCGACGCCTTAAGGCATACCTCCTCGATCCGTTCCACTGTTCCTGTCCCCAAATGCAGATCTGCAAACGCCATAGCGTGATTATTAAGATGCAGATTCGTAATGGGGCCTTTCGACAATCTGGGCAGAATATAGTCGATCCGCCCACCCTGCACGATCACACGCAGGTCATAACAATACCCCTCAAAAGATGCCTTACCGTACCATCGCTCTACAACGCAGTCCAGCTTTAACAGACTGTCCAGAAACACTTCCGCCTTCCTGCCCTCCAGCCTGTACATCCGCTTGGTGTTATATAACGCACCCTCTTTGAGCGCAGCACAGGTGTAAAGCGCGATCCGGCCGTTTCCCGGCGAGAACCGCAGCGCTGTCACGCCTGCCGCGCCCGATCCTTTCACCGGCTTCACAAACACCTGTGTGATCCTGTGTTCTCTCAGAAAATCAAACAATTCTTCCCCACAGGAAAAATGTTCTTCGTACATATGGGTCACCGGAACACCGCTCTGGGCAAGCCGCGCCTTACAGCCGCGTTTATCCAGCACCTGTGCAATCTCCGGCGGCCGGTTCAGGAAACCGCCTGCCGGCAGATCGGAAAGCCGGCGAAGCTGTTCTTCATACCGTCCGGTCAGACTTCCCAGATCGCACAGGCGGCTGCTTCCCCATGCCGGCGCATCAATCTTCACCGCAAAATGCTGCAGGTCTTCTATTTGCAGCAGCATCCGCAGCTTCTCCTCGAATCGTTTCCGGCCCGGTTCTTCCGGCTTCTCCGGACAGAATCCCTCATCGTGTCCCATGTCCGGCACATCTTTCCAATCCAGAAATACAACCGGGAGGCCCGCCTCCGCTGCCGCCTGTTCAAAATAGAACCTGCGCTTGCCGCCGTCCGTTCCGATCAGCAGAATCCCGCTCATTCTGTCAACATGGCATTGTACCATAATTCACCGTTCCAGCTCTCCGCCTTTTCCTGCTCAGACACGTCAACCACAATGGGCAGCTTCTTTAATTTCCCCACTATCTCATCTGACAGGTAGTGGTAATGTACATCCAACTTCTCCAGACCTGGACATCCCGGCAGCTTTTCCACAAGGAGCTGTCCGCCTTTATCCGTAAGCGTTCCGTTGGACAGATCCAGCGTGGTGATCTGCTGCATATATTTACTCTCAAGCACAACTGCTGTCAGTTCATCCTGAATTTCACTGTCCGTGATTCCCAGATAGGTAAGCTTCGGAAAATCAGACACGGAAAGCAGCTCCCTGACAGTTTCCGCATCCCCGTCAAAACCATAGTCTTCCACTCCAATGTAAAGGAGCAGTTTCTGCAGATTCGGAAGTTTTGCTTTCGCAATCTCTTCTATCACATCCTTCCCCAGGCCGCCGCAGATGATGGTCAAAGACTCCAGATTGTCATGTTCGATCACCCCTAATTCCAGATTCGTACTGCCCTTGATCGTCAATTCCTTCAACTGGGGCATGGCTTTCCACAGATTGCTGTAATTGCCCTGCATGATCCACGATACTTCGCACACCTCATAGTCCATATCGCCGATGAAAAGTTTTGTGATGTGGCTGAATCTGTCGACATTCGCAGCAATGCCGTCCAGAATCGCCTGACAGGATTCTTCATATTCACCGCCCCATCCGCCGATGATCAACTCCTCCAGCCCCGGAAACTCCGGATCGGCCAGAATCTCCTCCAGCATGGTTTCTGCCTTCTTCCCGTTCTCATAGTCCTCATAGTCATAAGAGTATGTCTTACTCTTTCCTGTTTGGTCTGCCATAGCTTCCTCCTTCCCCAACCTTCCCAATATGCTGTCCGGCGGTGCAGTGCATTCTGCGCGCGCCGCCTTTTTTCCTATTGTAGCATACCGGTCGGGCGGCGTAAACTGAATCATGGCTCTGTTGAATGCACAACTGCACACATTTCTGAATCAAAAATATGAAGAACATAAGCGCCAGGTAAATATTCTGCAACACAGTATTCTCTACATACAGCTATTCAACCTCTGTTATAGACAACTGGCCTTCCATCGGCAGTCTGCTCCTTTCATTAATCACCGGCTTATTTTCGTAAAGCCTTGCCCATTTTAAAGTGCCGTTAGCACTGCTCTTTTTATTATAAAGTGTCAGCATAGCCTCGGCGTACCCTATGAAACCGGCCTTGCGTTCTTTGGCGATACGGCCGATTTCCCTGGGAGAAGAGCGGCCGACTTTTTCCACAAACATATCGTCCTTCAGACTGTCTTCATAGGTATTGACCAGACGGGCTATGCCACGGAGAATATTGCCGGTCAGCGACTCTACATCGCCCTCCCACGTGGCAATACAAAGACGCAGGCTGCGCTGTAGAATCTCATAACCATATTTACGATACAGGTCTTCCAGCGTTGCAACACAGCAGACACAGCCCGGTCCGCTGTTCCCGCTGATGCGCAGATTAAATGATTCCACCAGTGCCTTGATAATCAGCTGTTCATCGTTTCCGGCTTCGATATTAGCTGTAAAAATTTCATAGGGCAGCAGTTTTTTGACAAATCTCTGTTGATCGGCAAATATCGCCGCCTCCTGTTCATACACCAGTTCATCATAGACCATGCACCATACCGGTGTGTCACGGGATCCCAAAACAAGTGCCACGATCTCAATCGTATGCTGTCCGTTAAAGACATAATTGATGCCCTGTCGGCGGCTGACCTTGACCGGGTTGATCTGGCACAGATCAAAGTTTTCCGCAGCCTTCCGGATATGATCTTTAGACAGATGCCGTTGATAATCCTGATTGGAAACCAGATTTTTAATTGGAATCTGCTCGAAGTGAACATTGGGCACATACGGATTTCGTTCCATGTCAACGCACCTCCTCCAGCGCATGCAGCATGATCTGAATGGCTTTCTGTAATTGATACAGCTGATGTTCCAGCTGTTTTTTTCCTTTGATCGTCAGCAGCGGGAACTGAGCGGCAGACTGTGTACGGTCAATGGAACTGATCCACGACGGAATTGTCAGCGCAAGGCTGTTGATTTCAGCATCCGGGTCAAAAACCGGCATATCTTTAATGCTCATGCTCTTTACAGTTTCTTTCACTTCCAAAACCTGCTTCTTCATACGGCCTCGTTCTCTTGATGCAGTCAGTAATTGTGCCACATCCTCCTCTGTTTTTCCATAGCAGGCCATAACCGATTCCGTCGATATTTTCGTTCCGCCTGCAAGAATCAGCACAGCCGTATCCGGCTGTATAGACGCAATATAGTCTATTGCCTGTGCATATATCCCATACCTGGTGACGGAACACCGGCTTAAACCGTATTCTTCGGCAATTCTTTCCTTTGTCCGTCCGCCACTGCTTTCATAATATTTCTTCCCTTTAGCGAGATCTCTTCTGTTACGCTCCTTAAACTGGTCAGTACCGGCAGCGTTATGCGCTTCAATGATCACATCTGCATTATATCGCTTTCCAATCAGATACCGCCGCTGATTTTCCGGCAGATGTCTGCTTCTCAATTCTTCCCGGCAGGTAATTGATATCGCCTCCTCCCTGACACAGAAACTGATATTCTTTACCTGAAATGCAATGTCCTGCATTTTACAGATCTCATACTGCGCAAATCCCTGCATGATACAGCCGTACCAGGCTACGACAGGCCGGCTGCAGCCATGCTGCAAAATCCGCCGTTCCAACGCAGCATATTCCTCAGGGCTGAGAGGAAATACCAGCCTGCGAAATTCCGGATCAATTTTGAGAGTGCATCCTTCCCCTTTCATATTCACACATCCTTTCCGACTCAGGCCACGGTCCTTCCAACTTACACTCCATGGTTGTTGCTTTTATTCCAAAGACCGTATAACCGTCAAAAATATTAATTTTAAGCTGCTTACGGTGCTCTTCCACCGGCAGGCCAAACTGATCCTGCCATTCCGCCGGAAATATTGGCGTGCGCCTGTTCCCGGACCGTCCGGACCGTCCGCTCTCCTGCCGGATGCGCTGGTACATTTCTGTCGCCGTCAGGTCAAAAATATAAAGTTGTTCGCTGTTCGCAGTGACCATTTTCCCAAGTATTTTATACCGGTAAGCCGGATTCCACTGCAACATCTCCGCCAGCTTCGCATAGAAAATCCGGCAGGTGATCTGCTTTGGTCTTCGCCTGCCCGTACTGCTGCACCACCGGAAAGAATCCTTTTCATCTTCTCTACAGGGACGTATCACCAGTTTTTTCGTCTGCTGATTGATCAGAATCTGAATGTATTCCACCATTGGCATCTGATTGAGACAGGCCATATTTACATAGACTTTGTTATCATTAAAAGTAATGGAAGGTTCAAACGTATGAGCAAAGAACTCGCCCCGGACAACCTGATATCCATCATAGCTGAAAGTTTCTTTCTGCTCCGTTTTCTCTGTCGTTTTCATTCGTTACTCCTCCTTCTGCAATCCTTCCAGAAGTTTCCTGATATTCTGCTCAATATGCTCTTTCGGGCGCGGTTGTGGTTCGTTCCCATAATAAGGATCCCCCTGCATTGTCACATTCCACAAGCCGCCATGATCTATACCGCTGCTGGGCGAAGCCTGTGTATGCTGATAAAATTCACTGCCGAAGCTCTGTGCCCACGGCAATGGATACGCCAGGATCTTTCCCTGATAACCAGATCCATTTACAGGTGTAAACTCTTCCTGTGGAAGATTATTCTCCTCGCAAAACTTCCTGATCTTTTCCACAGGTATCAGAACCTCTGTTTCCTGCAGGTCAAACAGCAACACCATTTCACTGCCTTTCTGACGACGTACACCGGTGATCCTGTAGCGATACTCCCTTTTCCACCCAAACAATTCAAACAATGTCGGCAGGAATGCCGCTCCGGTAATGATCCTGGGCTGATATTTCACATTTGCCGCAGTCGCCCATTTGATCGCAGTCCGAACCTCTTTTTTACTCGGCCGGACCGCCAGCTGATGCAGCTTCGGATGGATCAGCAGCTCCACATACGGTATGTTATTCAGCTTTTGGACTGCATCAATTCCAAATCTCATACCGTTACTGGAAATCGTTACGCCGATTCTCAATGCGGCATTAAAAAACTCTGTGCGCGCTATTTCATAGCCCCGGAGATCCGGTTCGCCATTTTGCGGACTGATCAGCACATCCTCAGCAGAATCTTCAGCCGTACACTCTATTCTGTCAGATGCCGCCCTGTAATCTTCTGCTGTGAAGGATGCCCACCTCGGATTGACAATGACAAAACCCTTTAACGCCCCTTCCGGAATCACATGAAGTTCCGGTATTCCACTTGCGCCATATTTCGCATTGCTTATTTTTCTCTGCACTGCAACAAAGTCTTCCGGGGCGACGATCGCTTCATGGTGTCCGGACTGTCTGTACTGATTGCGGTCTCCGCAGTTTTTACGTGCCTTATGATCGAGGTAATTGGGGGTAAAGGTTTTATGGGCTAATATTTCTCCGCAATGTCTTTCATTCTGCAAAACACCCAGAACAGAATTGCTGCTCCAGGCTGTATTGCCCTTTTTGGTCGGTCGTGCCAGCTCCGTCAGCAGATCTGCGATCTGCTGCGTAGAATATCCGTACAGATACATAAAATAGATCAGCCGGACTGTTTTCGCTTCTTCCTCGTTAATGACCAGATTCCCGTCTCCATCCTGATCATAGCCCAGCAATGGCGGCGTCAGAAAAATCCCATGGGAAAAACGCATTTCATAGGACGCATTCATGCTGGAGCTTTTTACATGGGACTCTTCCTGCGCCATGGCGGCAATAAAAGACAGACTCATTTCCGACTGCTGATTCAACGTATAGATCTGCTCGTTCTCAAAAAACACCCCAATGGGAGGCTGCCGCTCTTTCAGTTTATTAACGGTTCCAATACAATCCATGATATTGCGTGCAAAGCGGGAAACACTTTTGGTAATGATCATATCAATCTTACCGGCTGCACAGTCATCAATCATCTGATTGAATGAATCTCTGTGCCGCAGTGACGTTCCGCTGATTCCCTCGTCTGCATAGATACGAACCAGTTCCCAATTCCGGTAGCGGCCCACATAGTCCTCATAATAATTTTTCTGCAGCTCGTAGGACGATGTCTGACGCGGATCATCCGTAGAAACACGGGCATAAACCGCCACTCTCCGATGTGCACTGTCATCGTACAAATCTGCTGCGGGTTTTGCAGGGATTACTTCCAGTAACTTCGGATCTACACCCTGATAGCGCGACCGTATTCTGGATTTTTGTATGTCTGCGTTTTTGCCGGGCAGTTCTGCTTCTTTCATAAGAATCCTCCGTTCCTGCACAGTCTGCTGCACGTTCTCCACTTCTTAATGAAATGCCTACAGTAATTTTATAAAATAACACTTAACAATTCCATGTACTGATGGTCATAAAAAATTGACCATCAGGCCAATTTAAACCTATGGGGGTATTCAAATGAAAATTAATTACAGCGCTGTTGGCCTGCGTATCCGAAAACTACGCAGACAAAAATTCTGGACACAGGAAAAGCTGGCCGAAAAGGCTGAAATCGCACCTGATTATCTTTGCCGGATCGAATCGGGAAAGAAGCACCCCAGCCTGACAACGATACTGCTGATCGCCGGTGCGCTGGACACTACAGTCGATGACCTGTTGGCCGACGTGCTGAGAAAAGACACCTCTACCATGGCGAAAGAAGAAAAATCTCTGCTTGCAGGATGCACGGAAAAACAAAAACAATTTGTTATAGCGATTTGCCATAGCATCAAGGAAGAAATGATAAAATATGACAGGGAATAATGCGAAAGCATTTCCCATAAAGACATTTGGTCTGCAAACAAGCTGAAAAGCAGGACATGTCTCTTAAAAGACTTCCTGCTTTTCATTCCATGGCCTTCCGGTTACAAATACAAACTTATTGATAAAATCCACTTGTACAACCACCATCAAATTATATAAACAATTTTTATTTATCCGCTACAAACTGATCCGGATATATGTCACTCCCGCAATAGCCGCAGACTCCCATTCGCGGTGAATTACAAACCGGCAAAAGCATTTCCTCTCCACACTCATGAGTCCTGGCACAGTCTTCACACAGCCATCCGCTTCCTTCATAAAAGCATTCCGTGCATATGTACGCCACCGGTTTCTTTCCGCATTCTTCACATAAAATTTCAATTGGATTATTTCTGGACAAGATGATCAATTTCTCTTTCCTATTGTTCATGACCCTGTAATTTGCAACCGTTATCATAAGTTCCGTAGTGGAACCAAAATCATATTGATAACCGAAAGTCATTCCTTTTTCCAACACAGATTTCAATTTGCAGTTCATGCTTTTTGCAGGTTTACCCCAGAAAAAATCTTCCTGCGGTGCAACATCATAGCTGACGCCGTCTATATCAAACGCACTCAAGTGCCCGCAGCATTCTACCCATATATCCCTCAAAAAGTTATCTAAGTCTTTTAAGGATGCCGTCTCTTTTATCTCCACATACAGCCAGTACTTACTGTTGTATTTCGGATAAACAGCCAGTTCAAAATACCCGCATTTCTTACTGCCAATCTCTTCTGCCCACTTTTTCTGACGTTCTTCACAAACCGACAGATGTTTGTTCATATAACTGAATGTATATTCCTTTCCGCAATATTTGCATTTTCCTTTTGTATGTTTTGCCATTTCCTGCTTCCTCCCACTCATCATTGTATGTTCTCGGAAATTATTTACTCCCTTTTCGGAAAAGTGTTCCAACGATTCTTTATAAGCAGCAATGTCTTATATTCGCGTTGGTTCCATGCATGTCTCCCCTCTTTTTCCAACATTCTTTCGTTTTTTTCCAATGCCTCTTCTATCGTATAAAACACTTGATGAAACCCTTCCTTCTTTTCGTTCTCAGAATATTCGCACTGCCCTTGCTTTGGATAAACATCACAAAAATACAAACGGTTGATTTGATGCCAAATTTTCGGTTCATGAACTGATAATCTCTTTTCCTCTATTTCTCCAAATGGTTTAATGGATTCAGGAATCACATCATATCCAGTTTCCTCTTTAACCTCTCGAATTAAAGTTTGATAATCATCTTCCCCCTCCTCCAAACCCCCACCGGGTAATTTAACCTCTCCCAAAAAACTTTCAATCATCAATAACTTACCATTAACAAATATAATTCCTCTTATGGATACCCTGCATATTTCTTCTAAATTGTCATCATAATTATGCTCGTCCATTACAAGAACTTTCTCCATGTATTTTCCTCCTGTAAATCCCGATTGATACAATTCATTCTGTCAAAGTCTATCTCAAAATTTCCATGCTGGAACGTTACAAATTTCAATTCCGTAAATTTGCATATATTTTCCGGCCTTATGTTGCGCACCATCCACATGCAAATGATACTCCGATCCTGTTTTTATACATATAGCCATTCAATCCGGAAAAATAAGATCTTCCGCTTTTTTCAGATTTCATATCTTACTATTCCTTTGAGATTCTATATCGTATATTGCGATTCGTTATATATTAAATTTTACCATGATGCTTCCAGCATATACAATAACGAATACCTGCGAAATTAAAATCAGCTCAGGCTCCTGTCTGCTTTCCAGCGCAGTGGCAAAGCCAATCGGGAAGATTTCAGTAAATCAGAACACATAAAATATAATTACTAAGATGCATATCCAGGTTTCCTTAAACGAAAACAGACAGAAACAGGCTATCCTATCTCTATCTGTTGATTTTTCTGGAAAAATTCTCTGTGTATTCCCGATATTTAAAAGTAGTAAGAATATATTTTTTAGTTTCTCTAATATCTGCAAGGGCATCCTTTGACAAAAGAATCTTGTATTAAATTTTATCAATCTCCTCCCATGCTTCTTCGATTGTATATGCTTCTGCATTCCTCATACTTTGAATGCCTTTTTGGAGTTCAGTATATAAAGCTTGAATAGCGTCCTGCTCAGAATAGCTGTTATTTATTATAGTATTATTAAAAATAGTCTGTGCATCAGGTGCCATAATATCACTTCCCTTTGTTTGATAGTTTCATTATATATGAAATAGTATCTATAAAAACACTATATGTTTTCTTCTCCCAAATACTCTTTCATCAACTTCATAGCCAACTCCATTTGTGGGCTTATCCATTTATTTTTGTGATATATATAAAAGGAATGATACTTTTTTTCATCAAGTTCCGTTTTAATCGGCATAAGAGAACCGTTTTTCAATTCTTCCCCGATAGAATATGTGGGAACAACTGCAATTCCCAAATTATTCATAACACATCTTTTTACCGCTTCTATACTTTGTACTTTCATGGGCGCATTGAGAACAATGTCTTTTCCGGCAAGGTATTTATCCATATCCAACTGATAATACCCGTCCGGCTCATTACAAATCAAACTAAACGGCTTGCGTTGGTGCGGCGTAACAAAGTCAAGCAGACTTCTGTCAGCAAAAGGGGAAGCAACAAGAACCGCTTTATAGTTACCAAGCTGCTTATGTATGACGCTGTCGGGATAACTTTCTTTTTCACAGTTTATGCCTATGTCTGCAGTTCCGTCCACAACAGACTGATTGATTTCTCCGGACTGTATGGAATTGATTATAAGCTGCACATTAGGGGCTTCATGTGCAAATGCCCGGATAAACGGCTGCATGTTATAGATTAAAATAGAGTCCGGGATTGCCAGTTTTAATAAACCAGATATTTCAGACAGACTTTTGCCATAATTTCCGATTTGTTCCGCTCCCTGTAAAATCATATCAATATAAGGCATAATATCCTTTCCTGCCTGCGTAAGTTCCATGCGTCTGCCTATCTTCTCAAACAATTTCAATGCTAATTCTTCTTCAAGCTGTTTGATTTGGAATGTTACCGTAGACTGCGTATAACCCAACTTGTCCGCTGCCTTTTGGAAACTCCCCATTTCAAGAATTGTCTTGAAAGTGACTAAACTCTTTGTATTCATTTTATCTCTCCTTGATATATCGAATTTATTGAATTTAAAAATCAAAATTATTGAATTTTTTTATCCTTTTTCTCATGCTATTATAAAACGGTAAAGAAAAAATAGCAATCAGTTTTCAAGGAGGTACCATATGAATTTCAAGTTTAGTGCAGACGAGCAGAAAGTAATAGACCTTATTCACGAATTTGGTGTGAATGAAGTTGCGCCATTGGCGTCAGAGATTGACGAGCAGGAACGCTTTCCCGAAGAACACCGAAACAGATTGGCAGAGTTAGGCATGATGGGGATTTGCTACCCGAAAGAGTACGGCGGCGCGGGACATTCCTATCTTGCCTATATTGCCGTGATTGAGGAATTGGCAAAACATTGTTCCACTACGTCCGTCATGTTGTCCGATCACCATTCTTTAGGTTCTTTCCCGCTTTCAGAGTTTGGGACGGAAGAACAAAAACAAAAATACCTTGTGCCACTTTTGAAAGGAGAAAAATTAGGTGCATTTGCAGTCACAGAACCGTCCGCCGGTTGCGATTTGGGAAATCAGCAGACAACGGCTGTTGACAAGGGCGATTATTGGTTGTTGAACGGCTCTAAAATCTTTATTACAAACGGATTTTACGCAGATACTTACTTTGTTACAGCCATGACAGACAAAAGCCAACGCAGCAGAGGTATTTCTGCTTTTATCGTAGAAAAAGGCACTCCCGGCTTTACTTTTGGAACCAAGGAAAAGAAAATGGGTATCCGTGGTTCTGCGACATACGAGTTAGTTTTCACAGATTGTAAGATACCAAAAGAAAATTTATTAGGCGAAATAGGCAAAGGCTTCAAAATGGCACTTATGACCTTAGACGGCGGACGCATCGGCGTAGCGGCACAAGCTTTAGGTATCGCGCAGGGAGCGATTGACCATTGTAAAAAATATGTCACAGAGCATATGCAGGGCGAGCAGAGAATTTCACAATATCAGTTTACACAGTTTGAACTTGCTGATATGCAGACAAGAGTTGACGCAGCACGTTTGTTAGTATATCGTGCGGCACAGGCAAAGCAGGAGCACGAGCCTTTCTCACATCTTGCGGCTATAGGTAAATTATATGCGGCAGAAGCGGCTACAAACGTGACACGGCGTTGTGTTCAGCTTGTCGGCTATGACGGATATTCAAGAGCTTATCCATTTGAGCGTTTAATGCGTGACGCAAAAATCACAGAAATATACGAGGGGACAAGTGAGGTTCAGAGAATGGTTATTTCCTCATATATGGGGATAAAATAAACACCTGCTCTAACTCACAGTGAAGTGCTATACTAAAGTTGTAACGGGAGTGGCTAATGAGATATAATCAAAATCACAAGAAAAGAGGTACTCATTATGTCACAAAACTACACTCCCGAATTTAGAAAGAAGATTGTCCGGCAATCCGTATGAGGTAATCGCATGAAAAGAACTTTAAACCTTATCATCAAAACAGTATGGAGCACCTGCCGGATGCTGCCTGTCAACTGGTTACTCTATTCTCTTAGTCTGGTTACATTCAATGTGTTATGGGTGCTGCTTCCGGAAAACGTATCTATCGCCATAATGAACAGGGATACGGGAATTTTGTTTCTTTCCGGCATAATTGGTCTGACGGCTGCCATGGCATTATTCTTCAATACATATCTAAGCAATAATGCCTGGATGCAGATCAATAAAGTGCGCTACGTCATTCTGTTAAGACTGCTGGAAGCATCCTTGCGAATCCCTTTTTCAAAAACACTTGATCCCGATTATCTGGCATGTTTAGATAAAGCAAGACTTGCAGCCATGAACCCATCAATAGGTATCGGCAGTGTTATGTCATACATCTATGAGTTGTTGGGCATCCTTCTATCCGCTATCGGTCTTTTTGAAATAGTAAGTCGAATCTCTCCACTTCTGGGAATGTTCGTGCTGTTGACAGTGCTCATTTCTTTTGGACTGAATTCAATCCTGCACAGACATGAGGAGAAAGAGTGGGATCTATGCGCGAACCCTAAACGAAAACACGAAAAGGTCTACGACCATTTGATGGAAGAAGCATTGGGAAAAGATATACGCTTATTTTCTCTTACGGCAATTCTTGACAATTATGGAAGGGACTTTTCGAAAGAGGTCACAGACATCCAGAGGTCTTCAAACAAAGAAAAGCTGAGATATCAACTCCTTTTGCTTATAAATGATTTTATGCGGAATGTGGTTGTGTATATATGGCTGGCCGTATATATTTCTACAGAAAGAATGGATATCGGTTCTTTCCTGACCTACGCGCTGGGCATCCTGCAATTAAGCCTGACTGTTCAATCTATATTAACGCATGGTTCCACAATCTACAAAGAAATGCACCGGTTTTCAAATTATTGGGTGATTGTCGATGAGGCAGACCGCTGTATTGGAGGTCTGCCTGAAAAACCACTTCATCTGGATCCGCAAAAGTCGTATACCATTAAATTTGAACATGTGTGCTTTACGTATCCAAATACCGAGACCCCTGCAGTGCAAGACGTATCTTTTACGATCAATCAGGGATGCCAGACTGCATTGGTCGGCTTGAACGGGGCAGGAAAAAGTACCCTGATCAAACTTTTATGCAGGTTGTACGTACCGGACAGTGGTACTATACGTATTAATGGAGTGGATATTCAGACAATTCCTTCTGCTGACTATTATAATCTTCTGAGCGTTGTACTGCAGACCGGGACAGTCCTTCCCTATTCCATTCAAGACAATATTACGTTTTCAGAATCATTTAGTCCCGATGCATATGAGCGCGCCGTGACGTTGTCTGACTTTAAGCCGATTCAGGATTCTTTGCCGGATCAGGAGCATACGTTTCTTTCTCATACCATGGATTCCGGCGGCATAGATCTTTCCGGCGGTGAAAAACAGAAATTGCTGTTGTCGCGGGCGATCTGCCAGGGCGGCCGTATTTTTCTGTTGGATGAGCCGGCAGGCGCCATGGATCCAATCGCTGAAGAAACATTGTATCACAATTACAAACGAATCACCGATCATTGTACAAGCCTGATCATTTCTCACCAACTTTCATTTATCAGCGTATGTGACCATATCATCATGTTGGAAAATGGAAAAATAGCAGAACAGGGGACACACTCTGAATTGATGGAAACAAAGGGAAAATACTATGAAATATATATGGAGCAAAAAAAGCAATACCAAAAATAAGTGGAATTCACCCAATATCATATTGTTTCTTCGGTATGCATATCGCAAAGGCAATCCATGGGCAATTCTTCTGCCTGCCCTGATTATCGTCAATGCCTCTGTTGGCATCTGCAGTGTATTCATTCCCAGGTGGATACTTGTAATTATTCAGAAAAACCGCGGGGCCATACTTTATATTGCACTCAGTATTACAATAATTGAGTTAATTTTATTTCTTTTAAAAGCGGTCGGTACAGTGCTTAAAAACAATCTTTCGATAGCAGGCGATGAACTGTTTAGAAATGCATATGCAGATTTAGGCATCAGTCAGAGCCAAATACGATATGAAGAGTCAATCTCTCCCTCTAATCTGGAATTGCTGGAGAGCGCCAGGTATGGCATTTGGGAAATACCCTCTCTGTCCAATAAATTGGAAAAGTTCGGATCCTCAGTAGTACTTTTAGTTGTAAACTGCGTAATTATTATTTCACACGACTGGAGATATCTGATCATTCCCGCCGTCGGTTTTCTGCTGCTGGTTCCACTTTATAATTTTGTCAACCAAATAGAGTTAGATAATGCTCAGAGACTCCTTCCTGAAAACAGGGCTTTTGGATGGTACTGCAAACTAATATCTGATTTTCGAACAGGTGAAGATATACGGATTAACCAGGGGGAGGCGTTTATAACCGGTCGTTGCAGATCGTTAATGGATAAAATATATGCGGTCAACCAGAAATCTTTTTCCAAAAAGGGCCTGTATCTGGGCATCATCAAGTTTATTTTTCAATTCCAGATTATTGCCGCTGCAATTATTCTGGGCTACTCATTCGCTTCAAACGCACTGGAAATAGAAAATTTTGTTTTAATGTTCAGCGCAATCAGTGCGATCAGCAGTGCAGGTAATGACATTGTAACAGGATTCAGCCAGGTAAAAAAGACGGGAATTCTACTCTCTCCTTTCTTTTCACTCCAAAGGCATGAGTTTGAAATACATAAGCCCAAACAGTCTGTTACGCGGAAAGAAATCCACGAACTGAAATTTGAAAATATTTCATTTTCTTATCCCGGAAGCACAAAAAGGGTACTTGATCATGTGAGTTTCTCAATCTCAGCAGGTGAACATGTCGGTATTGTAGGTATGAACGGAGCGGGAAAAAGTACAATCGCAAAGTTAATGTGCAGATTGTATACTCCCAAAGAAGGCCGGATCCTGATTGACGGCGTGGATATTACGGCTGTTCCCGAGGATGAATACTGTAATTATATAGCTGCCTTGTTTCAAGATTTTCAATTATTGCCGGTAAAGTTAATCGAAAACGTAATCGCTAAGAATCATAAAGAGATAACGAAAGAAGAAAGAAGCCGGTTCCTGGAATTGCTCAGAAGTACAAATTTGAATCAGTGGGTATCTTCTCTGGCATCGAAAGAAGACACCTGTATTTCACCCGATTTGTCAAAGGACTACATAATCCCCTCCGGAGGGCAGGTCCAGTTTCTGGCAATGTTGCGGGTGGTTTTTAAGGACGCCCCTGTATGTTTGTTTGACGAGCCAACTATGGCACTGGATTCAGATAACGAAAAAGCAGTAATGCGCCTGATGGACGAGTTAAATGGAAAAATATGTATCATGATTTCGCACCGCCTTTTTCATATGAAAATGATGGATCGGATCATAGTATTGAAAGACGGAAAAATAGTTGAAAGCGGAACACACGATGCATTAATCAGTGAAAACGGTCTGTATAAGCGGATGTATGCCAGGCAGGCGTTAAAATATGAAGTTGAATTATCCTGACGCAAGCCAAATAGTACAATGTGTGGAAAGACGGCGGGTATTATCGTTCAACCAGACATTGCCGGGGGACACAAAGTGACGATATGCCCGTCTACAACAAAAAGTGACGGCTCTGATTTCTGCCGAAATACAGGCTTCTGATGATCAATACCCTCATAACCATATTTCGGGTGCCTGGTCCTGGCAATGATCTTTTTGGGATAAGCATCTCTGATTTGCAGTAAGGGCAAACATTCTCTTTCAAGAGTATTCTGATCCGAAATATTGTCCCTGACCTGGATATAGATTTTCTCGCTCCCTTTTTGCGCCACAAAATCAATTTCCTTCTGATACAATTTTCCGACATACACATCATATCCCCGGCGGAGCAGTTCAATACAAACCATATTCTCATATACTCTGCCGTAGTCCAGATTCCTGTTTCCTAAAATGGCATATCGGATACCCGTATCACACAAATAGAATTTTTCAGAACTTTCCAAATACTTCTTTCCGCGGATATCATAACGCTTTATGTCATAAAAAACAAAGGCATTGCACAAATATTTAATATATCTGCCGACTGTTACATGATTAGTTGTTGTCTTATTCGCTGTCAGCAACTGACTGGTCTTGTTTGGAGAAGTAAGGTTGCTGATGTTATCCATAAGAAATTCACACAGTTTCTGAAGGACCAACGTATCCGGCAAAGAATATTTCTGCACAAGATCTCTCGTGACGATCGTTTCATAAACTTCCTTAATGTAATCTATTCTATCTCTTTCCGTTCTGTAAGCGTAAGAACCTGCCAGTCCTCCCTTTGTGGAATACTCATCAAAGAGTTTTTCCTTATCGCCGGTCTCATCATAATACTGGCAGTATTCCTGAAAACTAAATGGAAACACGTGAATCTCGATATAACGTCCGGTAAAAAGAGTTGCCAGATCAGCACTCAATAAAAAAGCATTAGAACCCGTAATATAAATATCATATTTTCCTTTGGAATAAAGACTATTGATTGCCAATTCAAATTTTGGACACATTTGAACTTCATCCACGAAAAGGTAATTTACTTTTTCCTCTTGAAAATGTTGCTCTACGTAAGCATGAAAATAAATATTTTTATTTTTTCGAAACTACATTGCAATTCTTATTATACCGATACAAAATAGTATATGCAAGAGACCGGTTTCAAAACAATAAAATACGCCCTTTCTCCGCCCCGAATCTTCATTACTGAATTCACTGCTTTTAATGAGCTTTTTGTAATACGCATATTTTTGATTACTTCTATCCTTTTTAAAATTAATGTCTGTTTCACCCGCAATTCTAAGTATGTCATAGTTGCAGCACTCATGCACCAACTTCCTTGCCCGCCGGTATTGTCCATAATCCATAACAGAAATTAAGTCATGCTGTTTCTGTTTATCCGGCATTTCTCGTTTCGCCTCCCTGGAAATGAATTTACTGTTAATTTTTCGTGCAAAATATTGTATTTTTTGTGCAGATAGCATATACTGTAATCACCAGCGGAAAAGGAGATGGTTGTATGGCTGGCTCTACTACAAACATCAGCATCCGTATGGATTCAGACCTGAAAGCGCAGGCTGACAGGCTGTTCGGGGAACTCGGCATGAACCTGACAACGGCGTTCAATATTTTTGTCCGCCAGTCTCTCCGTGAGGGACGGATTCCCTTTGACATTTCCCTCAACCAGCCCAACAGCGAAACGGTTGCCGCTATGCTGGAGGCAGAAAGGATTGCGAAAGACCCGGCAGTGAAAGGGTATACCGATCTGAACGAACTGTTCGCAGACCTGAAAGCATGAGGAACGCAAAATATACCGTCAAGCCCACCACACAATACTTGAAAGGATAATGGCATGAAAAAGAAATATGTCATCCTCATCAGTTTTATCCTCGTTGTGGCAGTAGGAATTATCAGCTTTTATCTGCTGACCCGACCTACAGTATTAGGTAATATGAGCAATGAGTATTCAAAGCAAGTCACCACATCATCTGACATTTCTTTCGTAGGAGAAGCTGGCAATAGGATAAAGTTTGTTTTTGAATCGAATGTTATCAGCGGAAATCTGGACATGACCTTGTACGATTCAGATGGTAATGCTGTTTATACCTTGGATAATGCAAAAGAGTTGTCGACCTATTTTATACTTGAACGTTCCACCACATATACACTGGTCGCTAAGTGTGATAACTTTGTCGGAACGTATAAAATCTTTGTGTATTTAGACAAAGCAAACACATCGACAGATTCCGGTTTATCGGTTCAATAAAAGTCCAAAACAGGGCGGCGGTGACAGGCATTGACTATACCCCGGATTCCCTCTCTCCGCCTCCAGCTTCGCCAACTCCTCCATCGCCTTTAACCCACCTTGTGTCAAGTTAGTGACACGAACTTATTAATAATTTTGATACCGCAAAAATTACATTTCAAATTTTTCTATCCTACATTGATGTTTTCTGCTTTTCTTCTCATAATTGATTCCGACAAGCAAAATATTTCCTTTATACTCTTTAAGAACAGACACATATCCTTTACTTTTAATCTGATTGATTGCTCCTTCTGCGGTTTTATCCCATTTTAGTTCCACAACCAATGCCGGATTTAAAGATGTACGTTTAGGAAGGAAAACCATATCAGCAAATCCATTTCCTGTCGGCAATTCTCTTACAAGAGTATAATCTCTGCATGCACTATAATAAGCCAGCGCAATCACACTGCTCAAAGAAATCTCATTGTTATATATCAGACTGGAAGAACTTTGCATATGGACTTCTTGTATCATCTGTGCCACAGCTTTTTCGTTCATCTCCAAAGTTGCCTTAAGTAAAGCTTCCGATGCATCAACCGCCTTTATTACTTCTTCCCACCCATCATTTCTAATCGCTCGCAAAAAAACACTCCTCACCTCATCATTTGGAATAAAAACTTTTTTTGTCTTACTATCATAAGCCAGATATCCCATATGAATTAGCAGGGTAATAACATCATCTGCAGACTTAAATGAAGTAATATCGTTTTGAAATGATTCCACGTCAATACTACATCTCTGATTTCCCAGCATGTCTACAATCAATTGTCTTAACCCATCAAAATCCATTGCAATATACGTCATCAAAGACTCATACGTCTCTGTTCCAGACCAATAATTCCCAAATTCCCTGCTATCTACAGCTTCAATTACAGAATTAGGGCTATAAATATGTCCTATCTTTTCAAAATAATATCCGTCATACCATCTTTGCATCTCTTTAAATGGCATATCATGTTCTTTGCAAATACTCCTTACCTCTGTCTCCGTAAATCCGACATACTCCGCCATCTGTCTTGGACTGACCATTGTATGCTCCCGAATATTATTTAAAGCTGACTGTGTGCCGTATTTCTTAATTGGTAAAATTCCCGTAATATAAGCAAGCTTTAAAAAAGCTCCCGACGGCGTTCCTTTAAATAATCCTCTCAAAAGATTGATATATTCCTTCTGAAGATTTTCATTATTTTTGTCCTCCCGGAACAGACAGTCCCATTCATCAATAATAATGATAAACTGTTCTTTTGTCATAACATTGATTTTTGCCAATACCGACGGCAATGAAATGTCATCGTCTCGGACATATTCGGCGTATTCCTCCCTTAACTCGGCTATCACCTGTTCCTGAATATAACTCATTACTTTAAGAGTTGAATCTCTCTTCATTTCCTCAAGCGCATTTCCGTACATCCACTGGATATCCAAAAAGATTACATTATACTTATTTAAATGCACTTTGAAAAATTCATTCTGACTTATTTGAAGTCCTTCAAACAGCTTTTCAGAATGACATCCTTTACTGTAATACGCTGCCAACATAGTTACCGCCATTGTTTTCCCAAACCTTCTTGGTCTGCTGGAACAAATCAACGGTCTATCTTTTCCGATACGGCTATTCGTATATTTAATTAGTTCCGTCTTATCCACATATAATTCAGAATTAACAGAAACCACAAACTGTTCATTTCCCGGATTTAAATATATTCCCATACTTATACACTCCCTACTGTTTAAAATGCATTCTATACATAACAGTAATAATCATTTTGTGCAATACTCTTATTAATGCACTTATTGATATCTTCCTCGCGTTTAGCATTCCAATCCTTGGGATAATATGTCGCTTCAATCATGGTAAGTGTAAGTCCCGCTATTTTTGATATAAATACAGGATTAATCATATTATCAACCATCATTTGAATAACCATGTTTTTAATCGGCTCTACAGCCAATGTCTTTTTATTTTTGCACTCATCCTCCATTACCCCAAAGTCCTGTGCCGCATTATAAAACCATGTATTAAGACTTTCCACCCGAAATTTGCCCTTATATTTGTACAAATACTCAAAAAAATTATCCTCTTCCTTAATGGGTTCCTTGTTTTTAGATTCTGCATATTTTAATGCCGCACACAAATCCCTTGACAATCCACAAGGTATATTGACAGCTATACCATTTATAAGCAATTTTTTATAATCTTTTGTGATATCTGATTTTTTTATACTTGTAATCACACCTCTTTTGGCTGGTGCAATTAATGTCAGCTTAATAAACAGTCTTAAGATTATTCTCTGAAGATGTCTTTCTTCCTCTCTGATTCCGGCAGATTTATTCTGAAAGTTATCAATAGCTTTATCCAGTTCCATTAAAATAGTTTTGATATCTTCACATTTATAGCTTCCTCTCTCTACAGGTTCCAACAAGCTATATTTATCAACGATGTCATCTTTAAATTTACTGTAATTGTAATCCGAAAAAATATCAGTTGTTTTACCAGTCTCACTTAAGTAGTCATAAAAACTTTTAACCGATTCAAGCTGCGACTCCATGGTCGATCTGGAATTAAGCTCGCCTTTATTATGATAATATCTGATACATTCCTCAACTATATTTATATTAATTCTGGCAGGCGCGTTTGATAGCTGTACATCTGGCAAGCTTAAATAATTAACAAATTTATTGATATGATTTCGATAAAATGATTTTTGCTAAGTAGATCTTTACGTTCTTCAAAAAATTCATTTTTGAAGAAATATTCAGTATCAAGAATGTGCACATCTCATTGCTGGCAACGCGCCCCTGTTTCCACGCCGCCTTTAGCAGTCCCATCCGCCGGATTTCCTCTTTCGCGCTCCAACTGCGCCAACGCCTCCATCGCCTTCAACCCGCCTTGTGTCAAGTTAATGACACGAAAGTTTTGAAAAAACCATCCATGCGATTTATCCAATTACATGGATGGATAAGTTTTAATCAATACCTATTTCAGCAACAAAGACAGTACCTTGGGACGTGCACCTTTTTCGTACTTAAACTTTAAAGCATGCCTGATAATTTCAGGCAAATAATATCGGTCATTATCTATTTTCAGATAACCCTCCTGTTTCATAATCTTTTCTTCCGCTTGAGTAAGATTAAAAGTATCCACCGCAAATGGTAAAACCTTTTTTTCTTCCGATGCATGCTCTAACTTATCAAAAATTGGTCCCAATGCCTTAATTTCATCTCTTATTTCGCCAATCTTATCATTAGAGCATTCTGAAACCGCTTTTCTGATTTCCGTAGGCATCAAATATCTGTCATCATACACTGCTTTGCCTACATGGTCAGTTGCTTTCTCCAAAAATCTGATAATATCACGCGCCTGTAGCTGACCATTAAAATCTGATAGTGCCGCCAAAATCCATCTTGAAGAATTTGCTTCATTAGATGTTGGCTTTCCTAGTTTAACTCCCCATAATCGATTAAGCGTCTCTTCAATTATTTCTCCCGGAGCAGTTTCAATTGGTATATTTCCACGATAAAAATCCGGTACCGCTCGACTCGTTAACCAAGCTGCCAGTCTTAATGCCTCAGTATTAGACCATTGCAATTCAACGGCACGGTATAAAGAATAAAATTGTTCATAATTAATTGTCAATGCATCCCGCGCCATATCTTTTCTCATGAAAATCATAAGCCCCACATTGTGATAAGCTATTTTCACTTCGTCAACTAAATCTCTACATAATGCTCTAATTGCATTTTTTTCGTTTTCCGACGATATAGTATGCTCAAAAATCTCCTCCAGTCCATCTAACAAAAATACAATCTTTATGTGCTTATACTGCAATTCTTTCTCAAGTTCCGCCAATGACTGATATGTTTTATCAAATGCATTTAAAATAACTTTTTTCCATATTTCTTTCCATTCTAAAATATCATGATCCCTTCTTATATGCGTTAACAGCATATCTTTACTATCTACATATACTGAATTACTAATTTCCCCTTTCATTACATATTTATTGTAATTAGCTATGGCGTTTTTAATTACCTCGTGAAATCCTCCCGCATTTCCCGAAGCCAAAAGAGGAACCACCAGTATACATTTATCGTTACTCAGACCTGTCGATACTGGTTCATTTTTTCCCATACGTTCAACAAACATTTCCCAATATTGATCTCTTAATATTTCTCTATATAAAAATGTTTTACCAGATCCCTTCGCGCCCATGATTACCGTATTGGGAATATTATTTTTAAATTTTCTAATTAAATTCTGAATTGACTCTGTCATTAATACTTCAAATGTTCCATTCCCTTCTGCTGTAATTTGGTTTGCCGCAAACTCGTGAATTCTATTTATCACTTTGTTTCTTGATACCTTTAAATTATCACTCTTTGTTTCTTGAGAAATCATATAACTATTTTTAACTATTTCACAAATATTTTTGTAAAAATCTCTACCGCTTAAATTTGCCATTATTTTAGGCAATGTTTCTAAGTGCACAAGCTCACTGGCAAATGGAAGCTCCGTCACTATATTATCCGTTATAGAATCATCGCTTCCAACTATATTGGGATGATAGACAGCAACTAATTCGCTAATGATTTCGTCTGTATTCATTCCATTTTGCACCATAGTCAATAAAACTTCAGGTATTTTGGAATTCTCATTCAATGGCAGACCTTTATTCAACTGTTGTAAAAGTATTTCTGTTCCTTTAACAGACTGATAAGATGTTGATGACACAATATATTTTTTTACTCTTGGATCAAAAAGTATCGGCGCAGAAAACTCGCTTAGTCCCGCCCTCAAGTCAATCAACACCAACCCTGCATTTATTTTTTTTCCTAATTTTGATAAAACTTCCGCTAAAATATATTTTTTATTATAACTAATGGCAAGACTTTCAGGGCTTGCATACATATCAAGTAACTGTTCCACATATCTATACGTTGGTAAGACAATATGCTCTGCCCTTCCTCTTTCTGTTTCTATTTTAAAAGTCGATTCCAATACTTTGTCTGCAATCAATTCAATAATCTCATCCGTATTATCCTTTTCCTGCGTAACTTCCAAAAGATCCAAAAAGCTAAACGCTGTTTCCTCCTGCTTCATAGTAAGCCACGTTATTCCCGGTGCCTCAATATCAGCATCAATAACAAGAAGTTTTCGAGAATTCTCTATCTTGTTTAGCTCAGACCATGCTTTAATAAAAGCCAATAAAGATAATGTACGTCCTACACCTCCCTTGTACGAATGAAAAGCAAGGACAGGAACTCCCGGCAATTCCTTTTCTATCAGTTCACTAAAATACGCTGTCTTCTGGTACAAAACATTCCTAAAAAGCGGTGTGGTTACACTATCATTCTCCTCATTTTGATCTATTTCAAAAGATACATCTAAATATTCATCCGATAAATCCAACAATATCTTCTCGTCATCATACTTTTCTCCAAAGATATCCCTTAATATTTTTTTGGCAGATATCTCTGCCTGTCCTTCTTTTAAATGAATAATTACTTCATCGGTATATATTTCAGTATCGGAAATCACTCTCTTCCACTTAGCCTTCTTTAACAACAACTCTCTTTCTATGTCTTTCCATGTATATAACATCATTGTCTTCTCATCCCTTCTTTAATCCAGCAAGCAATATCATTTAATAAGCCCTCTACCTTTTCTTCCTTGTCAAATTGATTTGCCAGTGTTTTAATACAGTATCGGTAAAACTGATGATAACTTTCTACATGTACAATATCTCTATGTACAGTTTCCAATCGTGGAAATTTAAAATTTCCCTGCTGTCCTAATTCTTTTAATATTTTCTCCAAATTATGGGATTTCAAAATTTTTATCTTATTATCATCAGTGCCTTCCAAAATTTTTTGAGGATTTTCCTCGTTCCATTTATCTAATAGTTTATATTTCAAACCGCATTCCACACAATAAACCAATAGTAATCTTCTACTGTTTATATCTGCATTTTCACTTTTGAGTCGTTTATATGACTGGTAATGCTTTTCGTACCCTCTTCTATAATCTCTTTTATCTGCAATCAGCATTACTTATATACCTTTCATTTGTCATCTGTTTCAAACAATTATATCTTCTCTCACAAAATACGTCAACAAAGAGACTATATGCCTCGTCTAAATAATGTTAATATCATTTCTGCTTTCTATTTTTTACTTTACAATACACCACCGCCGTCAGCGTACTCACAATCGTGGCCACGATCGCCGGGGCGATAATCCCGGCCGGATTCACACTCCCATACTGCTGCCTGTAAGCAATCATATTCACCGGAATCAACTGCAAAGAAGAAATATTCAAAATCAAAAACGTACACATCTCGTTGCTTGCAACTCTGCCACTTTTTCCACTTGTATCAACGGGCAGCTCACTGCCATTCTTACCTGCCTTGTTCCGCATTTTCCTTCCATCCTCAAAAATACCTTTCCCTGCCGAAACATACTCCGGCGTCCCTCTCTCCGCCTCCAGCTTCGCCAGCTCCTCCATCGCCTTTAACCCCGCTGGCGTACAGGCCCACCCCAGCCCCAGCACATTTGCGATCAGATTCGTCGCGATATACTCCCTGGCCGGATGTCCCTCGGGAATCCGCGGAAACAGAAATCTGATAAAAGGCTGTATCCCGCGGGTCAGTTTCGCGATCAGGCCTGACTTCTGTGCGATCTCCATAAGTCCCACCCACAAAGCCATCACACCGATCATCGTAATACACAATGATACTGCGTCTCCGGCGGAATCCAGAGCGGCATTGGTCACTTCCGCCATCTTCCCGGCTATCGCCCCATACACCACTCCGATCAAGATCATAAAAGCCCAGATATAATTCAGCATAAATTAAAAAGAGCATGTACCTGCCGTCGTGCAATGAAAGAATACCCTTCATAATATGGCCTATACATGCTGTTTCTCCATTTTTTATTAAAATAATGTATGCAGCACTGCTGATCAATATGCCTCCCGCGAGAAAATCATCCCTGTTCTGCAGCGCAAACAAAAACTTCACGCCTCTTCTTTCCCGCCGCTTTACCATAAAAGGCAAAATAGAAAGCAAAAAATGCTCTTACCACTCAATCACCGCCGAAGCCCACGTCAGCCCGCCGCCAAACCCGGACAACGCAATCTTCATCCCCGGCTTCAAAAGTCCCTTCCGGTTCATCTCATCCAGCAGGATCGGCACACTGGCCGCCGATATATTCCCGCAGTGATCCAGACTGATGGGGAACTTATCCTCCGCCACCTTAAGCCGCTTTGCCACCGACTGCAGAATCCGTATATTCGCCTGATGCAGTGCAAAATACTCGATCTCTTCCACCGCAAGCCCGGCCGCCTGAATCGTCTTCTGCAGGGAATGGGGCACCGCCGTCACCGCAAACTTATAGACCTCCTGCCCGTCCATATGCACATACGAATATTCCTTCGACGTCTCCACCAGCGGATTGTTATTGGACCGTCCTCTGCAGGCCAGCACACCGCCCTTTACGCCGTCCGATCCCTGGTCGAAAGCCAACAGACCTGCCGTTCCCTCTTCCGCCCGAACCACCGCCGCGCCGGCGCCGTCGCCGAACAGGACGCAGGTACTTCTGTCGTTCCAGTCCATGATCCTGGACAGCGTCTCCGCCCCCAGGATCAGCGCTGTCTTATACACTCCCGTCTGCAGATAGGCATTCGCAATGTTCAAGGCAAACATAAAGCCTGCGCAGGCCGCGTTGATATCGAATGCCACCGCATTCACCGCTCCGATCTGTGCCTGCACTTCACATGCACAGGAGGGCGTCACATGATCCGCCGACAAAGTGCCTACAATGATCAGATCGATCTCCTCCGCCGACACTCCCGCATCTTCCATGGCCCGTCTTGCCGCCTCGGCAGACATGCCGGCAGTCGTCTCCTCCTTCACCAGATGGCGCTCTCTGATACCCGTGCGGCTGCTGATCCACTCGTCCGAAGTATCCATAATCTTTGATAAATCATCATTTGTCACGATAGTTGCAGGCAGACAGCTGCCTGTTCCTATAATTCTCGCTCTCATCTTCTCCCTCACAACTCATCGATTTATTTAACAGGCCGAAACTCCTCCATGATATCCCTCACATGCTCCAGTTTCGTGGCCCGGTAAGCATTCGCACCGCAGAACAAAAGCCCCTCCCCGGTCTTTCCTTTCACCGCATTGACCAGCGCATCCGTGATGCAGTAAGGCGTCTCCTCCGGCTTGCAGGTACTGATACAGAGATGACATCTTCCGTGCGGAATCCGCCCCTCCTTCGCCTTTTTCATAAAAGGATTCAGAATCGCTCTTCCCGGCATCCCCACCGGACTTTGTACGATAACGATATCTTCTTTCTTCGCATCAATGTAACTCTGTTTGTATGCATCCGACGCATCACATTCATAGGTAGTCACGAACCGCGTCGCCACCTGCACGCCATCCGCACCCATCTCCAGATAGTGCTCCATATCCGCACGGTTATAGATACCGCCGGCCATGATCACCGGAATCTTCGTATCATGCTCGGCCGCCGTCTCCTCCACCTTCTGAATGATCTGCCGTACTTCTTCATCATAATGAAGCGCTTCGATATCGTCAAGCTGTTCCTTATGAAAACCGAGATGCCCGCCGGCCAGCGGTCCTTCGATGATCACCGCGTCCGGCAGTCTCGTATACTTTTTCCACCAGTAGCGCAGGATCACCTGTGCTGACTTTACGCTGGACACGATAGGAGCCAGTTTCGTCTTCGCAGTTCCCACCAGCTTCGGCAGCTCCATGGGCAGTCCCGCACCGGAAATGATCAGGTCGATGCCCGCTTCCACAGCCGCTTTCACATATTCCTCGTATTTTCTCGTGGCCACCATAATATTGACGCCCAGAATACCGCCTTTTGCGATCTCCCGCGCCTTCCGGATCTCCGTCCCTATGGCACGCAGATTGGCGCCGATGGGATCCGCATCAAAATCCGGCTCCCTGTACCCGATCTGCGCCGTCGAGATCACGCCGATCCCGCCCTCCGCCGCCACTGCGCCGGCCAGAGAGGACAAACTCACGCCCACGCCCATGCCGCCTTGGATCAAAGGCACCTTCGCCACCAGATCTCCTATTACAAGAGGTTTTACAATTCCCATCCGCTTTGCCCTTCTATCATCCTTTCCTCATTCCGAAGCGCCACAACTTAAGCTTCCCCGATCGCAAAGGTCAGTTCCGCCTGTGTCACCAGTTTCCCGTCTACATACGCTTTCGCCGCGCCCACGCCGATGGGTCCTTTTATCTTAATGATCTCCGTCTCCAGGATCAGCACATCGCCCGGCACCACTTTTCCCTTAAATTTCGCGTTGTTGATCGCCGCGAAATAGGCCGTTTTCCCTTTGTATTCCGGCTGGCTCAAGAGCGCCACCGCACCCGTCTGGGCCAGCGCCTCCACGATGAGCACGCCCGGCATCACCGGCTCCTGCGGAAAATGTCCCGCAAAAAAGGGCTCATTATAGGATACACACTTTTTCGCCACAACCCTTTTGCCTTCCTCCAGCTCCTCGATCGTGTCGATCAGCATAAAAGGCTGCCTGTGGGGAATGATTTCCATAATTTCCTTCGCCGTCATAAGTGACATCTTATCTCCTCCTTTGGCATGATTTTCGCCATGCCCTATCCAGCTTTTCACTCTGCTGTCACCAATCTTCTGCATCCTGCGGAAAATATCCGTGTTTCGAGTATTACCACCTTATCCGTGATACTTCTTCACCACCAGGCTTGCATTGTGTCCGCCAAATCCCAGCGAATTGGACAGCGCATACTCCACGTCCTCCGTATACGCTTCCTTACAGTAATTCAAGTCCAGTTCTTCGTCCGGCACCTCGTAGCCTACCGTTCTGTGAATATATCCTTCTTCGATCTCTTTCACACAGGTCACAAATTCGATGGCGCCCGCCGCTCCCAGCAGATGTCCCACCATGGATTTCGTAGAATTGATCTTGATATCCTTGGCATGTTCACCGAACAATAACTTGATCGCTCTCGTCTCAAACAGGTCGTTGTGATGCGTGCCCGTCCCATGTGCATTGATATACGTAATATCTTCTTTTGCAAGACCCGCATCCGCCACCGCGTATTCCATGGCTTTGGCTGCCCCTGCGCCGTCTTCCGCCGGAGAAGTGATATGATATGCATCCGAGGAGCAACCGTAACCGGCCATCTCCGCATAGATCTTCGCGCCTCTCGCTTTGGCGTGTTCCAGCTCTTCCAATACTACCACGGCCGCTCCTTCCCCCATCACGAAGCCGCCCCGCTCCTTGTCAAAAGGAATCGAGCACCGCTTCGGATCCTCGCTGGTAGACAACGCCGTCAGCGCCGAAAAACCGCCTACACCGATAGGACAGATGCTGCCCTCCGTGCCGCCCGCGATCATCACCTCGGCGTCCCCGTACTGAATGGCGCGGAACGCTTCACCGATGGAATTTGTGCCCGTAGCGCAGGCCGTCACCACATTAATGCTCTTGCCTCTTAGCCCAAACTGGATCGACACGTTGCCGGCCGCCATATTGGAGATCGTCAGCGGCACAAAAAGCGGCTCGATCCTGCCCGGTCCTTTTTCCAACATTCTGCTGTGGGAACGCTCTATCGCCTGCAGGGAACCCGTCCCGGATCCCACAGACACACCCACACGCCAGGGATCCTCCTTCTCCATATCAAGTCCCGCATCCTCCATGGCTTCCTTTGTCGCCGCCACCGCGTACTGAGAGAAAAGCTCCATCCGCTTAGCCGCTTTGAAATCCATATAGTCCTTTCCTGCAAAGCCCTTGACTTCCGCCGCCAGTTTGCATTTATAATCCGCCGTATCAAATCTGGTGATCCTGTCAAAACCGATTTTACCTTCCCGAATGCCGGCCCAGAACTCGTCAACACTCAGTCCGATCGGCGTGATCGCACCCATACCCGTTACTACTACTCTTCTGCTCATATCTGCCTCCGTTTTCTTTCCTGATTCTGTTTCCTTTTCGCCCTGTGCCTGTATCGCCATACACATGCATACCATATTTTCAAGTTTTCCGGCATATCCTTACACGGCCGTTCCTGATCTGACCGCCAAAGATGCAGCGCCCGTTTCTTCCGAACCACTGCTGCGGCGATCACACCCTCTATCCTGCCTTCCGCATGATCCTCGTAATTGCCTTACATCGCCATGCCGCCGTCCACGGAAATGACCTGCCCGGTAATATAGGCCGCCCTGTCGCTTGCCAGAAACGCCACCGTCTCCGCAATATCCCTGGGCGTGCCCACACGTTTTAACGGAATCTGTGTCAGTGTCGCTTCCTTTGCCGCATCCGTCATCGCCTGCGTCATGTCTGTATCAATAAAACCCGGCGCCACCGCATTGACCGTAATATTCCTGCTGGCCAGCTCTCTTGCCATGGACTTTGTCAGACCGATCACGCCCGCCTTGGAAGCCGCGTAATTGGCCTGTCCCGCATTGCCCAGCACACCCGTCACGGAGGACAGGTTGACGATCCGTCCCGCCCTCTGTTTGATCATCGGCCTGTACATATGCTTGATCGTGTTAAAAGTCCCTTTCAGATTCGTGTCAATGACCGCATCGAAATCCTCTTCCGTCATCTTGATCATCAGATTGTCCTTCGTGATTCCGGCATTGTTTACCAGAATATCAATATGCCCGAAAGCCGCCAGCATATCCGTGATCATCTGTCCGCAGGCCTCAAAATCCGCCACGCTGCACTGAACCGCTACAGCCTTCCTGCCCATCCCGGCAATCTCCGCGACCACTTCTTCCGCTTTTTCTTTCGATCCGTTATAATTTACGATCACATCCGCACCGTACTCTGCCAGCGTCAGGGCGATCTCCCGTCCGATTCCTCTGCCGGCTCCCGTCACCAGCGCCACTTTTCCCTCTAACATATACTCCTCCGATCCACATTGTGTCTTTCCACTAAAATCTTTATGCCATCAGTTCCTGCAGCTTCTCCAGGTCTTCCACTTTCTCTACGTTTACGACTTTTACGTCCCTGCTGATCTTGCGCATAAACCCGGACAGCGTCTTTCCCGGCCCGATCTCCACAAAAGTATCCACCCCGTCTGCGATCATCCGCTCCACCGTCTGCTGCCAGCGCACGGAAGAAGACACCTGTTTTTCCAAAAGAGGCTTCACCTCAGCCTTGTCCGTCACATAATCTGCAGTCACATTGGCAATATAGGGAATCCTGATCTCCCCTATCGTAACATGCTCCAGCTCTGCCGCCAGTTTCTCCCCGGCGCCTGCCAGCATCGGAGAGTGGAAAGGGCCGCTGACCTTCAAGGGCACGCATCTCTTAGCGCCTGCTGCCGTCAGCTTCTCCACCGCCGCCTGTGCTGCACCCTCTTCACCGGTAATGACGATCTGCCCCGGACAGTTATAGTTTGCGATGGACACGAAGCCTTCCGTCTCCTCACAGATCTTCTCGATCACTGCCATATCCAGCCCCAGCACCGCCACCATGGCGCCGCCGTTCGGCACGGCCTCCTGCATATAAATTCCGCGCTTGCGCACCACCTTAAATACGTCTTCCGCGCTCATCACGCCGCTGGCCGCCAGCGCACCATACTCACCCAGACTCAAACCCGCCGTCACATCCGGCTTAAATCCCTTTTCCTCTATCGCTTTTAACATCGCCACCTCTGTCGCCAGCATGGCGATCTGCGTGTACTCTGTAATATTGATCTGCTCATTCTCCTCAAAGCAAAGAGCCGCCACGTCAAGCCCGCTGGCCTTACCCGCCAGCTCAAACATCTCTCTGCTCACAGGAATCTGTTCATAGAAATCCTTTCCCATCCCCACATACTGGGCGCCCTGCCCCGGAAACATAAATGCTGTTTTTCCCATAATATCCCCTTTTCCGCGCACTCTTTGCGCACTGCTTCAAATTTTCAAATTCAAACCGCCTTGAATTTACCCTGTACTTTTTCTTCTGTTTTCCCTGTATTTCTATACTGCTCAATACTTTGAAATTCAAAGTATCTGCCTCTGAAAAAGGGTCTGCCCATGGGCAAACCCTGTCAAATTTGCTCACATTCTTATTTTAACAAGCTCTCTGCCTGCTTCATAATCTCCTGAATCATCTCTGCGCAGGTCATCTCTTCCTTGATCATGCCCGCAATCTGTCCAGCCATCAATGTACCGTTGACAGTATCACCTTCCACCACCGCCTTGCGCAGCGCTCCCAGTGTCAGGTGCTCTAATTCCTCAAAAGGCGCTCCGGCCTTCTCCAATTTCAGGTACTCTCTGGTCATATTATTGCGCAGCTGACGAACCGGATGTCCGTGGCTTGTGCCCGTTACTTCCGAATCGATATCCTTGGCCGACAGAATCTTCTTCTTATAATTATCATGTACAACGGACTCTTTGGCAACTACAAACCTTGTGCCCATCTGCACCGCCTCCGCGCCCAGCATCACAGCCGCCGCGAAGCCTCTGCCATCTGCAATGCCGCCCGCCGCGATCACAGGAATCTTCACCGCATCCACTACCTGCGGCACAAGCGTCATGGTCGTGGCAGCTCCGATATGTCCGCCGGATTCCGTGCCCTCTGCGATCACCGCATCCACACCGGCACGCTCCATCATCCTGGCCAGCGCCACACTGGCAACCACCGGAATCACCCTGATACCGGCTTCCTTCCACGAAACCAGATATTTACCCGGATTACCCGCCCCGGTAGTGACTACCGGAACACCCTCTTCCACAATGACCCTGGCAATCTCGTCTGCTTCCGGATTCATCAGCATCACATTCACGCCGAAAGGCTTCTTCGTCAGTTCTTTCGTCTTCTGGATCTGCTCCCTGACAAAAG
>OFFV01000244.1_pt1 | contig 46013 bp, 33 predicted proteins | sample 1521461 | NCBI WGS metagenome assembly OFFV01 (sample SAMEA3504120, study PRJEB24116) | mouse gut metagenome | biome: mouse gut; feature: mouse-associated habitat; material: faeces | place: Denmark | collected 2011 | reverse complement strand
GTGGTCGCCTCTGGCGCAGGTTCCCAGGTGGGGGCGCGCCACGCTGCCGGCTCCCGCTTCTACCGCGGCGTCAGACCAGACGACCGCCGTTCCTTCTTTGGAACCGACTACCGTATAGCTGGCTCCGGAATAAATTTCCGTTACCGTAAGCGTCAGGCCTGCCGGAATATGCTCCAGTGTAACGGTATCGCTTCCCGCCTTTGAAAACGTCATGCTCTCCACTTCATCGTATTTTATGACGCCGTCTTTATCTTTTCCGATAATCCGGAATACAAATGTCGTCTTTCCAAGCGTCTCATTAAAATTTTCAAGCGTTTTTCTGATATTCAGTTTTCCGAACTGTGGTATGGCCTCCGGCTTTAATCCGATTACCGTATCATATACCCATTCGTCGCTTCCCGTTCCTTCTGACGTATACGAGCTGCCCGGCAGCGCCGTCAGGTAAGGAGAAAACTCATATAAAACAGTATAATCCGGATTATAGGAAGCTTCCGGTACTACCAGGTACATCCCCGGCAAAAGACCGGAAATCACACCGTATGCCGCCTGGCTGCCGCCCTCTTGTTTTTTTACGACTGCGGTCTGGTCCGCCAAAAGAGACTTCTCCGTCCGAATCCGGTCCGCCTGCTGCGCAAGTTTCTGCCAGTCCTCCGCCGTAAGGGACGATCCCTTTCTGTCGATTACGCGCAAATCCAACCCGGCAAACGCATCCTCGGATGTAAAATGCTGTCCCGTGATATCCACATCCGCCACCCGATATACCGACACCGGAATCGACATCTGATTAAAATCCTCAAGATATGCGTCATTGCTGCCGGAAGAGGCTCCGATTTCCACTGAAACCGTAAGACTGCACGCTCTATTTTTATCCACCTCATTTGCCGCATGCGTCTGCAGCAGGCTGATGCAAGGCAGTAAGAGCACAGCCGCAAGAGCCAGTACATATCCCGTCTTTCTTTTTCTCCCTAACTTCAACTAAATTCCCTCCTTATTGTCTGTTCTTCCTTTTCATGACCTGCCGCATCCATAAAATCAAAAGCAATGTCACGCCAAGACCGAATAACAAGTACAGCATATAGTAGTTTTGGATCGCCTGTACCATAGACTCTACAGGCGTAAACTCCAGCTCACCGTCATAGGGAACCCGGTGTCCCCGGACCAAAAGACGGTGGCTGTTTACCCCGTAGGGCGTGCAGGTAAACAACGTCACATAGTCTTCGCCTTCTTCTATCTTTAATGCTTCTCCCAGCGCATCAAAGTCGTCTTTTTCGATCATCGGAAGAATCCGGTCCACTTCATATGCCAGATCCTCATTTAAGATATGCAGGTAAAACCTGTCGCCTTTCCCTAACTGGTCAATATCGGTAAAAAGCTTTGCGCTAGGCAGTCCGCGGTGCGCGGAAAGAACGCTGTGGTTTCCTTCTCCCCCGATCGGAAGCTTTGTACCGTTTAAATGCCCTGCGCCCGTATTCAACACTTCTTCATCGGTTCCATGATAAACAGACAGCCGGACATTGATCTTGGGAATCGTCAGATACCCCATAATGCCGTCTCCCATGACGTTTAACACCTTAAAATATTCCGTTCCCCGGATATCGCCGGAATCTTCTATGCCGAAGATATCCGTAAGGATCCTGTTCTGGGAAAATGTCTGATTATAGGCTCTTGCCGCCGCCCATGCTTCTTCAAAATCCTCTTCTGCCATCCGGTCAACCGCCGAATCATACTGTGAAATCAGTTTGGACTGGCGGTATGTGTTCCACTGGTCGGAAATCGTCGGATATGCAAGGATCCCGAATCCCACAAGAAATAAAAGGCCAAAGAAAAATGACGATAATTTCCTTAACATGACGTATCCTCCCCGTCCACCTTAAGCCAGCTTTCTCTTTCCTGCTCTCCAAGCATCCGGCTCTCGTCTGCCCACTGCGCAAGCTCCTGTTCACTCGGCTCTCTGCCTGCGCTCAGCCAGTCGTCAAGCTCCTGTACTTCGGGTTCATCCTCTGTTCTGCCGGATACACCTGCCAAAGACTCTTCTGCCCTGTCCGATTCATCCGTCTCCGGCGTCTCGTCCGGCAGCGATTTTGCCGCCAGGCGGCGTTCTCTGCGATAAAGAAAAATACAAAATACGGCGGTGATTAAGATTCCCACAACGACCCATAACAGGTAATTCGTATGCAGGCTCATGTTTCCAAGCGGAATTTTTTCATCCGCAAGCAATTCGGGCTCGTAAGGCACTCTGTGCCCGCGGACCAAAAGCCTGTGGCTGTTTACCCCGTAAGGCGTACAGGTCAAAAGCGTTACCAGGTCTTTGCCGTCTTCCACTTCCAGATCCTTTGTATCTTCCGGCACAACGGTAGAAATCTGATCCACTTCATAGCAGAGCGTTTCGTCTAATATATGCAAAAGGAAATGATCCTTTTTTTCCATTTTATCCAAATCGGTAAACAAAGCCGCACTGGGCAGTCCGCGGTGTGCGGAAATCACCGCATGTGTGCTTTTGCCGCCGACCGGAAGGGAGCTTCCCTCCAAATGTCCCGCCGCCGTTTCCAACACGTCTTCTTCCGTCGTATGGAATACCGGAAGCGTAATGTCAATCTTGGGGATTTCAATCGTCCCCATCACGCCGGTCCCGATAATATTTAAGCAGGACATATAGGCTTCATCCCTGCCCGGCTCCTTTACATTGGCAAACGAATCCGGAAGTATGCTCGGAAGAAGCGCATTGTTATAAGCTTCCGCCGCTTCTTTTTCCGCCGCATAATCGACGGCGCCCGCCGCTTCCAATACGGCAACTTCTTCTTCATAACTGCCGATCAGCTTTTTCTGCCTGTAACTGTTCCATTCGTTTGCTGCCAGCGGATACAGCAGCAGGGAGAACCCGGCTAAAAATAAAATGGCGATTCCTAATTTACCTGTTCTCTGTTTCATCCGGACTCTCCTTACTGTTGTATAGTCGGTTTCATATCTTTTTTATATTCCGGGGCAAAAATCACCTGCCCCGGAATATGGAAAACATGTGTATGGTTCCTTTATTTTGCGGATTTTCTGCGGCTTGCGAAGAATAATCCGGCTGCAGCGATCATGATCAGGCATCCGCCGATAGTGAAAATCGTGGTACCGATACCGCCGGTAGAAGGAAGCGAAGATAACTTCGTGTTCAAAATCGGCGTTTCATTCACAGCGCCATTCTGAGCCGTTGAATCCTTGGTACCGTTGTCAAATACCAGCGTATCGTTCAGTTCCACTGAAATATTTTCATCTTTATCATAATTTACTGCAAAGGTATTTGTTTTCAGCACCGTAAACGCCGTTTTATCCGCTTCTTTTACGGAAACCGTAATCACCCAGGAAGTAAGTCTCCTTTTTACTGTCTGGCTGTAAACAGGTTTGAAATTGACGGAATAAATATTTGTATTCAGCGTATAGCCGTTCGGAGCCTTCGTCTCTTTCAGGTAGTAGGTTGTGCCTTCCCTGAGCGTTGCGCTTGCCGCCAGGCCTTTGATTTTCAACTGCCCGTTTTTATCAGACACTAAAGAATTATCAAACACACTGTTCGTATACTCTTCTTCACAGAATTCGTCTTTGTAGAGTTTAAACTCTGCACCCTGCAGCGGTGTGGGAGATGACGGTGTAATCACGCTTTCGCCGCCCGTCTTCGTCACGATTTTATCTGTCACGGAACCATTTACGGCACCGTCAATATCGAATGTGTAAGTGTAGGTCTCATCCTCTTCGTGTCCGTCATTTCCTTCCACCTTGGAATCACGTGTATAGTCAAGTTCCGCCTTATTCTTATTTGCAATCTGGTTGACGGTTGCATTCTCATTTAACACAGCGGAATATGTCAGGCGAAGTACCTTTCCTGCATAGCTGTTTAACGTATATCCGCTGTCCTTTACAAAATCAAGCACAAGGCTTCCGCCGCCCTCTTCACCTGGAACCGCATCTACATCATAAAATGCAGTATCCAATGACTGTGTAGCAGCAAATGCATTGCCGTTCATCGTGCCGACTTCTACTTTAAGGTCTTTGTTGTAAGTCAGACCGGCATCCAGCGTATCGGTCAGTTTAAATTTCGGATAATTTCCTCCGTAATAAGGAATCGGGTTTACCACAACTTCATAGTTTACCGTATCTCCAATGTTTACAGAGCTGCTGTCCTGCGTTCCGTTGCTGTCCAGGATGTTTTTGTCAAGGGTCGGGTTCCCCTGGATTTTTACCCATCCTTCGGCAAGATCGTCATTTACCGTGTAGTCGCCAAGATCAAGGTTCCCCTCATCGATGCCGTTTTGCGTCCCGTCGGCATTTGTGTAGTAAAGAGAAAGAACCATATTGCTGTAGATACTCTTTTCTGCGCCGAGGATCACCACAAGATAAGAGCCCACCGGAACATTTGCGGTATATGTGCTTCCGTCCGCAGAAGTCATCTCATACCTGGTTCCCTTCACCATAGTTCCGCTTTCTGCCACTTCGCCCGTATCCTTATTCATCACCGGGTTAATACTCTTTAAAATTTCTGTCAGCTGTTCGTCTGTCACCGTAATTTTGCTCGGATCTTTTGTAGCTGTCATATTGCCGTACAGCTGTTCGTAACCGGAAAACGATCCCCCTGCATAGTTGGCTTTCACAATCTGATACGCAATGACTTTGATACCGGCTTCCGCCGTCACTCCGCTGACGGTAATCGTACCTCTGTCATCCGCTGTTCCATATGTACCGTCTCCTCCCGGGTTTGTCACTGCAAACGCTGTCAAAGACATCCCCATTACCATGGCCAGTGTCAATAACACTGCAAACAATCTTTTGATTTTTTTCATGTTCCGTCTCCTTTTCTTTTTCATAAATTATTGTTCTGTTGCCTGTGCATACTGCGCACTTCGCTTTGTACGGTGCAAGGACCGCCAAAAGTGATTCTTCTAACTTCCCTGCACCTCCCTGCGTTTGTTTTTATATAAGATCAGCGCGCCCGCCAGCATCAGCAGCGTTCCGCCGATCGAATACCAATAGATTCCCCTGCCTCCTGCACTGGGCAGTACATAGATTTCTGCGTTCCGAATGGTCAGCTCACTGCTGCCTTCCTGTGCAGATGCCATTTCGCCTGCGGCTTTTACCTCTACGCTGCCGTCTTTGTTGACCGTAAACCCAACGGGTTCGGCAAGCAGCGCGTAGCCGTCCGGCGATTTCAATTCGGATATCGTATAATCACCCGGTATCAAATCTTTGATTGTCAGGCTTCCGGATGCGTCTACGGACAAATCCGTCTGCGATTCTCTGCTGTTTCCGGCGGGAATCAAAAGCCACTTCTGCGCCGTCGAATGATTGAGCGACCATAACTGAACCTTCCGGCTGGCTTCTGCAACGCCGCCGTCAATATCCAAACACCATTTGCCGTCCCATGCAGGCTGCGGCTTAATATAGCAGGATCCGTTCTGATCCTCGGTTTTTACAAAATCCCAGGTCTGGTTTGCATTCGGCGTATCGTTGCTCCACTGATGGACTTTCGCTCCTTCGGCAAGCGTCCCGCCGTCCAAATCAAGCCATTTTCCGGAAGCCGCATTCTTAAGCGCTTTTAAGTTTCCTCCCCTGTCCGAAATACCGAACAGCTGCCATTCGCTTCCGTTCCTGCTCTGCAGCGTCGGAACCGCGCCGTCATGGGTTTCGTTAAATCCCAGGACGTAATACGGATTTTCGGCATATGCAATATAATACTTTCCTTTTCGTTTCGCTTCGGCTTCTTCTCTGTATACGGTATAACTTCCCGCCGCGTTCGGCTCTTCTTGATCCGCCGTAAAGGAAATCTGCCTTCCGGCTGCATCTTTTACGATAAAGATAGCTCCGGAAAGACGTCTGGTCCCGGTTTCGTCTGTCTTATGGATTGTAATTTCGGTGTCCGGATAAAATCCGCTGTCATGGAATTTGGACTCATGCAGCGCCACGGATAAATCCTTCGCTTCCGGCATCTGAATGTTTGTGATCACGGTTTTTTCCACCTGCCCGTCTTTCGTATAGGCGGGCACACCGTCCGAATCCATCGCATCATCTTCTCCGCAGTTCCACTCCGTTGCATGAAGTTCGGTTATTTTTGTACCGCCGCTTCCGTCCGTAAAGCGTACGGCAAATTCCCCTGCGGGAAGATCGATAAATTTGTACCGTCCCCTCGCCGTCTCGGGCGCTTCTTCTCCTTCTTTCGGCGTCCGGTCCGTTCCGTACCAGGTAATCCCGGATTCGCCTTTTGCCCGGATGCTGACCTGCTGTCCGGTTTCAATGACAACCGGCACATCCGTACCCGAATAACATACGCTTTCATAGGAACTTTCATTTTCCGGATTTCCGTTTGCAGCCTGCCGCAGCAGTTCTACTTTGACGCCCGAAATCCTCTCCTTTGCTTCTTCATTCTGAATGCCGTCGCGGTTATAGTCCATCCATACCAATCCCTCTAACGTACGCCTTACCGTCGGCGTCTCCGTCGTCGTTGTCGTATCGCCGCTGGAAAGGAAATTGATAAAATAGTTGTTTTCCTTTTTGTCCGCCGCAGACGTTTCCGGCTCCAGCTGAATGGTCAGATTCACATAGACACTCTCTCCGCCGTCCAGATCGCCCAAGACAGCCCAGGCAATGGGATGATCTACCCCTTCCGGCAGCGCCGGTATCCCAATCGAACCGTCGGCTTCAATGCCGGCACGCTCCCAGGATTCGATCTCCTCTTCGCTTACCGTCGTCATGGTCTGATCCTGATATTGCCGATCCGTCGTATAGTACACCCGGATTCTTCCGATATCGCATTTCGACGTATCGATCTTCCACTTTGTAAAACGGTAGGTTCCCGTATATTTACTTCCGTTCACCTGATCCGCCGGCATCGTATCCATCAGCGCCATATGCTCCGCATTGGAAGAATTGTTGTTGTAATAAACGACATAGTCGATCTCACCGTCTTCATCCGCAACCTTTTGCTCCGTATATTTACCGAACGAACTTGCGCTTCCCCGGACAACGGAAATGCCTTCCGCCGCATAGTTTTCATTTTCAAAACTGGGATCCCTCAAGTCGTACGGAGAGGTAATATACACTTTATTAGACAAATCCGTCGTCCCTGCCGGAACGTCCTTCTCCGGATTTCCCTTTGTTCCGATATCTGCAGAATAATAAATGGCATCCATCGGCTCGCCGATCACAACGTCCGGTATCACCCATTTTAACGTCTGCGTGCCGTCCCCGTTATCCGTTACTTCCGGTTCCGTCAGAGTACCGCCCGTAATGACTCCTTTGGTTCCTCCAAATTCGGACGTCTGTGCATACTCTCCGCCAAAGTAAGAAGAACCCGGCTTATACGTCAGATATTTCGGCAGCGTATCCGCTACCGTTACGGTAACCTTCCGGTCAAAAGAACCGCTCTGGTCATGCTGGGTCATCGGCTGAAGCCGAAAGTCCACAACCCTCTGGTCCGCATCTAAACTAAACGTCTTTTTATCGTTTTGGTTCGTATCTTTCTGCATCAGATGCTTCGTAATCTTATTTTTATAGCCGATGACAAGCAGCGTGTCTCCCCAATGCTGCCAGTCGGAGTTATGCGTTCCGTAAATGCCGCTTCCGTCCGGCTTATATGTTTCTTTTGTATATATCGTGGATCCTTCGATATTGGCGCTGGTATAATGTTTTGCCGAAAGCTGCTTCAGCTTTGCCTGCGAACTTGTACTGTGATCCGCCCAGTCCGGAATGTCGGCAAGCGTCATGCCGTCCGCTTCAAACATTTCTTTTGTCCAGACACGGGACGTGGAAGCCAGCATAAATGTTTTCCCTGCCAGGTTCACATCATTTCTCACCTTTGCCTGATGATGTACGTAATAGTAAGGATCCGTTTCGTCTACTGCACCGGGACCTTTCATACAGTAAAGAATGCCGACGCATACTTTATGTTCGGGAATGTCCTCCAGGCTCGCGTAAAATTCCAGTCCGTCTTCGTATGTGTAAAGCAGTTCGTCGTCGCTTTCCCAGTCGGTTCCGTCCGGCTTTGTCGCATAATAGAGAATGATGTTGTCGGAAAGCTCCTCATGCTGCGATTTCCCGTCCAAAGAAGCGCCGCCGGTCAAAAGGTATTCCCTTCCCTCTTTCAGCTCTATGGCACTCCCGTAAAACTTTGAAAGATTTGTGCCCCAGTAAAGCCGGTTCTTATCTTCTCTGTTTGCATTATAAGAAAATCCTCCCACCAGCCATACTTCGGCGCCGACCGCCGCATAATCCCTGCCGTCCCTGTTATCATAGATTCCGGAACCGTATCGTGTATCCGTTCCGGCATACCGGACTCTGTTCTGCAGGCCGCCGCCTTTTGTCAGCTCAAGCGTACGCGTGATTTCGTCGTCGTCCGTCTTCGTCTGATAAAAGCCGTTCTTCCCTTCTTCCACTTCCGTTCCGCCGACCGTCTGCGTCTTTAAATTTTTCGCTAAAATCTTCGTTGCAAAAGAGCCCTGCCCGTATGTTTTCACGACGTCAAAATCCGGCTCTTCGCTCGTGCTGTTGATCCGATTATACGGCTGTACAAAAGAGAAGGCTCCGACAGAAAAGCTGCCGATATGCGCGCCGTACCGGTCCTCCGTATTGTCGGCGTCTTTTTTCGGCATATGATCGATCGTAATCTCATATCCCGTCACAGTGACGTGAATGATATTTCCCTCCTGCACCGCCCGGAAACCGCCGCTCTTAAAGCAGGAATTTACTTCGTCTTTTTCATGGTTCGAATAAGGCGCGAACGGCGCGCAGTATAATTTTTCGGAAATCGGACGCCCGTCTGTCGTCTGGGCTCCGTCTCCCACCCATAAATTTTCTCCGCAGCTCCACAAAAGTGGCGTAAATTCATTTGTCACATCTACTTTTTCGCCTATGCCATGCCCCTCCTGCGGCACGTTAATGGTAAAAAGCGACGACAATTCCAGGTCAAATGTAATCGCTCCCGCAGGAAGCTCGATTCCCTTGAGTCCCTTGGACGCATTGTCATTATAAAGCTGGATCGTAATTCCCGCTTTCAGAAGGCGTCCCTCGACTACTCCCTTATCCTTATTCTGCGCCAGCTCGTTTCCGGTTGAAAAATCAAACTTTTCTCTATAAGCGCTGTCTCCTCTGACCTGAATATTGTATTTGGGCGCCGCCGTTACCGTGACCGTCTCCGGCACAACGCTCTTTTTTTCCACCGCAGGCGCTCCGTCGATCTGATGGTCTGCGTTGGTACATGGTCCGTCCCATGCGCCGTGTTCCATTGCCGCAGAAAACATCGGCGTAATCTCTCTTCCGTTGACCGTGGATTTCACCTGAATCGTTACGTTTTCTCCGAACTTACCCGGAATAACGGACCGGCTGTTTTCGGACGGAAGCAGATGTTTGTAACAGGTCAGAACCTGGCATCTTGTTTTTGTTCCGTTTATCTCACGTTCTTCTTCCGTTACAACGGGCTGATAGCCTTCGCTGTTATCCATCCATGCCATTGCCGCCTGGTCAAATACGGCCTCTTCCTGTGACGCCGGAAGTACAAATTCCAGCTTTACACGGGCTTCGCTGTATGTATCGCTGATCTTCCACGGCTTGATATTTGTCTCAAACGTATACGTAATCGTATCAAACGTCCGAACAATCCTGTTATTAGAACCCGTATCGTTGCCGCGGCCTTCCGTATCGTCAAATACCGCAGTTCCGTCTGCAATGCCCGTAATCTCGATTCGGTCCACATAAGCGCCGTCCCCGGTCAGGGCGCCGTCCGCCGCTTTGACCGCCTTGCGTTTTACGGTCTGCGGTTCGGACGCCGTAACGGAATTTGGCAGGGACGCTTCCGATTCTGCCTGCGTGCCGTCCTCCCGATATGCCGCTTCGAGCCCGCTCGTCTTTAAATAACTTACAATATGCGGATCGGCGGCTTCATACCGGTTTTCCCGTACTTCGTTTCCGCTGTTGCCCTCGATTACAAAAAGAGCTGCCTCATTGGGATCGTAAGAAGAAACGATTCCCATCTGAACCGTCGTTTCTTCATTTTCTTTCTGGAAGAAAACCACGTCTCCTTCCAGGGGGGCATATCCTGCCGCCCCTGTCAGATAAGCCGCGTTTTCTTCTCTTATTTTGATAAATTCCTCCTGCCATTTGGCGGTATCCGTCTCCTCCGGAAACAGACCGGATTCTTTCATTCCCGCATAGTGCATGCAGAAACTGACAAAAGCCGCATCCCAGTCTGCGTACAGGTTTCCTGCAAAATGCCCGTAACGCGTATACCCCTTATGGACTCCTCCTGCCCCGACCGTATAATTCGCCGTGCTTTCTTTATAACCAATCTGCGCACGCGCCGCGTCCGCCAAATCTTTTCCCCAGTGTCCGCTCCACTCTTTCCCTGCATACATCTGATCCCAGGATGCCGGATCTTCCACATCCGCATCTGTATCCATGTAGCACTCGTCCGTATGTATATGTTCTTCTTCTCTGCAAACCAGTTTTTTTTCATAACAGTCGTCTGCGTGCGTGTGGCCTTCGCCTTCTTCCTGTCCGCACAAAAAACCTTCCGGAACCGTATAGCATGCATCCGTATGCGTATGGCCAACCGATTCTTCCTGACCGCAGAGAAAACCTTCCGAAGCCGCATAACATGCATCCGTATGCGTATGGCCTTCCGAAACAGCCGCTTCCGTTCCCTCTTCGCCCGCTTCGCTTCCCGCAGATTCCTCCTGGCCGCAGACCAGCTCTTTTGGCGGACGGCACTCGTCTGTATGCGTATGGCCTTCGATTTCTTCCTGTCCGCAGTTTAGTTCTTTTTCCGGCAGGCACGCATCCGTATGCGCATGCCCCGTTCCTTCCTGTAAACTGCAGGCCAGGGCTTCTTCGTAACAGTCCCTGCCGTGTGTATGCTCCTTCCATCCGCACTGTGCTTTTCCTGTCATTGCCATCCCGTACTGCGTCAGGATGCCCATGACGCTTCCGGCTACGATAACGGCAAGCAGCAGGACCGCAATACCGACCCTTCTGCTTTTTCTGTGCCGCCTGTTCAGTTCATCCAAATACTCTTTTACAAGTTTCTGCATTTTCTTCACCTTCCTGTCGCATCCCTTTTTGCCGTTCGGCATTTATGCAAAAAACCTAACGTAAAACCCCCATGCGTTTTGCCGGCCATGCCCGAAATACCGCCCTGCCTACAATCTGCTCTTCTTCTACGCATCCGATCGACCGAATGCGGCTGTCTACAGATATCGCTCTGTTGTCTCCCAGCACGAACACCATCCCCTCCGGTACGCTGTAAGGAAATTCCAATTCGCATTTCCCCATGCTCATTTCTCCCAGATAGTCTTCCTTTCGTTTCTCGCCGTTTACAAACACATTGCCGTTTGCATCTATCTCTATTTCATCACCCCCGCCGGCTATGACCCGCTTTAAAAGCACTCTGCCGCCGTAGTAAAACCCGATCACGTCTCCTGTTTCTATTTGCTTTGTCTGACGGAGAATGATAATTTCACCGTCCGATAACGTCGGATACATGCTGTTTCCGTTGACGCGGATTAATATAAAAAGCCTCGTCGCCATCAGCGCCGTGATTGCTGCCGCCACAACAAGCGCCGCCGCGATATTCCAGAGGGTTTTTTGGAATGCATACTTTGCTTCCTCTCTGGCAAGCTCTTCCCGAAGCAGCGCAATCGGAGGGATTTCTATTTTTTCTTGTTCACAAGATTCTTCATTCGGATGATCTTTATCCATACATGCCACCCGAAACCGCTGCTGCCCGGTTATCCCTTCCGGACTGTTCTGCCGTACCCTTACTTCTGTCAAAACCGCCGGTCATCTGTCCGGGCTTCATCGTTACGATGCGTCCGGTACGGGATACGTTCTTCCCTCCCCGCATACCGTTCCTTTGTTCCAAACCGAAAGGGCGCTGCGCCGCTTCCATTTTCCGCACACTCGACAAATACTGCTCTGCCGCCCGCTGCGCTTCTTCAAAAATCGCATTCAGCCGCTGCGTTGCACCGGTAATGGATCCGGCATCCTCCAACTCGCGTTCCCGCTCCGCCTTTAAGTCTTCCAGTTCGCGTTTCAGTTCCGCAATTTTCTCGTCTTTCTGGTTTAAACGCGCATCTTTGACATCCAGCTTTTTCTTCAGACGCTCATAGCTTTCCAGCAGGCTCTCCATCTGTTCGTTTCTCTCTTCTGCTTCCAAAGAAAGACGCTCCGTCTCTTCGCACTGCATCAGAAGCATCTGCAATAATTCTCTGCGCTTTAACCTGCGCAATTCTCGTTCTGCCATATTTCCTGATCTCCGTTCTTTGTCATCCGAATCGTGTCGTTTTCTCTGTTTCCTGCCTGTTACGTCGTGTTTCCCTCTTCAGCAAGAACCTCATCAAACAATTGAATCAACTCTATACCGCTGTGAAATACGGCTTCCTGATTTTCATCCTGCCAGACCAGCCTGCCCTGCCATGTATAATGTTCCCGGAAAAGAATCTGTATGCGAAACACCGCTATCGTGTCCAAACCGCCCTGTAACGGCGGAACAAAAGGCATCGGATGTCCGGGGCATTCCTCCAGATCGAGCAGGCTTCCCAAAACCAGCACCATCTGTGAAAGGCTGTGCAATTGTTCCGTTTTATCCAGTCTTGGATGCTGCAGATAGCCGTTCATAATACCGTTGCAATAAGAAACTACCGTAACGATTGCTTCCCTGCCCCGGCAGGGTGTCATGTTCCCTGGAATCATCCCGTAATCACCGCCTTTTTTGTTATTCGCCAGGTTACTATAGCAGTCCGCTGTTAGCGGACCGTTATTTTTTCAGATTTGTTTGATCCCGTTTTTTCGTCCCGTCCGGATCAAGGACCGAAAGGCGAAAATGAATCCTGGCGCTGGAATGCCGGTATGTCTTATGAAACGCACAGGCAATCCTGCTTGTTACCATCTGCGCATGTTCTGCATTTGCCCCGGTCAGCATGACAATATAAGACCCCGCCGCTATCCTTGCCACCGGATCTCCCGTCCGCAGCCCTTCCTGCAGAATGCGCTCCAGCCGTCGGATATCCGTAGAAAACGATCCGCAGCAATCCATGCTGACAATCACCAGCGTAGATCTCTGCCCGGACCTTTCAAGATGTCTCCGCTCCAGTGCAACAATATTCTGAAACACGCCAAAACTGCAGAAAAACGCCTGTTTTGCCGGATTTTCTTCACAGACCAAACGAAAAATATCTTCTTCTTTTCCCGTCTCTTTCCGGCAGAATCCAAGCGCTAACGTATGGATTTTTTCTATTTCGTCCGTAGGAGGCAGCCCAAGCTCTTTTAACATACGCTCTTTCCATATCTGATACGTTTCTATCGCCTGTTTGGGCTGCCCCACGGCAAGAAACGCCCGCATCTGGTATGCCGTAAACTCTTCGATACTGAAATCAATCCGGCATGCCTGGCTGCAGACGCCGACGATCTCCATCCATTGTTCCCTTTCCTCCAAAAGAGGCAGCAGCAGTTTACAGGCATCCAGATACAGCGTACGATAATACTGCCGCAGCTCCCGCACCCATTCGCTGTCATTTCCTGCGAGAAAATCTCCTTTATAGAGAGAAACCGCCTGCCAAAGAAGTTGTGCACAGTCCCTGCCGGAATGTTTTCTTGCCTTAAAACAGGCTTGCTCAAATTCTTCCGTATCAAGTTCTATACAGATTTCCGGATCCCATGCATAGCAGCCCTGAAGCGTTTTGAGCAGTTCTTTGTGCATGGGAAACATCTTCTTTAAGAGATTTCTTATTTTATAAATCATGTTGCGGAGCACATTTGTCGGATCGCTGCTTTCATTTTCTGCCCAAAAATGATCGACGAGCTCTTCTGCGGAAATATTCCGCGAATAATTCACGACCAGATACTGCAGAACGGAGAGCGTTTTCTTCCCCGTCCCCTGCAGCAGACGGGCGGCGTTATCAAACGCTGCGTTTTTCCCTGAAGCAGGGCCATCCTCTGGCATCCCGGCACAAGAAAAGGATCCCAGCAGATGAAAACAAATACGTGTTTTTTCTTCCATGATCATTTGCCGTTTGGCTCCCCCTTTATCCCACTATTCGGAAATTTCTTTTGTTCCGTCCAACGCCCCGTCGATCAGCCGGACTAACTCCAATGCGCTTCTGAAATATTCTTTCTTCTGCTCATCCACCCAGGTAACCTCTCCCTGCCAGCTTGCATGCTGCCTGTGATATACGCGGATCAGAAAAGTCGCATCCGTTCCCCTCTGCTGCACCACATCGTCAAATGTTCCCATCGTTTCCCTGTCCTTTCTTCTGTATTCCGGTAGTTCCAACGCATTCGGTTCCTTCTGCACTGCCCCGCGGTATCTGCAGAAACTTCTGATCTTGACCGAAGCAAACGGAACCTGAATTTCATCATAAAAAATATCCATCTGCCCAAGCGCCGCAAGCAGGGACTGAAACCGAAACGGTTCTCTCATATACGTGTGGTACAATCGTCCGGACTGTCTTTCGGCTGTATAAAAGTCGATACAAAGAGCCACAATATTGGGGCATTGCAGTATCCGACGATCGACTGCATCTGCTGCGGCGTCCGGATGTTTTCGCAGACTTTCCATATGATTTTTCATCCTTTTTCCTCCATCGAACTTTCGCAGAGTGGGCAGCTCTACGAATCCGTTCTGCCGAATAATTACATGTATTTTATATAAAATCGGCCGGATTGTCAATATGAATCCTGTGGATTTTGGGAGGAAGAGACGCAGGAGCCTTTGTTACCGTAAGCGGCCGTATGAAAGAATATATTTTTTTTAGAGAGTAAACAAAATTTTACTATTACTTTCTTTCATTAGCCGTCAATATTATAGTCATAAAAAAAGGAGGAATTACAGCATGCCAAAAAGAGGAGAAAACATTTACAAACGAAAAGACGGCAGGTGGGAAGGGCGTTACATTAAAAACAGAACGCATTCGGGGAAGGCGATATACGGTTATGTGTATGCGCATTCTTATAAAGAGATTCGCCTGAAACTTCAAAACGCCGTAAAAAAAGACCATTTTACGGAAAAAAGCAAAACAGCGGCAGATATGGCAGCGTTCGGTGTGCTTGCCGAAGATTGGTTCTGCCATATCAGGCCCCTGATCAAAGAATCTACTTATATCAAATATCGAAATCTCTGGAAATCCTATATAGAGCCCAAACTTGGCGGTATGTACCTTTCCGAATTTTCGAGGCATCTTCTGGAAAACTACTGTATAGAACTTTTGACATCCGGCGGAACTCAGGGGAAAGGGCTGTCCGCAAAGACGGTATCGGATACCCTGTCCATTATCCGCAGTATTTTCCGGTTTTGTAACGGCAGAAACATGACGGTGCCCTGCAATGCCGGAGAAGTGACGGTAAGACAGACGGCAAAGGACATGCGTATTTTCAGCCCGAAGGAGCAGCAGATTCTGTGCAGCTATATTCATTCTAACTTATGTATTCAGAATATCGGTATTTTGCTCTGTTTGTTTACGGGTATCCGCGTCGGCGAGTTATGCGCCCTGAAATGGGAAGATATCTCATTTACGGAAAAAACGCTGTATATCCATCAGACGATGCAGCGGATTCAGGTGGAAACTGCAGACAGAAGTGAGGGATGCGCCAAAACCAAAATTATTGTCACTACGCCCAAAAGCAAATGTTCGATCCGCAGGATTCCGTTTTCCGAAGAACTGGCGGTATATATGCAGTCGGTACAAACATCTGCTTCCGGCTATTTTTTAACGGGAAGCGATACAAAATGGATTGAACCGCGTACGATGCAGAATCATTTTAAACGGCTGTTAAAACGCTGCCAGATTGAGGACGCCAATTACCATGTGCTCCGCCATACATTTGCGACAAGATGCGTGGAAATGGGTTTTGATGTAAAAAGTCTAAGCGAAATTCTCGGACATGCCAGCGTGGGTATTACCATGAATCGTTATGTGCACCCTTCTATGCAGTTAAAACGGGAAAACATGCAGCGGCTTTCCGCCTGTTTTATTTTAAATGCCCAGACGCAGCAGTAAATGTTTTTGCCGTCAGATCTGTGGTCAGCGCCGCCGAAAAACAGAGTAATTCTGCGCTTCGGCGGCGTTTTTACGTAGAGCTGCCCACTTCCTGTAAATTCTTTCGCCGGACAGCCGGGATCACCGGTACGCTTCTTCTGTAGCCCATATCCATTTAACCATAAAAAATTCCCCGATCGAAAATATAATAACCGGACGTAAACAAAACAAAAAAACCGCCGCACTCCTGTTCTGTCCGAACATTCATGCAGCGGCTTTGTTCCCTTATTTGATCCGATAAAACCATTTTCCCACGCGTTCCAGAGAAAATATCCCATTCACGCCGTCTCTGTAACTTAGATTTTCATTTGCAAACTCAATACAATTTCCGGCATCCCTCTCTTGCTCATCCGGCGCAAGCTTAACTCCGATCTCAATCGTTTCCTCCTCTAAAAACGCTTCCGGAATGTCAAGGCAAAACGTCTCCTTCCAGCTTTCTTTGCAGGAAATCCGATACAGTCCGGACGCGTCCGCTCTCTGAAAGACTTCCTTTCCTCCCGCCCGAATCGAAAAAAACAATTGATATCCGGGATCCGGCGGCGCATATCCCGTATTGCAGAACGAAACCGTAAACACCGCCCCTTTTTCTGCAAGGCCCGCAATCCAATACAGCCGGTTTGCGGTAAGTTCCGAAAAGAAGATCCGATACCCCAGCCGGTTTTCCAGATAACGCTTTGCTTCCATGCCCTTATAGGTTCTTTTTGACCAGGACTCAATGATCTTTTCATTGTATGTTGCATTTAAATACGTCAGATGCAGCTTCTGAAATTCCAGATCGGCATACTTCGGCTGTGTCCGTGTTCCGGGCGTCGGCATCTCGCCTCCGTTCGGCTGCCCTGACAGGCGCCGGTCTACCCATGCCAGCTCATCGCTCCGCGGATAGCCGTGAGCGTCATATGTTCCCATATCGTCATCCGTAGACAAAAGCGCGTCGTTATGAAAGCCGAGCCTGCCGGCCAGAACGTTCTCACGCTCCGCCTCCCGGATAAAGCGGGGTCTGCGCACCGCAACCTTAATGCTGGAATCCAGATACGCTTCCCACTGTTTTAAAATATACAGCCGGCTCTTTCGTTCCTCTTCTTCCCCGCCCTCTAAAAAACGGCTGGAATGCCACTCGCCGTAATCCCCGAGCATGCCGGCCTGGACCGTCAGAATCCGGTCTTTATACCTGTTCAAAACCTCTGAAATCTGCCGGATATGCCTGCCCGCCTGCTCGATCGCATCCGGCTCTGTGACCCCTTCGCAAAATCCGTACGCCGCCCTGAAAATCACAGACACTCCCGCTTCTCCTGCCGCCTCAAGCGCCGTTTCAAGCTCATCTGTCTTTTCTTTCGGCAGATCCCCTTTCGTATAATCCGCCAGATCAAACGCAAGTAAAATCAGCCGTACCTCTTCTGCCGCCGTCTGAATCCGCTTAGGATTATCGCTGTCCACCTGAATATAAAACCCCCGGCCCGGATTTCGGATCGTCCTCTTATCCTCTGTCCATGTGCGTCTCTCGGTCTCATACAGCAGCATCCAAACCAAAACCGCAAAAAAACATATCAGTAAAACCATCGCAAAAAATCCCCGCCGTTTCCATGCCTTATTCAAAATAGTCTCCCGTAAATTCCAGCAGCACGGCATTTGTCACGCCTTCCACCGCAGAAAGCGATGTGACAAACGACGTATTCTCTTCATGAATCCGCACTTCATAAGTAAGCTCCGTCGTCTCTTGAACACTCGTCTTATTTTTCAGCACTTTCTTCAGCGGTTTTAATTCCCTCAAAACCGCTTCCGAAGCTTTATTTTCATACTTTACAATCAAAAGGTACTGATGTTTTCTGTTGCGGATCTTCACGAGCAGAATATAAATGACGGCAATGCATACCGTTCCCAGAATGGAAATAAGATACAATCCCGCGCCGCAGGTGACGCCCACCGCCACCGTCCAGAATAAAAATCCGACGTCCAGCGGATCTTTTACCGCCGTACGGTATCTGACAATAGAAAGGGCGCCGACCATGCCCAGCGAAAGCACGACATTGGAACTAATGACGATCACCATAAAACAGGTGACCATGCCTGTCATCACAAGCAGGATATTAAAATTGTTGTTGTAAATAACGCCCTTATAAAATCCCCGGTAAACGGCATACACAATCATGCCGCATAAAAACGCGGCCAGCATCGACAGCAGAAAGCTTTCCATCGTCAGATTTCCGGCTTCCTCCAGAAAACTTTTTTTAAATATATCCGAAAATGTTGTCATCTGAATAAAATCCTCCTTTTTTCTTTTCTGCACATGACATATTTGGAAATGGCGCACTGATCTGCCATTGCCGTCTTTAAAACCCGGAAAATCGTATCCGGAAGATAATCGTCAAATTTCACTTCCAAAACCGCAATCTGAGGCTTGAGCACCCTGCAGACTTCAAACTCCTCCGAAAACATATCCAATGTACCGATCGATGAAGAAATATGCTTGTCAAACGTAATCCTTACATTTCCCTGCTCCAGCACATAAGCCTCCCTGACATATTCCACTACGGTCACAGGCCTGATATACACGGTATGGCGCAGCGCATACAGTTCCTTTCCCAGAACATCGGACCGATCTAATAGAACGTCGTATGCGCCGCGCAGAACGGCATCATATTCTGCACGGCTGATGCGCATGCTGTCTTTTGAAATATATTCTCCGTATTTTCTCTTGCATTCTAAGCGGATCATCTGATCGTTCCGATTGTAACTGCGGATCCTGTATTTTTTTCGGAAGCGGATGCCCGCCTCTTTTTCATTCCAGGCAGAGCCGTAGAGATCGTCAAAATAAAGACTGCTGACCAGATACCCTTCTTCCGCTTTCATATTCGGATCCGGATTTGCCGCGACGCGCAGTCTCTCCCGCAGCGTCCGGCACATGCTCTCATTGATGTAGTATTTTTTTTCATGCCGTAAGGCATGCCCCAGATATTCCATATATCCTCCCCGCTATTCTATGGTAAACTCCATCAGTCCTTCCGTAAAAACCTCTTCGTTCTCCACATGCTCCATGCTCAGCTGCTCATGCCCCATACTGTCTTTGGCAGTCACAAGAAGATAGTACGTTCCGGCGCTAAGTCCCTCTTCCATGACGCATTCCGTACTGCTGATGTCATCCTCTTCATACACCAGATGCTGCATATGATAATCGGAAAACACTTTTACATGATATGTAATCGGAAGCCCCTGATACGAATAGGATGCCTCCCAGGAAAATTTTACCGAACCGTCGGGCTGTCGGGCCGGCATTGCCGTAAACATGGGCGCCGGGTATAACATCGCCGCACAGACGTCTTCGTAATTCGTCAGCATTGCATCATAAATGCCGTCTATATAGGGAATCAGCTGATCGGGAGGCATTTCCAAAAGACCCAGATCCGGCTGTTTTGCCATGGTTTTTTCTAAAACGCTTTTATAAGAATCGATCAGCGTTTCCACCCGCTCCCTGGAAACGGACGTATCCAAAAGACGTTTCATCTTATTTTTAATTTTTTCAATGCTTCCCTCCAGCCGAAAATACCTGCTGTGCAGAACAGAGGCGTTTAATTTTTGAATGCCTTTCAGAGAATCCTCATGACTGAATGTAGACGCTCCGTATTCCCCGTGCCTTAGCGCGCCGTCAAAATCCCATGGGATAAAATACCATTTCATGGAATTCTGCGGGCTGTAAATAATATAGTTATGGTTGATGATATCTTCGTTTCCCGTCAGCATCTGAAACGCCAGCCAGGTTAAATAATTTTCCTCATCGAAATATGTATGAAAGATTTCGTCAAAATTTGCCGTCATATCATTGACCGCGTCCAGCATTTTAAGCAGCTTCCCATGATCCGAGCCCTCTCTGATTTTTAAGACGCTCTCAAACGCTTCCCTGGAATAGGAGGGATCGTCTGTATTTACCAGCGCGTGATGTTTGGCAAAACTGAAATCACTTGCTTTATACATGACGGCATTGCTGCTTAAGCTCCTCGTTTCCAGATAAGTCTTATTGGGCTGCTCCGTCTCCGTATACAATCCATAATAGACAAATTCCTGCTCGTGCTTCGGCAGTGACGCATCGCGTATCCAAAGACGCATAAAATACGTACGGTAGCTTGCAATAGCATCCGTCTGCGCCAAAAGATCCGTCTGCAGCTTTGTGGCTATTTTACAGACGTCAGACGAATGCTTGTTGATATTTAAATTTTTCTGCCCCAGAAACGTTCCGGCTTCCTCCTCCAGTTTTACTTTATAGCTTTTATAAGCCGCTCCTCTCGAAGAATTTCCCCGCACCCGTATCGTAGCGTTTTTATGATCCAGATCCAAAAGCACATCCGGCTTCTTCCCCTCTTTCAGAATCTGTATATTACAGTTTAAAATGGGATTGTAGCTGTGATCACGCGCCGTATGGAGAGAAAAAGAGGAAAAATCCAAAAGCGTTCCGTCTTTATCTTTTGTCGGAAACACACTGATATAAACATCGTAAATACCGCTGTCCTGTTCATAAATCCCCTTATCTTCCCGCAGGCCTGACCCGTTCATATCGCTTTCTTCCACCTCCCACTGCGCAAGATCGGATCCCCCTTTTTTCCCCGGCTGCTCCATTGGGGTTTTTTCTTTCAAATACAACAGCAAAAACATAACTCCCGCCGCACAGACAACAAGCGAAAGCAGCAGATTTTCTTTCCTTTTCCATTGTCTCATTTTACTTCCTCCCGCCGTTTACTTTTACACATCAAAAACGCATTCAAATGCGAAAGCCTGCGGCGCAGCAGCCAGAAAGAAACGATCCAGCCGCACAGTCCGCCGATCAAAAGCGGAAGCGCATAAAACGGCTTTCCGATGATCGCCGCAGCCACGGCAAGCGCCGCCGTAACGGCAAGAAAAATGCACGGCCCGACGCAGGCGCCCGTATGGTCTTCAAAATAATATAAAAAAATGATCGTAAAATACATGCAGAACACCGTATACAATCCCATGCTGAGCACCATAAACAGATTTAAAATCTGCACGCTGATATTCAAATACGGGAAGAACACATTGGCAAGACAGATCAAAACTACCGTAATGATCAGCTGCACCTCATACACAAAAAACAACTGATAGCGAATCACATGATTCATCGTTTCCCGTTCTTTCTCGATCCGTTCGTACGATCCATGATTTAATGCCGACAAGTATGCCACATATTTGTCAAAAAAAGCCGTCTCAACTTTTACCACAAAGATGACAAGCGCCGACATATTTACGATAATCGCAAAAAACATCGCAAGATCATACGTCGGAGCCGTCCGGAAAATACTGACCTGCTCCTTCATATCAGAAAAAAACCAGTAAACTGCCGTTGAAATATAAAACCCGAGCATATAACAAAACCCGCTCGCCGTAAGCTTCGGATAGGCGGCAAAATAGTTCAGAAAGGCAAAACAATGCTTTCCGGGCCGTCCAAACGCTTTGACGCACCAGAAGACAAGGAACAGATTCAACAGGAAATAACCGCAGACCAGCGCCAGATACGCCGACGTCACGATATGTACGCCAAACATCTGCGACGCAGCCAAAAACACCGCTCCTGCAAGAACAATCCCCAAAAAATAACTGAGCGTAACTTCTTTGTACTCTTTCAGCGCGGAGACAAACGTCATCAGGTTATAGGCATTTGTAACCAAAACGCCCAGACAATAATAAAGAGCCAGAAAAGAAACGGAAATTTCACTTTTCTCATACATTCCCGCACACAAAAACAACATCAAAACACCGGATATAACGCTGCCAACCGCCAAAACGCCGAAGACGGCGGCGCAGATGTCTTCTTCCGCTTTTTGAAAGACGCAGTCTGAAATATAGCGGGACAACGTCGTTTGAAAAAACGCGGAAATCAAAATGGACGCCAGAAACACATAGGTAAACGACGAAACGAAAAACCGGCTTTCCAGTTCCGTGACATTTGACCTGTCCATCATGAATTTTAAAAATAAAAACAATACGGCAACAAGCGCCGATGAACCAACGGAAGCCATGGTTGCATAAACGCTTCCCCATATGTTGGAAGCCAGCGTTTTCCTGCCGTATATTTTTCTAAGCTCAAACCCGATCCCAGCCATGTGATTTTCCCTCCAGACGTCTGTACAAATCCCAAAATTGCTCCAACATTTCCCGTTTGCCGTAAAACCGTTCTACCCGCGCCCTGGCGGCTTTCCCCATCTGCATCCTCAGTTTCGGATCTTTCAGACAGCGGATTGCCGCGGCTGCCATCGCTTCGCTGTTCATTACAGGTACGATTATGCCCGCAGGACCAAACGCATCTTCCCCGGTTCCTTCCAGAAGGCCTTTGCAGTCTCCGACATTGGTAGCTACAAACGGAATTTCCGCCGCCATTCCCTCCAGTATTGCCAGCGGCTGTCCTTCGCTGATGCTTGAGAGCAGAAGCAGATCAATGCGCGGAAGATATTCTTTTACGTTTACCTGCCCTAAAAACGTCACGTCTTTCGTTTTCAGTTCCTCCAAAAGCTCCGTACATTCTCTGTAATATTCCGGGTTTTCTCTGCAGTTTCCCATAATCAGAAATTCTGCTTCCGGTATGGCCTGTTTTACAATATCAAAGGCAAGCAGCATTGTTTTTACATCTTTGATCGGAACGACGCGGAGCACGGCGCCTATTACGGCGCTCCCCTTCTGCTCCCTGTCCTTTCTGCACGCGTCATATTCTTCCGCGTTCACCCCGTTTGGAATCACCTGTATTTTTTCTTTTGGACATCCCAGCTCTGTCTGCAGCGAACGGTTTGTCTCAAACAGGCTGGTCACGCAGTCCGCCTGATTGTATGCAATGTAAGAAAGCTTTTTAAAAAAATCAATCCAGATCTCTTTAAATTCTCCCGCAACCCAGTTGGAACGAATGATATCCTCTTCCCGCTCTCTTGTATAAATGCCGTGCTCCGACAAAAGAAACGGTTTCTGTTCCACATAAGACGCACAGCTTCCCGCAATTCCGGCATATCCGGTCGAAACGGAATGATACAGATCCGCTTTTGGGATTTCACCGGACAAAATATACATCAGCGGAAAATAAATTCCCCTGAAATTCCAGAGAAATTCATGGAACGATTTTCTCAAACGCTGTCTTTGGTATTCCTCCAGACAGATTTCATAAAATGACTCGCTCATTAAAATATCGCTCATATGACGCTGGTATTTTGCAATCAGATTTAAAATGGATACCCAGTCAATATCATTCGTTTCTCCAAGAATCAAACTCTTAAGCGTTTCTTTTTCCGATTTTGACAACCGGATCTTCCGGTTTGTCCTTTGAAACCCCTCGTCTCCAAGGTACATCGTTTTGATTTCCTTTACATTTGGAGGAATCTCATACACGGCTTCTGACATCTCGTCTCTTGTCGTGGCAATCGCCCAAATCACAAAATCAACCTCCAAAAACTCGCTGCAAAGCATCTGTATCCAACCCGAAACGCCGCCCGGCACATAAGGATAACATCCTTCGCAAATCAAACATACACGCATACGCTACTCTCCCTCCATTTCGATGACGGCGTAATTTTCCAAAACGCGCAGCAGATAATACCCGTTGCCCGCTTCTTCATAAGAAAGCCCTTCCGCTTTTTTGATCCTGCCCCCGGTCCGATAAAAAAACGTCTGTCCCTTTCCTATGCCGCTTACCGAAAGCTCAATCCGGTTTCCGCTCTTATTCCACCGATAGTCCAGATTCAGATAACTTTTGATATAATCTTTTGTCTCGGACAAGGTTACTCCGTGCAGCCACGGCGCCGCACGAAGCGCCTTTGCCTCAAAAATTCCGATCTGCTTTTTATCCAGATCCCACGAAGGCGTGTGCGCATCTTCCGCAATCAAAGCGTTGACGTCAAACACATGGGAAATCATGCCGTACGCCGCGGCTACGGAAGAAATGGCAAACAGATTTCCCTCTTCCATAGAATTTCCGATTGTGGCGGCCGGATAGACGAACCGGTCATCTTCACAGGAAAACCGAAGCTTCGGATGTCCCAGCATTCCCCTTATAATATCAATCTCAGCCTGCGGAATTTTTGTCATCTCTTCCGTAAAATCTTCCGTCTGAAGCCCAAGTCCATGAATCTCATAATTGGAAAAAACAGAATGAAATTCATCGATAAACGCCTGATTAAAATAAATTTGATTCGGATTCAGACACTTCTGTGTATAAATCAGTTCTCCCTCATATTGCAGTGCCGACTTGCCGATTGTGGTAAACAAACTATCATTTACGGCAGGAAAACTTTTCTCTGACGAGGCCACCGTCAGAATGCCGGACGTATACGGCGTATCCGTCCGAAGGGAAATCCCCTGAAAATTGGGCCATACCACATCCCGCACAAAGCTTTCCGTAGAACATCCGTACAGTTTCATGCACGCTTTGTCATTGATAAACGTAATCATCGGAAAGTCGTCGAGAAACACCGTCTTAATCCCCAGCACAGGATATATGAAATCCGAAAGAAGTGCGCCTGCTGCTCCCGTCAAAAGCCCCATGCAGCGCGCATCCGAAAGAAACGTACCATTAATTAAGCACATGCCGCCTTCTCCGCTCTCATACGTATGCAGAATCGGAACGCCTTTTTTGGCATCCTCTATGTAAACCACAGCATCGCTGCCGACATGTATCCAGGTGGACAAACTGTACCCGTCATACGTCATTTCCTCCTGCTGAAACGGAAATAACGGCTTTTGAAACGATAAGCGGTTATAATTTTCCCGTACCGATTTTTCCCGGATTCCAAGATATGGCCATATATAGGAATCTGTATTCCCTTCCGCAAGGCCCGCCGCCAAAATCACGCGTCCGCCCCGTTCTACAAAATCTCCAAGCGCAGCCAGATCCGCATAGCTGCCAATCGAATCTTCACAAAATACGACAAGATCGTCCGTCTTTATTTTTTCCGGCAAAAACCGTTCCTCTTCTGCAACGGCAAAATGCAGATCCAAAAACAACCGGCGTACGTTCTGATAAATGTCTCCGTAAATTTCTTTTTTTTCGTCTCCAAACAGCCAAACGGTCTGCCTGGTTTCTTCCGACAGCGGACGCGCCTGCAAAAATGTCTGTCTGATTTCTCTGTCATTCTCTGTTTTTATATTTTTTGTGCGCTCTTCGTTAATGTTGTAAATCATAAAGACGGCGCTTACCACCGATACCATAAAAATCACATAACACAATCTCTTCCACGACAGCATTTCCCTACTCCCTCTGCATCCAGTATCTTAATCTGTCGAGCCCCTGCGCCGACAGACGGATTTGTTTATCTTCCCTTAACTCCTGTACGCATTGCGCAAATTTTTCTTTTTCCCGTTTCTGATAAAACATCTCGATCATCTTTTCATAGCACTTCTCGCTTCTTACCAGATCCCGGTTTTCACTAAAGAACTGTTCCGCTCTCTGCCGGTTATCCAGTTCCACGCAGTAGATCAGATATGCTTCGCAGTCTTCTTTGGAAACCATGCTGCCTGCCGCTTTTAACTTCTCCTCCACCAGCCGGCAGTATTTCTTTTTATACATATCCTGCTCTCTTGCGGAAAGAATGCGCCCTTCGATTAAGTTCCGAAGAGAGGCGCAGACGTCTTGAAACTGCTCTTTGCCGTCCGGGTTCTTTTCATAAGCTCTGATGCTTTCCATCCACTTCTGCTGCTGGATTCGGTATACTTCCATTTTGGCAGCCGCCACATAATGCACGGATTCCGAATCCTTATCCTGTTCCGCCGCTAACAGCGTTTTATAATTTTCACGCAGCCCCTTTTTGAGCTGCTTTAACAGCAATTCCCGCTTTTCGGAATTTGCGCTGACTGCCATGGCGTCTTCTACGGGCACGACGCCAAGTTCGCTTTTCAGATCCGGATGCTCCGCCATGCGCTCCATGGAAAACCGCCGCACCAGAGACTCTCTGTCGTACGACTCCTCAAAAAAAAGTCTCTGCAAAAGCTGCGGCAAACCGTATATCACAAACCCAAGTCCCGGAAGAAAAAGAAAAAATACCGCCGCACAAATGCTTTCTTTCCGGGCTGCCTTCCAAATTCCATACAACACCGCGCATATTGCATTTACTGTCAAAAACACGACCATTTTCTACGTCTCACCTTTCTGTTCTATGCTTCTTTCCGGGCTTCAAACGCCCTGGAAACCCGCACTGTCACGCCGTCATTTAAAAACCGGCGTTTCAGGCCTTCCAAATCCTGCACTCCTGTATTGTTTAACAGAAGATACAGCGTCCCCGCATCATCCGTGCCAAAGTAATCCGTTGCGCGAAGTTTCGGAGATAAAACGCCGCAGATTTCCTCCGCCGTCTTCTCATGCAGAAGCTCCAGCACGCAGGAATCTGCCATGTTCTCTTTTGCCTTTTCTTTTGCCAGGCGAACATTCTTTGCAAAAGCTTCCGGTTTTAAAATATCCGTTCCCTCTATATAAAGTGTATTCCTTGCCAGTTCTTCATACTCTAACGCTCTTGCCACAGACTCCCGCAAAAGCAGCGATAACGTCTTTAACAGATTGACATGATAAAGCGTCTGGCTCTCATATGGAAGCGATTTGATAAGTATTACCGCTATGCACGTTTCCCGATACAGAATCGGAAGCACGACCGCCGGCTTGTTCTGCCAGATATCTCCCTGATACAATTCTCCCGCATCCATTGCTTTTCTGATATCCGGATAAGAAGAAAGATCCCAGGACTTCCCGCCTTCCGCGGAATCTTCATGCAAAACGTTTACAAGCCTTACATAAGGACTGTTTTCCTTCACCCGGTATACGGCCACCGTATCCGTATGCAGCAGTTCCGATATTACACGCATGATTTCCATAAAAATCCGATCCGGCTCCAAAACCATCAGGCGGCTGATTAGCTGGTATAATCTGGAAAGCCCGGATTTGGAATCCAGCAGCCGTTCTTCATATTCATTTTTAATCAGCACGTTTTCTTCGTTGATTTTTTTCAGTTCTTCGTATTCATCTTTGGTCATCTTTTGTTCGCGCCGGACATTTCGAAGCTCCTCCCGCAGCATATCCGCCGTATAGCTGACAATCAGTCCCAGAAACACAAATTCCATAATATTTAACACGCTGCCCGCATAGGAGTAAAAATTCGTCATCTCAAATATACTTAAATTCTGTCCGGATAAGTATCCCACGCTTGCCAGAAGAACGGCAAGCGCGCTCTGGCGGATGCCCATAAATAAGGAAACCAAAATGACATAGATCATCAGCCAGTCAATCTGCGAAAACAGCTTATGAGAATGACAGACAAAAAAAATGCTAAAAAACACGACAAAAATAAGAAGATTTTCCATAAACCTTCTAAGTTCCGCCGGTAGTTTGGCATTTGCTTTCTTCTTTCTTTTTCTTTGCTCTTTTTCATATGAAATTTCCCGATGCAGAAACTGCTGAGTGATTTCCTTAAAATCGGTCCATTCCAGTTCTCTTTTTATTTTACCGCTGTCTGCAAGAATCGTATCTTCCGCCTCTTCCCACGAAACCAACGCGGTCTCACCCTGCATCTGCGCAGCCAGTTCATACACGCGGCTTCTGGAAATTTCAAAACTTCCTGTCACATTATAAATTCCCTGCTTTCCGGAATCGAGAACTCTTTTTATTGCGTCCGTAAAATCAGAAACATGCAGAGGCTGAAGCACCTCATTATAAAACGAACTCGCGTTCTCCCCCCCCCACGATTGGAGATTTGCATAAAGATCCGGCTTAAAAAGTCCCTGCCGCCCTCTTTCGCCCGCTCCGCATAAAGCTGCGATGCGCGCAGTATGGCCGTATTCATGCCGTACCGTTTCCGGTAAGTTTCCAAAAGCTGCTCTTTTCTTACATAACACATTCCCAGTTCATCCGATGGAGAAACTTCGTCTTCTTCTAAAGATGCTCCCGCTTTCTTTCCATAAACCGATACGGAAGAGAGCAAAAGAACCCTTGCCTGACTCCATTTTGCTATCGCGCGAAGCGTTTTTGCAAAAAATGCTGCGTCTTCTTCTGTTTGCTCACAAAAACTGCTGTCCATCATCTGTGTTCCCGCATACACAATGCAGTCCGGGGAAATGGAACACAGCACGCTCTCAAGCATATCTCCTTTTAACGATACGCTGTAAAATCTGTGTTTTAACGCATTGCCATTCTTTTTCGTATCACCCGCAGACGATATGAAATAGACGTCGTCTCCCTCTTTTCCCATACGCTCCAAAAAAGCGTCCGCCAATGCGTCTTTTGCGCCAATATAAACTACTTTCAATCTTTTCTCCTTCTATCTTCCGCAGCCCGAAACTTCCTGACTGCTTCAAAGATTTCTCTTCATTTTTATATCAAATGCAGCCGCTGTGCGGCGTCCTTGACCGCTCCCCTGTTTTTCACGCCCAGTTTGCGCAGAATGCTGCTGACATACGTTTTCACCGTGGGAAGCTTAATTCCCAAAATCGCTCCGATTTCCGCATTGCTCTTGTGATGGCACAGCAGCCGCAGCACTTTCATCTCTGCGGGAAACAAAGGCTCTGCAAGCTCTCCCTGACAGCGGAGAAAATCCGGATACTGCGCCGCCTGTTTCCGGACAGCCGCAGTCAGCCGCTCCAAAAACGCCGCGTCTGCTGACCAGCCGGCTTTCTCAAGCATAGGTAAAACGGCAGCTCCGTACTGCGATACCGGACGGATGAACCGATAGGTAAAACATGCGTCCAGGGCTCTGCAAAACGGCGTCTGCCAATCACCGTCTCTGGCACGGAAATAACAGATTGCAGTGAGCAGATCCAGGCAGATCAAATCCATGGTTCTGCGGCAGACGGTAAAATAAGACCGCAGGCGCGCCATAATCAAAAGCGCCTCCTGATAATTGCCATAAGAAATTTCCACCATAACGTGCGTAAGATACCGATACCGCTGCATGACACGAAGTTTCATCAAATCTTTGGGAGCCATTTCCCGGTACCAGCGATCTACCGTCTCTTCATCTCCCTGGTACATTGCCACGCGGCACATCATAGCATCGATATTCGGATAAAAACGCAGGCAGTCGGGACGCTGAAAACGGGAACGCAGAGATTCCAGATGTTCTCTGGCATGATCCGCCTCCCCCTGATCCAGGCGCAGGCGAACCAGAAGCCCTATAATGGCAAATTCAATATCCGGCGTTCCTTTCTGCTGGATTTGCTCCTGACGGCTCATTAAATCCAGCAGCCGTCCGGTAATTTCTTCGCCCTTTTCAAACTTGCTCTCTGCAATGGCGCATTCCGGCAGCCCGATGCCGTCTCGTTTTAAAAGTATTTTTAACGGAAGGCGAAATCTCTGGTAAAGCTCGTCGTCCTTTTTGCTCCATTCACAGAAATCTTTTCCTCCGTTCATAATACTGGGCAGACGGCTGGTAACGGAAAACTCCGGCATAACAATTGTCCGGTTTGTCAGCAGCTTTGCCACAAACGGAATCGTATCCAAAATACCGTCCACATTTCTCTGCGGCAGGGCAATATCCAGATACACCAGACGTCCCCGGACCGCTTTATACGCTTCATCGGATCGTTTCATTCCTTCGGCGAAGCTTTTCAGTTTCCGATACCATTCTTCGGATTCCTCGTACTCCATACAGACGGCACATAACATGCTCATGCCCGCCATCAGCACGGGAGACGCCATAATCTGATCGTTCGGCAGAGACCGATAGTATTCTTCCATCTCCTCATAATGGGCCAGACCCGGATGAAGCTCGCTGTTTTTAATCAGCAAATCGGACACTTTTTCATATTTCCCGCACCGTGTGTAACAAAACAGCGCGTTTTTATAATCGTCGTGCAGCTCATAATAAAGAGCTGCGCGTTCATACAGGCGCTCCTGCTCCTCCTGGCTGTACTCCCGTTCCTGCTGCCAGAGCAAAAACTGACGAAACACCGGCCAAAAGCGGCAATAACAAAGATCGTCATACAAAAACATAGTAGAATCCTGCTGCATTTCTCCCAGCAGCTTCCCTGCATATCGATTACCGGAGAGGATCCGTGCAAACTCCACGTCAAACGGTTCAAACGGTGCCAGATCCAGCAAAAGGCGGCGGCTTGCCGGCTTCATCTGGCAATATACCGCCGTCTGAAAATAAGTGAATAACTCCCGGCGTACATCCGCGTCCACTTCTTCGCTGTATTGTCTGCCGTCCTGCATTTGACAGCACAATATCTTTAGCGCCAAAGGATATCCCCTGGTTTCATCCATAATGACCGACATTTCCGCCGGCGTCACTAAGACTCCGAAAAGTTGAAACAACTGCTCCGCCGCTTTCTGATCCAGCATAAGGTCTTTGTATTCAAACACCTGCATTCGGGGCTCATACCGAAACGGCATCAGCCATCCGGGCGTCGGACCTCTGCTGAGAAACACAAAATGCATTTCGGGCCGCTTCTGGATCATTTCACAGAGAGTCTTCTGCAGATCCGAATCTTTTAACAGATGCAGATTATCTATAAGAACCGTGTCGCAATCTCTGCGTTTTGACAATTCCGGCAGTCTCGCATTTTTTGCATCCAAACGACAAACCGTATACGGCTCCAGCAGACTCGACGCATATGCGTTCTTTCCAAAGCCGCAGGGCGCGCTGAACAAAACAATCTGCCTTTGTTTCCATGCCGTCTGAAATTTTTCCCGCAGTGCAGACGTAACCACAATGCTTCTCTTCATGCCACGTCTCCTTTTTCTTGTTGTATAATTTCTAATTTATTCTATCATTCCGATGATTTCTCCGTAATCAGCCGAAAGTATGAGTTTGGTAAATTTTTCTATTTTTTTAAAAGTATTTTTGCACAAAAAAGGAAACGACATGTCTGATACAGACAGCGCCGTTTCCTTAATTCCAGCACTTTTTATAATATTTGATAAAATCCGCTCTGTCAAAAACAATCCATAAAAAACGTCAGGAAGCTCTCGAACAGATCAGATGCAATACCGCTCCAAGCAAAATGATACATGCCGCAGCCGCCTTTCCGTACAGGGACGTCATACAAGTCAATACTTTTCCAAGATACGGAACTGTCATTACCACTTTTCCGATAAAATTATCGTATGGAACCGGAAGGGGATCTTCCGCCGCATTTGCATCTCCCTTTGTCCGGAATGTGCCGGATACGATATTATTTTTGACGACCCGATGGGTAATAATACCGCTCTCTTCTTCAGAACCGTAAAAAGCAATGATATCCGTTTCTTTCACTTCTTCCGGCTTTCCCTCACGGACATAAATCAGGCTCTGCACCGGCATCTTCGGCTCCATGCTGCCGCTTAGCACGTGATACATACGATAACCGAAAACCCCCGGTAAAACCAGAAAAGCACAGAGAATGATAACAAGAACAATCAGCATTGTTCCCGCCGCGCCGCAGATTTTACACGCTCTTTTCCGGTTTTTACATGTCTTTTTCATGATGGTCCGGACCCATCCGGTGTTGTTCCCTTTCCTCCTGCCGATGTTTTGGAAACGGCCTTTTTTCTTTTATATAGATATATGGCAGCAATTGCCAGCACAACCGAGGCTGCTGCTGCAATTCCGGCATAAACGGGAAAATATCCCATCAGCCCTGCCTGCTCTGCCTTTATGTCTGCCAGCGGAACTTCCCCGTCGTCCAGATTTTCCAGCTCCTGCTGATCCAACGGAACATTATCGTCCGGAAGCGGCACGTTCGCATCTCCTCCCGGAGGCGTTTCCCCGCCCTGCTCCGCGGCATCGGCATCCTGTGCGTCTTCCGCAGCGGCATCGGCATCCTGTGCCCCCGGCGCCGCGCCGTCTGCCGCGGTAGCCGTTGTCGTCGTTCCCGTTGCTGTTGTTCCCACTGCCGCCGTTGTCGTTGTCGGTCCCGGTGCAGGCGTCGTTCCTGCCGCAATCCGCGTATACCGGAACGTAAATATATTTTCCGCGGCATTTGCCGAAAGTGTTTTTACCATATTTAAAGACGAGGGCCAAAAGCCTTCGATATAACGGGAAGACACATACTGCCGTTCACCGATGTTTCCGTAATACGTGTCGCTTTTCATCAGCGTATTCCCCGCTTCATCCTGATACTGAACCGTATACTCCGCCATATCGCCTCTGACGCCGTAAGCGGCTACAAAATCTCTGTCGCACGCCACATAAAACGCCGGTGACTCTGCCTGTGCATTGTCTCTTCCGGATCTTCTGACGCCTCTCACATAATACCTTTCATCTGTTGTTTCAATCGCATCCTGCGGGCGTATATATACCATATCTCCGTACTGTAGTCCGCTGATTACGGCACAATCATCCGAAAAAGAAATCCTGGCTGTAGAAGAGCTGATCTCTACACCGCTGTTGGTAAGGCTTCCCTGATTTCCGGCATACAAACGAACCGTATACGTATATGCCTCTTCTGCTGCCGATACCGCCTGGCTGCCGGATACCGCCATAAAAAATAAGATCAGAATACTCATGCCCGCGTTTTTCAACCATCTCATACCATATTCTCCCCTCTTTTAAGTTTCCTCTTCCTGCCGGCGCTGCAGCAAAAAAATTCCTCCGATCAAAAGAATGAGTCCGGATCCAAACATCAGTACGATGTAACGTATGATTTCCGTTTCATCTCCCGTCTTTACGGCATTCCTGTCTGTCCGCAGTCCTCCCGGATCTCCGGGCGTTGTGCTTTGTCCTCCGCCTGCCGTTCCCTGTGAAACAAGTTCCGTCGCAAAATCCATCTGAAGCCTTGCCAGCGTATTCTGGTAATCATTGACGAGCGTCTCGCCGTCCAACGCCACTTTTAACTTCACAACACCGGATTCTCCGTTTCCCATCCGATCCAGGTAAAAATAATTCTGAAGCGAATTGGTTGCTCCATGCAGCCCTACGCCGCCGATTTTTCCGTCTCCTCCAAACTTTTCACTGGAGTAGAGCGTCGTCGTCTGTCCTTTGATATCCGTATAAGTCAGCAGATAATCGTATGCGCCGCCCGCAGCGTCTCCCGCATCCTCCAATGACTCCAGCACTTCGTTTTTCATATACCAGTCCGCCTGGCCGTCAAACGTATTTTTTATTGTGACTGTCAGCTCCACCGAATCCCCGGGCTGCATCGCTCCCGCCTCATTGCTCATATCCGCCGACGTGAAATTACTTTCCATTTTTTTGCCGTCAAACGTCACCTGCCAGCCTGACGCTCCCTGTCTGTCTTCTGCCCATACCGAGACCGAAGATGCAAGGAGGAAACATAACACTGCCGTAACGCCTGCGCTTCTCCATTTTTTCTTCATCTTCCCTGCCTCCTTTAAAGTATCCCAAGGCCGGATGCGTCCACACCCCAGGCGCTTTTGATTGCGTCCTTTGCATTGTGCGTCTGAACGGCGTCCACCTCTACGTCTATATGAAATTCTACGCCGTCGTATTTATATACAGTAGTAACGGTATCTCCTTTTGTTTCAATCGTCGCTTCCTGCGCCAGCCTTCCGTCAATCCGAACGGTGTCTGCAAAAGGTTCCGTCTCTTTTCCGGTTTTTAATATCCCTTTATAAAACAGTTCCACACATTCTGCCGTTTCATTGGAATTTTTGACCCATTGTCCGGAATTGATCAAATTCAAATCAATCAGATCCGGGGATAACGTCGTAACCTTCTGTCCGTCTTTCATCCAATACCGGTAAATACGCACTCTGACATATTCATCTATGGAACCGCTGTTTTTCACCGTCAGCTTCTCGTCATATTTTTTGTTCAACGCCAGCTTTTCTTCCGGCTTTAACAGATTGGCAAGCAGGGAACCGCTCGCAGAACCGTCGCCTTTGTTTGTCGTAACCTTCCATGCATTGTCATTGTAATCTCTGCTGCTGACGACTTCCCCGTTTTCCAGCAAACTTACGCCGATCTGGGAAACCGTAATCTTCGCCACATAATTATCGCTGTAATATGTCAATGCCGCACGGGTACTTCCTACCGTACTTCCCAAAAGGAGCAAAACCGCCGCCGCCAGCATCAGATATGTCAGCCTCTTCTTTTTCATTTTGCGCCAGCCCCCTCTCCTGACCTGTCGGCAATCTTCTGATATTCCGTATAAACCGTATTCCAGTCTGCAGACGGATTTCCGTCCTCGTCATAGACAACCGGCGTGCATTCCTGAATGACAACAACATTAAAACTTTCTTTGTCAAAATCTTCCGGCAGATCACCGATTTGAATATCAAACAGTTCCGTACTCTCCCCCGCAGATAAAATCGGTTTGTAATACCAATACCCGTCGTTTTGGGAATAAGACCAGAGATTTCCGCTCTCGCTTTTATCCTGGTAAGAAATCTTAAGGCCTCCGCCGTAAAATACTTTTACCCTGACAAAACAGTCGTAAATCTGTGATGTATTCTGAATGGAAATATGTTTCGTCATATCGCTGACATCTTCGTGAATTTCTGTCTTGGAGCCAAGGCGTACGACCTGGCTTCCTCCCGCAGACACATAAGTCGTAAAATATGCCGATGCATGCTCTACCGTCAGCGTCCCTGTCAGCAAAAGAGCCGCCGCAGACACAGCCGCTAATTTTTTACAGCTTTTTCTCTTTTTCATATCCGTCGCAGCTCCTTTCCTATTCACCGTCCGAAACCGTGGGATTATTCCATGTCCATCCGCCGTTTCCGTCTGACTCAAAACGATTGGTTACGCCGTATCCTCCGCGGTTTCCTCCGTTATAACGGTTGGTAAAAACAACCGACGCCTCCTGCGCCGCATCCGCGCCTACCGCAGCATCCGAAACAATCAAAACCGTTTCTTCTCCGGATCCTGATACGGTATAGCTTGCGCCGGAGTAAACTTCGGTTACCGTAACCGAAAGCCCTGCCGGGATCTGATCTATGGTCAGCGTTTTGCTTCCCGCCGACGCAAAGGTCATGCTCTCTACCTCATCGTATTGTACTGTGCCGGCCGGGTCCGTTCCGATGATATGAAATACAAACGTAGCCTTTCCCAGCGCCTCATTATAAGTTTCCAGTGTTTTTCTGATATTGAGTTTTCCAAACTGCCGATCGGCTTCCGGTTTTAACCCAATGACCGTATCGTAAACCCATGCGTCGCTCCCTTCTCCGGTTACCGTATAAGCACTTCCCGGAAGCGCTGTCAAATAAGGCGTAAATGTATATAACACCGTATACTCCGGATTATACGTCTCTTTCGGCACAATCAGATACAGACCGGGACTTAGTCCCGTAATTACGCCCTTGGCCGCCCCTTCGCCCTCCTGCGTTCTCTGAATCGTCACCGATGCATCCGCCGGAACGAAAGCAGACGATACAATTTTTTCTGCCTCCCCTGCAAGCGCCTGCCAATCTTTTGCGGCGGCAGAAGAAGGATCTCCGTTCATCGTTCCGAAATCCATTTCCGAAAAGACACCTTCCGGAGTAAAATTCTGTCCTGTCAGATCCACATCCGCCACCCGATATACCGCTACCGGAATCTTCATCCGGTTAAAATCCTCTAAATATGCGTCGCTGCTCCCTATAGATCCTCCTGTCTCTACAGACACCGTAAGAGAACATTCCCGGTTCCTGTCAACTTCCGTGGCGGCCCGCGTCTGCATCAGGCTGATACAGGGCAGAAGCAGCAGCGCCGTAAGAGCCAAAAGATATTCCATTTTGAACATTTTACCTGTCTTCAACATTTTTCCTCCTTACCGTCTCTGTTCTTTTTTCTTTTCATGATGCGGTACATAAGCAAAATTACCAGTGCAGTCAATCCGATGCCAAACAGCAGATACAGCATATAATAATTCTGGATCGCCCGCACCATGGTTTCCACAGGCGAAGTTTCCAGCTCCCCGTCATACAAAACCCTGTGTCCCCGCACAAGCAGACGATGGCTGTTCACCCCATAAGGCGTACATGTAAACAAGGTTACGTAATCCTTCCCTTTTTCTATGGCAAGCGCTTTTCCCAGCGCATCATAATCGTCTTTATCGATCATCGGAAGCACCTGATCGACCTCATATGCGAGATCTTCGTTTAAAATATGAAGATAAAACCGGTCGCCCTTTAACAGCTGATCGATATCGGTAAACAGTTTTGCGCTGGGCAGGCCTCTGTGGGCAGAAAGAACACTGTGATTCCCGTTTCCCCCAATCGGAAGCTTCGTGCCGTTCATATGCCCGACGCCTGTATCCAGCACATCTTCTGCAGTACCATGGTAAATCGACAATTTGATATTTATTTTGGGTATGGTCAGGTAACCCATGATACCGTCTCCCGTAACATTCAGCACATCCCAATACTCCGTATTCCGTATATTTCCTGCCCCGTCGATACCAAATACATCTTCCAATATGCTGTTTTTCCTGAATGCCTGATTATAATTTCGCGCTGCTTCCCACATTTTGTCAAAATCCTCTTCCTGCATGGTATCGATCGCCGTATCATATCCGGAAATCAATTTTGACTGCCGATAGGTATTCCACTGGTCTGAAATCGTCGGATACGCAAGAATTCCAAATCCTGCCAGAAATAACAGCCCAAAAAGAATCGATGACAATTTTCTCATCATAACGGATCCTCCCCGGATTCCTCTTCCACTCCGAGCCACTCGGCCAGTTCCTGTATTTCAATCTCTTCGCTTCTCCTCAGCCAGTCATCCGCATCTTCCAATCCCACCGCATCCATTCTCTGCGGTGTATCACCGGATGCTTTTTCTGGCTCTTCAACCCGGCTCTGCATGTCTGCCGCCAGTCTCTTTTCTCTCTGATACAAAAACAGACAGAACATCACCGTAATCAAAATCCCGACGACCACCCATAACAAATAACTGGTATGTAAACTCATATTGGAAAGAGGAACTTTTTCGTCTGCCAGCAATTCCGGTTCATATGCCACTCTGTGCCCCCGTACCAAAAGCCTCTGGCTGTTGACCCCATACGGCGTACAGGTCAAAAGCGTCACAAGATCCATTCCCGGTTCTACCGCCAGGCTGTCTGTCTCCTCCGGCTCTACGATCGAAATTTTGTCTACTTCATAACAAAGCGTATCGTCGAGCATATGTAAAAGAAAATGATCGCTCTCTTCCAATTTATCCAGATCCGTAAATAACGACGCGCTGGGCAGGCCTCTGTGGGCGGATATAACGGCATGGGTATTTTCACCTCCCACCGGAAGAGAACTTCCCTCTAAATGCCCCGCCGCCGTCTCTAACACCTCATCGCTGGTCGTATGGAACACAGGCAGCGTAATATTGATTTTCGGAATTTCCACCGTTCCCATCACACCGTTTCCCGCAAGATTCAAACAGTCCCTGTATACCGCATCTTCCCCCGACGCCTCTGCAACCGCAAATGAATCCGGAAGGATACTGGGCAAAAGAGCTTCATTATAACTGACTGCCGCCTCTTTTTCCGCCTGATAATCCAATGTACCGGCCAACTCCTTTTGTGCCAGAACTTCGTCATAATCCCCGATCAGCTGTGTCTGCCTGTAATTGTTCCACTCGTTTGCTGCCATCGGATACAGCAGCAGGGAGAAGCCGGCTAAAAATAATATACTGATCCATATGTTACCTGCATGTTTTTTCATCTGGACTCTCCTTGTTGTTGTATTTCTTATATTTCGGGGCGGCATTACCGCCCCGAAATGATAAACCGTTCTGTATTTGGTTTTCTTATTTTGCAGATTTTCTGCGGCTTGCGAAGAATAATCCCGCTGCTGCAACCATAATCAGGCAGCCTGCGATCGTAAAGATCGTTGTACCGATACCACCGGTAGAAGGAAGCGAAGACAGTTTTGTATCCAGTACCTCTCTCGTACCTTCTAAGACTGCGGTTGCTTCACCTTCTACGCTAAGCGTAACATCTTCAATTTTTTCATTGATGGAATATCCGTCCGGAGCAACTTTCTCTTCAATATGATAGGTTCCTTCATCCAAACCTTCCACTGTTACCGTACCGTTTACCGCCGTTACATATAACGCGTCGGACTCTGTATCAACCCATTCTGTAAACTTGTTATCGGTATTAAATTTGGCATATTTTTTACTGTCGCCTGCCCCTTTACTGATTAAAAATTTTGCTCCGTCCAAAAACGTCTGATCCGAAGAGTCTTTTTTGGTAATCGTAAGTTTTCCGGTAAAAAGACTCTCACTGCCGGAACCAAACTGACTGAAATTTGCGCCGTCCCCGATGGAAACCTTATTTCCTGCTGTCACACCCGTTACTTTTGCCTGATAAGTAATGACGATCGGCTGATTTGCATGTGCATTATTCTCCAATATCGTACTTAAGTCAGCTGTAAAACTGCTTCCTGTTACATCAACGGTAAATGTTCCTCCTGCCGCCGGCGAATTTTCTGACTTTACAGAAGTAATCAAATCTTCCAGAGCTGTTCCCTCAGCGCCGTAATACACGGTCAGAGTTATCTTTCCGCTTTCTGTAATATACTCTGCACCCTGAATTTCGTCTTTTACGATATAACTTCTGTTTGTATCTCCCATAGGAACAAATGGTACTATGGATCCTACATAATATGTTTCGGTACGACCGATTTCTGTAACTTTATTTACTTCGTCACTTGATTTTTCTGTTTTAATTTCAGTACCTTTCGCGGTAACTCCTTGCGTCTGTAAACTGCTTGGAACGCCTCCCGTATATCCGAAGCTTACGTATGCCGCCATCGGGTTATAGGTATATCCGGGCGCCGTTGCTCTGATATAATACATACCTGCATCACTTACCGTAATTGTGCCGGCAGCCTCTGATAAGGTGTATCCGCCGTTTGCCACATTTGTAATTGCGGCTTTAATCTGAGCTTCTGTAGCCGCCGTTACATCCGCCGGTCCGGTAATAGACGAATCCTGGCTTTTTATAAGCATCCAGATTGCTGTCTGCGCATCACTTACCTGTAATGCAGCCGTAAAATTACCTGCGACAGCATCGTTTACAAATTCCCAGCCGGTTGATTCCGATGCCTGTGGTCTGATCAGCTGTAAATACTGATACTGCGTGCCCTCTTTTGCTCCGTTGACCGGAATCACAGCGGTTCCCAGATCTGCAAATACGGTAATCGACATTCCGAGTACCATAGCCAGTGTCAATAACACTGCAAATACTTTTTTCATCCTTTTCATGTTCGTTCTCCTTTTCTTTTATAAAATTTTAGTGATGTGCTATCGCACAGGATGCAATTGTGCACGTCTGCGTGGCGCGAAAACCGCGAAAAGATTTCTTTTCTCCTACCTTCCCCGCACCTTGCTGCACTTATTTTTATATAAGACCAGCGCCCCCGCCATCATAAACAGCATACCGCCGACCAAATACCAATAGATTCCCCTGCCTCCGGAATTCGGCAGTACATACATGGGAGTATTTGTAAATGTATAGACCAATTTTTCTATATCCTGCGACCCGTCCAGGGCGTCTCCCCGGATCGTCTCTGTCTGTGGTCTCTGCCCTGTGACAGATATTCCGTTTCCCGGCCTGATTTCAATTTCCCATACTTCATCGCTCAGGGAATAACCATTTACCGCCGCAATCTCCCGGAACCGGTATGTTCCTGTCACAAGATCGCCGACCTGCAGTTCTATGGTACAATTCCGATCCTGATACCATTTGATCTCGCCGGTTTTGTCAACGGATTTTCCGTAGTAAACACGGCTTTCCTCTTCCGGTAAATCGGCTGCGGAAAGTTCGAATACGGCATCTCCCAAATACGGTCCGCCTTCCGTGCTGCTCTTTTTTACGATCTGCCAGGTACGGTTCCCCAATTTACTGTTCTTTACCGTAACAAACGCATCCTGCCCCAATTGAATGGAACCCATTTCCGTCTTCCTGCCGCCGTCTTTATCTTCATCCGTTCCATCCGGCAAATCCCCTGTAAGCCATGCAATCCCTGCCTGCGGCGGCTGATATGTCCCCGCCTTAAGCTCATATACGGGATCTTCATACTGTACGCCCGGATGTACTTCTTCTACATAAAACTTCGTATCTTTTACAAGATTCCGGATGATCACCGTATCATCGGACGAAATTGACGATATCACGCCCGGATCTCCCTCTTTTATCATCAGGCTCGGCGTATGTTCATTGATCTGGTCCGGCGCATCATTGCATCCGCTTAAGACAAGCTTCCCGGATTGTTCGGAATAGTAATATCCGTCTCGATTGACCAGATAATATTTTCCTTCATAGAGTTCCATCTGCCCCGCCTGATTTCCAAGCCAGACCCGAAACGTATAGGTATCGCCTCCGCTGCTGCCCCCGTTCATCTCTTTTTTAATCTGCAGCAGATTCCTGTTTTCCTCGGAGCATTCATTTTTAAATACGATATAAGCCCGCTCGGACACTGTCTTTACATCCGTATCCGCCCACGTCTTATCCTCCGAAACATGAATCCCGCCTCCTTCGGTTCCGCTTCCTTCGCTGTCTTCCTCGTCCACTATGATCTGATCTACTTTTACATTCGAATATTCATCCGCTTTTAAATTCAGCTCCCGGACAAAATATTTTCTGTTTACTTTCAAGCCCCGAAGAATTAATTTTTCACCTGGTTTTACATGGAAAATTCCCTGATCCTCCGCTTCGCTTGGAATCGTAATTTTCTCTTCGCGTCCGTTTGTCCGTACAATAAACGCTTCCGCATTTGTTCTCCCCTGGCTCAAAAGCTCCGTGCTTAAAAGCCTGTAGTCTGCCGGCTCCGCCGTATCGTCAAATTTGTCATCCTCACCGGCTGCCAGATTCCGAATCGGCTGCAGATAAACCTGAAAATCAAACGGTGTATTGACATAATTGCCCTGATCCGATCCCTCTAACTGCTTTTCAATCTGAACTTCTCCCGGCGGAATAACCGGAAGGTTAAATCGAACGCGCAGATTAGAAGCGCCGCCGCCGCGTTCCATATACCACATTTTAAAACTGTGCTTTGTATAATCGGCAAAAATTTTATTTCCATTTTCCAATGTCTTCCATTGAGAGTCATTCAGTTTTTTATCCAGACTGCTTACCACTTCCTGACCCGCGCCTCCCTTTGCCGCCGCTTCATTCCTTGCCTCTGTAAACAAATCATACAGCTGCCTGGTCTTGCCGCCGCTTCCCGTTCCGCTCTGTACGTATACTTCGCCCGTTGAAAAGTCAATATATCCGCTCCTTGCATCGTGCGCTCCGCCCATATCCAGAATCAAAACGCCGTCTACATAAACCCAAAGATCGTCGTCTCCCGTAAATTCATAGCGCATCGGATGCCGATTGATCTGCCCGTTCTGCATCTGGTAAAATTCTGCCGAAATTTCCATTCCGAAATTATAGTTGGCGCTCCCCTCGTCCGGCAGGTAAAGGTCGTCGCCATACCGTTCGTCATCCAATGGCAGGTCTCCCGCCTGCGCCGTATAAATATTGTTGATATTTGCAATCTTTCTGTTTCTGTCAAACGTATTGTAAGGTAAAAACTGCCCCTTGCCGTACAGCTTGTTTCTCGCCAGACCGCCATCGCTGTCACTGGGCGTTGTCAGCTGCTGATATAATGTGAAATTACCGGTTGTTTCGTCAAACGACGCCCCGTTTTTCTGTGAATCAAACTCATAATATCCACTGTTCTCATACGTTTCCGTTACGAACAGGTGATTGGCGGCTTTCGCGCCTGAAAAATAACTGTGCAGAGACGATGCCCCCGGGTAAAGCTGGCTTGTAACGATGCTGCTCCGAAACGAAGGATAGCCGTCCGGATTTAAATATGCATTCAAAATTCCCGGCTTTATTTCTTTGTCGCTCTCGGTCCAATCATACCCGTCAAACTGCTTTTGCGGATAATCGATCATCCGGATCGAAAATTTATTGGAAGTATCCAGCGAAGGCTCCACGTCCAGCGATCCGTTTTTGTATGCACGGTATCCATACTGGATCGTAACATTCGCTATGGTATCCTGATCAAAAACTGCAACCGTTGAAATTCCCTCTCCTTCCAGTCTGGGACCGAAAAAAGTAATTTCATACCGATCATTCGGCAAATACGCAATACTCGCCTCTATAACCTCCCGAACGGTTTTTCTGCCGGAAACAGAATCCTGATATACGATCTGCGCTCTTTCGTATTGATAATTCTTCTCTGTACCCTCCGCACGTTTCACCAAACCGATCTCGGTTCCGTCAAACAGAATATACGGCCTGGATTTTTTAAAGAAAACAACACTTTGATCCGGAATCTTGGGCTGCGTCGCTTCCCGAATCGGGTTCCCCGCCAAATCTGCGCTTTTCACCTCTAATTCCAAGTCCGTACTCTCCGGCTCGTCTCCTTTTCCGTATAAGGCCAGCGCTGAATATCCCCCTCCGTAAAAAGCGCCTTCCCACTCATCATAGCTAACCATGCCGCCGTCGTTATTCATCACAATGGATCCGTTTTGGAAGAACACCTGCAGTTCCTGTCTGCCTCCGAGAGAAAGACTGCCGTTGCTTATATTCAGGTATTGCTCCGTACCTTCCAGTTTTACGGTAAACGCAGCATACAAACCATAGTCCTTCTGCTTTTCAAATTTCCATAACGCCATGCCTTCCGTTCGGTTTACAATATCGCCGCCCGCAAAACGAAATCCCTCTAATCCGCTGTATGGTCCCAATGGTTTGATCTGCGATCCCATCACACCTTTATTAGACCCTTCAATACACGAAATCAGAAATGTCTTTTGATCCAGGTCGTCACAGCCGGCAATATTTTTTCGAATATATGTACCGCCTTCGGATGAAAGCATCACGGTTCCAAGATCCGATAATTCCGATATATCTGCGGAAATGCTGCGTTCCCGCCTGTTGAACCTGGCGTTTAATACTTCTTCCCCTTCGGCTTCCTTTTCCGTCCCGGTTTCCGCCGTTTGGGCGCTTACCGTCAGTTCACTGCTGCCTTTAAACTGCACCAGGCCTCCGGCTCCGTTAATATCAAACCCTTCTGCATTTCCTTTATACTGAATGGAAACGCTTAGGATATGAACCAGCTCTTCCGGAATTTCTCTGTCAAATCCCAGGTGGAAAAATCTCTGAAAGCCGACGTTCTCAAATCCCAGTGCATCTTTTGCTTTCTCGGCATACTCCTGCGACTTTTCACCCGTTATTTCTTCTGCCGTAAACGCAACACCGTCGAAAAGTCCGTCCAACGCGGATACGTTCAGTGTGATCCGGTAATCTTCTCCTTCCGCCAGCAGCGTATACTCTGTTCCGCTGCCAAATAAGCGGAACTTATGATAACTCTGCAGATCGCCCTCTTTCTTCCTGCCCGCCACAATACAGCTCTTATCTCCCGCATCCAGAAAATACTCTCCTTTACGGATCGTAATCGTGTCGGCATCCGATTCCACCGTCAGTTCACATGCCGCATCCTGAAGCGTTACCTGCTGTTTATCAATCGTTAAATATGTTCCGCTGCCAACATTCTGAATCGTATAAGCCGTCCCGTTTACCCTGTGAAACATCCAGAGTTTTCCTTCCTCCGGATGTTCCATCGAGACAATATCATCCGCTTCGCTTCCGGACAATCCGTTGACCTGATCTTCGTTTACCGCATGCTCCCCGGTCAGGAAAATATGCTCCGAGTTCACAGACGTCTCTAACAGAAATATCTTTCCGTCTAAATTTTCCGGTATTTCTCCTTTGTAAAAAAATGTGCTGTTTCCGTTTGACACAACCGTTCCGACAACGGAAAAGCTATTTTGTGTAAACGAGAACGAATTTTCATTCGGATCGATTCCGGCATCTAAAACTTCCGTTTTGTCTCCGGAAAAATGAACGGCATTACCGGTCGCATCTTCTTCCATATCAATACGGTTTTTGTAACGGATCTTCACATCCACGGGGGCAGACGGCTCAATCTCTGTCTCACCCAGTAAAAACGTTACATCAAAATACCTGGCAAACCCAATCTCATCTACGCCCATCGCTTCCAGCGACTGCCGATAATATTCCTGATATTCCGTGCTGTCCCGTGCAATCTCCCTGACATCCAAAACAGCTTCCTCCGGTATCCCGGCATCTGCAGAAAATGTTACGGTTACGGTATAGTCCGCTCCTTCCGCCGTCATGGTCCGTCCCGGCGTCTCTGCCGCATTACCCTTGGGTTCTTCCGGCGATACCGCCGCATTTTCATTTTCGGATGGCTTTTCTTCTGTCCCCTTTACCGCATGCTCCAATTCGCTGATCTTTAAATAATTGACAATATGGCTGTCGGCAACGTTATACGCATTTTCCCTTACCGCGTTTCCGCTGTTGCCTTCGATCGCCCGGACCGTTGCCGTTTGGGGATCATAAGAAGATACGATTCCCATCTGGAAATTTGTCTCTTCTCCTTCTTTCTGAAAGAAAATCAAATCTCCGGCCTTGGGCATATAATTACCGGACGGCGTAAGATACGTGCCGTTTTCTTCTCCGGCGTTTCTAAATTCCTCACACCATTCTGCCTTATCCGTTACATCCGGAAACAGTCCAGATGCCTTTATTCCCGCATAATGCAGACAGAAATTTACAAATGCCGCATCCCAGTCCATATAGGGATCCCCTGCAAATTGTCCGTATCTGGTATAACCTTTATGGCTTTTATCTTCCAAGATTATGTAGTTATCAGAACTCTCCGGATACCCCAGCTGCATCTGCGCCGCCGTCACCAGATCTTCGCCCCAGGAACCTTTCCATTGGACCGACGCATACTGGTGATCCCAGACAGACGCATCTTCCACATCTGCAGCCGCATCGGTGTAGCAGATATCCGTATGCGTATGTTCTGCTTTCTCACAAATCATCTCCTCCTGATAACATTCCGCCGCATGGCTGTGCCCTTCGTTTTCTTCCCGGCCGCATGCAAAACCTTCCGGTACGGCATAACATTCTTCTGTATGCCGATGTCCTTCCGATTCTTCGATTCCGCAGGCAAATCCCTCCAAAGCCTGATAGCATTCCTGCGTATGTTCATGTTCTTCGGATTCTTCCTGACCGCAGATCAGCTCGTTTGGCATCTGACATTCCTGCGTATGCGTATGCCCCTCGCTCTCTTCTAACCCACATGCCAATTCCGCCGGCAGACTGCATTCCGCCGTGTGAATATGACCTTCCTGCTCGGTCAGTCCGCAGACCAATCGGTCTTCATAACATTCCTCTCCATGTGTATGCTCTTCCTGACCGCACTTTGCCTTACCCGTCATGGCAATGCCATACTGCGTCAGGATACCCGCCACGCTTGTAACTACGATGACAACCAGAAGTATCAAGGCTATACTGATTTTTCTGCTGTTTTTCTGCCGTTTACTCAGATCATCCAAATACTCTTTTACAAGTTCCTGCATTTTCCTCACCTTCCTAAATCTATCGTATCCCTTCCTGCCGTCCGGCATCCAAAAGGCTTTTCTAACGCATCATTCCCATGCGGTCAGGCGGCCAGGCCCGAAATACCGCTTTGCCGACAATCTGCTCCCGTTCCACGCACCCGATGGAACGAATCCTGCTGTCGATCGATACGGCTCTGTTGTCCCCAAGCACGAATACCGTCCCCTCCGGCACTTCAAAAGGAAATTCCAATTCGCATTTCCCCTGATTTTTCTCCGCCACATAGGGTTCTTTCAACAGTTCGCCGTTGACAGACACATTGCCGTCTTTGTCTATATTGATTTGGTCTCCCGCGCTGCCGATCACGCGCTTAATCAGAATCCTTCCTCCGTAATAAAATCCGATCGCTTCACCCGGCTGAATTTTTTTCGTCTGATGAATCACAATAATATCACGGTCTGACATACCGGGTTCCATACTGTTTCCGTTAATCCGAATCAGAACAAACAGGCGGGTTGCCAGCAGCGCCGTAACTGCCGCGGCCACAAGAAGTACCGCCGTCACATTCCAAAGCGTTTTCCAAAATCCGTATTTCGCTTCTACCCTGGCAAGCTCTTCTCGTATCTGCCCGATCGGCGGGATTTCCGGAATCCTGCGATCGGAATGTTTTCGATCCGGATTTTCTTTATCCATACAAATCACCGGCTGCTGCCGTTATCC
>OFFV01000234.1_pt1 | contig 48135 bp, 72 predicted proteins | sample 1521461 | NCBI WGS metagenome assembly OFFV01 (sample SAMEA3504120, study PRJEB24116) | mouse gut metagenome | biome: mouse gut; feature: mouse-associated habitat; material: faeces | place: Denmark | collected 2011 | reverse complement strand
CATATAGCAGTTGGGAGAGGGGCACAAACGAGAATAGTAACCGCCTTATCCGCCGCCATATACCAAAAGGGGAGGATTTCGAGGAAAAGCAGGATAAAGACATAGATTTTATAGAAACCTGGATAAACAACTACCCAAGGGGGATTTTGGGTTTTAAGACTTCCGCCCAACTCTTTGAAGAGGAAATAAAGAATCTGGCCTAATTTTTTTCAAAAAGTTGTTGCATAACTATTGACAAAATGCAAAAAAAGGCGCAAAAAAGAAAGCCTATTGATTTTCACGGCTTCCCATGCTATAATTTGTTTGCTTATTATCAGCTAGGAAGCCGCTTTTTCGGTATGCCTGGTATCAAAGATGGTCGGTGTTTGCAGACACTGGCTATCTTTTTGTTTATTATCTATTTTAAATAAAACTACATTACATATACTCACAATAAAATCAAGGTGTTTCTCACCGTATTAAATTTTTATTGCAGTCTTTCAATTTCGCATTTTGCAGCTAGATAATACATATGCTTACAGGGTACTTTCCTTTTCTGGAAGTCAGGGCAAGAACAGCAACGAAGTGTTGTTCGATACTTCCCACTGGTTGAACCGACAAATAAAGCATACTTCAATTCTGTATCCGTGTAGAACGGTGTTAATTCCCCATATGCTGCTCTTTCCTTTCGTGCTTGAGCCTGTTCACCTTCCACAAAATTCCAACGCTTCCACAATTCTTCTTTTGAAGTTTTTAGGTATACGATATCAGGCAACAAAGGACACACAGCGATTAACAAACACATGATGGCAGAAAATATAGCATTATCTAATCCATATGGATTATGCGAAAATAAGCATCCGGGAACGCTGATGATAAACAGCACAAATATTACAATTTTCCATTTAGGAAAAAACTTTATGTATTTCATTTGATCCTCCTATCTATTTTCCAGATGATTAGGCTTCGGATTTTTCCCTTACTTTTTCTTCAAGTTCCATTTCTTGGCGTATAAACTTTCCGAGTTCTTCATCTGACATGTTACTAGGATTGATTCCTGCTATAGTTCGCCCCTCCAATGATTTTTCTGTTTTTGCAATTTTGTCCGTTGATTGTTGCAGTTCGGTTCCTGCATATGCCGGAGCGTATGGATCCATTTCTGCAAGTGCGGCATCAACATCATGAAAATGGTCATATATTGCCCGTCGTAAATCTGGCGGCATAGCAAGAAACTTTTCTATCATAACATAATCAAAATTGAAAAGTTTATATTTATATGCCAGTTGATCCAGTATGTCAGATGGTTTCGGTTTAAACATTTCCCCTTCGCCAGTCCGGAGCCATTCTTCCCGGACATTAAATTCCCGGCAAATTAGAGAAATAACAGCATCACTAGGAACATTTTTTCCCACTTCATACGCTCCAATATTACCTCGTGATATTCCTATTTTGTCCGCAAACTCTTGTTGTGTTAAACTTAGCTCCTTTCTTAGATTTTTGATTCTGTTTTTCAAGTTATCACCACCTCTCTGTAACTAATATACATCTAAAAATGTTGGTTGTCAACAAAATGTTGGTAAACATCAAAAAAAGACTTGACAAAAGTTGTAAACCAACATATAATTGCAATATACCAACAAAAAACAGCAGCACACATAAGAAAGGGGGTGGCATCATGGCAAAGCAGGAAAAAGGCTACACGCCGGATCAGATCAAGGATGCTGAAAAATTATGTCAGCTCATGCAGAAAGTACCGGATGCGAAGCGCCAGATGTTTTCCGTTTCCGTCCTTGCATACATGAACGGCTTCGAAGCTGGGCTTGCGCTTGGGCGGGATGCAAAGGCACTAACAACCGGATAACGGTTTTTCTATATAGCCGGGAACCGGCTGCAACCGGCGGCTATTGTCTGATAATAAGCGAACCTTGACAATTAAATATAGAGCCAGGGAAAACAAAAAAAGAAAGGGGGTGTCAGAATTGAATGGTTATTCTGTAAGGATGGAAGTTAAGGAAGGCGAAATCAAGAAAATCATGGATCGGCTGACAAAAGCGCAGGAAACAATTTATGAATGTTATGGCGAGCTTCAGGAGCTTGGCATTTTGACCGTGGTTTCGGATGATGATGATAAAAAGAAATCCGCCACTGATTAAAGCGGCGGATGGCAGCTATTCTTCTTTCATAGCTTGGACAACTTTAACAACAAGTTCAGAAGTTTTTTCAATAAGGTTGTTAATATCCCTAACAGTGGCAGGTTCAGAAGTGTTTCCATTGCTGGGGCGTGCGGCGAACTTGAAATGTTTTATAGCTGCTTCAATTTTCTTTTCATCCATGTGTAAATCCCCCTTTCATCCTATTAGATGGCTGGCGGGCCATAGGGGGATTATAGCACATGGAAAATGATTTGTCAGGTAAATTTTAGTGAAATGGGGGTGATCGCTATGAATTGTGATAGTTATTCAATCCACGACACAACAATTTCTTTCATCAATGAAACGGATCGAGGGCAGAAAAAAGACTGGTTAAAACACAAGTTCCGGCATTACGGCTATTTCTACCAAATTATGAATATGCTGGCGGCTGAAGGTTTTAATGTCCAGCAGGATCCGGATGTTGATAAAATCATCCGGCGTGATTACTGGATCGGGAAACGCGGGGATCTGGAATTTGATGCTCAAAAATACCCAAACGGATTCAAGGTTCAGTTTTTCCAAAATGTAGTATATGAGAACCAGAGCGGCGGCAGGTATGATTTTGACAAATTGGAAAAAATGCCATATCTGATCCGGCTTCAGTACAAAAAATACATGAATAAAATAATTGAATTACTGAAAACGCTTGTTGTTGTGGATGATAAAACGAGCCGGCGCCCAAAACTTGCGGAAGATAAGATCAAATATTATTATGCGGAATCTTGCCATCATGAGCCGAAAGACACAAATTTTGACCTTCGGAGCCTGGATGGCCTGACGCAGCCGACATATAACGGACTTGACCGGGATAAAAAGGAACTTCACAACGGGGATATGAAATATTTCCGCAATATCAGCGGCTATCTTTCCCGCGGTGTGGTTTATCACAATCTTAACAATATGTGGTACGTCATTACAGATAAATACACGGTTCGGAATGTTGCCGCTCATGAGCTTTTCGATCTTGCACCGGATGATTTCCGCGGCAGAAAAGTGAAAGCAAAAATTCCGAAAGAGTACCAGGAACGCCGGGATGCAATCAGCAGAACAAAAACGAAAGAACTTATAGCTGAATTGCGGAACCGCGGCTTGAAAGTTTCCGCGTGCTAATAATCAAAAAAGAAAGGGGGCAACTGAAAAAATGTTACACGTTGATTTAGGAGAACTGGCCGGCGGCACATTGCAGGAAAAGTTTGACCGGGAGCTTACGCGGGTTATTGAGAATATGCAGGATCCGAACACGCCGTTCGGAGAAAAGCGCAATATCACGATCAACATATCTTTCCATCAAACGGAACTTCGGGATGATGCGAAAGTTGAAATTTCCGTGAAGTCAAAGCTGGCAAGCGTTATTTCCGCAAAGACGAATTTTGCAATGGGTAAAGACCTGAAAAGCGGTGAAGTGCTTGTCCGTGAGTATGGGAAAGGGATCCCCGGCCAGATGTCATTTTCTGATGTGATAGAGCCGGAAGAAAAGACGGCGGAACGTCCGAAAATTGCATCCATGCCGCGGCAGTTAAAAGCAGGCACACAATAAAAAGTAGAGAGGATAAGGAAAAATGATCAAAGAAGCATTGCAGTACATCATAGGGCTTTCACAGCCCCGGACAGAAGAAATTTATGGGGAAACTTATTATTTCCACAATGGGATCCCCATGCTGGTTGACGGTTGCCGCCGTTGTGAACCGTTGGAAATTTCCACATTGACTTCCCTTGTGGACTACATAAAGGAGCGCATGGCCTACGATTTTAACGGAACCGGAGATTTGCCGCAAATGATCGTTCACGTGGAATCAGAAACGGAAGTCCGGCTTGTTACCGTCTTTAATGATGATATGGCCAGATGGGAGCTTGCAAAGGTCAAAGCAAGGGTTCCGGCTATCGTGCTGAACAAATTTCTTGACCAGGAATCTTTCATCATTCAGATGCAGTCTATGTTCCAAAATACGGAAGATAAAACGATCGTCATGCAGGTGGCCGGAAATGTTGAGGATAAAACCGTTGCAAATTATGGGGATGATGGCGTAACGCAGAAAGCCACGATCAAAAGCGGCCTTGCAAACGTGGAAGATATTATAGTTCCGAATCCGGTCAAATTGCAGCCTTTCCGGACTTTCCATGAGGTAGAGCAGCCGGAAATTGATTTTGTATTCCGCATGAAAAATGGCCCGTCTGGCGTTTCTTGCGCGTTGTTTGAAGCGGATGGTGGCGCGTGGAAATTCCGGGCCGTGCATAGCATAGCGGACTATCTGAAGAAAGAGCTGGAAGGCGTGGGGAATATCGCCGTACTGTCATAAATGAAACATTACGACTATGACCAGATTACCATTTTTGATCTGACACTTCCGCAATTTCAGATAGACCGGCCGATCCGGCTGATTGAGCTTTTCGCCGGAATCGGAAGTCAGGCAATGGCACTTCGGGATCTAGGCGCAGATTTTGAGCATTGGCGGGTTGTTGAGTTTGAACCGAACGCCGTAACAAGCTATAACGCGATACACGGTACGCATTTTGAGCCGCAGGACATAACAAAAATTACTGGTGCAGACCTGGGGATCACTGACACGGAAAAATATTGTTATATCATGACATATTCTTTTCCGTGCCAGGATCTTTCATCCGCCGGGAAACAAAGGGGCATGAAAAAAGGAAGCGGCACACGGTCTGGGCTATTATGGGAAGTGGAACGGCTTTTGAATGAGGTCGGCAGCTTGCCGCAAGTTCTGTTAATGGAGAATGTCACAGAGGTTCACGGGGAAAAGAACGCCGTCCATTTCCAGGATTGGATTTCTTTTCTTGAATCAAAAGGGTATTCAAATTACTGGCAGGACATAAACGCCAGTGATTACGGAGTGGCACAAAATAGGGATCGCTGCATCATGGTATCTATTTTAGGGCAGTACAATTATAAATTCCCCCGCCGGATCCAGCTTGAAAAGACAATGGAAGATTATCTGGAACCGGATGTTGAAAGCCGTTATTTTGTCAAGACCGAAAAGGCGGAACGGCTGATTCAGCGGTTGATTGATGAAGGGCAGATTGAGCCGGGGATCATCCAGATAGAGGAAGGGGGCGCTGAAGATGGAGAATCCGGGGATCGTGGTTGTCGGTTCCCTGAATCCGGAAAAGGAAATACAAGACCGGGTTCGGGCGCTGGGGGTTGATGGCATATGTCAGGCATTGAGGGCCACGGACTACAAGGATCCGCCGAAAATTCTTGGAACGATTTACACGGATGTTTCCGAGGATTTCCAGCGCGGGCTATATCCGATTGCAAGATGTGTCAAGGCATCCGCACACGATTTAGGAATTGTGCAGATGCAGGCAGAGCAAAGAGAGGAAGGCGGCGCGGTTTATCTGATGCGGACGTATTTTGTCCGCAGGCTTACGGCCCGCGAGTGCTGGCGGCTGATGGATTTTACGGATTCAGACTATGAAAAGGCCGAAGCGGTCAATTCTCAATCGCAGTTATACAGGGAAGCCGGAAACAGCATTGTGAAAAATGTTTTGATGGCAGTATTCGGACAGATGCTTCCGGGAAAGGAAGCGGCATACAATGAGCGAAAATAAAATCATCCAGTTAGGGAATGTTATGCCGACGGCTACAAGGGAAAATCCGAACCAGGGGCGCATTTACGATACAAAAGGCATAGCTCCAACTATAACGGATGTGAGCGGGGGCGGCGGCAGACAGCCCATGATTGTGACTGGAAAACGGATCCGGAAGCTGACGCCGCTTGAATGCTGGCGGCTGATGGGATTTTCTGATGCAGATTTTAGGAAAGCAGAATCCAGAAGTTCAAATACACAGCTTTATAAACAAGCTGGAAACAGCATTGTAAAAAATGTTCTGATTGCCGTATTCGGTCAAATGATACCGGGTGCGGATGGAGTATATAAAAATATCCAAAGAAAGGAAATAAGCAAATGAAAGAAAGAAAATATGTAAAAGAAACGCCGGTTGTCCTTTATGATAAGGCCGGTTTTCCATCCATGATGCTGAAATTGGAAAACACGGCGCCCACGAAGGAGCTTGCGGATCCGGTTTTCCTTGTGAAAGAAGTGGAATATGATTCCATCTATCTTTCCAGATTCTTAAACAGCGTAGCCGGGGATCATGTGGTCAGCCTTCCATTCCGTGATCCGCTGGTTATGGTCAGCATGGACGAAGCGATCCGGCTGATCCGCAAGAAGGGGCCTGAATGGCACTTGCTGACTAATTGCGAATGGCAGTACATAAAGGACACGACAGCCCCAAATACGCACGGAAATACATCTTGCGGAAAATATCACGGTGACAGCGCGGAAAGCGGCATAGGGGGCAAATACGGATGCACAGAGACGGGTTCCGGCCCGGCTTCATGGTTCCATAATGGCAGTAAAGAAACCGGAATAGCCGACACAATCGGAAACGTGTGGAAAATTGTTTCCGGAATCCGGCTGAAGCGTGGCCGGCTGGAATATATGGCAAACAATGACGCGGCGGCGCCGGATGCTGATCTGTCAGAGGAAAGCCGGGAATTTCTGGAAGTGCTGGTGGATGGACGGCCGGTCAATATTGGCCCTGGTGAAGATGGGATGATGGTAACAACCGGAGAAGTGGAAGGCTGGGATTGCGTGGATCGTGAGGATGTATGTGTTGACCTGAAAACAGTTCCGCAGATTTTAAAAGATCTTGGAATCATTACGGATGATATGGGAGCAAGCAAGGAACTTTTTGCCGCTGATGCAGAACTTGACGAAGCAGTTTGTTTCGTTGGTGGCGGTTCCGGCAGCACTTCCTACGCTGGTTCGTCCGCGTTGGACGTCGGCAATCCCCGGTCGAGCGTGAGCGCGAACATTGGCTTCTTTTCCGCTTGTTTAGGGAAACCTGTTATCCGATAACTGTAATCTGTTTATCCGCGCGATAGCGCGGCTAATAGGCCCATACGGGCCAGAAAGGTGGAAACATGAGAAGAAAACCAACGAACCGGACTTCTTACAAAGAGGTTACGGCACTCTATGAGCATTACGGAATCAATGATTATATGCTTCGTACAATCGAGGACGTGAAAAACATCCACGGTTTTGATGTGAGGGAAACAACGGGGTATGAGGATTTGACAGAGGAAAACAAGCGCATTTTTGAAGCCTATGTCATTCATCATATGAATAGCGTCGGGATGAATACAAAAATTACCATGTGGCCGAAATCGGTTCATTACGTCCGGGAGCTGACCTATTGCGGGCCGGAAGAATGGGATCCGGACGAAGAAAGGAATTTCCGCTGGGAGATTGGCCGGGAATATATCATCCTGAAAGCAAACGGAAGGACAAAGAAATTCCGGAAATATATGGATGATGATAAAACAGATGCAGACATTGACAAGACCACAGAAAAAGAGTTCCTTCGGGTTGATTGGCGGATGCACAAGGGGAATGTCTGGTTCCATGTTTCCAAAGACTTAGAATATTACTAGGGGGTGCGGCATTATGGCGGCAAAGAAAGCGGAAAGGGCGCAGCATACGCAGGCTGAAAGGCTGAAGGCACTGTTAAAAAGCATGGGGATCCATTCGGAACGGGATCTTGATAAGGCGCTGGAAAAGGCCCTGGATGGGCTTGCAATCGGCATTATGACCGATCCGGCGATCCGTGCATCCACATAAAGGAAAGGCGCAACGTCAAAGATTGGAGCCTTCACGTTGCGCCCATAGTCCGGCTATTGCCTGAACAACAGCCTTTAGTAATTTTAAAGGCTGGAAGCCAAAATGTCAAGAACTGATTATAAAAAAGGGCTATATCCGAACGGTGACGGGATCTCGCGTATTTCCGATCCGTTCTGGCTGAATACTTGCCCAAAATGTGGGCATAAATTTTGGTCAATCCTATGCACGGAAAATTGTTCTAGTTGTGGGAATCCGGATGTTGTGCGGGAACTTGGCGGCATCCCATACGAACAAATTATTGCGGAGCGCGGCGAACCGATAAAGCAAAATTCAGAGTAAATCAGAGTTTATCAGAGTTCGTCAAAGTTTATCAGAATATATCAGAGTTTATCAGATAAAATCAGAGTTTCCGCAAAAATGGAAGGAAGGTGGAGCTTTGAACAGATTGGGCTTTATTGTCCTTTCAATCCTAAAGCAGAGCGGCGCAGAAAACAAGCTATCTTCCATGACGCTTCGGGAAATTGCGGCGGCTGAAGATTTTGGGTTGAAAGAAAATACTATTTTCAAAAAAATAAAGGATTTCCAAACGTCCGGATATGTTGGGAAAGGCTTAAAAGAAGGCCGTGCTGACACATTTTTCATAACGCCGGAAGGCTTGGAAATGCTGGAAAAAGAAAGGGGCATATCATGAAAAAAAAGATTTCTTTTATCGCAGTAGGGCAGGCAGGGGGCAATATTGGCCAGTTGTTTGAGGAAAAGGGGTTCCCCGTGCTTTACGTCAACACTTCGCAGGAAGATCTGGACACACTGGAAAAAGCAAAATACAAATACCATGTTCCGGGCGGCGAGGGATGCAACAAAGACAGACACAAGGCAAAACAGCTCATTATTGACGACTTCGACAACATAGCTGGGGAAATAGAATCAAAGGTCAAGGCGGATCTGATGCTGGTCATTTTCGCCAGCGGCGGCGGCACGGGTTCCGGAGCCGGCCCCATGCTGATTGACCTTTTGACCGGAGAGGGGAAAACGGTTGGCGCGGTTACGGTTATTCCGGCGCCTGATGAAAGCGTGAAATCCCATATCAATTCATACGAGTGCTTTTCGGAACTGACCGAAATTTCACAGACGGCGGCCTGTTTCATCATGGACAATGAAAAGGGGGATAAGCTGGAACTGAACACGGCTTTTGTGGATGCTTTCACGGCTTTTCTTGAAATACCGGAAAAGCATAAAAGCGTAAAAGGCAACATTGACAAGGCGGAGATCATGGAAACGCTGAAAGCCCACGGAATGGCCGTCCTGGCAAGGGATAAGGGCAAAGACAGCGCCGGCATTATCCAGGCATTAAAAGGCGGCGTTTTCGCGCCTATGGAGCAGGACGGGGCCGTCAAATACATTGCGGCATCAATGGCCGGTTCCGTCTGCATGACTGACATTGAAAAGGCCATAGGAACGCCGATCGACAATTTCCAGACTTTCAACGGCGAAGAAACAGTATGCTGCATTTCCGGCCTTACATACCCACAGGTGCGGCTTGATCTGGTTTATGCGAAAGTTGCGGAAAATAAGGACGTGATCAAGAAAAATCTTGCGGCCGCCAGGGAATCCGGCATGAAAAAGGATGTTAATTTCCTGAACGAGATGGAGCCGACGGCAAAGAAGCAGGAAGCCAAAAAGCCGCAGTCAAGGCGGGATATTATGAGCAAGTATTTATAGTTTGGGGGTGTTTCCAATGGCTGAAATACGCTGGATCAAATTGCGGATTGATATGTTCGACGACGAAAAAATCAAGATCATTCAGTCCATGCCGGATGGGGATGCAATCCTTGTTATCTGGATCCGGATCATTGCGCTGGCCGGCAAATGCAACGCCGGCGGGCTGGTTCTGGTCGAAGATGAATTTCCATACACGGATGAAATGCTTTCTGTAATTTTCGGAAAGCCGCTGGCAACAGTCCGGCTTGCGCTCAAAACTTTTGAGAAATTCCGCATGATTGAAAGCACGGAAAAAGGGCTTTATATCACGAATTTTGACAAACATCAAAACATTGAGGGGATGGACAAAATCCGGGAACAGAACCGGCTTAGAAAGCAGCGTGAAAGGGCAAAGAAAAAGGCTTTAGGGCTGGAAACATCCGATCCCGGCATCCCCGCCCTTCCGGATGCACAGGCGGCGGGAAAAGAGGTTGTCACGGATGAAGTCACGGGAATGTCACGTGACAAGTCATGTGAAGTCACGCAACAGAGAGAAGAAGAAGATATAGAAAAAGATAATAATATATCTATATCCCCTAAAGGAGATATAGATATTGTCGGCGGGGCGCCGCCGGAGCCGGAGGATCCAAAGCGGGAAAACCTGAGATACAACATGATCAAGGCGGATTTTAACGGCATATGTAAAGACCTTCCGGAAGTGAAAGCAATGTCTGACGCACGGAAAAGGGCGGTCAGGACGCTTTTAAATGAGCTGGAAAGCCTGGGGATATTGTCCGGGCTTTCCCCATACGACAAATTGAGGGAGCTTTTCCGGATGGTGCAGGAGAGCGATTTTCTGACGGGCCGATCCGGTAAATGGGTAAAGTGTTCGTTTGACTGGATTGTTAATAAAAAAAATGCGCTGAAAATCCTTGAAGGAAATTATGAGAACGAAAGGGGCGCGAGAAATGCAAGGGCTGACACAGGGGCCGGAAACAATGGAAAATCTGTCAATGCAGACGCTGGAACGCTTGAAGGAACTACGCTTGGCGCACTTGAACGGTTCCGGAGAAACGCAGGAGCCGCAGAAGATCTATGATTGCCAAAAGTGCAGGGATACCGGGTATTACGAGATTGAAAAAGACGGATACACATTCATGAAAGAGTGTGAGTGCGGGAAGATGCAGCGTGAGCGGATAGAAAGGAAATTGAGGTTTGCGGCCATTCCGAAAGAGTTTGAGGGCCAGACGGTGGACAATTTCCGGACGGACTGTTATTCCACGCCACAGGCGCAGGAGCTGGCAAAAATGGCGAAGCTGGCGGCCAAACGGTATGTTGAAAAGTTTCCGGAAATACAAGAGCTGGGGAAAGGGTTTTATTTTCACTCTAACGTAAAAGGGAGCGGAAAGACGCGGCTTGCCGTATCAATCGCAAATGATTTGATTAAAAAATATCTGACGGTTGCAAAGTTTTGTACCACAATCCAGATATTAGACCAGATCCGGGAAACATGGGGCGGGCAGGAAAAAGAGCAGACCGGGCAGGTATCCACGGAAACGCGGCTGATACAGGACATTGTTTCGGTTCCGGTGCTGGTCATTGATGATATAGGGGTTGAGCGGCCAAAAGACTGGATCAATGAGCGGTTTTATAACATCCTCAACGGCCGCATGATTGAGAAGCGGATCACGATATTTACAAGCAATTTCCGCATAAATGAATTGCGGCTGGATGATAGGATTGTTGACCGCATAAATAAAATGGCGCTGCCTATTGAGTTTCCGGCGGAATCCATCCGGTCAGTAATAGCCAGAAAGGAGAATGACGATCTTTTGAATCGTCTGTTAGGGATATGATTATCGCAGTAGATTTTGACGGCGTTTTGACGCCGAACGGCCACTGGCCGGAAGTAGGGGAGCCAAACACAAAATTGTTTGAATGGCTGAAATTTTATAGGGAGCTGGGCGGGAAGCTGATTTTATGGACGAACCGCACGGGCGCCGCGCTGGAAAATGCGGTTGCTTTCTGCAAGGAACAGGGGCTTGAATTTGATACCGTGAATAAAAACCTTCCGGAGATTATGGAGCGTTTCAATGATGATGGCCCAAAAGTAACGGCTGACCTTTACATTGACGACAAGGCCGCCCATGTTGAATTTAGGGGGGTAAAAGCTGATGAATGAGCAGGAAAACAAAATCATTGACAAGATAGAAAAATTACTGGCGCTGGCAGGTTCAGACAACGAAAACGAAGCGAAGTCTGCAATGGTAAAGGCGCAGGAACTTATGGCCAAATATGAGATTGACCGGGAAAGGGTTCAGGGGAAAGAGCAGAAAGAAAGGCCGGTCATTTATCTTTCTGGCGGGCCGTTCAAGGATGAATGGATAAACATGGTCGCAGCCGTGATCGCTGAAAATTTCCGTTGCCGCTGCATAACGGCATCCATGAGGGGAACCGGCGGTTCCTTCCGGATCCGGTTTTACGGTTATGAAGAGGATGCGGAAATCTGCATCAACATTTTTAATTATGCGGTCAAGGTGGTTCGGAGGCGGTTTGTTACCTTACGGGCCATATATGCCGAAGCCGGAAAGAATTTCCGGAGAAATGAAAAAATGAATTACATAGCCGGATTTTGCCAGGGGCTTGACCGGAACTTTGAAGAGCAGAAAAAACAAAGTCAGTCCTTCGCCCTTGCGCTGGTCACGCCGGAAGCGGTCAATCGGTATGTCAATGAACTTCCGGGGGTTGTGCTGAATGAAACTTTCAAGTATGAGCGGAATCGGGAAAACGCATTGCTTCGCCGCACGGGGTACGTTGATGGAAAGGCTTTCCAGAACGCGGGCGACAAGGAAAAGCTGGCGGGCATATGAAATTATGGGAAGGTGGTTGAATGGATTTTGATAAGTGCAAGGAAAAGTATTTTGTCATTGTGGAAGGTGATGAAAGGGCGGTTATCCGCGATACTGAAGAAGCGGCGGAAAGAAAGCGGAAAAAGCTGTCAAAACACAGCGGCGGAAAGAAAATCTATGTCTTTCGGGCAACCGGCCGTAACGGTGGGTAAAAATGCAGATGCGGAAATTCTGGCGGCCATTGATGAAATAGAATTTAACTTCGGGCGGGAACGGTTCACAACGGCGCAGGCAAAATTATTGTTTACATACGAAACGGGGCTTGACCTTGATCGTTTATATGTGATTGCGCTTTCTGAAAATTGCGGAACGGTCATTTTCTACATACCGGATGATCTGGCGGTGCGTGTTATGGAGCGCGCCGGGGAGCTGCATTGTACAGCCGGAAGGTATATTGCGGATCTGATTGATTTTAGATGGGAGGCCGAACCGGCCGCAGAGCTGGCGGCAGTTGAACCGGATCCGCATAATGGTCTATGGAATATGGCATACACCACGGAGCGCAGGCATCCGGAAAGAAAAGCAAATAACTGGCTGAAGATGCACGGCTTTCCTATGCGGCGGAAAGGAAAGGGGCGAAAACATCATGAATAAATGGATAGGCAGCGGAAAAGTCACGGAAGAGCCGGTGCTCCGCTATAACGGGGATAAAGTTTCTTTTGTGGCCTTTACGGTCATGACGCGCCGGAACCGGAAAATCCGGCAGGGGGATCCGCCGGTGGATTTCATAGACTGTATTTGCATAGGCAGCAACGCACGGCTGGCGCGTGAGTATTTACGCAAGGGAAAGAAAGTTGAGGTTTGCGGGCCGCTTCAGTCCGGACATTACACGGCGAAAGACGGCCGCAAGGTATACACGAAAACGGTATTTGTTGAGGATTTATCTTTCGGGGAAACAAAGGCCGAAGAGGAAGCAAGGCTGGAAACGGAAAAGACGGCTGAAGCAACAGGGCATCCGGAACCGGCGCCGGATGGCTTCACAGTGGAGATCCCGGAAGGGATTGATTCGGAAATTCCTTTCCGGTAGGGGGGTGCAGAATGGAAAATGATTTGAAATATAACGCTTCCGGCTATCGGGATGTTACGGCAGAAAAAGCAATCCGCAGCGCAGACCATACGCCGCGGGACATTGCGGAGCTGGTGGACGTTATAAAGAAAATTTCCGGCGCCTATGGGTATGACGTAGAGGGCCGGATCGCTTTCCAGGACAGAAAAACAAAGATTGTATACAGATAGGGGGGTGGCACCATGGAAATAAACACAATGCCTTTTGAGCTGAACCGTCTGTATAACCTGGATTCTGAAAATGCCATAAAAATGATACCGGACAAATATTTTGAGCTTGCGATCATTGATCCCCCATATGGGATCAAGGCATCCGAGTATAAGCGCGGCGGGCAGCAGCACGGAAAGGCGAAGGCGGCATCTAAAGCATATGGTTCCAAAGACTGGGATAAAAAGCCGCCTGGGGATGAATATTTCAAAAACCTTTTCCGGATCTCAAAAAACCAGGTCATTTTTGGGGCGAACCATTTTATCAGCCGGATCCCTTATGATTCCTCATGCTGGATTGTGTGGGATAAGGAAAACGGAAACAATGATTATGCAGATTGCGAACTTGCGTGGACGAGTTTCAAAAAGTCCGTCCGGTTATTCCGGTTCCGGTGGCAGGGGATGCTTCAGGGGGATATGAAAAACAAAGAAATACGTTTCCATCCCACACAGAAGCCGGTTGCCCTTTATCAGTGGATCATATCCAAATTTGCAGAACCGGGAGATAAGATCATAGACACGCACGCCGGAAGCGGAAGTTGTCTGATTGCGGCATATAAGACACAGCATGATTTTTTAGGGTTTGAGCTGGACGAAGAATATTTTGCCAAAGCGGACAAACGGATCCGGGATGAAATGGCGCAGATTACCATTTTTGACTTCCTGGGGGGGTAAAAACAATACATAGACAGAAAGCGGCATAAAAGAAAGGGGGCTTTTAAATGAGCCAGGAAGAAAGGATTGCTGAATTTATGCGTCTTATGCAGGAAGCGTTACATAAGACCGGGATCACGGTTGCGGTAGAAGCCGGCCAAAATCTGGTTGTGTTTGATACAAAAAGCAATGAGCCGGTGGAACTTGAAATCACAGTGGGAACCGAGGTTGTGAAAAAAGGCGGCAGAACATCCGTGACCACGTTTGACCGTTCGGAAATGGAATCATGAAAATAGGGCTGATTGATGTTGATGGACACAATTACCCAAATTTGCCATTGATGAAGATTTCTGCATGGCATAAACAGCAAGGGGATAGTGTGGAATGGTACATACCAACACAGCACGGCTTTCCACTTCCCCCTATGGATAAGGTGTATATGTCAAAGGTATTCAGCTTTACGCCGGATTATCCATATTATGTGAACGCTGATGAAGTCATAAAAGGCGGAAGCGGCTATTGCATATCACTTGTGGATGGCAGAGAAATATTTGATAAATCAAAAGACAGTGAGCTTCCGCCGGAGATAGAACATATTTATCCGGATTATGAGTTGTATGGCATTACAGATACGGCCTATGGCTTTCTTTCCAGAGGTTGCCCGCGCGGATGCGATTTTTGCCACGTTGCCGCAAAAGAAGGCAGATGTTCCCATAAAGTAGCTGATTTGTCGGAGTTCTGGCACGGACAGAAAAATATTGTACTATGCGATCCGAACCTTATAGCCTGCAAGGATTGGAAAGACCTATTGCAGCAGCTTATAGACAGCAAGGCAAAAGTCAATATCAATCAGGGCGTGGACATCCGCATTATGACGGATGAAAAAGCGGAAATGATAGGAAAACTTCGGGTTGACAGCGTACATTTTGCATGGGATCGCTATGAGGACAAAGATCAGATCATCCCCAAATTTAAAGCATTTAAAGAAATAACCGGATGGAAAGCCAGAAAAACAAGCGTGTATGTTCTGACAAATTTCAATACAACGATTGAGCAGGACTTGGAAAGAATCTACACGCTTCGGGATCTGGACTATGATCCGTATGTCATGATTTACAACAAAGAATATACAAAAAGCGGCGATCCGGTCAGGCTTCTGCAAAGGTGGGTAAACAACCGGAAAATATTTAATACAATAAAGCGTTTTGAGGAATACGATCCCAAACACGGATAAAGAAAGGATGTGATCAATCTGAACATGGATGTAATGTTTTCCAGTAAAACGGATAACTGGGCCACGCCGCCGGACTTTTTCCGGGAACTGGATAAAGAATTTCATTTTGACCTTGATCCCGCCGCTGATGATACGAACCATAAATGTGACAAGTATTTCACGGTTGCGGAAGATGGACTTTCGCAAGAATGGGGGGGCCATAACGTGTTTTGCAATCCGCCGTATGGGCGGGAAATTGGGAAATGGGTTGAAAAAGCATACCAGACAAATAAAGAATCCGGTGATCTTGTGGTTATGCTTCTTCCAGCGCGGACAGATACAAAATGGTTCCATGATTTTATATACAAGAAAGCAGAAATCCGTTTTGTAAAAGGCCGGCTGAAATTCGGCGGCAGCAAAAGCGGCGCGCCCTTTCCCTCAATGGTTGTAATTTACAGAAAGAAAGGGGGCGCTTCAGATGGCAAGACGCAAGGGGCAGCAGCCAGAATATGTGGTCATATGCCGGGAATTTAACCGGAAAATGGCCAGAATTGATATAACGGTCATTGATTCCGGTGTAACTGAACAGCTTCTGAAAGGGCTGGTCATGCTGCATATGAGGGATCCGCATAAAAGATATTTTCTGACAAATAAAAAGGATTATCAGAAATACGGGGCATTGATGAAAAAACAGATTGAAACAATGTCCATCCAGAATAATAAAAAAATTGTAGAACTAGGGGGCGAGCTGGGATAATGGAAAAAACAAAAATTGACTGGGCCGACAGTACATGGAATCCGGTTACTGGATGCTTGCATGGATGTGAATATTGCTATGCAAAGAGGATCGCGCGGCGGTTTGGTGATAAGGCCGCAGAATGCGTAACCATACGCAATCAGTATATAAAATTAAAGGATGAACCATATCCCTATGGTTTTGATCCTACATTTCACAGATACAGGCTTGACCGGCCTAAAATCTGGACAAAGGCAAGAAATATTTTTGTGTGTTCAATGGCTGATCTTTTCGGTGAATGGGTTCCGGATGAATGGATCAATACCGTGTTTGCCGCTTGTTTGGAAGCACCGCAACACAATTATTTATTCCTTACGAAAAATCCGGGGCAGTATATCCAGCTTGCAAAGAAAGGGTTGCTTCCTTCGGATGATAATTTCTGGTATGGATCCAGTGTAACCGGCCCGCATGATATGTATTCCTGGTTTTCAAAAGATTATCACTGGTTTTTGTCCGTGGAGCCGCTGCATGAGGATTTAGGGGAAATGGATCCGGATGCACATAAGCCGGAATGGATCATTGTCGGCGCAGAAACAGGCCGACGCAATGGGAAAGTGGTTCCGGAACCTGGATGGATTGAAAAAATCCGTTTTCAGTGTACGCATTATGATATACCGTTATTCATGAAATCAAGCCTTGCTGGGATATATCCGGTTCCACTGATACAGGAATTTCCGGAAAAATTGAAACATGAGGGGGTGAAAGAAAATGCAAATAATAGACCGTGAATGTCTGGCGTGCAGTAGTTTTTGTGAGTGCGGAACGGAAATTGGAAAGGGATCATTACTCTGTATGTCAAAGAGGGTCACAAACAAACAGACAAAAGGGGAAATGCTTCAGAAGATGTATGACATAGAAAAAGCCACATTGACAAAGGGTTCGGATATTCTGGAAATGCTGAATATCCAAAAATAAAGTTGAAAGGATAAAAGAACAATGAAATTGATTAGCAATGCAAAGATGGGGCAGCCGGTAGAAAGCGGAAGTGTTTTTCAGACAAAAATCGGAACAATTCAAATTTCAATTCACAGATATAAAGGTTGTGAGGGATGGTTCTTAACGTGCCGGGATTTAGGCATTGAAACAATGGAACTAAAAAGCGAGGGGCTAATGTCGGCGGTTAATGAATCAAGAGAAATCTTAAAAAAGACCGTTGATAAAATTCAGAAAAACATAAATACGTTTTGCGATTCAAAGATAGAGATTGCGAGGTATTAGGGCGGTTATGTGGAAAATAAAGATTACATATAATGATAAAAGCAAGGCAACGCTGACCGGTAAACATAAAGATATTCCGTATAGGCTGGCAGTAAAATACTTTATGGAGTATGTGAATGGCCGCCCATGTGAAGCCATATATCAGCAGTACCCGAAAAATAAATATCCGGAAATGGATCTGTTTGATAAAATTGACCAGATGGAAAGAGAAGGGCTAAACGCATGAAAGAATATAATGATCAGTTGATGAAATTCAAGATTACAAATGATAAACTGAAAATGGAAATCAAATTGTCGGATCTGGCGTGGCTTTTCCGAAATTCACCGGATAACGTGGCGGATGATGGAGAACATGAGTTTTGCCGCGTGATACGTGGGAAAAATCAAGAATTTGCTGAAGCGGTTGTGGAATTGTTGCGGGATGAATGCCCGCGAAATGAAAATGATACACGCTGGGGCCACATGATGGAAGATGTATTCCAGGAATTGAGGGAAAGCGCAGCGGACTTCTTGAAATACCATGATGATTGTTTTTGACGTCCGGTTGATTTGACAAAATGATTATGGTAAAATAAAAGAACGGGGCGCCTTTTAGCTTTCCCCATTCCTCAACCTTTAATAATTATATCGCCGGTGCGGTATAATTGCAAGGGGAAGCTGGAAAAATGGCAAAACCGGGTAAAAAGACCACAGAAAGGAACATTTTTACGGAAATCGAGCTGAAAATCATGCTGATCAATGAACGGATTAAAAATCATGAAAAATCAATCGAAAAAGCAAAGAGAATGTCCGGCTGGAACGGGCCGGCAGGTGTGAGCGGCATTGACTACAGCCGGGAACCGGTGGCCGGTGTCCACATTTCCTTCGCTGAAGGGCTTCGGATGATTGAGCTTGACGAAACGCGGATCCGGGAACTGAAAGCGGAACGGGCGGACTTGCGCCGCCAGAAGAAACGGATAGAAAAGATTTATGAAAGCCTGGATGGAGCGGAAGCAAAAGTGTATTATTTGCGGGTGATCCGGAAAATGACGCAGGAAGCCGCAGCGGATGAAGCCGGGTTTTCAAGGCGGCATTTTCAGCGGATAGAATCCGCTATGAGGGATGAAGGGCTGATCTGAAAATGTAAATTTTTTCGATCGCATTTTTGAACGAAAAAAAATTCAGTTTTTTTGAGCCGGAATTTTAAGAAAATCCTTATTTTATGCGGCTTTCGGCTTGTATACAATGTCGCATTTTATGTCGCGTTTTATGTCGCAAAATATGTCGTGGAAATGTCGCGTCAAGGTGTGTTATAATGGTATCAGTGGAAATTATGTATAGGCCAGATTTCAGGCGTCGCCAGCAGGCGGCGCTTTTTCTATGCGTGAAGGGGTGGTGGTGATGAAAAAGGCCGTGGATTTTGCAATTAAGAACTGGCGGCCGCTGGTTCTGGCATATGCCATTATTGCGGTGGCGGTTTTCGTCTGCATCCTTATATTTTTCTGGAATGGATGGAAAGAAACGGAGCAGGAAAAAGAGCTATGGCCCGATTTTGAATATGATTATCCGGAGGAATCCGACTGGCGGAAGGTGTGTGTCATATGCCTTTCGCTTTTTATTGCGCTTGGATGCGCCGTTTTATGGCCAGGAATCCCGCTTATTATTTCCGGCGGCATTTTACTTGTACGGCTTGCGGAGCGTTTCCCGGAGCTTTTCGGGAATATGCTGGAAATGGATCCGGACGAGCCGGAAGATCCGGATGCAGATTGAAAGGGGGCGTTTTCGTGTGAACACGGTTGAGCCGATCCGGGATATGGACTTGATTTTTGACATGATGGATTTTTTAAAGGGCCAGAACGTCCGGGATTATGTGCTTTTCATGTTTGGGATTTATACGGGCTTGCGGATTTCTGACATTCTGAAATTAAGGGTTCGGGATGTAAAGGAAAAGGACGCCGTCTATATGCGGGAAATAAAGACGGGGAAAGAAAAACGCTTCGCCATAAATGACGAGCTGAAACCGGTCATTGTGGATTTTATCAAAGGGCGCCGGGATTTTGAGTATCTTTTTAAAAGCCCAAATTTTCCTAACAAGCCCATATCCAGACAGCAGGCATATAACATACTGAACGCGGCGGCCGGTGCGGTGGGTATCAAAGACAACATAGGGACGCACACATTACGAAAGACTTTCGGCTATCATATGCACCAACAGGGGGTATCACTGGCAACGCTGAAAGAGATATTCAACCATTCAAGCGAAGCCGTGACAGCCAGATATATAGGCATCAACCAGGACATACAGGACATGAGCATAAAAGGGTTGAGCTATCACAAGGCAGGCAGGGGCAGGAAGTAGGGGTGTTATTATGCGCTTATACATGGGGCAATAATGGGAAGCCTTATCCCTTTATGCCCTTGACTTGACATATATAAAAGCGTGTCAACTAATGGGGCGGCTTTTGGCCAGCACTTTAATGAAAGAGAACAGACAGGGCGGCACTTGACACAATTAGAAGATAAGTCAAAAGAAAGATGGAACAAGTGTTCCCCTATCGCATGAGCCAGCGAAAGCCAGAGCCGGCCGGCGAAAGTTTGTAGGTACTTCCAAGAGCCAAAACCGGGTTGCGGCACGGTGAAGCCCAAAATCTCACTAGATTTTGATAAAAAAATTTGAAAGTTGCCGTTTCCGCTGGGGCGGCTGAAAGGGGGCATATGCCATATGGCAAAGCAGGACACGGAATCCGCAAAGGTAACGGACATAGACAGCACGACAGTTTCCGCCGCGGTGCTGGGGAATATTTTCAGCGTGACGGACAGGAGGATCCGCCAGATGGCGGAGGAAGGGATCATTGTCCGGGCGGCAAAGGGCCGTTATAAGCTGGTGGAATCCTTAAAAAATTATACGCTGGCCTTGAAGCTGGCGGCAGAGGGAGCGAACACGGATGATCCGGACGGGGAAATCAACATTGACGAGGAAAAGGCGCTGCATGAGAGGATCAAGCGCCATATATCGGAGCTGAAATTGCAGGTCATGAAAGGCGATCTGCATAAAGCCGAGGACGTGGAACGGGTCATGATGGATATGCTTGCGGCATTTAAAACGCGGCTGATGAACATTCCGTCAAAGGTGGCGCCGGCGCTGGAAAACCGGGACGCGGCGTATATCAAAGACCGTCTGACAAAAGAGGTTCTGGAAGTCTTAAATGAATTGAAAGACTATAATCCAAAAGATTTCTATTCGGATGAATATGTCGAGGGGGAAGGAGATGCGGACTAAAAAAGTGACGGTCCAGGAATCCCCCGTCCTTTCCCCGGATAGCGTGGCAATAGGGAAAAAGAAAAAAGGCGGTTCGATTGAGTATAAGACGCTGAAGCTGTTTGCGAATGTTGCAAAAGTCCTTTCCCCGCCGCCGGTGCTTACGGTCAGTGAATGGGCGGATCATTACCGGAGATTGTCAGCGGAAAGCGCAGCGGAGCCGGGGCAATGGAACACAGACCGGGCGCCGTATCAGCGGGCCATAATGGACGCCGTAAACGATCCCATGTGTGAACACATTATTGTTATGAGTTCGGCGCAGGTGGGAAAGACGGAAATCCTGCTGAATATTATCGGCTATTACATAGATTACGATCCGGCGCCGATCCTGATCGTGCAGCCGACAGTAAAGCCTATGGCAGAAGATTTTTCAAAGGACAGGCTGGCCACAATGATCCGTGATACGCCAGTCCTTTCCGGAAAGGTGCATGATGTAAAATCCAGGGCATCCGGAAACACAATCCTTCACAAAACATTTCCGGGCGGCCATGTGACGATAGGCGGGGCAAATTCGGCTTCTTCCCTTGCGTCAAGGCCGATCCGGATCGTGATCATGGATGAGGTTGACCGTTATCCGGCATCCGCCGGCACTGAAGGGAATCCGATCAAGCTGGCTGAAAAAAGGACAACGGCTTTCTGGAACCGGAAAAAAATCAAAGTTTCCACGCCTGGGATGAAGGCCACAAGCCAGATATACAAGGAATATCTTTCCGGAACAATGGAAGAATGGTGTGTGAAATGTCCGTGTTGCGGCAGATTCCAGCCGTATGAATGGCGCCGGATCCGTCTTTCTGACGTGACAATGCGGTGTATGTATTGTGATGAATACATATCTGAAATAGACTGGAAACAGAGCGAACACAAATATATCGCGGAACATCCGGAGCGGCACAGGCGCCGCTCATTTCATTTGAACGAGCTGGCTTCCCCCTGGGTACACTGGCAGGATATTGTCTATGAGTGGCGCGACGCAAACAAGGACAAAAAAGATTACGGCGACACAAAGAAATTGCAGACATTCATCAATACAGTGCTTGGGGAGCCGTGGGAAGAGCGCGGCAAGGGCGCGGATGATGACGCCCTTCTTGCCCGCCGTGAAAGATACATGGCAGAAATACCGGACGGTGTCCTGCTGCTGACTGCATCCGTGGACGTACAGGACGATCGCTTCGAGGTTGAGATCGTGGGCTGGGGCCGCGGGTATGAATCATGGGGGATCAAGATTGAAAAACTCTATGGAAATCTGGAACTTGACGAAACATGGGATAAGCTGGAAGAATACCTGAACCGGGAGCTTTTCTTTTCATCCGGTGCGGGGCTTTTGATTGCGGCTACCTGCATAGACACGGGTGGCCACTATACAACAAAATGTTATCAGTTTTTAAAGCGGATGGAGAAAAAGGGCAAAATGATTTTCGGCATAAAGGGCATGAGCCGGGATAAAGCCGGGGAAGGGATCCCTTTACTCCATATGGTATCTACAAACAACCAATACAAAGTAAAGGTTTTCATCCTGGGCGTGGATTCCGGGAAAGAAATTGTTGTTACCAGGCTTGCCGCAGTGGACGAGGGGCCCGGCTATTGCCATTTCCCCATAAACAAGGAACTTGGTTATGATGAAACCTACATAAAAGGCCTTAACAGTGAACAGAGGGTCACAGAGGTAAAGGACGGGCGGGCCGTCATTAAGTGGAAAAAGAAATCCGGAACCAGAAATGAACCGCTGGATTTGCGTGTTTATAACACGGCAGCAGTTGAAATCTTGCGTCCGGATTTTGACATTCTGGAAAAGAAAGTGAAAGCCGGGATTAACTACATGAAAAAACGGCCGGCATCCGCGGCAAAGAAAAAGAGGAAAGCCGGAGCCGTAAACCGGGGAATCCAGTTATAGGGGGATGAAACCATGAGCGAATTAAAGAAAAAGCGGCTTGAACGCTACAAAAAGCGGCTTGAAATGTATTACGAGGCCGAAGAAGCCGTCCTTTTAAACCAGGAATACACAATAGGCACAAAGAGTCTGAAAAGGGCGGATTTGTCTACAATAAGGGCGGCAATCAAGGATCTGGAAAAACAGGTGGAATCCCTGGAAGCATCCGGCGGCAAAAACAAAGCCGGAAGATTCATCCCACGGGATTTATAGGGGGTGCTGCATGAATATTTTTGACAAAATCGTTGAAGTGGTGAATCCGGCCGCCGCAGTGCGGCGAGAACATGACCGCTTCAAGCTGCAAACAATCCGGTCAATCCGAAATTCCGGCTATGATGAATCCGGAGCGGCCAGAAATAAAAACTCTATGCGCGGATGGCTGGCATCCAGTAAGACGCCGCAAGAGGATATAGACAAGAATATCCCCATATTACGGCAGCGGAGCCGGAGCCTTTATATGTCCGCGCCGCTTGCGGTGTCTGCAATCAAGACAAACCGGACAAACATCATAGGGGAAGGCCTGAAATTAAAAAGCACGATTGACGCGGAATTTTTAGGGCTTACGCCGGAGCAGGCCACGGAATGGCAGCAGACGGCGGAAAGGGAGTTTAAATTTTGGGCTGGGTCAAAATTTTGCGATTCTACCAGGGTAAATAATTTTTATGAGATCCAGCAGGTGGCTTGTATGTCCTGGTTGATGAATGGGGACGCCTGCATCCTTCTGGAGTATGAGAAGCCTTCCAGGGCATTCCCTTATGGGTTGCGGATCCACTTGATAGAATCGGACAGAGTTTCCACGCCGCACACGACGGGGAACAACGTCTATTTATATGCGACGAATCCGGACAATGGCAACCGGATTTTTAACGGTGTAGAAGTGGATAAAAACAACCGTGTTGTGGCTTATCATGTCTGCAATACATACCCAAACAGCAACCTTTACGCAAAAAAGGAATGGAAAAGGGTCAAGGCTTTTGGGGATCGAACCGGCGCGCCCGGTGTGCTGATGATTTTTGAAACGGAACGCGCAGAGCAGTACAGGGGGGTTCCGTATCTGGCGCCGGTCATTGAATCGCTGAAGCAGCTTACACGGTATAGCGAAGCGGAAATGATGGCGGCCGTTATCAATGGGGTGTTTACGGTTTTCGTCACGTCTGAAAATGGAACGTCGGAGTTCGGGTTTACCGGCGTTGTGGATGATGAAGATCGCGTTTCGGATGATGATATAAATTATGAGGTCGGCCCCGGACTTGTAAACGTGCTGAATCCTGGGGAGAAAATAGAGATTGCGGATGCAAAGCGCCCTTCCTCTAATTTTGATGCTTTTGTAACATCCCTTGCAAAATATGTCGGGGCGGCGCTTGAAATCCCTATGGAAGTGCTTATGAAAAGTTTCATGTCCAGTTATTCAGCTTCCAGGGCGGCGCTTTTGGAAGCCTGGAAAGCCTTCCGCATGAAGCGGACGTGGATAGCGGCGGATTTTTGCCAGCCGGTATATGAGCTTTTCCTTTCTGAAGCAATCGCAAAGGGCCGGCTTCATGCGCCTGGCTTTTTTCTGGATCCCATGATCCGCGCGGCATATTGCGGCGCACAGTGGAACGGGCCGGCGCAAGGCATGGTTGATCCGGTCAAAGAGGTATCGGCCGCAGAAAAACGGATAGAGATAGGCATTTCCACAAGGCAGAGGGAAACAACGGAACTTCTTGGCGGGGATTTTGAAAGCAATGTGGCGCAGCTTGCCAGGGAAAAACAGATCATGCAGGCCGCCGGCCTATCATCCGGGAAGGCATCTTCCGGCGGTGCGGATGCTGGAAAAGAAAATCTGAAAGAAAGCGAGGAAGAAACAGATGCAGAGGGAACCGAGAGTGACGGCGACGCCGCCGGCGAGGATGGCGGCGAATCCGAGGAATAGCAAGTTCTGGAATTTCATTGATAATGGGGATTCGGCAGAATTACAGCTTTTCGGCACGATTGAGAGCGAAGAAAGCTGGTGGGATGATGATTGTGTCACATACCGGAGCTTTATTGACGAGCTGAACGCGCTTGGAAACAAAAAGACAATCAATGTGGCCATTAACAGCGCGGGCGGGGATGTATTCGCCGCTAACGCCATATATACGGCGCTGAAAATGAACGCCGCAACGGTCACGGGAACCATAATGGGGATATGCGCCAGCGCGGCGACGATCGTGCTTATGGCGTGCGACAACCGCAGGATTGCCAAAAATGCGATCCTCATGGCCCATAATCCTTCCGTGAGCCTATGGGGTTCTTACCAGGCGGACGATCTGATCAAGCTGGCAGAGGTCACGAACACGGTCAAAAAATCCATTGTGGCGGCTTACATGGAGCGCCTGGACAAGACAGAGGATGAGATCGGGGAACTTATGGATGCGGAAAGCTGGTATGTCGGGCAGGAAGCCATAGACGCCGGATTTTGCGACGGGCTGATCGAGGGGGATTTTTCAAACGCCGCATTTTCTAATTGCTTCAAGGTGGACGGAGTTTCCTACACTTATGGGAAGTATATGGAAAATTTTGTTCCGGATGAAATACGGAAAAAGGTTCAGGCACTTTCTAAAACGCCGCAGAAGGGCGCCGGGGCTTTTTCAAATAAACCAATTTCACAGAAAGGAAGTAAAAAGATGGATGAAAACATGGTAACGCCGGAAATCAAGGACGCCGCAGGGCTGAAAGCGGCATATCCGGAAATGTGCGCCCAAATTGCGGCGGAAGCCGTAAAGAATGAACGGGAAAGGCTGAAGGCTATTGACGAGATAGCGCAGGGGATCCCGGCTGACGTTCTGGAAAAGGCAAAATATACGGAGCCGGTCACGGCCGCCGATCTTGCGCTGGCGCAGATGAAAGCCAACAATAAGGCCGGCCAGAAATTCATGGATGATCTGGAAAAGGATCTGGAAACGTCCGGGGCGGCAGCAGTCGGCGGGGATCCAAATTCCGGCTATGATCCGGAGGGAGAGCAGCGGGCGCAGAGCACCGAAAAAGTGAGCGGGTTTGCCGCAATGCTTGGAAAAGATAAGAGAAGGGGGAAGAAATGATGAAAATGTTTGAAAAAACCGGGGAGTTCAAGCCGGATTCCCTTATTGTATCGCCGGATTTTCCCATTCTGAAAGAGGGGATCGGCCTGAAAGCCGGGTATGGAGTGCTGAAACGCGGTTCCATCATCATGAAAGGGGCTGACAATGCCGGATATATCGCCGGAACCACGGTTGAAGGTGTGGAAATGAAAATTTTCGGCATCCTTACGGATGATACCGACACAGGAACCGACAATACGGCAGGCAATATTCCCGCGGTTGCATATCAGAGCGGGGAGTTCAACCGCGGGGCGGTGGTCGTTTCCGGAGAGGGCGCAACTGTTGACACTTTCGAGGACGATTTAAAGGGGATCAATATCTACCTTCGCAGCGTCCAGAATTACGAGTAAGGGGGGCTTAAAATGGCAGAGTACACCACTATTGAAATGATACAGGCGATTGACCAGACGCCGCCGGTTCGGAGCTTTCTGCAAAAGACTTTCTTTCCGGGTGATGAAACGCACGTCACGGAAAAGGTTGAGTTTGACGTAAGGAAAGGGAAGCGCATTATGGCGCCTTTCGTTTCCCCGCGCAAGGGCGGCAAAGTGATCACGCGCCAGGGATTCCAGACGAATCAGTTCACGACGCCGAAGATCGCGCCGGAAAGGGTTCTGACCGTTGACGACATTACCAAAAGGACGCTGGGGGAAAACGTCTATTCACAGAGGACGCCGGCCGAACGTGAGGATGAACTTCTTGCGAAAGATTTCACAGACCTTGAAGAATCCATTGACAGAAGAAAAGAATGGATGTGCCGCCAGGTACTCTATGAAGGGAAACTGGATGTTGTGGACGAGGACGAGGGCGTTGACGTGCAGGTTGATTTTGGCTTCACAAATATTTATGTGCTGGGGGCTGATGAAGTCTGGTCGTTGGCAACCGTGGATCCGTTGAAAACGCTTCGGCCGATCAGAAAGAAAATCATCAAAGACACTGGCAGGGCGCCGGACATGATGCTTTTCGCGTCTGACGCAATAGAAGATTTCATGGACAATCCTTTTGTTATCAAGGCAATGGATGTTCTGAATATGAAAAATGTTGTGATTGAGCCGCGCGTTGTGGATCCGGCGCTGACTTTTTACGGCAGGATTGCGGAGCTTGACATGGATATTTATACCTATGATGAATGGTTTTTGAATGACGACGGAGAGGAAGAAGCACTTATCCCGCCCGGAACCGTTCTGATGGGCCATTCCACGGGCGAAGGGCAGATCGAATATGGGCTTGTCACGCAGATGGAAGATAAAAAATTCCAGTCCTATGAAGGCCGCCTGGTTCCCAAAGTGTGGGCGGATGAAAAAGACGAGGTTAAAAAGGTGCGGCTGACATCCAGACCGCTTCCGCGTCCGTTTGATGTGGAAAGCTGGGCGGTTATCTATGTAAACAAGAACGCAGCGGGAAACTGAGGAAAGGGGGAAATGAAAATGAGATACAAAACAAAAGTGACAGTTACCACGCAGGGAAAAGTTTTCAAGCCGGGTTCCATCCTTCCGGAAGATCTTTCAAAGTCTGACCTGGCATTTCTGAAATCAAAGAAATTCGTTGAGCCGGCGGACGTACCGGCCGCAGCCTATGAGGAGCCGGAGGAAGATCCGGAGGATGAACAGGAGCCGGAAAACGGCGGTTTTGACGGTTTTAACGTAACGGAGCCGGATGGGATGAAAAATCCGGATGAAATCCGGAAAATCCGTTCAAAGAAAGAGGTTGCCGCATACGCAAAAAAGATCGGGTTTGACCTGGGGGAAAATTACGAGGAAAAGGGCCTGAAGGATCTGCAGGCCGCCGTCATTGATTTCCAGGAAGAGCAGATGGAAGGCGGCGCCGGTGCAGAAGGGGAGTAATGCGGCATGAGGTCGTTCAAAGAACAGCTTGAAAAGGATTTTTCACAGACGTTTTTCAATCCGGCGGAGTTCGGGGAAATCCACACAATAAACGGGGATGAAATCCTCATTGTTGTGGATAATGAAACGCTTCTGGAACTGAACCTGGGGAAAACATCCGACACAGACGGCATTTTCCGGGATGATAAAATGTTTTTCGTCCAAAAGAAAGATCTTGGTTTTGAGCCGGTAGTCGGCCAGATCATTGAGCTTGACGGGGAATCTTACCCAGTCGGGCAGGTGCTTGAAGATTATGGCGGCTATACCATCATTTTGAGGGGGAATTCGGGTTGATTTATTCAGAAATAAAGGTTACTGGCGTAAAGGAACTTGAAAAAAAGCTGGGGAACCTAAAAAGCAAGGCCCCGCTGGTGCTTGCAAGGGCAATCAACCGGGCGGCGCAGAAAGCAAAGACTGAAACAAAAAGGGAAGTTGCTGCAAAATATTTTATATCGCAGGGGGACGTTCTGAAAACGGTCACGCTTTCAAAGGCATCCACGGCGAAATTATCCGCAGAGCTGAAATCAAAAGGCGGCCCGATTGCCCTGTCAAAATTTAAGGTCAGCCCGAACCGTGGAGTAAAGCGGACGAAAAGGGGCTATTCTCCATCCGTTTACAAGGCGGGAGTGGAAAAGGCCGGCGGCATGAAGCCGCTTTCCGGAAATCCGAAAGCGTTCCTTGCAAGCATGGGTTCCGGACACAGCGGTGTAATGACCAGGAAATCCGCCAGAAGGCTTCCCATAAAACAGCTTTACGGGCCGGCCGTTCCATCCATGATCAAAAATGATGAAGTGCTTGGAAATATACAGGATGCGGCGTCTGAAATGCTGGAACGGCGGATTGATGCAGAAGTAAACAATATCTTACAAGGGGGGCGGTAAACGTGCAGACAGACGTTCATTTGCAAAGATCGCTTGTTGAGGAAGTGAAAAATGAACTGGAAGGGTATACATCAATCAACAATGCGGGGGAATACCTGCATTTCAACGTATACCCACAGAACCTTCCGGCAAAAAAAGGAAAAAATGATGATGAACATTATCCGTATGTGCTGGTATGCCTGGATGAAGAGGAAATAGAGGACGAGGATTCGGAAATTCTTGTGACCGTATATTTCCAGGTTGGGATCATTGACAAGAATCCTAACAAGCAGGGCCATTTTGATGTTGCAAACGTCATGAACAGGCTGGCCAAAAGATTTCTGGAAAACCGCATTGTAAATCAGCGTTACCGGATAAATTTTCCGCTGATTAAGAAATTCCAGGAAGATGATACATGGCCGAAATTCATAGGCGGCATGGCCACGTTCTGGACGGTTGCCGCGCCCAAAATAAGGGAGACGGAATATGACTGATACTAACGGAATGACCATGTACATAGGCCCGACGGTCCGGGGCGTGGCGCGGCATGGGGCCACATTTTCCGGCGGGCTTCCGTCCGGGCTTGAAAAACTGGCGGCGGCCATGCCGATTATGCGGAATTTGATTGTTCCGCTTTCCACACTGGAAAGCGCAATGAAGGAAGCCAACACGGAAGGGGCGGCGCGCGCCGTTGCTTATGACCGGGTTCTTGCGCTTTCACAAGAGGATGTAAAAAAACTAATGGAAGGAGTGTAAACATATGTCTAATTACAAACATGGCATAAGGACGCGGCGCCTTGCCACGCAGCTTTCCGTTCCGATCACTTCGGACGGCTGCATCCAGTGTGTTGTAGGCACGGCGCCGGTAAACCTTGCGGAAGATCCGTATGACACGGTAAACAAGCCGTTCATGTTCCACAGCAAGGCGGCGGCAATCGCGGGGCTTGGATATTGTACAGATTTTAAAAACTATACATTGTGCCAGTCCATGTATGCGTCTTTTGACGTTTTCGCGGTTGCGCCCATTATCATGATCAATGTGCTGGATCCGACAAGGCACGTCAAGGCGGAGCTTTCAAAGACCTACGAAGTGGCGGCCGGGAAAATCAATATCAAGGAAACGGGGATCCTTCTGGATCAGCTTCAGATTGGTTCCCCCGGTGAATCGGATAAACTGTATGAGCCGGAAAAAGATTATATTGCATCCTTTAATGCGGATGGAACCGTCACGGTTGCGGTTGTAAGCACTGGCGCGGCAGCGGCAGAAACGAGCCTGAAAGCAACTTATACACAGATTGATCCGGAGGCCGTCACATATGAGGATGTGATCGGTTCCTACAACGTAAAGACAAAGAAAAGAACCGGAATGGAGCTGATCGGGCGCGTACATCAAAGGTTCGGCGTCGTTCCGTCCTTGCTTCTTGCGCCTGGATGGTCGCACATTACGGCCGTAAACCTTGCCTTGAACGCAAAGGCGCAGCTCATATCATCCCTTTTCACGGCAAAGGTTGTTTCTGACCTTGACACAGCCGAAGGAAAAGCGGACGGGATGGAGAACGTAAAGGAGTATAAGGACAGATCGGCATTGTCTGACCGCAATATGATCGTGTGCTGGCCGCTGATCGGCGTTGGCGATTACAAATATTATTTCAGCGCGCAGCTTGCGGCACACCTGGAATATCTGGCGGCATCAAACGGCGGTGTTCCGTCACAGTCGCCGGATAACAAGGATCTGAAAATCACGGGGCTTTATACGGCCGGCGGGGAAGAAATCCTTATGGACTTGGACGAAGCGAACGATTACCTGAACGCTTGCGGCGTCGTGACGGCGATCAATATGAACGGGTGGAAATGCTGGGGCAGCAATACGGCGGCCTATCCTTCATCAACGGATCCGCTTGACCGCTGGATCAACATTGTAACCATTTTTGACTATATCGAGAACAATTTCAAGCTGACGTTTTTCCAGAACGTCGGGGATCTGACGAATTACCGTCTGATTGATGAAGTTGTTTCCGGCTTCAATATGCAGCTTAACGGATTGCAGGGTTCCAATGACATAGCCGGCGGGGAAATCGTTTTTGACCATGACGAAAATCCGATTGCGGAAATCTTAAACGGGCATATCATGTTCCATACCAGGATAGGCGGGTATGCGCCGGCGGAAGATATTGAAAATGTCTTTGAATTTGATCCGACAATCACGCAGGCGGCGCTGGAAGGGGGCGGTGAATAATGGATAATGGGTATAAAATCCCCACTGTTTTAAACAATTTCAATACCTATGCTTCCGGGCATAAATACGTTGGCGTTTCATCCGAAACGACGCTTCCCAACTTTGAATACCTTACGGAAACTTTCGAGGGCGCCGGCATTGCCGGGGAGTTTGAGGAAGCCGTGGAAGGGTGTTTCGCTTCCCTGGAATCAGAAACATCTTTCCAGAATATTGGGAAGGAATATTTCCTTTTCCTGGCACAGACGGGGATCGTCACTTACCGGGGTTCCATGCAGGTACTTAATACGGCAAACCAGACAAATGACTTCCAGCAAGTTACCGTTGTGACAAAGGGGAAAGTCAAGTCTTTTGAGCTGGGGGTTCTGAAAAGGGGCGGAAAAGGCGAACCGAAAATAGTCAGGGAACTTTATTATGTCAAGATCACGATCGGCGGCCAGGAAATGATCGAGCTTGATAAATTCAATATGGTATGGAAAATCAACGGCGTTGACCGTCTGCAAAAAGTACGGTCACAGATTTAGGCGGATAAAGCCAGACAAACAATAGAAAGCGAGGATTAAAAAATGGATTATCAGGAAACAAACAGGGAAGATTTTAATGCGGAGAATATCCAGTGTGATGAAATTCCGGTTGCAACGGTCACGGACGAGGAAGCAAACAGGCTGATCCCGGCGGATGCGGCGGCAGATGATGAAAACTATCTGATGATCACTTTCGGAAAGCCCTATGATTTTGAGGGGGAAACCTTCAAGGGGATAGACCTTTCCGGGCTGGAAAACATCAAGGGCCGGCAGCTTACGGCGATTGAAAAGGCCTTCGGGAAAACGGCCGTTGTTTCATCCATGCCGGAAACTACATCCACATACGCAAAGATCGCAGCGGCAGCGGCAACGGGCCTTCCGGCTGAATTTTTCGAGGATTTGCCCGGAAAGGAAATCCGGAAGATCAAAACAGCGGTAACACGTTTTTTCTACGAGGACGAATAAGGTATAACGACGGGCGGACGCTTCAGAAAAGCGCCGTCCGTCTTTCTATATCCGGCGTATCTGATTACATAGAACTTATGGAGCTTCCGGTTCTTGAATTTCTGGAAGTGGCGCAGGAGGTGGCCGAAATTGGCAGGGAGCAGAAGTCAGCACGAATTAACCGTCGAAATAGCCGGTAAAATAGCTTCGTCTTTTGGAAGTGCCATTGGAAACGTAAATAAGCATATGGCCACGCTTGGGAAAGTAGCCGGGGGCGCGGCAAAACTCACGGCGGCGGGGATGGCAGCAGCCGGAACCGCAATCGCCGGAGTTGTCGCAGCTTCAACCAATGTCGGGAAAGAATTTGAAGCCCAAATGTCAACGGTTGGAGCCATTGCCGGAAATGTGGCAAATGAGGATCTTGCGGCGGTTGTAAATGCTGCCAACGAAATGGGGCTGGCTTTTAAAGAGGGTTCTAACGCGACAGAAACATCAATGAACATCTTGGAAGCGAAAGCCAAACAGATGGGCGCAACAACGCAGTTTTCCGCATCGGAAGCTGGCCAGGCAATGGAATATATGGCAATGGCCGGCTGGAAAGGCGCGGACATGATTCAAGGTATTGAAGGAATCATGAACCTTGCGGCGGCATCCGGGGAAGATCTGGCATCTACATCCGACATTGTGACGGATGCGCTGACGGCTTTCGGAATGACCGCTTCAGACAGCGGCCAGTTCGCGGATGTGCTGGCGGCGGCATCCTCAAACGCAAATACAAACGTCGCTATGCTGGGGGAATCCTTTAAGTATGTGGCGCCGCTTGCCGGAACGCTTGGTTATTCGGCGGAAGATGCTTCGATTGCCCTGGGCCTCATGGCGAACGCCGGGATCAAGGGGAGCCAGGCCGGAACATCATTAAAAACGGCGCTAGCCAATATGTCCGCGCCGACAGACAAACAGGCGGCGGCAATGAAAAAGTTAGGGCTTTCGCTTACGGACGGCGAAGGCAACATGAAATCCATGCGTGAAGTCATGGTTGATATGAGGTCGAATTTTGCGGGGCTTTCGGAAGCCGAACAGACAGCGGCCGCAAGTACGATATTCGGGAAAGAAGCTATGTCCGGTATGCTTGCAATCATCAACGCAAGCGAAGAGGATTTTAACAAACTTACAAATGCAATAGACAATTCATCCGGAGCGGCGGCAGAAATGGCGGCAATCCGGCTTGATAACCTGGAAGGCGATATTACGCTTTTAAAAAGCGGGCTGGAAGGGCTTGGAATAGAAATTTACCAGGGCATAAACGCGCCTATGAGGGAAGCCGCACAGACGGCCACGGAATACGTGGCGAGGATGAACGCGGCTTTCCAGGAAGGCGGGTTTTCCGGCATGGTTGAGGAAATCGGAAGCATTGTTTCTGACGCCTTACTGAAAATTGCGGAATATGCGCCGGATTTTATAGAAATGGCGGCAACGCTCATAAAAAGCCTTATAAAAGGGATAGCGGATAATTCCGGCAAACTGGCAGATTCGGCGGCGCAGATCGCAACCGTTTTCATCAATGGGATTTTTGAAATGATCCCGCAGATAATCCTTGCCGGGATTGATATTGTCATACAACTGGCGGTCAGCATTTCCGGACAGCTTCCGGAGCTGATAAACAACGGAACACAGGCGGTCACAAATTTCACAAGCGGGATCATGGAACGGCTTCCGCTGATCATATCAACGGCGCTGACGTTGGTTCAGACGCTTGTCAGCAGTTTAGTGGAAAATGCGCCGCAGCTTATAAGTGCAGCTATCCAGCTTATAGAGAATCTGGTTTTAGGCATATTTTCCATGCTTCCGCAGCTTGTGCAGATGGGAATACAGCTTATCTTAGGCCTTGTGCAAGGGATAATTTCTAATCTTCCACAGATCCTACAGATAGGCACACAGGTTATAGTAACCTTCATTTCCGGGCTGGTACAGATGGTTCCAATGATCATACAGGGCGGCATACAACTGATTATCAGCTTGATCCAGGGCATCATAGCGAATTTAGGGAACATTGTGCAGGCCGCCGTTCAGATAGTCATAACGCTGGCCGCCGGATTGATCCAGGCTATCCCACAACTGATTGCGGCTATCCCGCAGTTGGTAGGGGCGATCATTGATGCGATTTTAAATACAAACTGGATTGATGTAGGCATCCAGATTATAAAAGGGCTGATTGACGGCATCATAAGCACGGGGGCCAGCCTATGGAATGCAATCAAAAGCCTTTTCACTGGCGGGGAAGTTGACCTTCCAGACACTTCAAGCCAGAGCGCGGCAGTTGTCAACAGCTACGCCACGGGAATAGAAAGCAATTCCGGAGTTGTCGCGGCGGCAACAAGCAATATGTCCGCCAATGCCTTCAGCAGCTTGGACACGACAGCGGCAACGACAGCCGGAACCACAACGGCAACGGCCTATTCGGATGCGCTGAACAATTTCACGTTTGACACGTCCGGACTTCAAAACACACTTACAACAGCCGGAACCGCTGGAAGCACGGCTTTAAGCGAAGGATTGACAGCCGGATCCCCTATGGTGGTAACGGCGGTTGACGGCATGGCAACCAATATAAATACTTCGCTTGATTCCGGATGGAATACCATGCAGAGCAGCGCACAAAGCGCAATGAGCAACCTGACAAATACAGTCCAGACACAGGCACAGGCAGCGGCACAGGCGGTAAAATCGGCTTTTGAGAACATGACAATCACAATTCCGCAGCCGAAAATTCCGAGAATATCCGTTTCCACAAGTTCAGTTTCTTATGGAGACGGCGGGAGCGTGAGCGTTCCGAACTTTTCCGTTTCCTACTATGCACAGGGCGGTATCATGGACAATCCAACGCTTTTCGGCATGGTAGGCGGGGAAGCTGGGCCGGAAGGAATTATTCCGCTTGATCCTTTCTGGAATCAGCTTGACAGCGCAGTTTCGGCAGCAGTCGAAAATTTTGGTGGGGTATCACAGGCAAGGCAAGACGCAGTTGCGCTTTCCGGGATGCAGTCGGCGGCCGGCGGCGCAGATTCCAGGGCAAAGGAACTTTATGGAGATATAGCGGGCAACCATACGGAAAATATATCAAACGACAACAGCACTTCGGAAAATTCACCGAAAATCGTATTTTCACCACAGATTACGATCCAGGGCAACGCAAGCAAGGAAGATGTTCAGTCCGCGCTTTCCATGTCGCAGGAAGAATTTAACCGGATGATGCAGGAATATACCTGGCAGAACGGCAGAACGGCCATGGCCTGATAGAAAGGGGGCTGGTGTATGGACGAAAATAGAATGTATACCACGGTACAAGGCGATATGTGGGATTATATCGCATGGAAATTTTACGGGGATGAAAAATATATCAGCCTTCTTTTTTCTGGAAATCCGGATCTTTTGGAAATCAGCGTGTTTTCAGCCGGAACAAAGGTATACATTCCGGAGCTTCCGGAAGAATTTGACGAGGATTTACCGGAATGGAGAGTGTAAGGGATGCAGGCTAGGCAATCATATGTTGTTGTGAAATACAACGGGAAAGATATTTCAAAGACAATAACGGACTATACAGAGGGATTCCAGTACACGGACAACGCTTCCGGAAAGGCCGACACTGTAAAATTGACGCTGAATGACCGAAGCGGGAAATGGTCGGGGAGCTGGATCCCTATCCAGGGGGATTATGTGGAAACCACAATCCGGCTGACGAATTGGAGTTCCGAAGGGGATAACCGGAAATTTAATTGCGGATTTTTCCTTCTGGATGATATGGAGTTTTCCGGGCCGCCGTCCATTGCATCAATCGGCGGCATATCAACGCCGATCAGTACGGATTTTAATGTCACGGAGAAATCAAAGACATGGAAAAAAACAACGGTAAAAGGCATCTTGAAAAAGATAGCGGCATCCGCTGGGGTTGGCCTTTACTTTTCCGGGCAGGATTACCCTATTGACGAGCTGGAACAATCCGGAGAAACGGATCAGGCTTTCGCTTTTAAATTATGCAGTTCTTATAATCTGGCAATGAAACTATACAACAAAAAGATTGTTGTTTTCGATCAGACTGATTATGAGAATAAAAAAGCAAACCTTACCATCAAGAAAACGCAATGCGACAACTGGCGCATTAAAAAGAAAATGACAAAAGCCTATGACGGCGTATCAATCAGTTACACGGATTCAAAGACGGAAAAAACGCTGAAATACAAATACATGATGCGGAACGGGAGCCGGATCCTAAAACTGAATGAATCCGCTGAAAGTTTGCAGGATGCAGAAATCAAGGCAAAGGCCAAATTGTTAGAATTTAACCGTTCTTGCCAGACGGCAACGCTGAAAGTCAAAGGTGATACAAAATACATAGCAAGTAAATGTTGCAACCTTTCCGGCTTCGGCAAATTGGACGGGAAATATTATATTGATACGGTCACGCACACGAAAAATCCGCGCGGCGGTTATAGTTGTTCCCTTGAAATGCACTTGTGCATTGTCGTAAAAGGTGTAACGGTTGCAAAGGTGGATTCCGGAAAGACTACAAAGGCAGCTTCCAGTTCTTCCGCGGCCGGAAAGACATATACAATCGTTTCCGGTGATACGCTATGGAAAATCAGCACGAAATTTCTTGGCAACGGATCAAAATATATGCAGATATACAATCCAAATTCCGGAGTGATAGAAGCGGCGGCAAAGTCGCACGGGAAATCTTCATCCAATAACGGACACTGGATTTATCCAGGAACCACATTGAATATACCGTGATAGGGGGGATATAAATTGTCTGATACAATAAGGGCCGGCTTCATATCAGCTATAAACTATGAGGAAGGCACGGCGCAGGTCGTTTATAAGGATCGGGATGATGAAGTTTCCCCTTATCTTCCCTTCTGGTCAAATGAGTACAATATGCCGGACATTGACACGCTTGTTTATGTGGTGCATTTACAGAACGGAAGCACAAAGGGGATGATCCTTATCCCCCCATTCACGAACGAACATCCCCCCGTTGAGGGGAAAAAGGGAATCTGGCGGAAGGATTTTGGCGACGGTTCCTATTTGCGTTACGATTATGAAACGCTGCATCTTGACATTGTTACCCATTCCGTAAAAATGCAGGAACTGGAAATAGAGGGGGATCTGACTGTAAAAGGGAAAACTGAAATAGGAAAGGATCTGACCGTAAAAGGAAGAACCGATATATCCGGCAATGTGCATATTAAAGGGCATCTTACCGTTGACGGCGGCATTTCAGGGTAAGGGGGTGGCATGGGATGATAGGATATTTTGGGGATGTTATCTTTGAAACATCCAGTAAAAAGATATGCACATTTAACAATATGAAACGGTCAATATCTGCATCTTATTCCGATCACAAACGGTATAAAAAGAAAGCGGAACGGGAATTTGAAGGCCCGGAGAATCAGACCGTTTCTTTTGACATGAAATTTGTGGCCGGTCATGGTGTAAAGCCCTGGAGCATGGTTCATAAAATCACGCTTTATTGTGAAAAAGGAACGGTTTGCCCTTTCGTGGTCGGCGGCCACAAGATAGGCGGCGGCCGGTGGACGATTGACAGCATAGACGAAGATTATAAAACAGTATGGAACCGCGGTGAGCTTGTTTCCGTGGAAATTACGGTCAAGGCAACGGAATACCACTAGAAAGGGGGCTGCATTATGCTTGTTATAGACGGGGTTCAGATTGTCATAAACGGAGTGTATGAGCGGGAACTTCGCAATGACATATTAGAGAAATGCGAGTTCCTTTTATCGGTGTTTAAAGGCACGGTTCCCATGAGCCGGGATATAGGGATAGATCCGAACATTGTTTCACAGCCGCTTTATATAGCGCAGCAAATGTATACCATGAGCGCAATAGAAACAATAGAAAAGTACGAAACGCGGGCGATCGTGGAAGAAGTGCAGTTTGAAACAACGGCCGGCGCCGGAAACATGATTCCGAAAGTGAGGTTGATATACAATGGCGAATGAGATTCAAAAACTTTATGACTTGCCGGAAATTTCTTTTATCGAGGGGATCACTTATGAGGGAATCTTAAATGAAATGGTGGCGGACTATGAAACAAAATACGAAGAGGAAACCGGCCGGAAAATCAGATTAAGGCCCGGAGATAAAGAACATATCCATTTAAGGGTTCAGGCCGGCCAATATTACCAGATGTACAGGCAATTAGACCATGCCGCAAAAATGAACTTGCTGAAGTATTCAAAAGGGGATTTTTTAAAGCACCTGGGGGCGTTCAAAAAAACATTCATCCAGGAGCCGAGGGCGGCAGTTGTAAAAGTGCGTTTCACGCTTTCAGAGGCCCGGAAAGATGTTATATACATACCGGAAGGAACAAGGGTAACGGCTGGGGATGGCGTATATTTTGCAACGGATGATTATGCAGAGGTAGCCGCTGGGGAAACCTATACAGACGTTACTTGCACTTGTGAAACAGCCGGAGATGTGGGAAACGAATATCAGCCTGGAACACTTGAAATAATCGTGGATCCCGTGCCATATGTGAAAAGTGTTGTAAATATCACGAAATCGGAAGGGGGTTCCGGTGAGGAACCGGAAGAAAGTTTCCGGGAGCGGATCTTTCTGGCGCCTTCGTCCTATTCCGTGGCCGGCCCGGCTGATGCTTACGAATATTGGGTAAAACAGTATAACAGCGCGGCGATTGAGGATGTAAAGATATATGAGCCGGTGGAAGCGGTTGTGGACATACGGATCCTTCTGCAAGGCGGCGCCCTTCCGAGCGAAACATTTTGTTCCGGCTGCCTGCAATATCTGAAGGACAATCCGATTATCCCATTGACAGACAATGACTATGTATTGCCGCCGGATGTTGTAAATTATGACCTGAAAGCCACTTACTATATATCCAGGTCAGATATAAACAATGTGAAATCAATCCAGGATTCCATAGAATCAGCGAAAGACACATATCTGAACTGGCAGCGGACAAAGATCGGGCGCGATCTGAATCCGGATGCACTGATTGAGTTTGTCCGGGCGGCCGGTGGGAAAAGGTGCGTCATAGAATCCCCCGTTTTCACGGTGATCCCGGAAACATCCGTTGCGCAGGAAGCAAATGTTGAATTTGTCTATGGGGGGATCGAGGATGATTAAACTATCAGATTATAGGACGCAAGACGCGCTTCCGGCCGAAATGAAAACGCCGGAGCGGATCGCCCTTTCCTATGCTTTCGACAGGCAGAAAAAGAAATACATAAACCGGATGCGGCGGGCCTATATATGGGCTGACCTGGAAAGCGTGGACGATAACAAGCTGGACTTCTTGGCGGTGGAATGCCGCGTCCTCTTTTACAGTTCGGATCTTGCGCCGGATGTAAAAAGGCAGTTGATCAGAAACTCAATTTACTGGTACATGAAATTAGGGACGCGCCAGGTCATGGAAGAAATGGTGGATATAGTTTTCGGAAATGAAAATACATCCGTTGAGGAATGGTATACATACGCCGGGGAACCTTTCCATTTCCGGGTTGCGGTCGGAACGGTCGTGACGCAGACTTCAATAAAAGACTTTTTACGGTATCTGAACCGTATTAAGAACGCACGGTCAAGATTTGACTATATGGTTTTCCAGAATGGGATCACGCTGACTATTTACCAGGTATCAGAATACCAGAATTTTATATACACTTTTTGCGGTGAATATGAATGCGGGGTGTACCCAAATACAGAAATCGGGCTGCAACCGCACGAAATCACATTGACGCTTGAAGGGGATGCAGAAACCGGGCGCACGGCATACGACGAAGCCGGAACAAAGCCGGATATATCGGTCGGCGCGGTTTTCGTGGAAAATGCGCTGGAAATCCAGCCGGAAAGCACGGAAAACGGCGTTGCTTACCCAACAGGCGCAGAAACCGAAAGCGGCACATATCCAGACGCAGCGGCGGCGCTCATGCCGGCGGCGGTGGATCTTACCATCCAGCCGGAAGGCGCGGACAGCAATTTCCCATATCCGGAAAACGAGGAATCCGGGGTATATCCGGAAATCATGGCGGCGCTGCATCCATCCGGTGCGGAAATATCACTGGATGGGGAAACGGCATCCGCGGGGGCGGAATATGGCCATTCTGGCACGGTTCCGGACGTTTCCACGGGCTTTTCCGTTGCCGGTGCGGAAATATACGCACAGGGAGAAACGGGCGCAGGAAAAGGCATATATGAGGCCACAGGCACATATCCGGATCCGGCGGTCGGAACAAAATTCACTGAAGTTCAGGTCGGGCTTGATGGAGAATCCGCAGAGGGTGAAATAAATTATCCCGCGGATGCTGAAGCCGAGAGCGGTTCCGTTCCGGTTCCGGCGGCTATCCTTGCGGCGGCAGAAAGCGGCGTTTCCGTTTCCGCAGACGGCGCCGGCCTTGACTTATATTATAGCACTGACGCGGACAAAGAAACCGCGGAGGAATGAAAGGAGATTTCAGACTATGGCAGCAGAAGCAAGCTATATTCCGCTGACTGAAGCGGCGCTGGATGATTTCAAAGAGTATATCAAACATTGCGTTGCTTATGCGGAATACAGATCCGGGAATACCTGGACAAAAATACCCATTTACAAAGTTGAAACGCTTCCGGATGGGCGGGTTGCTATTTTCGTTCTGTTTGACCACGAAGCGCCGGATCAGATTACCGGGATCCGTTTTTACCATAAGGCGGGCTTTTTGTGGGCGGGCGGCAATGAGAATCTAAACAAGGTGGAGTTTGACGAAGGGATCCTTTACCGTTATACGCTGAAACTTGTCCAGTCGTCGGGCAAAAGCTAAAGAAAGGCAGGTGTGAAAAATGTATATTCCGGTATTTTGGAAAGACAGGATTGTTGAATATCCGCGGCGTTTCGCTCATGAAAGCCTGGGAAATGGGCTTTATGATGTAAAACCGGCGCCGGGTGAGATTGAGCAGAGAGGAACGCCGCAGAGTTCAACGAATTTTGGCAATATGGACTTCGGCGTTCTGGAAAATGCGCTGATGACCTCTTTTATGGCCATGAACCTTCGGCTGACGCAGGAATCCGTGGATGATATGCGGGGGCAGGTCATAGCGGTGGAACTTAAAAATACGCTGAAATTCCCCGCTACAAATGCGGAAAAGACGATCACGCTTCCGCAGATGGTAAACAATACGGATTACAGTGTGGAAGCGGAGATTGTTTCTTCGGATGGCCCGGTGGAGCGTGTGGAAACATACGGAAAGGCTTTAAATGCCTTTAAAGTCTGCTATTCCGGCAGCGCGCGCAATGTGGCGTTAAAACTTCATGTGACAGGGGGGCTTTACTGATGGCGGCAAACGTGATTATAAAATCAGACGAGCGCCGCCGGCAGGAAGCGGCGGTTCCCGCAATAATTCCCCCCGTGAGAACCGGGAGTATGCGGAAGAAATCAACGCCAGGATGAACGAGGTTAAAAGAGAGGTAGGGATCAGAATATGAAAATTATCGAAGCAAATGAGGGCCAGAAAATTTCCCATACCACTATGGGAAACTGGCTGAACCTGGGGGATCAGATTATGTTGAATCTGGAAACTATGGAATCCGAAAAGCCGGAACACAGGGATATATGCGCGGATGCTTTCGGAAAGCTGCATACAGGCGAAGGGCTTTACTATGTGGCGCAGATCGACATTCCGGCCAGAGGGTTCACGGAAAAAGAAATTGAAAATCCGGACTATGACGCAGAAAACGAGGAAGGCGAGGACGGTTCCGGCATGAGTGGGAAAAGCCCCACGATCATCCAGAGGGATCCGATCCCGTTTTCTATGGACAATGTAACGCTGACGCTTTACGCATTAAAAGAGGGGGTGTTTTAATTGAAAGCCTATAATTTTGACAGCTTGAAATTTGCAACGGAAGGATTGACCGGGTTCGGGTGTACCGTGATCCAGGATGATGTAAACCTTCCATCTTTCATGATTCCGATAAACAAGCGGACAAATGCACAGCTTTTCACAGGCGGATCAGAAAAGACGCATTCCGCTTTCCTGGTTGATGATGTGGAATATAAACGCTTTTTTGCCAGCAAGTTTGTAAACTGCATCATTAACGGAAGGGCGTATTCATGGCCAGGCATGGATCCGGCGGCAGTTATCAATTTTGATGATTCTATGGCGGCCTGCAACGCAAAGGGCGCCGGCTGGCATATGCTTTCTATTGCGGAAAGGGCGGTTATCAACCATTTAATCCACAAGTCCGGATTTGAGCCGCGCGGCAATACACAGTATGGGAAGAACCACGCATACACATATGAGGCCGGGGAACCGACGGCAGACGAGAGCGACGGCAACGGCGGCAGAAGGACAACCAGGACGGCAACCGGATCCGGGCCGGCCACATGGTTTTCAGATGGCACAAGGGAAGGGATCGCTGATTGGGTCGGACTTGTCTGGAAATGGCTTTCCGGTATGCGTATTGTGGATGGGAAAATCCAGATCATGAACCAGAATATGCCGGCGAAACAGGTATCTCATGCAGCAGTTAGCACTTACTGGAAAGAAATTCTTCCTTCCGGCGCCCTGGTAGATCCCGGAGCGGCCGGAACGCTTGCATATACGGCGGATTTCAAGGTGGGAACCGCAACCGGGGCAGCAAAATCCGCGCACATGGGAAATTTTGCTAATATGGGGGCAGTTACGGGGCTTACAATTCCGGAAATCCTCTTTGAATTGTGCCTTGCGCCGAAAACGGGGGAAAACTATACCGGCGGCTTCTGGCTGAACAATGAAGGGGAGCGCTTGCCGTTCGTTGGTGGCGGTTACTCCGACACTTCCGACGCTGGTTCGTCCGCGTTGCTCGTCAGCAATCCCCGGTCGTCCGTGGGCACGGACGTTGGCTTCTTTTCCGCTTTCCTTGAGTTGCAATCTGCAATCTGATAACGGTGTTCTGTTTGGGGCTACGATAGTAGCCCCTTTATTTTGACAGGAAAGGGAAAAGTAAAAAATATTATGGGAAATCTGAAAAGATATGACAGCCGGCCGAAAGGCGATCCGGAAACAAACGAGGGGCGGGATCAAAGGAACGGCTTGATCATATTGCAGAAATCGAAAGATTTAATGCAATACCTTTATACTTCATGGGTGAAATATCCAAAGAGTGAAAAGCCGGGGTTCGTGGCAGATTACAAGAAATGTCTGTTTGACTTTCTAAAGCTGATAATCACGGCGCAGAAACGGTATTACAAGAAAACCACTTTACAGGATGCAGATGTGCAGCTTGAATTATTGCGGCTTTTCAACGATCTTTCGTATGATCTGCATTTCATTGATGAAAAGCGTTATCAACTGATTTCTATGCGGCTATGTGAAATAGGAAGGCTTCTTGGCGGCTGGATCAAGTCGCAGAAGGAAAACAGTTAAAATCCGGATGCGGTTTATCCGGTGGGAACGGGTCAAATAACGCTTGCCGATCGTTGGTGGCAGTTACAACAACACTTCCAACGCTGGTTCGTCCGCGTTGAACGTCAACAATCCCCGGTCGAACGTGAACACGAACATTGGCTTCTTTTCCGCTTACCTTTTGAGCCAGAAGGGGAATGTTTACGGACATTCTCACAGTGCAAGGAAAAGGAAAGGGATCCGTTTCCGTTCTGGCAGCTTGCCAGAGAAACTAAAGTTGCTATCAATGCAGTTAGTACCGGGCATCCAGACGCGCCGCCGCAGAGGATGCACGGGGTCGAAGGGTGTAACGGATAGCGCGGCATTTTCGGCCGAAAGCCGGGAACGCAATCCCCGCCGCCGGCGGATGCAGCGGGGAAATATCCTTGAAAGGAAAAGGAATATTGAAAACCTTTAATGTGACGCATGATGAAGTGATAAGTTTCGATAATCTGTTAGAAGCAGACCGGAACGCTTCCAAAAACAAGCGTTACCGTGACGAAAATCTAAAGTTTGCGGCACACAGGGAAGAGGAACTTATAAATCTTAACAATGAGCTGACGTATTTTCCGAAAGATGGGATTCCCGGAAATCCCATGGAATCATCCTATCATGTAGGAAAATACCGGATGAAGAAAATCTATGAGCCGAAGCCGCGGATCATCATGGCGCTGCAATATCCGGATCGCGTCGTGCAATGGGCTTTCTATCAAAAATTGAATCCATTGTTTGACCGGCAGTATATCACGCATAGTTACGGATGCAGAAACGGCAAGGGAACCACGGCGGCGCGGGCGCAGCTTCAGACATGGATCCGCAAGGTATCCAGGAGCGCCAAAAAGTGGTATGTGCTGAAGCTGGATATAGCAAAATATTTTTACAGGGTTGACCATGAAATCCTCATGAAAATACTTGCAAAGCATATCAAAGATGAGCTTATCCTTCGTGATCTTTACAATCTGATAAATTGTGAGGACACAGCTTTCGGACTTCCGGAAGGGGTGCAGCCGGAGTTATGCGATCAAGAGGACTGGATCTATAACCGCGGTATGCCTATTGGGAATTTGACAAGCCAGATGTTTGCTAACATCTACTTGAACGAGCTGGATCAGTTCTGCAAACATGACCTGCATATCCGGTATTATATCCGCTATATGGATGATATTATCATCCTATGGCCGGATAAAGAGGAATTGCACGGCATCCGCAACGAGATAGAAAGGTTCCTGGATGAAAAGCTGCATCTTGAATTAAACAAAAAGACCTGCATCCGTCCGGTACATCTTCCGGTTACTTTTGTCGGGGCGCAGATTACGGCGAAACGGATCCGCATGAGGAAAAGCACAAGAAAACGGATGTTTAGACGGATGAAATTTATCCGGAGTTTGTTTGAGGCCGGCCATATTGCTTTTGAAAAGGTCAACAATACCATGCAAAGCTATTTTGGATTGATTGAGCATTTCACGGCTGGAAACCTTTTAAGGAAAATAATTGATGAATTTTCCTTCCGCATATTTAACAATACATAGTTCGGGCAACCGGGCTTTTTTATTGTCTAAAAATCGAAGAAAGGGGGTTTTCCTATGTCAGAAACAACTTTTGAGCGTGAAGTCCTGGACCGTCTGACCAAAATTGAAGCGAAGCTGGATAGTTTCGACGCCGCAAAGAAAAAAACGTATGACAATGAAAACGAGATTATCCGGCTGACCGGGGATATTGACGGGATGAAAGAGCGGATCGGACAGTTAGAGGATTCCAACAAATGGCTGGCCCGGACGCTTGCGGCGGCCATTATTACGGCCGTTGTCGGCGTGGTGTTTGTGCTGATCCGCATGGGTGCAGGAATTTAGGAAAGGAAAAGCGCAAAATGAACTATGGATCAAGGCAATACAGGCGGTGCAGGCGCACAAACGGCGCCGCCAAAAAGAAACGTAAAACAATGGATGTTGTTCTTGTTGTTGTTGGTGTCCTGTTGATTGCCTTCACGCTGAAAATGATCCATGTGTTTGAAACAACCGGAGCGATTCCAGACACTTTATGCACTTGCGTATTTGCGGCATTGTCCGGGGAGTGCGGGATCATGGGCTGGATCAAGGTCACGAAAGACAAATACACGGATCGGAAATGGCAGCAAGAGGACAGGGAAAGAGAGAAAAGAGAGGTGAAAGAAAATGACGTTTGAAATTTTTATGTTCGGGCTTTTGGTTGTGTCAGTATTGACCGGGCTTTTCACGGAAGCGATCAAGGGATGGCTTTCAGAGCGCGGGAAGAAATTCTATTGTAACGCGCTGGCCGGATATGTCGCGGCGGGGTTGTCCGTCCTGGTATCGGCCGGTTATCTGATTATCACGGAAACAGCCTTTAATTTGAAAATGGCGGTTTATCTGATTGCGCTTGTCCTTTTGTCGTGGCTGGCCGCAATGGTGGGATATGACAAGGTTATCCAGTCCATAACGCAATTTAAGAAGGGGGCTTGATTATGGCGCTTACTGGAAAAGATACAGCGGAAAAAATCTGGAATTTTCTGATCGCCGCAGGGTTGAACAAATACGGAGCCGCCGGCCTCATGGGAAATCTGAAAAAGGAATCCGGGTTGAATCCGGAGAACCTGGAAAATTTGTGTGAAAGGCGGCTGAAAGAATCCGGAAAGCCCTATTGCACAGATAAAAGTTACACGGCGGCAGTTGACACCGGACAGATAAGCCGCGCGGAATTTCTGAATCCCCTTCCCGGCAAACAATACGGGTACGGGCTGGTGCAATGGACTTCTGCAGGCCGCAAGGCCGGACTTTACGATCTGGCAAAGTCGAAAGGCGTTTCAATCGGGGATCTGGAAATGCAGCTTGAATTTTTGATCAAGGAGCTTTCCACAAGTTACAAGGGCGTGCTTTCCGTCCTAAAGATGGCCGCAGATGTGAAAACGGCATCCGACAAAGTTTTGACCGGATTTGAACGTCCGGCCGATCAGTCTGAAGCAGTAAAAACAGAGCGCGCCAGATGCGGGCAGGCGTATTTTGATAAATACGCGGCATCCGGCGGCGGAAAGGGGAATAATATCATGGGAATAAGAATAGGACACGCGAGCATTTCAGAAAACGGAACCACAAGCGGAAAAGCAGGGGATCAGACCGGGAAAGAAGTCTGCATCCGGGAATGGTACTCTAAACCGTGGGATTATATGGCGATCCATCCGGACGCAAACGTCCGGGAGAAACACGCGGCTGCCGTTGAAGCGGCTTGCAAAAATGACAATATCGGTTATAACTGGTTCGGAGAGAATGACCGGAACAGCCTTTACAAGCTGGCAAAGGCGGTCAATTTTGATCTGTCAAAAGTCGGGAAATGTAATTGTGATTGCAGCAGCCTTCAGAACGTGGCGGCGGTGGCATCCGGATCCGGCGCAACATACGGTTCCAACGGCTGGACTACATCCACAATGAAGGCCGCCCTGGTTGCCCTGGGCTATAAAATCATTACGGCCAGTACATATTTGACAAGTTCGGCGTATTGCGTCCGCGGTGCAATCTATGTAAATTCCGGTTCTCATACGGTTACTGGCCTTGACAATGGGGCAAACGCAAGCAAAACACTTGCGGCGGCCGGCATTTCATCCGGAGCGGCTTCTTCTGGCGGATCCAGTGGGAAGAAATCCGTTGACCAGGTAGCAAGGGAAGTTATTGCTGGCAAGTGGGGAACCGGTGGAACCAGACAGGCGAAACTTGCGGCGGCCGGTTACGATTACCAGACAGTACAAAACCGGGTAAATGAAATCTTGAAATCCGGAAATAGTGCGAAAAAGTCCAATGAGGAAATCGCAAGGGAAGTTATCGCTGGCAAGTGGGGTAATGGAGAGGATCGGAAAAACCGTCTGAAGGCGGCAGGGTACGATCCGGCATCCATCCAGAAATGCGTAAACAAAATGTTATAGTACATATTATTTTGTTTTCAAAAATACATTTGACAGTTTATAAAGTGTGTGGTGCAATGGGCGGCGAAGGGGGTTCTAAAGGGGGTAGAAAAACGGACGGCGGCAGAAAGCCGCTATTTGCCGTTTTAAGCCGCTTTTCTTTCAAGCATGAGGAAATCCCCACACACGGCCAGAAAATGGAATGTGGGGGCAGATAGAGGGCATGGCGGCGGCTTTCCGGCCGTCTGCATATGTCCAGATTCATCCGGCGGCTTATCTTTTTCGTGAGGCCACGAAAAAGGCCGGACACGTTACGGATTATTTGCCCTTTCTGGCGCACTGACAGCCCCAAATTGCCGCTTTAAACATCCATGCAGTAAAATACACGCTAAAGGCCATAAAATCGAAATATGAGCCTTTAGCGTGTTTCTCTGATAAACTCTGATATATTCTGATAAACTCTGATTTACTCTGATTTTCTATGCTGATAAAATTTCTTTTGCAATGCTTTCCAGAAAAGACTTCCTTTCTTTCTGATCCATGACGCATTTTGAATCTTTCCCAAAATCCCATGACATTCGCTCAATCGCTGGAATCATGCTTTCGGCTTCGCTCATGAAATGCCCGGCCACTTTTGAACGGTCAATGTCATTTCTGACCTGGATCCGTGCGTGTTCGGCGTTCCATTGTTTGGCTTCAGCCCTTTTCATCCAGCTATTTGTTGTTATCATGATAGGCCAAAAACAGATATTATGTTTTGCCGTGCTTAATTTTCCGGTTTTAGAAATTTTCCGCAGGCAGTGATCAGAGCCAGACCATCCGGGATCCCCGGCAGAGCGTTCCACAAAATAAAGCCCGTTGTCATTCTTGAAATATGCGCCGCTGATTTCCACTATATCCCCCGTTTTGATTTCCACATTGTTCATATCCAACATTTTTATATACCTTTCCTTTCCGGCG